>PPYE01275428.1_pt1 | contig 28709 bp, 15 predicted proteins | sample 1559881 | NCBI WGS metagenome assembly PPYE01 (sample SAMN08240022, study PRJNA423297) | Human gut metagenome, whole genome shotgun sequencing project. | reverse complement strand
CACTGCAGGATCGCCGTGCGCCGTGCGCCGTCGTCTTCCAAAAACGCGCCCGTCTCGATGGCGTGCGCGATGGAAAGTGCCCAGCAGATGCGACCTGCGATCATGCGCTCGCTCGACAGCTGATCCTGCCCCGCATGGTGGCGAAAGCAGCTCAGTGGTTCGACGAGGTAGAGCAGATTGCCCGCCGCAAGCAACCGCAGCCACGTCGGAAAATCCGAGATTAAATACTTGCCTTCACGCCCCGTCCAACCGAGCCGATGGCCGTCGAGCAAAAAGTCCTTGCGCACGAGTGCCGTTGTCGGCTCGCCGATGAAATTGACCTGTTCCATGAGCATCGTGCGTCCCGCCGATGCGCCGCTGAGCTTCGTCGTGTGCGTGAACGGGGATGCGTTGAGCGGCGTATCGGGGAGCGGATTCCCCTCGGCATCGATTGCGAGGCGGTACGAGGTCACGATGCTGAGATCGGGGTTTGCAAAGAAGCAGCCGACCATCTTCTCGATCTTCTGCGGCAGGAAGAGATCGTCGTCCATGAGCCAGTTGACGTAGACGGCATTCGGGTGATCGTACGCCATCGCGCGCGCCCAGTTGCCCGCCGCATCGAATTCCGGATGATGCTCGTAATGGATGCGCGAGTCGTCTGCAAAATCGCGTGCCATCATATCCGCCGTCTCGGTATTATGCGAGTTGTCCGTGACAAAGATGTCGAGATTACGATACGTCTGTGCGAGCACGCTTTCGAGCGCAAGACGGAAAAAATGCAGGCGTTCGTACGTCGGAATGATGATCGAGACGAGCGGGAAGAGTTCTGCCGAATACGTATCGAGGAAAGCCTGGCGGCTCGCTTCATGGATCGGCGCCCGTTTATCGCCCGTGAGCAGCCATTCCTTTTCCTGCTGCGGAACGACGCATCGATAGCCCCTGCGCCGAAATTCGGCACACTGCGACTCCGCCCAAAAGGAATCGATTGGGAAGAGATCGGAGCGCCATGGCACATCGTACTGCGTCGCGATAAGATTGCCCGTGACCGTCATCACATCCGCGAGATCATTTTCCTGTTCATCGCCGTCAAAGCGCTGTCCGTTCGGATAGAGCAGCTTTCCGACGACGTGCGGCGATTGGGCAAAGATCCCATTTGCCGCAAGCTGCTCCGTGCCGACGAGGCCGATGAGCCCAATCGTCTCGTCCGTCCCGAAAATATGCAGCAGGGTCACGAGCAAATCCTCTTTTAGGATGATGTTTCCTTCATCCAAGTAGATCTTATACCTTGCGTCACTCGCCTCCATGGCATGCTGGTATGCGGCGGCGACATTCTCTCTCTGCGGAAGTTCGATGAACTCCGTCTCGTATCCCTCCGGCACAGTGAGCGCCCCAATATATGAATGCATAGCGGCTGTGCCGTCCATGCCGCAGCGCGCGAAAATGGCAATCCGATGTTCCTGCATGACAAGCCCCCCCTTCTTCGAATCCCTGCGAGCCTCATAGATCCACGCGCGTGTCCATTTCGAAATGCGGCTGCAATCCATGGCCCAGCGCATCCGCCATCGCGGAAAAAACGGTGTAATAGTCCTTGCATATTTCCATTGCCCATACCTGCGGATACGGCGTCATGAGTTTCATCGTAAACGAAGCGACGTAAAGCCATTTTACAATGGCCTCACGCCGAACCGTCTCATCGGCCAAAAAAACGCCGCGTCCAATGGCCTCCTGGATCATCATGGCCCAGCAGATCGAACCGCAAAGAAGCGTTCGCGGACGCGCTGAATCGTTGCCGTCATGATATCGGAACTGACTGAGCGCCTCTCGTATGTAAACGAGATTTCCGTGTTCCATCTGATTGAGCCATGTCGGAAAATCCGAGATGAGATACTTCCCTTCCCGCCCCGTCCAGCCAAGACGCGTGCCGTTCATACACGCTTTCTTTATGAGGGCTGTCGTCGGCTCGCCAATGAAATTCGTGCAGCGGCGAAGCATCTCGCGTCCGACCATTTTGCCGTCCAGCTTCTGCGTCGAGGAAACGAACGGTTCCGTGTCTGGAGAATCCACGAGGAGCTTCCCTTCGCCATCAATGCGCTGACGATACGACGTCACGAGACTGACATCCGGGTTTTGCAGGAAATACTCGATCATGCATTCAATCTTCTGCGGCAGGAAGAGATCGTCATCCATAAGCCAGTTGACGTAGGCGGCATTCGGATTGTCATAAGACATTGCGCGCATCCAGTTTCCGGCCGCGTCAAAGTCCGCATGATGCTCATAATGGATACGCGGATCGCCTGCAAAGTCGCGCGCCATCATATTTGCCGTTTTCTCGTCATGCGAATTGTCCGTGATGAAAATATCGAGATTCCGATACGTCTGTGCAAGCACGCTTTCGAGTGCGAGACGGAAGTAATGCGGGCGCTCGAATGTCGGAATGATGATCGAGACGAGCGGATAAAGCTCCGCCGAATACGCATCGAGGAATGCCCTGCGGCTCGGCTCGTCAGCGTCCGGCGACTTTCCCGCAGCAAGCAGCCATTCCTCTTCCTGACGAGGGATTACCGTCCGATAGCCCCTGCGGCGAAACTCTGCACACTGCGCCTCCGCCCAAAAGCAATCCTTCGCAAAGAGATCGGCGCGCCACGCCACGTCGTACTGCGTCGCAATGCATTCGCGGCTGATCGCCATCACGTCCGTCACATCTGCCGCTGATGGAACGCCATCGAAATGCGTGCCGTCCCAAAAAAGCACGCGTCCGCCCTCAATCGGGGAAGAGCGCGCAAAGAGGGCGCTCACCGAAAGCTGCTTCACGCCGAGAATCCCCATGAGCCCTATCGAGTCGTCAGACCGGAATACCGCGAGCATGTCGGCGAGAATGTTTTCATGGAGCAGCACGCTTCCCTCGGTCAGGTAAATCTTATACTTCGCCGAAGATGCCTCCATGGCATTTTGATACGCTGCTGCGATATGCTCCGTAAACGGAACCTCCTCGAAGTCCACCTCGCAGCCTTCGGGCACGCGAAGCGCAGAAACGTATTCGCGCATCCTGGACGTGCCGTCCGCTCCGCACTGCGCGAAAATCGCGATTCGATTCGCTTCCATGCAGCACCTCCTCTCACGCGTGCAAGGCCTTAAGCCTCTGCCTTCTCGCCGACGATGACCCACTGGTACGCGTCGAGCTGATACGAAGGGGCATCCGCCCGAAGAAGCGGCCGCAGTATTTCCTTGAGCCGCTCTTGTTCCTCTCCTTCGATAACCGAGACGGACGCGAGCGTCACGACACGGTAGCCAGCGGATTCGACCATTTCTTTTGCCGTCGCTTGCGTAAAGAACCGAAGATGCGTATGATCGAGGATACCCGCAGCCGCATATTTCCATTGACCGCTTAACATCATATCGAAAATCGAGATATGCGTGATGTTCGGAACACTCACGATGATGCGCCCGCCAGGACGCATCACACGGTACATGTGGCGCACCGTCTGCCACGGATCATACAGGTGTTCAAGGACATCGCCCAGAATGACCGCATCAAACTGATTTTCCCACGCCGGCATATCGAGCGTCTCGACGTCCATATTGAAGATCTGCCCAAAACAATTCGCGACCGCAGCAGACCGGTCATCGAGTTCAATGCCGCAGCACGTGATATCCGGGAATTTTTCGCGAAGCAGCATGAAATTGCCGCCGCAGGCGCAGCCGACTTCAAGCACGGAAGGACTCGCCTGCTTTGGCTGGACAAACTGCAAAAGCTCCGTGCGGACGTTGCACGAATAGTTGATTTCAAAGCCCCACTTTCGCTTGAACCACATCCTTCCGCACATCGTTTCCTGCTCGAGCCCTTCTGCAGTCCCATTCCATACGGGCCGTATGCGGTGCACATAGGCTCCCTTTGCACGTACCACGCGATAGCCTGCCTGCCAAGCACGGAGTGAGAAATCGACGTCTGCTCCCACTGACTTGCCGCACGCGCTTTCATCAAATCCGCCAAGAGCAAACCATGCCAGCCTCGTGATGAGCATGGCAAAAGCAGTTGCAAAGATGGCAGGGCAATCCCGCTCAGCGCTTTGTCGCGCATCATTTGCCACCCTCTGCGCAAAGGCCTTGTATCCCTCATAGCCTTCATAATCTGCTGCATCCTGGAACAAGCCGCAGCCGTATTCATCGCAGTTCGACAGGCAGCCTACTATGCCGACGCGCGCATCACGGTTCACACAGGCAACCATTTCCTCAAGCGCTGCATGCGTGAGCCACACGTCCGCTTCCAAGAAGAGAAACGCGTCGCCCTTTGCCGCCGATGCACCGAGATTGCGCGCGGCAGCGATCCCTCTCGCCTCTTCATGCCGAAGGAACTGCACGCCATTTCCCTTGAGCCATTCTGCCGTACCATCCGCAGAGCCGTCATCGACGACGATGAGCTCGTATTCATCGGGCGCGAAATTATCCTGCAGCACGGCCACGCAATGCTGCGTATACGACAAATTATTATGTACAGCAAGAATCATGCTGATCATAATCGTTTCCTCTTTTCCATTCATTTTGATTCCAGAACAGCAAGTATTTGCCGTATTTCGCTCATTCGCTTTTCGTACGCCGCGCTGAGCGGGCCGCCGATCCTTTGGCTGACTTTTTTCATGCCACTTTCATAATCTGCCATGAGTTTCCTGTATGCGCTCTGCACCTCGGCTGCCTCAAAGAAGTTCTCACGCGCGCGATACGCGTCGAGCAAGCGACACCATTCGAGACGGCTCTCGATCAGTATATCGCTTCGTTGTCCTTCCTGTTTTCCATGCCGACGGTAGCAAGAGAGCGCATCGCGGAACATGAGCAGGTTTCCCTTTTCAAGCAGCTCCATCCACATGACGACATCGGAGATCACGCGATACCCGCGCGACTCCGCACGCCAGTAGTGGTGGATCAGATCGCGTCTTCGGAACAGCACAGAAGGCGGCTCGCCGATAAGGTTCTGCAGGCGCGTAAGCATGGCACGGACGATGGTGTGCCCGTCGTAGCTCGCGTACGCGTCCGTGATGCCGAAGTCGGGGCGAACCTTCTGCATCCGCTCCTCGGGCCATCGGATTCCGCGTGCGTCGATGAAGGCACGCTGCGAGCCGACGAGCGTAATCTGCGGATTATCCATGAGCGCCCGCGCCATGCAGGTGATCTTCTGTGGCAGCAGGATGTCGTCCTGCATAAGCCATTGGAGGTATTCGCCGCGCGCCTCATGCTCGAATACGGCGAAGTTCTCCGCCTTCGTCCTTGCCGTACGGTTGCGGATGTAGCGCACGCGCGGGTCGTCCGCGTAGCGCTCCATCTCCGCCGCCGTCTCCTCGTTCGTACTGTTGTCCGCGACGAGGATCTCAAGATTCGGCCAGTCTTGGATCGCCGCGCTTCGCATTGTCCGCGCGAATAGATCGGGAAGGTTGTAGGCGGGGATCAGCACGCTCACGAGCGGCGGCTCCGCGATGCCCCGCACCGCGCCCATGGCGCACCTGCAGAGGGCGCGGATATGCACCTGCTCGTCGTCTGGAAACTGCGCCGTCTCGTCCGCTAAGAGCGACCAGCCCTGCTGAAAGGCGAGGCAAAATACGAGGCGCTCCGTGCGTTGGAGCTCCTCGTACAGCGCAGCTGAAACCGCGTCAACGGCCGCGCCTGCACGAGAGTCAAAATTCTGCTCCAAGAGCGCGGCAAGCATCGCCGTGCGCCGCAGGAGGAAAACGAGGTTCGAGCCGTCCATACACAACGCACATTCGCCGTAGATGGCTGCGAGGATAGCCGATGCCCCCGCGCGCTGCGCCGCATCAAAGGCACGGTAGGCCGCATCGTCCGCCGAGGCCTCCGCGCGCTGAAACAGCAGCTCGGCAAGGCCGAACCGCCCCTTCTTTTCCGCGCCTTGCGCCAAATCCATCCAATTCGACCCCATCGTTATTCCTCCCTCATCAGCTCGTGCGGCTGAACTCGCGCATGCCGCCGCCGTGGGGCACGAGCAGCTTGCCGCCGATCCTCAGCCTGCCGCAAAGCCGCCTGCACAAGGATTCCGCATCGCCATTCAGCGCATCGCGCACGATGATGTAGTCTTGGGCGGGTTCAATGGCATCCGGCGCATCCGCGAACTGCTCGACGCGACGGACGGAAATGCGCCTAGACAGGGGGACTTCCGGCGGCGCGCCGACGATGACGCCCGCGACGGCCGCCTCGGGGCAATGCGCGCCGAGGTGGTAGAGCTCCATGCCGCGCGAAAAGCCGATGAGCGTGACGCGCGCGCCCTGCGGCAGTTCGTCGGGCAGTACCGCTTCCACCGTATAGCGCGTGCGGTAGGACTTCGGGTCGACGCCCCACTTCTGAACGAATTTTTCCGCATTGCGCTGTAAAAGGGCATCATAGGCCTCCTGTTTGCGCTGCAGCTCCGCCTCGCTCACGTTCTGTTTCCTGCCAAACGACGCGCTGCCGAAATGATGGATAAACGTATCCTGCAAAAGCAGGAGATCGTAACCCGCCATGCGCAGGCGGACAGAAAGATCATCGTCCTCGTAGTTGCCGGGGCTGAAGCGTTCGTCAAAGCCGCCGACCTCGATGTAGGCCTCACGCTTCATAAGGAAGCAGAACCCGACGAGCATGAACCACGGGTGCCATTTCGCGGGGTCGGATACGTTGAACGCTTCCGCAAACGTTTCCATCTCTTCAATACTCTCGTACGGAGCGGGAATCTTCTGCTCGTTCGAGCAGCGATTCGTCACGCAGCCGACCGCGCCGATATCGGGCGCGGAAAAGAGCGCACGGCGCATATTGCTGAGCCAGTTCGGCGTGACGATCGTATCGCTGTTCAAGAGCAACAGGCTGTCGCCCATCGCCGCCCGCATCCCCTGATTGCAGCCGCCGGGGAAACCGCGGTTCTCCGCATTGCAGAAGAGCAGGATATCTGCCTGTTCCTTGAGCCATTCGGCCGATCCGTCGTGCGAGCCGTTGTCGATGACGATGATCTCATACGATCCCGCCTCCGTATACGTACGGATGCTCTCGATGCAGAGCCGCGTGTAATCGAGCGTGTTGTAGCTTAGGATGACGATGCTCGTCACGCCGTCTCCCCTGCTCGCTGCCGCCTGTGTCATGTCTCTGTTCCTTTCTGTTCTTGCTGCTGCCTCATCTGCTGAAATCCCTTCATCGAAGAGTACGCCTCCGCATGCTCCATGTAGTACGTCTCATCAGCGGGGCGGTTCGTCTCGTCGTAGTACCACGGCAGGTGGCGTGCCGTGAGCGCGCCTGCGAGACGTGCCGATGGGCCGCGTACGTAATGGCGGATGCTTCCGCGGTAGACGGCAAACGTCGTATCGACATCGGCGAAATACGCATCTTTCGCAAGCGGTATCTCGTACAGCTTCGATTCGATGGCCTGAATCTTCTCGCGGTCATAGAATGTGATATCGCGGTATTCAAGCGCAAGCCCCGCTTTCACAAGATAAGGATGCTTCGAAAGGCACAGGAGCAGCCGCCGCATGAAATCCTTCGGAAAGCCCTCGCCCAATGCGATGTCCGAGTCCGTATAGGCATACGCGCCCGTCACGCCAAGCGTGCGCAGCACGCCGCTGTCCCAAAGGGCGCGATGGCCGAGATTCGGCAGGCGGATGACGCGAATGCCGTGTTTCTCGATCTCCCTGTAATAGCGCAGGAGCGGCGCGTACGTCGAGCCGTTGTCGAGCACGACGACCGTCCGCTGCCCGAGCTCCAAAAGGCGCAGTATGAGATCCTGCAGGACGCCGAGGCGGTCACGCGAATTGATAAAGATCGGTATGTCGGCATACGATCCCGTCACGGATGTGAGCGGAGAGGCATCGAACCACCTGCGCGGCGCCCCTGCGCCGAGCGCGAGGAGGTTCTGCCGCGCCATTTCATCGCCCTTGAACTGCGCCAGATGGTGCACGAGATACGCCTTTGCACGTGCCGAATCACCGAGCAGGTCATAGCCCCATGCCTTGTAGTAGCCATACATGGGAAACCATGCGGGCTTTGCAAGTACGCCCTCGTCCAGCAGCCCAAGGTAATAAAGCGCTTCCTTTGGCTGTTTCCGCACGAGAAAGGAAATGGCAGCGAGCAGGAAAATTTTCGGCTTTCGCGCGAAGAACGCTCCCGCTTCGCTCATTTCAAGGGAAGGCGTCCCGCAGATGCGGCGAAAGGCTTCCGCCATTGCCGCCGCGCGGCCTTCCGTGTCAAAGGCGGCATCCGCCGCCTCGTATGCCCGCTTCAAACCGTCGAGCGAATGCCGCACTGCTGCACCTCCTTTTCATGCGCCCATGCCTTTACACGCCGTATAGGAGTTCCACTGCCTCCGCAATGCGCGCTGCGCGATTTCGCCATGTATGATGCGCTTTCGCCTTGCCGTAGGCGCGCAGCGCGAAAGATAAGCGGAGCGTCTCATCGGCGATCAGCACGGGCACCGATTCCGCCACGCGCCCAGCGCCTGTCTTCCAATCAAAGAGTACGATATCCTTGCCATCCTCAAAGGCTTCCGCGAGATAGGTGCTCGCCTCGCTGACGACGACGGCGCCGTTCAGCATTGCCGTGAAAACGCGGTCATGCGCCCCGTTCGCGAACTCGGCGTTATCCTGGTAGACGACTTTCGCCTTTCCCATGATCGCGAGCATTTCTTCGTAGGGCACAGGACCGTGCAGGCGAAGGCCATCCGCAAACGGGACGCCCTCCCAGCCATCGCCAAAGACATCCGGCGTGATGCCCGCACGGACGAGAAATTCGACCGCCTTCAAGCGCCGATACTGCTTGATATAACGCTGCATGAGCGGCAAATACGGAAGCATGCGGCGCTTAAAAGCATCCGATGAAAAGCCCCGCGCCGCGAGCACATCAAGAACCCCGTCCCAGCTATTTTTCGGCTCAAGTTCCAAGCGGTCTGCCGCCTCATCCAAGATCGAGCAAGCGGCAGCGGGAAGCCCCTCCTCATGCCAACGCCGTCTGGGCCACGCTTCGCCCTTCGGAAATACGCCGCTGACGACCACGTCGTAGGGCCGCGCGGCACTGAATGCCCGATCTTCTGCCAGTGCCTGCGTGCCGCCGAGCGGCAGAAAGATTCCTGCCATACGCTTTTTCGGCCATGCAAGCGGCAATATGGGCGCGACATGACGGTCGAGAAGCGTTGCTATATGATGCCGGCACGGCGTATCAAAGCCCGTCACGCAAGGGTTGTACGGCACGTCGAGCATGACGGACACGTGCGGCGTGTCGATCGCATCATAGGGGTAGTACGGCGCGCCATTTTCATCGTGCAGTACCATGCCAAGATCATTGTTGCCGACCGTAAAAGCGATCGCATTGCCGTCTGACAGCAGCCGCGTATAGCACGCATCCGTATCGGCACGGTTGTCGAGATCACATTCCGTGACGGCGCAGCCGAGTGCGCGGAAGCCGTCGGCGAGACTTACCATATTCGGGCGCAGCGCCACATGCGAGCGGTTCGTATGGTAGCAAATGATTTCTTTCGCCAAAAAACGCACCTCCCTGCGAACTAGGCTGAGCACGACTGCCGCCTTCCTCGGCGCATCCTCTGTTCTTATAAGTACGTTGCAATGCGCGCCTGCCGTGCGGATTCAAGCGTTTCGAAATGCGTGGCAAGCTCGCGATAGGCATGGATGCGCTCCTCGTAGTGCTGTGCGAGCAGGCGGTTCCGCCTGACATAATCATAAGCAAGCGTCGCCGTCTCATAGCGAAGCACGGGATCGTCGACCAGGATGCGCAAAAGCTCCGAAAACTCCTGCGGGCTGCGGTAGAGGAATCCCGTGCGCCCATCGCGCACGGTCCGTTCGTACACCGTTGGGGAGGCGAGCACGACGGCGCCATTTCCTGCCGCCTCGATGAACTTAAGGTCGGATTTCATGCGGTTGAATTCCGTATCGCCGAGCGGCAGCAGCGCGAGATCCGATTCGTGCATCGCTTCCATGTAGAGTTCATACGGCGCAAACTTTCCCTCGTTGTACGCACCTCCGACGTACTCCTTCGCCTCCGTCTGCAGCGCATCGAAGAACTTCCGATCCGCCGTGACCTTGAAGCGCAGGCGGTGCCCATAGCGCGCAATCGCCGCATTGATCGCAGGCATGATCGCCTGCCAGTCCGCTTCGCGGTTGACCGCGCCGAAGAAGATCGTGACCACCTCCGCACGCGGGTCAAAAGAGCGCGCCTCCGGAAGCTCTATGAGCATATTCGGAAAGGTCAGCACGTATGGGTTGTAGGCGCGGAAGTAGTCAGCCAGTGCCGGCGTCGTCGTCTGCACGGCGTGAACGCCGCGAAAGGCGATGTAGTCCGTCTCCTCGTGGAGATTGCGCTTGTAGAATGCGCCCCAGTACGGCAGGTCGTCGAACTCGTGCACGAGCACCTGATGCTGCGCGGCCGCGCGGTTTAAGTCCATCAGCGGATGCTCGATGTTCGTGATAAACAGGCGTTCGAATAAGAGCACGTTTTCTTGCGTCGGAAGGGGATCGAAGCACAACTGCTCGTCAAACGTCTCCTCCTCGATCAGGATGCCCGGATCCGTCTGCATGAAGCCGTTCGGCAGGCGGACGCGAATGTTTTCGCAAGCGGGGTCGTACGTCAGCGTGCGGATACCGAGCGGCACTGCCTGAGCGCCGCAAAAGAGACGGATGTAGCGCACGCCGTCGGTATCCTGTCCGATGGCAGGACCAAATGGTGCGAGCAGCGGCGCGATGGCCGAAACGGGATACTGCAGGTCCATCGCGAGCACGATCTGCCCCGTCTTGGAGAGCATTTGCCGATACGCGGCCAAAAGCGCCTGCAGATCCGCCCCCTGCCAGTACGACGCATGGCATAGGATACAATCGATGTCCGAGAGCCCGTAGTGCGAGAGATCCACCGGGGCGGGCGGCTCGACCGCCGCGCGGTCAAGCCGGCGTGCCGCTTCGCGCACGTTTTCGTACGAACTGTCAATGCCGAAATAGCGGCACGCCGGCTGAATGCGCTTGAACGCGGCGCCGAGTGTGCCGTCGCCGCAGCCGAGCTCGACGACTGTGCGCGCCTTCGGTGGCAGGATCTGCGGATACCTTATCATACGCTCCCCCTCTCTCGGTCATGCACGAGGCGCGTGACCGCTTCCATGACCATGCGTGGCGTAATCGTGCGCTGGCATTCCATCAGGCGGTTCGGTTCTTCCCTTCCCAAATGGCACGGATCTTCCGACCAGTACCAGCGCGGGTCGTTGAGGCAGCCGTGGCACGCCATGCGTAGGATGCCCGCACGCCGTAGCGCGCACAGAACACGCCTAAGTAGGGAATGCAGGCGATCGTATCGCCGATGCAGCGGCTCGCGAAAACGAAGTGAACACGCGCCCCCGTCGGATCAAACGTATGGGAAAAGACCTGCACGTCGTCCTGCCACACATCGACCTGCCATCGCACAAAGTACTTTTCGACCGAGATCAATATCTTAGCGGAGACATCCGCATCGTAGGAACCATAAGACCTCCCGTCGTCCTTGGGGCAGCACGCCTGCGGCACGACGTCGGAATCCGTGTAGACGTACGGCGTCTTCACGCGCGGCTCAGACATCGCGCAGGACGTGCAGGAGCAAAAAATCCGTGCGCTTCATCTGCGCGGCAAAGGCAAGCGCCTTCTCCTTGTTGCCGAGATCCGCCTGCACGAGCGCCATGTTCCTCAGCGTCCAGTCCGAGACATCGACGCGAAGCGCAGCGGCGAGCATCGCTTCTGCGCGCGCGGGGTCATGTGCCGTGTAATAGCCGCCCGCAAACTGCGTCAGGATGCGTACTTTTTCGCGTGCCGGAATGTCGCGCGCGAGGATGCTGCGCGCCTGTGCCGCCGCGTCGGGACCGTCCGATTCCTGCGCTGCGGCAGGTATTGCAGCAGGCACCGATGCTGTCGCCGTACCAACTGGGCCGGCAATGCCCTTCGGCAGATTCCCCTGCGTTTGTTCGATCTTCTGCTTGAGCTTGGCGAGCAGGCGCTTTGCGTCCGATGCTCCTGCGGGTGCATTCCCCGCGCCCGACATATTCTGCGCCTGCACAGCCTGCTGCGGCGCGCCGAGAACGAACGCGCCGAGTGCCGGGAAATCGCGATGCGTTCGTGCCGTATCGCGGTAGGCGAGCGAGGATCCGATCATGCGGATCTCATTCTTTTTCGCAGCGTCTAATTGTGCTGCCTCTTTTGTCAGCAGGAATTCCAGAAGCTTCATTGCATCGTCCGTGCGCCCCTTTGCCAGGCAGATGCGTGCGAGGAGCAGACGTGCCTTGACACTCATGCCGGCATACGTCAAGGTATTCGTGACCCAGTCCGCCGCACGGTCGTAATCGCCGAGCATGAAGTAGGCGTAGGCGCCGTCATAGAGAAATTCCGGCTTCACTTCCTTCTGCCGGACGATCTCGGCAAGCATCTCAAGCGCACGCGCGTACTGCTTCTTTTCCATGAGCTCGCGCATCTTCATCTCATTCGGCGTGTACGTGTTCGTGTTCTGCATTTTTTTCTTTCTCCTTCTTCGTTTCCTGCCTGCTCTTCCCAAAACGATTCTCCTTATTGACACTAAAACGATTTTTGCATCTGTGCTTAAAAGAATCCGCTGCCCGGCGTCCTCAAAGCCTCACCTTGATCCATTCGGGCCATGGTCGAGCTTTTTGAAGCGCGCGCACGATAATACCGCTCATCTTCGGACGAGACCGTATACGATTTGTACCACGGAAGGTGGCGTGCCATGTAAGCTCCAGTCGTGCGTGCCGTCAAGCCGATCACGTAATGGCGCACATTTCGATACAAGGCAAACGTCGTATCGATCTGGGAAAAATAAACGTCTTTCTCAAGCGGATAACGATAATACTTTCGTTCATGGGCTTTCATGGGCTCTGGCCCTGACCCGTGAAAATCATCGAGGCGAAGACCGAATCCGACTTTGTCGAGAAACGGATAGCGCCGTAAAATCCCGAAGAAATGGCGCACGGCATCGGGCGGGCATCCCTCCACGGGAACGACGTCAGAATCCGTGTAGACATAAGGCGTCGTCACATTCATTTGCTCCAGTATGCCCGAATCCCAAATCGCCGTATGTCCCCCATTTTTATGCAAATACGCAACGTGCACGGCATCCTCTTTCGCCAATTCGTTGTAATATGCGAGAAGTGGCGGATAATCCGAATCATTGTCGAGAATAACGATGCGCCGATGCCCCGCCGCAAGCAGCCATTCGACAAGCTGGCGCAGGCAATTGACACGGTCACGCGAATTGATAAAGACGGGAAAGTCCAAGCCGTCGCAGTCCGATGCGCACATAAGGTCCTCATGCGGGATTCGGCACGGAAGCTGCCGTACGTCACGTCCGCCCGCCGCGAGGTATGCGAGATTGCGCTTGGCTTCCGTAAAGCTATGCTTGCGTTCCAATGCTTTTTCCCATGCCGCACAAGCCCCTTTTGCATCGCCTTTTCCGAGCAGCGCAACGCCCAAAAAGAACATTGCGTCCTCATTCGATGGCTGCGCCGCAATCTGCTCGCGTGCAAAATCTTCCGCAACCTGCCAATGCCCGAGCCGCAAGAATAACGCAACAATATGATAACACGGTTCCATGGAGATCTTGCTCCCCAAAAACCGTTTGCAGTAGCGAATCCAAAACGAGAAATACCTCATGGCACGCCGTGCGTCCCCTTCCTGCAGCGCGAGAAAGGAGGCAATGACCGGTGCTTCCTGGCAGCGCAAAAGCGTTTGCGCGATTTCTTTTTCGCTGTTCTCATCCTCTTTCGGGCGCGCGGGATCAAACAGCATCGGTTCCTGCTCCACCAAAAAATCTGCCATGGAAAAAATATCGTTCTTGCTCAAATCAACCCTCCTCCCTTTTTCCGCCATGAAGCCATTCTTCCCACAGCATCTCAAACGCCGCCTCAACCGAACGCGTATAGCCTTTGCCGTCCATGACGGGCGACTGTTTCATCATCTGCCGCAGGTTCGCATGGAGCGCGGCGACGAGATCGGGGCTATTCGCGAGCATGACGGCGCGTTCGATGTACGCTTCGGCAGTCGGCGCGGCGAGCTCGCCCACGCCGATGTTTTCGAGCAGGCCAAGCCCGAAGCGCGAGCCGTGGCGCGCGCCGTAGCGCGTGACGACGGGCACGCCCATATAGAGAGCCTCGCAGGTCGTGCCGCCGCCGACGTACGGATACGTGTCGAGCAGGATATCCACGTCGAGGTATTCGCGCAGATAGTCCCGCGTCGCGCAGCGAACCTCGATGCGCTCCTGGGGAAGATCCAGCCTTCTCAGGCGTTTCTCCATGTAGCGGACGGGTTCTTTCTGCCGCTTGACGTTCTTTAGCACGAGACGGCTTCCCGGCACGCGCGCGAGGATTTCCTTCCACGCGACGAGCATCTCGTCCGTGATCTTCGCGAAGTTGTTGAAACTGCCGAATACGATCGGGCTGTGCAGACGGTACGCCCCTGCAAAATGTGCAAGCTGTTCCGTCGGCGTGAAACAGAAATGGCTCTGCGGCAGGCGCAGGAGCGTTTCCGAAAACTGCGCATCCGCGCCCTCTGGATCGCAGTAAACGTCGCCGAGGAATGCATCCATAGCGGGAAGGCCCGTCGTGTCAAAATAGCCGATCCCGCAAAGTTGGATGGGGGCCGGCTTGTACGCCGCGATCTCAAGCGTCCTCCCGCCCTCGGAATGTCCCGCAAGATCAAAGAGGATATCCACGCCGTCCTCCTGGATTTCGCGGGCGGCATCCTCAGGCGAAAGCGCGGAAATATCGCGAAAGCCGTTGACGAATCCCGCGATCCATTCCGTCACTTCATTCTTTCGCTCCCCCGTGCTGTAGAGCACGGCCTCATAGCGCGTGCGGTCGTACTGCGCAAAGAGCTGGACTGCAAACGAGAGCACGATATGGTCGGTAAGATTCGGCGAAAGGTATCCGATGCGAAGGCGCGCCTTTTCCTCCCGCTTCTCATGCACGAACGGCCGGATGGAAGGGAAGAGACCGGCATAGGCAAAATGTGCCGCCCGCATCTTCTCCATCGGCACATCGGAAAGGTAGTGCAAATACATCAAGTAATTGCTCATGAGACGGCGGCGCGACTCGATTGAAGCATTCGTGCCCCCCTCGAGGGCGGCGCGAAATGCCGCCACGGCCTCCTCCGTCGCACCGAGCTCAAACTGCGCCATGCCGCGCGCGAGGTGAATGCCCCATATCGCATCCGGCGAAAGCCCCTTCCGCCGCTCCATCCGATCCAAAAGGCGCAGCATTTCGAAGTATTTTCCGGCTTCATACGCCTGCTTCATCTTCGCTTGAAGGCGTGCGAACTCATCCATGCTGGCCTTCCTCATAATGCTTCCACATCATCCGATACTTCGCTTCGACTTCGTCGATGTAGCCCTGCGCATCCATGAGCGGGGAGCCCTGCATCATCGCGCGCAGGTTCTGATGCAGGGCGTCGAGCAGCTCGCCGTCGCGTGCAAGTGCGATTGCCTTTTCCACATACCCTTCGCGTGACGAAGAGGAAAGCTCCGACAGGCCGATGACCGACAAAATTCCATGGGAGAACCGCGTGCTATGACGGTCTTCGCGATAGCGCGTGACGACGGGGACGCCCATGTAGAGCGCATCGCAGGTCGTGCCGCCGCCGGGATACGGATACGTATCGAGCGCGATGTCCACGTCGAGATAACGGTACATGTAGTCCTGTGACGGCGGCTCGAAAAGCACGCGGTCCATCGGGAGGCCTGCCGTCTCGAAGCGGCGGTATGCGGTTTCCACAGTAGGTATATCGGCGAAAACCTCCGTTTTGATAAGCAGCCGCGACCGCGGTACGGCAGCGAGAATCCTCGCCCAGTCCGCGAGGAGTTCGTCCGTGATTTTCGTGTACTGATTGAACGAGGCAAAGAGGATGTAGCCGCGCGCCTTCGCAGGCGCCCCTGCCGATGCGGGCAGATTCGTCTGCCCGTTGTAGCAGAACTGGCTCGTGAGCCGCACGAGATGTTCGGAAAAATAGGCGTCTCCCTGTCCGACAGGATCCACGAAGGAATCCGTCCAAAAGTAGTCGACCGTCCTGAGTCCCGTCGTCGTCATGTAGCCGAGCCCGGACACCTGGACGGGCGCCGGCTTATACGCGAGCACGGGAAGCCCCGACCCCATCGTATGTCCCGCGAGGTCGACGAGGATATCGATTTCATCTGCATGGATTTGCCTTGCGATTTCCGCATACGTTTTTTCATGAACATCGCGCCAAACGGTCACGAGCGAATGAAACGTATCCGTGTACGGATCGCCAAGCGCAAGGCTGTAGGCGTAGACGGAAAAGGAATCGCGGTCAAACGTCGCGAGGAACGGCCAGCAGAAACTCGCCATGACGTGTGCGCGGAAATCCGGTGAGATGTAGCCGATGCGCAGCTTCTCCTTTCGTTTGTGGGCTTCATGCGTATAGGGCCTTATTTGCCGGAACAAATCATTGTACGTCAGATGCCTTTCGTAGACTTCTTTCGGCGGCACGTCCTGAAAATTATACGACATGAGCACGCTGCTATAGAAGCTGCAGACATCCACTTCATGCGTCGCAAGGCGATACGCTTCCATGTACGCCTGGGTCGTCTCCGGCTTTCCCAGCCGATACGATGCGCTTCCCAAATTCATCATGACGGCAAAGCGGATATCCTTGCTCATCGGTTCGCCCTGCGCAGCAAGCGCAAGCGCCTTTTGCGAGACCGCATAGGTCTCCTGCCAGCGCTTCGCACGGATGAGTGCATGATTTTGCAGATAGCATTGTGTGATCGGCTTTTCCTCGCCGCATCGTTCCGCTTCCCGTGCCCAAAAGAGACAGCGCAGGAAATCATGCAGGAAAAAGTACGCCCATGCTGCCATGAGGCGCTTGTTCCTCGGAATCCTGCCTTTCCCGTCAAGCGCGTGGAATGCGGCGAGAAACGCATTCCAGTCCCGTGTTTTCCCTGCTGCACAGAGTGACGTTTCGAGCGATTTTCTGGTTCGTTTCTCTCGTTTTGCCAAAAGGCGGCTATACGCCCGTTCCGTATCGATCATGAAGGCTGCTGCATCCATGATCGCCGAACGGTGAAGCCGCCAATGCAGCCTGCGATGATAGTGCGCGATCTCCTCGAAGTCCTCCGAAAGGCGCAGCGCGGCGGCGGCAAAATCCTTTTCCTCCCGCGTGTACAGCCCCCCCATGCCAAGTGCCTCCATCGTGCGGGCAAGTGCGGGCGAGCCCGCCTCGTCGCAGACGACGACCGGCACGCTGTGGTCTGCCGCACAGCAGAGTGCCGCAAGCGTCGGCGCATGGCGGTAGAGACCGAAGTCGAGCGCGTCGTAGTCGATCTCGCCTGCCGCCTTGCCGTCAAGGTACGCCGCCTTCAACGCGCCGCGATCGAGGAACGGCGCACAGACAGCGTATTCGAGCACCTTCTCAAACGGCGAGTAGCAGAACGCGCCCTCCGGTTCGAATACGACGATGGGTGCGCTCTTCGCCGCGCGGACGGCGGCAAAGAGCGGCAAGTCGCGGCGCGTGAGCTGCACGAGAATGTCGATGCCGTCGGCGCGAATCGCGCCGGCGATCTCCGCTGCCGTCCTTCCTTCCATGTCGTGCCAGCCGTCCGCCGCCTCGCGGAACATCGCCGTGACCTCGTCCACGCGTCCCGTATGGTAGCCGTATACGGAAAAGCGGTTCTTGTCATACGCCGTAAAATAGACGGGAAGGAAATCGCGCAGATCCCCATTGGAAAAGCCATCCGAAAGATAGCCGATACGATATTTTGTCATGCCTTGTTCCCCTGTCCTTCCTGCCAGCGCGCCCAGACCTTTCGGTATGCGGCTTCAAGCTCTTCCATGTAATGCCCGACATCCATGACGGGGGATGCCTGCATCATCGGACGCAGCTTCTGGTGCAGCGCGTCCAAGAGCTCCATGTCGCCCGCGAGGTGGACGGCGCGGTCGATGTAATCCGCGATGCGGTCCGTCACGAGGCCGTCCAGCCCGACGTGTTCCAGGATGCTCGCGGAAAAACGCGTGCTGTGGCGGCTCGCGGCGCACGTCACGACAGGCACGCCCATGTAGAGCGCATCGCAGGTCGTGCCGCCGCCGGGGTACGGGAACGTATCGAGCGCGATGTCGACGTCGAGGTAGCGCTCCATGTAATCGAGCGTCGCAGGCTCAAAGATCACGCGGTTCAGATCGAGTCCCGCCCTGCGAAAGCGAGCATGTGCCGCGAGCACCATCTGGGGGCTGAAAAAGACCTGCGTCTTGACGAGGAGTTTCGAGCCCGGCACGCGCGCGAGGATTTCCCGCCATGCGGCGAGCATTTCGTCCGTGATCTTTCGGTAGTGGTTGAACGAGCCGAACAGGATCCAGCCGCGCTCCTTTGCCGGCGCGCCAAGGGATGCAGGAAGCGCATCCTGCACGCCGCTGTAACAGAAATGGCTCGTAAGGCGAAGAAGCTGCTCCGTGAAATACCGCTCGTTGACCCCCGGCGGGTCGAGGACGCCGTCCGTCAGGAAGTAGTCGACGGCAGGCAGTCCCGTCGTCGCCATGTAGCCCAGCCCCGATAGCAAGACGGGCGCCGGCTTGCGCGCGAGGATTGGAAGGCCATTCCCTGCCGTGTGGCCGGCCAGGTCGACGAGAATGTCGATCCCGTCTGCATAGACGATCTTCGCCGCTTCATCCGCCGACATGCCCGAAAGGTCGCGGAATGTATCGGCGCAGCGCGCGACGATATCCGTCCGGCTGTCTCGTTTCGCCGAAAGGCTGTAGGCATAAACCGCAAACGCATCCGCATCGTAGCCCGTAAACATCGCGAGGTAGAAATGAAACATGACGTGGAAGCGAAAATCGGGCGAGATGTAGCCGATGCGCAATTTCTCGTGACGATGACGTGCGCCGTCGTGCGCATACTGCCTGACGCCGTCAAAGAACGTGCCGTATCGCTGCGAGCGCGCGAAGAGATCGTCTTCCTCGATCGAAAAGGAATTGTAGGCAAAGAGCGCCGAGCTGTACGAATCGACATCGGCGGGATCCTGCTCAAAAACCATGCGGTAGTAATCGGGCGCCATAGGATCGCCGAGCTTGAACGCCGTGAAGGCGGCAAGCTGCAGGAGCTTCAGCCGCACGTCGGGCGCGAGATGCGCCATCTGCAAGGTCTCGCGCGTCAAGGCGAGCGCGTCGGGAAGCACGCCGAGCTGTTCGAGCGCCGAAGCACGCAGGAAGCGAAGCTGGGCGTCCGCGCCCTCCTTTTCGAGGCAGTCCGCCGCGAGCATCGCGGTGCGGCAATTGCACTTGCGCTCGTACGCGGCAAAGACCTCCATGCGCTCGGCATCCTCGCGGCGCGGTGAAAGCCCCGCCTGCCAGAATGCGAGGCGCGAGGCTTTCTCCCAATCGCCTGCCGAAAATGCTTCGCCGAGCGCCTCCTCGCTTGCCGCGTGCGCATCCCGCTCGCCCATTTTGCTGCAATGCGCGCGCCAGATCGCGCGGTAGCGACGTTCGAGACGCATCATGTAGCGCGCGCCGTCCATGAGCGCACTCGAGCGCATCGAAAGGCGAAGCGTCTGATGAAGCGCGGCGAGACGATGGGCATCCCCTGCAAGCGCTGCGGCGATCCCGACGTACTGCGCGCCGCTCGTTGCGGCGAGATCCGAAAGGCCGACGTTTTCGAGGAGGCTCAGTCCGAAGCGTCCGTGGTGGTGCTCGCCTGCCAGCGTCACGAGCGGCACGCCCATGTAGAGTGCATCGCAGCTCGTGCCGCCGCCCGTGTACGGGAACGTGTCGAGCGCGATGTCGATTCCGTAATACGCCGTGAGGTAGTCGCCCGTACGCCCCTCGAGCTGCACGCGCGAAAGGTCGATGCCGGCCTGCGCGAGACGTCCTTCCACGCGCGCGCGCCGTGCGGCATCGTCCATGACGGCGCTCTTTAGGTAAAGGCGGCTGTCTGGCACGGCATCGAGGATCTTGCCCCATAGCGCGAGCATTTCGTCCGTGGCCTTGTCGAAATGGCCGAGCGTGCCGAACGTCACATAGCCATTTTTTAGGAATGGCGCGGGCGCCGTCGGCGGCGTGCCCGCGAGCGGCTCATAACACCAATGGCTTTCGGGAAGCCGCAGGAGCTTCTCCGTAAAATACGCCTCCTCGCCTGCAGGCGCTAAATGCTCGTCCGTGAGGAAATAGTCGACGGCGGGCAGCCCCGTCGTACGGAAGTAGCCGATGCCCGAAACCAAGATGGGCGCGGGCTTATAGGCGAGGATCGGCAGCGCATTCCCGCCCGTATGCCCCGAAAGGTCGACCAGGATGTCGATCTCGTCTGCATCGATCCGCTGCGCCGCCCGCTTCGGCGGTAGCGCCGAAAGGTCGCAAAAGTGGTCGGCAAGCGCCGCAAATTCCCGTGTCTCCGCATCTGCCGCCCCGAGCATGTAGCCGTATACCTCGAAGACCGCCCGATCCGCATGACGGAAAAACGGCAGCGCAAAGCAGGCGACGACGTGGCGGCAGAAGTCGGGCGAGATGTAGCCGACACGAAGGCGCGCATGGCGATGCGCCGCCTTCGCATGCGTGAGCGGCTGTATGCCGGCGAGCAGCGAACCGTAGCCCTTTGCCGCCCGCAAAAGGTCTTCTTCCGCATGCGTGCCGTAGCTGAGGTTCAAGAGATAATTGCTGTAGTCCGCAAGCTTCCCCTGTGCGGCCGTCTTCAACTCGCTCGATGCGAGGTAGGCTCTTGCCGCTTTGTCGCGCCTGCCGAGCTTCTTGTAGCTCTCGGCCTCCAGGTGATAGGCGATGCCGCGCTCCTCCTTCGGCAGGTCATGCGCTGTTATCGCCTGCTTCGCCTTTGCAATCGCCGCGGAGTGCCTGCCGCGAAGCGAGGCGGAAAAAGCTTCGGCGAGCGCCGCAATGCCGCTCTTCGGCGCACGGCTGCAAAGCGCGGCTGCCGCCGCTTGAAGCGTGGAGGAGTCGCCCGCGTCCATCGCGGCAAATGCCGCCTCCTTCAGGAGCGATGCATCGGCCGGCTCTCCCGCGACGATATGCGAGGCGGCTGCTGCCGCCTGCCGTATGTCTCCCCTCTGCTGAAACGACCGCATCCGCTGCGCGAGCGTGCGCATTTCTGCACGGCTCAGTGCCTTCGCCTTCCCGCAGTACGCCGTCCAGACGCCCGCATAGGCGGATGCGATGGAAGACGCGTAGAGCTCGTGCGCCATGAGCGGCGAACGCTCCATCATCTTCCGCAGATTCGCGTGCAGGAGCGAGAGCGTCTCCGCGTCGCCCGCGAGCGCCACGGCGCGCCGGACGTAGTCCTCCGTGTTCCCTGCCACGAGCTCCGAAAGGCCGAGATTTACGAGAATGCTCGCGCCGAAGCGCTCGCCGAGGCTCTCGCCGGTCTTCGTCACGACGGGGACGCCCATGTAGAGCGCATCGCACGTCGTGCCGCCGCCGGGGTACGGAAATGGATCGAGCGCGATGTCGACTGCGCGGTACGCGCCGAGGTAGTCGCGCGTCGCGCCGCGCCAGTCGACGCGCGCGAGGTCGATGCCAGCCGCCTCGATTTTCGCGAGCGCCGCTTCGCGGCTCGCAGGCGCATCGAACGCGTCCGTCTTGAGGAAGAGGCGCGAATCCGGCACGCGCGCGAGGATCTCGCGCCACGCGCCGAGCACTTCTTCATTGACCTTCGCAAAGTTGTTGAAACTGCCGAACGTGATATAGCCTTTTTTCGCGGAAGGCGCGGCGGGAAGGAATGCGGGATCCTCCAGCGGCGTGTAGCAGAAATGGCTCGCGGGAAGGACGAGAAGCTCTTCCGTAAACGCGCGCTCCGCCTCTCCCGCCGCAAGCGTCGTATCGGAAAGGAAGTAGTCGACGGTGGGAAGCCCCGTCGAGGCGAAGTAGCCGATGCCCGAGATCTGCACGGGCGCCGGACGATAGGCGAGCACAGGCAGGCAGTTGTCCTTCGTATGCCCGGAAAAGTCAACGAGGATATCGATTCGGTCCTCGTAGATCTGCCTTGCCGCCTGCTCTGCCGGCAGCCCTAGGATATTGCGCCATGCCGTGACGCGCTTTTGCAGATGGCGGCTGCAGGCGTCCTCCTCGTTGTTCGCGTAGGCATATACCTCGAATTTTTCCTTGTCCCAGTGCGAAAAGAACGCATAGACAAAGCGCAGGACGACGTGGTTGCGCAGGTCGCCCGAGATGTAGCCGATGCGCAGTTTCTCCTTTTCCTTCGGATAGGCGTGGAAAAACTGCGGCAGGCCATGAAAGAGCCTGCCATATCCCTCTGCCGCCCGTCTCTGCTCCGCAAGGCTCGTGGGGAGGTAGTGGAGATTGAACAGATAGTCGCTGTACTCCGTCGCGGCAAACGCCAAGGACGTCGCCGCGCGCGCCGCGCGGAGGTAGGCGCGCCCCGCCTCCTTTGGATCGCCTAAGATGCGCGCGCACTGTCCGTAGAGGTTCCATATCCGCTCCTGATAGTCATCGTTCGCCTTCTCCGCGCGAATGGGCAGCAAGATATCCCGTGCGCGCGCGTAATCCTCACGCAGAAAGGCGATGCGGGCGGCGAGGAATTTCGTGTAGACGTCCTGCGGCGCGAGGGCTGCAAGTTTTTCCCACGCCGCCTCCGCCGCCTCCGCCTCGCCCGCCTCAATCCCGATCGCGCACGAAAGGCCTGCCGCCTCGACCGGCGCGCGTACAGCAAGCTTTCCGGCAGCTATGCGCGCCGCCTCGTAGTCGTGCGATTCGAGCGCGCGGTACGCCGCCGCATAGACTTCTGCGAGCTCCTTCTCTGCTTTCATAATGGCTTTCCTTCCCGATTTCTCTTTCCCGTTACGCGTCTTTGCCGCGATGCCAAAGACGCGTGCGCTCCATGCGCTTTCTGAGCCGTTCGTTCTCCTTCGCGCCGCCCGCGATCTCGTTTGGCATGAGCACCTGCCATACGCCATGCGCCGCATCCGTTCCCGCGCTATGAAGCGCCGCGTCCGCGAGGACGAAGGTCCGCTCCAATTCCTCGACGAGCTGCGCCGCCGCAGGCTCTGGCCGCCCTGCCAAAAGGAGACGGTCCATCCTCCCCAGCACGCCGCCTGCCGCGTGGTCATAGTAGAGCGCGGCGCGGCCGAGCCGCGTCCCAGCGAGCATCTGCGCAAGGTAGCCTGCATCGCGCGCCTTGTCAAAAAGCCCATTCAGGAGCGCGATCACATCCGCGTCCGCCAGCCCCTCGCACGCTTCGGCGAGCAGTTGGAGCATGTGCCCGTGGCGCACCTGGAGGCGAAGCCCCTCGGCGAGAAGCGCGCGCGCCGTTTCCTTGTCGCCCTTCCTAAGCGCGATCTCCCCCAGATGCTCATACGTCAGCGGCAGGAGCCGCGCCGCCGCGTCGTCTGGGTGCTCTGCCGTGAGGGAGAGCGCGCAAAGGAACGCCTGCTCCGCCGCGAGGAAGTCGCCCATCCTGCGGCAGGCGACGCCGTCCAGTTGGAAGAACGCTGCGGCCTCTGGGTAGCGGCGCTCCGCCTCGCGGAGCACCGCGCGCACTTCCGCGCCGGGCCGTCCGAGCAGCATGAGCGACTGCGCCCAGACCATATAGGGGCGCTGCTCCATGCCGACGGCCTGATGCGCATCGTGCGCCGCGCGCTCCGCATGATGCGCCGCCTTTTCGTAGTCCTTCAGCGAATAGTAACAGTCGGCAAGGTGGAAGTCGTCGAGCGGCTGCACGCCTTCCTTCTCCTGCCGCGCGAGCAGCATCGCAAGGTCGCGCGCCGACTTTTCCGCAATGATCGCGCGCGAGTAGCCCGTATGATAGAGGACAGGCGACTCCACATACTTCATTTCCTGCGGCAAGGCGGGGCGCAGGTTGCGCAGGCTCTCATGCACGGTGCCGACGTAACGGATCCACGGGCGGTTTCGGAAGAGGCGCGTCGCGACCATCGACGTGCCCATGTTCTCGCCTGTGTCGCGGTCGATGTTCACGAGGCGCGTCGCAAGGCCTGCGACGTGCTCCTCCGCGTCGTACCGTGCGACAAGCGCGCGCACCGTGGGCGCATCCTCCTCGCGGAAAAATTCATCGGCATCGAGAAAGGCGATCCAGTCCCCCCCGCACGCCTCGATCGCGAAATTCTTCGCCGCCGCGAAGTCGCCCGTCCACGGGAACGACAGGACGCGCGCGCCGCCCGCGCGCGCGATCTCCGCCGTCGCATCGGTTGAGCCCGTGTCGACGACGACGATGGCATCGGCGTAGCCGCGCACGCTCGCGAGCCATTGCGGCAAGTTCGCCGCCTCATTTTTTGCGATGCAGCAAGCCGTGATCCTCATGCGCGTCCCTCCTTTTCCCCATCGTCCTGCGCCGTCCAAACGAGAGAAGCGCGTGCGCCGCCGTGCGCAGGGTCGAGCGAGATTGCCCGTTCCCAGCACTCCCGTGCCGTCTTCCTCTCATCCATGGCGAAAAACGCGCGTCCCAAATCGTACCAAAACTTGCCATTCGCGGCAGGCGAATCAGCAGGGACAAGCCCTGCCGATGAAACCGCCGCCGCGAATCGTCGTCCCATGACGAGCTGATGGAAGAATGCGGCTTTTTCCGCGTCGCCAAGCGCGGACACGAGCGGCAGGACGCGCACGACCTGTGCGTCGCTGCCCCAGCGGACGAAGGCAGGCGCAAAGAGATTCCAGCCATCCGCCCATGCGCCATGCGGGAGATCCGCACCGCGATACGCCTGCCAAAGTGCCTGCATCGCCGGCGGCATGAGTGCGGCAAGGCGCAGCGCGAGGTGCGCCGCTTCGGGCGTCTCCTGCCGCTCCAGCATGAGCAGCACGGCAGGCGCTTCACGAATGTGCTGCGCTGCTTCCGGCGCAAGCTTCGCGAGAAGCGATGCCGCCTCTTCTTCTTTTGCCCTGTCGTAGAACGCGCCGATTTCGCATTCCATCTGCCAATCCTTTAAAAGCTGGCGATAGAGTGCGATATGCCCATAACTCTCAGCGAAGCGAAGGAGGTAGGGGCGCACCGCATCCCCCTCGCCTGAGATCGAAACCAGCAGGGCGGCAAGTTCCCCTGCCCCCAAATCCGCATGCAGGGCGCAGAGCACGTCGAGCGCCTGCGCCTCATGCCCATCGAGCGAAATGGCCATGAGCGCCTCGCGCTCCGCCGCTTCCCGCGCGCCGCACGCGAAGCGGCAGGCAGCAAGCGCGGCATGGGTCTCCGCCGCCTCGTCTGCAAACTGGCTTGCCTCCTTGCCGTCCGTCCCCTTCTCCGCAAGGGCAATCGCCTTTTGCAGGAGCGGAAGCGCCTCTTTGGGCGCAGAAGGCGCGAGCAGGATTCCGAGCCTGCCGTAAAAGTCGGGAAGGCGGGGGAAGGCGGCGACCGCCTCGCGCGCAAGCGCAGCTTGCTCCGCGCGCGGTGCGGAAAGTTCCCGCATCGCATCCAGCATGAGCCGGAAGAGATCGCTCTCCGCGCCAATCGAGTGCACAGAACTCCTGCGTGCCGCGCGCGCATGGGCGAGCGCTTTTTCATAGTCGCCCAGCCCATAGTAGCAGTCGGCGAGGTAGCGGTCATGGTACGGCTTTTTCCCGCCCTCTTCGATTTCCTGCAGAAGGAGTGCGAGGTTGCGCCGCACCTTTTCGCGGATGCGCCCCGTGCTGTAGCCCGTATGGCGAATCGGCAGATGCCGCCCCTCCGTCCAAATTGCGGGCTCGCCGCCCGCTTTCCTCAGCTGCTCGTGGACGCGCCCCTCGTAGAAGAGCCCGCGCCCCATGCGGAGCAGGCGGATGTAGGGCTGCCGCTTGATTTCGCGCCCGCCATCGTCTTCATCGACGTGAAGGATCGGAAGCTGCACGGCATCGACCGTCTCCATGCCGAGATCCGTGCGCGCAGCAAAAAGGCGCACCTTCGATGGATCGAAAAACGTCTCATCGGCGTCGAGCACCGTGACCCAATCCGCCCCTGCTTCCTTTGCGGCTGCGAGCGCTGTATTGCGCGCGGCCGCAAAATCGCCCTGCCAAGCGAGGGTTATGACCCGTGCGCCCGCTTCCACCGCACGCTCTCGCGTGCCGTCTTTCGAGCCCGTATCGACGACGATGAGCGCGTCCGCATACGCTTTTGCATTTTCCGCCCAGATCGCAAAATCCTTCCCCGCATCGCGCACAATGAGGCAGGCGAAGAGCTTCATCTCCGCTGCGCACACGCGGATTGCCTGCCATACGGCGCGGCGGCGTTCCATCACGGAAAGCGCTGCCGGGTCCAGCATGCTCGGCTCGATTCCATGGTAGGCTGCGGCGAGCTTCGCCGCCCGCTCCGATTCCATAAGCGCCGTTTCGTAATCGAGCGCGTCGGCAAGGCACTCGGCGTACTCCGCATGAAAGTCGGGCAGATCCGGGAAATCGTGCACCGCCTGCTCAGCGACTTTCATGCGCGCCTCGTACTGCCGTGATTCTGCGTAAAGGCGCAGGAGGATGCGATGCGAACGGCTCGCATAGGCGACGCCCTTATGCCCGCCCGTCGCAAGGTCGCGCTTCGCGTAGTAGATCGCATGCTCCGCATCGCCGATGCCGTCGTAGGCTTCGGCGAGATACATGTAAAGCGATTCCGGATACGCTGCGGTCACGAGCTCCTTCAAGAGGATCTGCAAGTTGCGCTCCGCTTTCTCTTTCGAGCGCGCCGCGCTGTACCCCGTATGAATGAGCATAAGCTCCGTTTCTGCGATACGCCGCATCGGCTCGACGAGACGCGGCGTTCCCTTTGCATCATCGCGGATCTCCTCGTGGATGCGTCCGACGTAAGCGCGCCCTTCCCTTCGCGCAAAGGCGCGCGTCGCACAGCTCACGAGCAGCGTCTCGCCCGTCTCCGCCTCGATGTTGCGGATGGGAAAGAGGAGCTGCTGCGTCCCCTTCTCCGCTTCGCGCTCGATCATGCTGCGCAGATTGCCGCGCGTTTTTTCAGAGAGATACTCATCGGCATCGAGAAAGACGATCCAGTCGCCCCGTGCCGCCTCTATCGCGGCATTGCGCGCGGCGGAAAAATCATTGCACCAGTTGAATGTTTGGCAGCGCGCGCCGAACGACTGCCCCACTTCCGCAGCCGCGCTGTCCTTTCCCGTCAGGACGAGGACGATATCATCGACCTCGCCTGCAACGCTTTCTAGGGAGCGACGAAGCTCTTCCGCCTCATCACGGACAATGTAGCAAGCTGAAATCCGCACGGATTCACGTTCTCCCCTCTGCCTTTTCTTATACCGCATCGCTTGCGCTTCCCAGTGCGCCGCTTCCGCTTCATCTTTTTCAATGACGGCAATCGTCTTTAGGCGATCCGCAATCTGTTCGGCGATTCCATCATAAAAAAACGATCCGTATCCCCTATCGTAATCCTTCGCTTCATAGTGTTGAAGCGCTGCCGAAAGATTCTCCTTCGCTTCCGCCAATCGTCCCATCGAACTCAAAACGATGCCGCATTCCGCCAGGCTGTCGGGATGCCTTGGAAATTGTTTTTTCGTCTTCTGTGCCCACGCGAGCTGCTCTTCCAACGGATAACCCAAATGGCGCATGCACTCCTGCACCAGATGGTAAAGCCCCGTGCGGTTGCCTATTGTCACGACGCCGTGATCCATGGCAAGCATGGCATAGTATTTTGCGCGTTCGTATTCACCAAGTCCATGATAGGCATCTGCAAGGTAAGCGGAATACGTCACCGCATCCCCTTCGCGCTTCGCTTCTTGCAGCAAAATGCGTATATTGCGCTCTGCCTTTTCCCGCGAAATGTGCGATGCGTAGCCCGTATGCAATAGGAGCAATTCCTGCGGCGCGTATTTCCATACAAGTTCTGCATCCCTGCGTACAATATTTTCATGGATGCGTCCCCTGTAGCGAAGATCGGCACGGTTGCGAAAGAGACGCAGCAGGTACTGCACATTGCCCGCCGCAGTTCCTGCGCCGCCTTCTTCGACATTTTTCAGCGGCAGGAGCCACGCATCGACGGATTCCTGCATCAATCCATCCAGTTGCGCGCGAAGATCCTTGCTCTTCTCAAACGATTCATCCGCATCCAAAAAGAGAATCCAGTCACCTCGTGCCTGCTCCAGCGCTGCATTGCGCGGCGTGGAAAAGTCATCGCACCACGGAACATCCAAGACATGCGCGCCAAAGGATGCAGCGATCTCTTTCGTCGCATCAGTCGACCCCGTATCGACGACGATGAGCTCGTCCCACGCGCCCCGAATCGATGCGAGCGAGCGCGGCAGATTCCTCGCTTCGTTTTTTACCATGTAGCACGCCGTGAGTTTCATTTCTTACCCCTTCGATGCAAACCAAACCCTTTTTACTTTATTCTCCAATTCATGCGAAAAACCTTTTCCGGATCCGAACTGTCTTCTTGCACAAAAAAAGCCCCCTCCGAGGAGGGAGCTTCCTGCTAGCACAAATCTTAAGCCATTCGGCAAAAAGATTACTGGAGAAGGCTGAGAACCGAGCTGCTGCTCTGGTTTGCCTGTGCGAGCATGGACTGAGCGGCCTGCAGAAGAACGTTGTTCTTCGTGTAGTTCGTCATTTCCTTTGCCATATCCGCATCGCGAATCGTCGACTCGGAAGCCTGGACGTTCTCGCTTGCCGTCGTGAGGTTGCTGCCCGTGTACTCGAGGCGGCTCTCGACGGAACCGATCGTCGTCTGCTGGTCGAGCGCCTTCTGGAGGGCGTTGTCGAGAACCGTGATCGCGGCGTTCGACTTGACCTGCGTGGAAACGTTCAGGACGCTGCCGTCCGTGCCCTTGAGGCCAAGAGCCGTCGAGCGCATATCCGT
>PPYE01680493.1_pt1 | contig 28716 bp, 24 predicted proteins | sample 1559881 | NCBI WGS metagenome assembly PPYE01 (sample SAMN08240022, study PRJNA423297) | Human gut metagenome, whole genome shotgun sequencing project. | reverse complement strand
GATTATTGATAAATTATGGTGTGGAGAACAAAGAGTTGTCTGATGTAAAGCATTATATAAATCTATATGAACATAAAAGTGGAAATTTTAACAATAAAGGAGATATTAAAAAAGGCGTAGAAATATATTATGTGGCTAAAGGAAGATATCTTGCCGAGATAAACGAACTTGATTCTGCCGAATATTATTTTCGCAAATGTGCCAGAACAGCAAAAAATTATTCTGACCTTAAATACTGTTTCGACGATTTAGCAGACATATACAGAAAGCGCAATCGTCCTGATTCTGTTGCAAAATATGCAGACTTAGCCCGTATGATGACAGATTCTGCGTATGCCCAGATGTCAACCGAACATCTCCAGCAGATGCAGGCCATGTATAACTATAACAGATACAGGCAGACTGCTGAAGAGGCTGAGAAAGATGCATTGCGGACAAAATATATCAGCATAATCATAATTATGGCTATCATGGCAGCAGCCATTGGCGGAGCACTGGCCGTGAGAACATATATAATGAGGAAACGCAGAGCAAGAGTTGACGAGATAAAAGAATATAAGCGCAAAATAAATGAGCTTGAAATGAGCAGAGCAGAGCTCGAAAGCATCAACAGCGGCCTGAATGCCGAAGTAAACAGGATGATTGAAGAAAAGACAAAAAAATTGACATATTGAAGACCGAATATGAGAAAAACTTTAATAATGTAAAGGATAAAGACCTCTTTGAATGTGAGCCTATTGTAATTCAAATAAGATGGAAGGCTAGGAAGACCACTAAGCCTATGGACAAAGATGAGATAAGCAGGCTTAAAGAATTGTTCAAGGACTATAGACCTTTGAGCAACTGGGAAAACACACTTAACAATAACGAATATCTGATTTGTCTGCTTGTAAGACTCGACTTTGTACCGGCTGAGATATGCATACTTACAGATTTGTCTTCATCTAACATATCCAACATACGTAAAAGACTTCTCGAAAAAATGACCGGCCGTGAGGGCTCGCCAAAAGATTTTGACAAATATATAAAGTCTTTATAATTAAGCACTTAGTCGCACCATAGTCCGTTGTTGTGAAAAATTTTTCACAACAACGGACTGCCTTTTTTGCAGGTTTGTGAAAAACTTGTGAAAAATCAACCATTAATATATTTGCAACCTTTTTCCAAATTCAGTTACTTTGCGATTGAATTTAAAACCAAAATATTATGAAAAAGTTATTATTAATAATGTTTGCCGTTATGGCATTTACAGCACAGACATCGGCACAATCTGCCGATATTCCTTTTTACGGGGATTATTTACAATTGCAGGTAAAGACTAGTAAAGACTTAAATGATGCCCCAATTGGAACATCACCTTCATACACTCCAATAAAATGTCCGTCAATAGGCTTATGTAGCAATACATTATATTTATTTGGACAGTTTAATAATATCGTTTTAAGGTTGGTTGACAATGACATCGCCATCTATTCAATAGATATACCGGCAGGAGCCAACGAAGTAGAATTGCCAGCTGATATGCAAGGCATTTATGAACTGCAGTTAGATGACGGCAAATACATATATTATTGTGAAATTGAGATAGAATAAAATTTCTATAAAACAATATGCTTTTGTCAGCGTTTAAAAGCATAATAATAACCATTAATAATAAAAAGATAAAGCTATGGAAAATCCTATTATTAAAATCAGCCCTTTAACTAAGGATGAAAGTAACCACCTACGTGGAGGTTTTGGACTTATAAACGTAAGAGCCGAAGCGCAAAATTCTAATGTCAATTGTGACCAAACAGCATCAAACAAAGACAGTAATTATAATTGTAAGGGATGTAATTGCGGTTGTGACCATGATCTTTGGATTAATAATTTTAATAATTGTTTAAATCAAAAGCCTGCACAACCATAATAAAAGTAAAGGTATTAGCACGCTGACACTAATGCCTTTATTTTATAATAAGAACATTTTAAAAGATTTTAAATTTAAAATTATGAAATGGAGTATATATAACATATCAGATCAGACAAAAGAGGATAAGACATTATTATATAATTATTTTACAGACAAAATAATTGTTCTGCTTCCTGAACTTTATAACATTGTCAAAAAATATGATAGCAATGCGGATAAGATAAAAAATATACATCCAGAGCTTTTCAGCATATTATGTGATAATGGCTTTATTGTAGACAACCAAGTTGACGAAGCTACAGAGGCTGAAAAAAGAATATTAAAAGAATTAAGTTCAAAAAGCACCATGCATCTGACCATAAATCCTACACTTGACTGTAATTTAAGATGCTGGTACTGCTACGAAGAGCACACACATAATTGCTACATGACAAGAAAGACGATGGACAGTGTAGTAAACTTTGTAAAATCAAAAACATGCAGCAAAGAACTAAAAACTATATGTCTAAGTCTATTCGGAGGGGAACCTTTACTGAAAGCTGAAAAAATAGCCTTGCCATTAATTAATGAAATAAAGGATGTTTGCACCAAACGAGAAAAAACACTTATAGTACATTTTACTACAAATGGTGTGCTGTTGTCTAAAAGAATAGCAGATTTACTTGCAAGCACAAATCTTGATATCCATTTCCAGATTCCATTTGATGGGGGGCAGGTGTTTCATGACAAAACAAAATATACAAAAAATGGAAAAGGTACATACCAACTGATAATAAAGAATATAAAATATGCACTGTCAAAAGGTTTTAGTTTCACCATAAGATGCAACTATACAAACGAAAATATTGATTCGTACTATGATCTTGTAGACGAAATAAATAATATGACACCTGAAAAAGGCAAGGTAAAATTCTTTCTGCAAAAAGTATGGCAAGAAAAACATACAGATGAACTTAAAGAAAAAGCCATCAGACTTAAAACATATATAACAGGAAAGGACTCCACAGTAAAATTAACAGAAAAGGAAGTGCTCAAGCATTGCTATGGAGATTTTTACTCATCGGCAGTGATAAACTACAACGGGGATGTATTCAAATGCACAGCAAGAAAATTTAATACTTCAGACAGGATTGGCATACTTGAAGAAGACGGACATATATCAAAAACAGAAAAAGCAAAATTATATGATATGAAAGGCTTCATACACCGTTGCCATACATGCAGACTATTGCCTGTCTGTACAATCTGTGTGCAAAACAGAATTGACCATGGATTCTGTAAAAATGCTTTAACCCAAGAAGAAGCCGACCCGCAGCTGCGTATGAGGCTGAAAATATTAACCGAAGATAATATATATTGCTAAAAATATAATTATCACAAATGGCTGCCAAATAAATTGAAGCAAGTTAAATAATGTTAAGTAAGTCACAAAACGGTGCTTGCCTGCGTACACAATACAGTTAAACCAAAAAAATTTAGATATATGAGAAACATCATCCTAATATTAACAGCGTTGCTGTCTATTACGGCAAATGCGCATGCCACGACGGAGGCAGACAAAGCCATGGCTGACTCAACAGCCACAGACTCGATAAGCCGTGAAATGAGTATAGACAACATAACCGTGGTTACATCGAGGATAAGGCAGAAGGCAAATGGATTCTCATTGAATCTGGCCAACAGCAAGCTGGCAGACACTTTTTCGTTCGATCAGATGATGTCAATGCTGCCATACGTGCAAGCCAATGAAGGCAACGTTTCGATATACGGCAAAACAGCCAGCGCCGTTTATGTTGACGGCGTGAAAGTGACCGACAAGGAACAGCTGAGGGTTTTGCGTCCGGAAATGATAGAGCGCATAGAGGTTGACTATTTCAATACGGGAACTGAAAGCGCAAGCGATCCCGGAGGAATCATGAGGATATGGCTGAAGCACAGAGAGAAAGGTTATACGGTGGGCTTTCAGGGAGGAACGCAGGCAAGGACAAAAACCGGAAGTGACGGATTCAACCTCGCTACATATCAGATGGCAAGCTTTGGAAGGTTCACCCTTTTCAATGCCCTCAGCTACAGAAGGGGACTGTATGAGACAAAATACAAGACGAACAAAATAGTAAACACTACGGCATCAGAGAGCAACGAGAGGAGTAGAGTGAAATCAAATTCATGGATGGAATGGATGACCGTAACCGCGGACGTAGGACACAACCAGCAGGTGGGCGTCTCCGCAAGTGCATCATACGTCAATGGAACAACAACGCTGGATGCCGACAATACCGAAAGCAGTGATGGAACAAGCAATACTTTCCAGACTGTGACATGGAGACCGGCAAAGAACCTCATGCTAAACGGTGTAGCCTTTTACAACTGGAAAATAGACGACAGAGGCTCTAACCTGAATATTACCGCCGACTACCTGTGGTACAACAGTAAAAGGAAAAACAGTTTCAATACAATTACAGGAAACGGATTAATAACAGACTACTCACAAGATGCCGACAACTATACCCGGCTGCTGCGCATAAAGCCTGTGTGGCAGAACATACAGAAAAACGGCAACACGCTGTCGGCCGGCCTCGACTACCGGATGAACGACGTGGACGAGGACGAGAGAATAAACAAGATAAGACAGAGCGCCATAGGACATGAGGCTGCGGCTTTCGCATCGTACAACGGAGCTGCAGGGCGGCTGTCGTACAACGCAAACATGCGCGTTCAGTACAACAGCATGAATGTGACCACCAACGGAATTGAAGACAACAGAGGCTATTGGAGCCTGTGCCCGTCGGCTGTTCTGAAATACTACCTTGACAAAAAGCAGAAATACAGCATAGCCCTGACATACAACAGAAACGTGTACGGTATACCGTATGCCGGTGTGAGCACTTATAGGGTGTATGACGGGGCAAACCACTACAGCATGGGAAACCCAGACATCGACATTCCGGCAAGCCAATGGATAAACATGGAGATTACGCTCTTTAAGAGTCTGCATCTTAACTTTTCATACACGAAGAACGAAAAGAGCCTGTTCTACGAGGAGGAGACAGACCCGGACAATCCGAACACTACACGCTCTGTGCTGCAGAACAGCAAGAAAGATGACACGAAGCAGATTTCGCTGGAATGGAGAAAATATCTTACGGATAACTTCTATGTAAAATTGGGCGGATATACATCATGGAGCTCTTTCAAATCCAATAACTTTGAATACAATGACCAGTTCAGCTGGTATGTTTATGCAAACTGCATGGCATGGCTGAAAAACGGACTGGCCTTAAATGTGTACGCAAGTTACGACCCGCCCAAATATATGTGGGAGATGAAGATGAACAACGTATGGGATGTTTCAATAAGCGTGTCGAAGAGCTTCCTTAAAAATAAATTGCAGATGAGGCTTTCCGTCACGCCATACACCAAGCCCCGCGTTTCTGAGGTAATCAAGAGCGGCCTGTCATACAAGCGTGAAAAACTCAACGACGGAACATTTATAAAATTAGAAGTTGCCTACACAATATCTGGCGGTAATTTGCGACAGCGCAGACAGGCACAGAGCATACAGCAATATGAAAAGCAAGAAAACAACTATTGACGAATGAAATTCGTGTAAAGCCAATGCTCTATGAAAGACTTTAAAATATACCTTCAGCACGACGCGATGCAGTGCGGCACAGCATGCCTGCGCATGATATGCAGCCACTACGGGGCAGACTACAGCTTCGACAGTCTGTCGAAGCTGTGCTTCGCCACGTCAGAAGGCGTGTCGCTGCTTGGCATAAGCGAGGCGGCCGAAAAGCTGGGACTGCATACGGTATGCGGACGTGTCAGCCTCGACAATCTGGCAGAAGCTCCGCTGCCGTGCATACTGCACTGGAACCAGAACCACTTTGTGGTGCTGTATAAGGTCGACGTAAAGAAACAGAAGTTTTATATTGCCGACCCCGGCAAAGGCTTTGCCATATGCAGGAAGAAAGACATGGAGAAGCACTGGGTGAGCACACGTTCGGGCGGAGAAGACAAGGGCGTGGCAATGTTTATAGAAACCACTCCTGCCTTTTATGACAACAAGCGGGGCAATAGCCACGGCGAAAGCCGCTCGTTCCGCTTTCTGTTCGGATACATAAAGAAGTACAGAAAATATTTCGGACAGATTATAGCCGGACTGCTCTTAGGCTGCGTGCTGCAGCTCGTGCTTCCGTTCCTCACACAGGCCATTGTCGATGTGGGAATAAAGAGCCGCGACATCGGATTCGTGTGGCTCGTGCTCCTGGGACAACTCATGCTGACGCTGAGCCGCACGGCACTCGACTTTATACGCCGCTGGCTGCTGCTGCACATAAGCATGCGCGTGAACATATCGCTCGTGAGCGACTTCTTCATCAAGCTGCTGCGGCTGCCCATGTCGTTTTTTGACACAAAGCTTACAGGCGACCTGCTGCAGCGCATGAACGACCACGCGCGCGTAAACAGCTTTCTGACGGGACAGACGCTTAGCGTAATGTTCTCAATGCTGAGCCTCGTGGTGTTCGGCATAGTGCTGCTAACATACAACGTGGTGATATTTATAATATTCGCCGCCGGCAGCGCACTGTATGCCCTATGGATAGCCATGTTTCTGAAAAGGCGCAAGGTGCTCGACTATGAGCTGTTTGAGCAGCAGGCAATAAACAGCAACAAGACTTACGAGTTTATAACGTCAATGCAGGAAATAAAGCTGCAGGACTGCCGGCAACGGCGCCGCTGGGAATGGGAGGACACACAGGCCGACCTCTTCGGCGTGCAGATGAAGAGCCTGAAGCTGCAGCAGACACAGGAGGCGGGAAGCATATTCATAAACGAGCTGAAGAACATAATAATAACGGTGGTGTCGGCAACGGCGGTGATCAACGGGGAGCTTACGCTCGGCATGATGCTCGCGGTGCAGTATATAATAGGTCAGCTCAACAGTCCCGTAGACCAGCTGATGGGATTTCTCTACTCGCTGCAGGACGTGAAGATAAGCCTTGAGCGCATAAACGAGATTCACCGCGCTGACGACGAAAACGCCAAAGATCACGTAATGCGGCCCGCAGACATGACACACGACATAAGGCTCGACGGCATAAGCTTCAGATACGACCCTCACTCGCCATCAAAGACCATAGACGGGGTGAGCCTGTACATACCAGAAGGCAAGGTTACGGCAATAGTAGGCGCGTCGGGCAGCGGAAAGACAACGCTCGTGAAACTGATGCTGGGCTACTATCCCGTGGAGGCGGGACTGATAACCGCAGGAGGCACAGACCTTGCAAAGACAGACCTCGACTGGTGGAGACGGCAGTGCGGAGTGGTGATGCAGGACGGAGTGATATTCTCAGAATCAATAGCGCGAAACATAGCCGTTGACGACGGCGACATTGACAAGGAACGGATGGTAAAGGCGGCAGAGATAGCCTGCATAAAGGACTACGTGATGAGCCTTCCGCTGAAGTTTGACACAAAGATAGGACGCGACGGCATGGGACTGAGCCAGGGACAGAAGCAGCGTATACTGATAGCAAGGGCGGTGTATAAGAATCCTCACTACATATTCCTGGACGAGGCGACAAACTCGCTCGACGCCAACAACGAGCGTGCCATAGTTGAAAACCTGAGCCGCTTCTACAAAGGGCGCACGGTGGTGATAGTGGCGCACAGGCTGAGCACGGTAAGACATGCCGACAACATAGTGGTGATAGACGGCGGACACGTGGCAGAGACTGGCACTCACGAGCAACTCACCGGGAAGCGCGGAATGTACTACCAACTGGTAAAGAACCAGCTTGAACTCGGCAACTGAGCCTCAGCCGCCGCAGCACGACAGCCGCCGGCAACCGGCAAGGCGCAGACATAACCACGGACACACGATGCCGGCACAACAGACGGCAACATATAAAAAAAAGAAAGAAAGGAAACGGAGCATGGACGAAAAAGACAACATAGAACTGAGAAGCGAGAAGGTGCGCAACATAATAGGCGGCGTGCCGCCGCGACTGGTGAGAGCCGGAACGGTTGTTATCATAACAATATGCGTGGCTCTCGCCCTTGCCGCATGGCTGATAAAGATTGACGGAACGCCCGTATGGCGCATGATTTTCTTCAGCAGGATGTGAACGACAGACACAAGAACAAGCCATACCGACAGCACAAACGGGCATCAGAAAAATGCAAGAAGAATATGCAAGAAGACGATTCGTGCTGTATATAAAATAAACAAAACTTTTGTTACAAGCCTTTGATAATGTTTCCCGCAGGCGCTACATGAGTTTAACTCCAATCTGGTGTTATTATCCGGTCGGGATTTTTGCTTTATATTGAGCATATTTTCGTTAGATTTTTACAGACATAACGGACAGTATCAAGAAAAAGCCGGAAAAAAGACGACAACAGAAACAAAAAGACGGGCTGAAAGCAGGAATGCACAAACTATGTGCAGTCTAATGACAGATTGGGGTTTAAGATGTAACATGGACATCGCAAACTTAATGTGGCGTCTGCCACAACATTGTAATTCAGCATGCAGACACTATCATACAAAAGTGAAAGAACATAACATACAACAGCACGACAAGCAGATACCGACAAATGACTAAAGCTATTAATAGTCAGCCATTTAAAGCCCAAACAGCAAGTTTTCTGCCGTTTACACGAAATGTTTACAAAGCCTTTTATCTTAAATTTGGAATATCAGATAAAAAGTTGTAATTTTGCAGCCAAAATATAATACAAGGTAAAATAGGAATGATAACAGTCACAAATCTTGCAATTCAGTTTGGAAAGAGAGTACTTTACAAGGATGTAAACATCAAGTTCACAAACGGCAACATCTATGGCGTGATCGGCGCCAACGGTGCAGGCAAATCAACTCTGCTTAAAGCCATAAGCGGAGAACTTGAGCCAAACAAAGGAAGCGTTGAGCTTGGCCCTGGAGAGCGTCTCTCCGTATTGGATCAGGATCACTTTAAATATGATGAGTACAGCGTGATGGACACTGTGCTTATGGGACATCAGCCGTTATGGCAGAACATGAAAGAGCGTGAAGCCCTCTACATGAAAGAAGACTTCAACGACGAAGACGGCAACAAGGTGGCAGAGCTTGAAGAAAAGTTTGCCGAGATGGGCGGATGGAATGCCGAAAGCGATGCAGCGCAAATGCTGTCGAACCTCGGAATCAAGGAGAATCTGCACAGCAAGCAGATGAGCGAGTTGTCTAACAACGAGAAGGTACGCGTAATGTTGGCCAAGGCCCTGTTCGGTAATCCGGACAACCTGCTGCTCGACGAGCCTACCAACGACCTTGACCTCGACACAGTTCAGTGGCTGGAGGAATATCTCAGCAACGTTGAACAGACTGTATTGGTGGTAAGCCACGACCGTCACTTCCTTGATGCTGTAAGTACACAGACCGTAGACATCGACTTCGGCAAAGTAACAGTGTTCGCAGGTAACTACTCATTCTGGTACGAAAGTTCACAGCTGGCACTGCGTCAGGCTCAGAACCAGCGCCAGAAAGCAGAAGAGAAGAAGAAAGAACTTGAAGAGTTCATCCGCCGTTTCTCTGCCAACGTGGCAAAGAGTAAGCAGACAACAAGCCGCAAGAAAATGCTTGCAAAACTTAACATCGCAGAAATACGTCCTTCATCACGTAAGTATCCGGGAATTATATTCCAGATGGAGCGTGAGCCGGGCAACCAGATTCTTGAAGTAGAAGGTCTGAAGGCTGTTGCCGCAGACGGAACTGTGCTTTTCGACAATGTAAACTTCAACATAGAAAAGGGTCAGAAGGTTGTGTTCCTGAGTCACAACCCGAAAGCCATGACAGCCTTGTTTGAAATAATAAACGGCAACAGACAGGCTGACGCCGGAACATATAAATGGGGTGTCACAATAACAACAGCCTATCTTCCACTCGACAACACCGAGTTTTTCAACAGCGACATGAACCTCGTTGAATGGCTTGGACAGTTTGGCACCGGCAACGAAGTGATGATGAAAGGATATCTTGGCCGAATGCTGTTCAGCGGAGAGGAAGTGATGAAGAAAGTAAACGTGTTGAGCGGTGGTGAGAAGATGCGCTGTATGATAGCACGCATGCAGCTGAAGAACGCCAACTGCCTTATCCTTGACACGCCAACCAACCACCTTGACCTTGAAAGCATCCAGGCTTTCAACAACAACCTGGTAGGATTCAAAGGCAACATCCTGTTCAGCAGCCACGACCATGAGTTCATACAGACAGTGGCAGACCGCATAATAGAGCTTACTCCTAAAGGAACAATCGACAAGCTCATGCAGTATGACGACTATATTTACGATGAACAGCTGAAAGAACAGCGTGCCAAAATGTACGAATAAATGTCAGCAACTTGGTTTGGCAAGATTTTTGCTGCACGTACTACAAAAAGTTTTAACATCATGGACAAGAAAGAAAAAATTAATATAGATGATGAACAAGTAAAGGCATCATCAGAAAGCGCTGCAGAAAAAGAAAAAGAATCTGAAAAGGCAGAAAACCAGGATAATACTGTTACTGAAGAGGCTGAAGAAAAACAAGACACTGAGGCTGAAGAAAACGCTGCCGACACAGATAAAGAAAATGAAGAAAAAGATCCTCTGGCAGAAGCTCTCAAAGAGATAGAGATTCTCAAGGATAAATATCTTCGCTCTGTAGCTGAATTCGACAACTATAGGAAAAGGACTCTGAAAGAAAAGACCGAACTGATACTGAACGGATCAGAAAAGGCTGTTCAGGCTTTTCTGCCTATAATTGACGATATGGAACGCGCCATCGAAAATGCCGAGAAGACTGATGACATTGAAGTCATAAGAGAAGGCATGAAACTGATTCACCAAAAGACCAACAAAACGATGGAAAGTCTTGGCGTGAAAGAAATAAAGACAGAAGATGCGGACTTTGACACAGACTATCATGAGGCTGTGGCAATGGTTCCCGGAATGGGCGATGATAAAAAAGGAAAAGTCTTAGACTGTGTCCAAAAGGGATATACTCTCAACGACAAAGTTATAAGACATGCAAAAGTTGCTGTAGGGCAATAACTTTACGGGCATGTTTGTAACAAAAGTTTTTGGACAATAAACATCTAACATTTAACAATGGCAAAAAGAGATTATTATGAGGTGCTTGGCGTGAGCAAAGACGCCTCTGAAGACGAAATAAAAAAGGCATATAGAAAAATTGCCATAAAATATCATCCCGACCGTAATCCTGGAAACAAGGAAGCTGAGGAAAAATTCAAAGAAGCAGCCGAGGCATATGACGTATTGCATGACCCGCAGAAGAGACAGCAATATGATCAGTTTGGATTTAACGGTCCTGCCGGCGGCGGAGGCTTTGGCGGTTTCAGCAGTGCAGGCGGTTTCAGTATGGATGATATATTCAGCATGTTTGGCGATGTGTTCGGCGGACGTGGAGGATTCGGCGGTTTTGGCGGAGGCGGATTCGGCGGAGGCCAGCATCGTCCTGCTCAGCAACGCGGTTCGGATTTACGTCTGAAAGTAAAACTCACATTGCAGGAAATATCAACAGGCGTTACCAAGAAATTCAAAGTAAAGCGTGATGTTACATGTAACCACTGCCACGGAACAGGTGCTGAAGACGGAAGCGCAAGAGAGACCTGTCCGACATGTCATGGCAGCGGTGTGGTGACACGCACCACTCAAAGCCTGTTCGGCATGATGCAGACTCAAAGCGTATGTCCTACATGCGGCGGTGAAGGTACAGTTATAAAGAACAAGTGCCACGCTTGCGGCGGAACTGGTGTTGTAAAGGGTGAAGAAGTTGTTGAAATCAACATTCCTGCCGGTGTCTCTGAAGGCATGATAGTAAATGTACCAGGAAAAGGCAATGCAGGAAGACACAACGGAATACCCGGAAACATACAGGTATATATAGAAGAAGAGCCGAACGGCACGTTTATCCGTGACGACAACGACATTATATATAACCTTCTTCTTGACTTCCCTACCGCAGCTCTTGGTGGAAGCGTTGAAATTCCGACAATTGACGGAAGCCGCGTAAGAGTAAAGATCGAGCCGGGAACTCAACCCGGAAAGGCTCTGCGACTCAGAAACAAAGGTCTGCCGGCAGTTCAAGGATATGGCAGAGGCAATGGCGACATGGTTGTAAACATCAGCGTTTACGTACCGAAGACACTTAGCCAGAAAGAAAAGAAGGCTCTGGAAGAGATGCGCGAGAGCGATAACTTTAAAGGTGACTCAGCTACAAAACGCACCATATTCCAGAAATTCAGAAATTACTTCAGTTAACAACTGACAGTTTCAGAAAAATGACATACGAAGAAACAATTGAATATCTATACAACAGCGTCCCTATGTTTCAAAAAGTGGGCGCTGTTGCTTATAAAGAGGGGTTGCATAATACACTCGAACTTGACAGACATTTTGGTCATCCCCACCAAAACTTCAAGACAATCCATATAGCCGGAACGAACGGAAAAGGCTCATGCTCTCACACGATAGCCTCAATATTGCAGTCTGCCGGATATAAGGTCGGCTTGTATACATCGCCGCATCTCAAGGATTTTCGCGAGCGTATAAGGGTAAACGGAGAATGTGTCAGCAAAGAATATGTAATAGATTTTGTAGAGAACGAAAGACATTTCTTTGAGCCTCTACACCCGAGTTTCTTTGAACTGACAACAGCTATGGCATTTAAATACTTTGCAGAGCAAGGCGTTGATATAGCTGTTATCGAAGTGGGACTGGGAGGAAGGCTTGACTGCACAAACATTATAACGCCTATACTCTCTATAATAACCAATATCAGCTTTGACCATACACAATTCTTGGGCAATACGCTCGAAGCCATTGCCAGAGAAAAAGCCGGAATAATAAAAGAAGGCATACCGGTGGTGGTTGGTGAAACGACAGAAGAAACCCTACCCGTATTCTGTGACACTGCCAAACAAAAACACAGCAAAATATACCTCGCAGAAAAGGACAAAGAAATTATCAGTTCTAAAGCATTGGCAGACGGAGGCATCGAATACGAAACAATCAGCCTTGGCAATATAAAAGGTGAACTTGGAGGAATATATCAAGAGAAAAACACCAATACCATACTCTGTGCTGTTAAAGTATTGGCCGAAAGTTGCATTAATATAAGCGGGGCAAATATAAAGGAGGGTATCGGACACGTTTCTGAACTGACAGGCCTGCAAGGACGCTGGCAAAAGATTATGGACGCCCCAAAAGTTGTATGCGACACAGGACACAATGTCGGAGGATGGAAATATATCAGCAAGCAGCTCAATATGCAGCAATGCCGTAAAATGAGAATTGTTTTCGGAATGGTTGATGACAAGGACATTCAAACTGTGATGAGTCTTCTTCCACAAAAGGCAATATATTATTTTACTCATGCAAATAGCAAAAGGGCAATTGACGAAAACAAAATTAAAGAAATAAGCGAAAGCCTTAATCTTGAGGCAACATGCTATCCCGACGTGACCACTGCATACAATAAAGCATTGGCAGAAGCAGATAAAGATGACTTTATCTTCGTTGGCGGAAGCAGCTATATTGTAGCCGACTTTCTTAATGATTGCCTTTAACGGTTTTTAATAACAATATGAGATATTTTTAGGTGTTTCATTTGTGTTTCTCAACTTTTTTAGTTTACTTTGCATAGAATTTATTAACTAAAAAGTAATATTATGGACACAAATGAAACACCAAACCTCTGTGGTTTGAAAAGAGAAGATTTTCAAACCACAATTGACGGAAAAAATACAGATCTATTTATTCTAAAGAACAAATCAGGAAACGAAGTTGCAATAACTAACTACGGAGGTGCTATAGTTGCAATTATGATGCCCGACAAAAATGGTAATTACGCAAACGTAATACAAGGGCATGATAATATACAAGATGTAATCAACAGTCCGGAACCTTATCTTTCTACATTAATCGGAAGATATGGCAACAGAATATGCAAAGGTAAGTTTCAGTTAAACGGTAAAGAATATCAATTAGCTATAAACAATGGTCCAAACTCTTTGCATGGAGGACTGAAAGGATTCAATGCCAAAGTGTGGGATGCACTTAGAATGAACGATGAAACTCTTATTCTTAACTACGTCTCATCATACGGTGAAGAGGGCTACACCGGAGAAATGAAAATAACTGTAGCATACATATTCAATGACGACAATGAACTTATCATTGAATACATGGCAACAACAAACAAAAAGACAATAATAAACCTGACAAGTCACGGATTCTTCAGTCTTGCAGGAATAGCAAACCCTACCCCGACTATCGACAATCTTATTTGCGAAATTAATGCAGACTACTACTTGCCAATAGACGAGACGTGTATTCCTACAGGTGAAATAAGATTTGTAAAAGATACTCCTTTCGATTTCCGTAAACCTAAAATTGTAGGACAGGACATTGATGCCGACAACGAGCAGATAAAGAATGGCGCAGGATATGACCATTGCTTTGTACTGAACAAAAAAGAAGAAGGCGAACTCAGTTTTGCTGCACGCATCAAAGAACCTATAAGCGGCAGAACAATGGAAGTGTATACCACAGAACCGGGAATGCAAGTATATACCGACAATTGGGCTGACGGATACAAAGGACAGCACGGGGCCACATTCCCAAGAAGAAGCGCAATATGTTTTGAAGCTCAACATTTCCCAGACACACCAAACCATCCTTATTTCCCTTCTGTAATATTAAAACCAGAAAATCAGTATAAGCAAAAAACAATATATAAATTTGGTGTAGAAAAATAATATTAACCTATAATAAAAAGAACACGACATGGACATAGAATTTGTAAGAAGCCGGTTCATCAAGCATTTTGATGGAAAAACAGGCAATGTATATGCATCACCCGGAAGAATCAACCTTATAGGAGAACATACAGACTATAACGGCGGATTTGTTTTCCCCGGAGCTATAGACAAGGGCATAATGTGCGAAATCCGCCCCAACGGAACAGATACAGTAATGGCTTACGCCATTGACTTGAAAGACCGCGTTGAATTTAATGTAAACGATCCTGAAGGCCCCAAAACAAGTTGGGCACGCTATATTTACGGCATTGTACAAGAGATGAAAAAAAGAGGGGTTGACGTAAAAGGCTTCAACACAGCATTTGCCGGTGACGTTCCTCTCGGTGCAGGCATGTCATCGTCTGCAGCAATGGAAAGCTGCTTTGCATTTGCCCTCAATGATTTGTTTGGTGACAATAAAGTAGAAAAATGGGATCTGGTTCTTGCCGGCCAGGCAACAGAACATAATTACTGTGGTGTAAACTGCGGAATAATGGATCAGTTTGCAAGCGTATTCGGCAAAGAGGGCAAACTCATGCGTCTTGACTGCAGAAGCCGCGAATTCGAATACTTCCCATTTGATCCGAAAGGATACAAGCTTGTTCTGCTCGACTCTGTTGTAAAGCATGAGCTGGCATCTTCTGCATACAACGACAGACGCAGGAGTTGCGAAAACGTTGTTGCGGCTTTGAAGAACAAATATCCTGATAGAAAGATTGAAACACTACGCGACGCAGACTGGGACATGCTCGACTCTGTTAAATCTGAAGTCAGCGACGAGGATATAAAGAGAGCAACATTTGTTCTTGGCGAGAAAGACAGAGTGCTCGCTGTTTGTGATGCCTTGACAAAAGGCGACTATGAAACAGTTGGCAAAAAAATGTATGAGACCCACGATGGCTTAAGCAAAGATTATGAAGTTTCTTGTGAAGAAATAGACTTCCTGGTTGAAATTGCAAAAGCACATGGTGTTACCGGTTGCCGAATAATGGGCGGCGGTTTTGGCGGATGCACAATAAATCTGGTAAAGGAAGAACTTTATGATTCTTTCGTAAATGATGCCAAAGAAAAATACAACGAGAAATATGGCAGAGAGCCAAAAGTTTATGACGTTGTAATTAAAGACGGATCACATAAAGTATGCTAAAATAATCTTTTCAGATAATTTTATACTCAAAATGAACTTTCAGTCCTTGCCATAAATTGCAAAGAGACGACTGAAAGTTCATTTTTATTATGATAAAATGTTATAAACCAGACTTGCATATTATATGCAAAAGGAAACAATAAATAAACTCCTAATTTTTATTGTAATTTACACGATAAAAATTCAAAAAGACTACAGAATAAAAATAACCAATTTAGTATAAAAAATTATCTGCCCATAAAATTATTTTTTACAGGCAGATATAAATATAATATACGTTTATTGCTAATGTCAATTATTGAACTCCGTCTTCCCTAAGCTTCAACTGCCATTTCCAGGCAGAACGCAGAGTCTCCTCTAAGCCGGTCTCAGCTTTCCACCCCAAGACATTGTTAGCTTTAGCCGGATCAGCCCAAACCTTCTCTATATCACCCTCACGACGAGGCGCATATTCCCAATTAACCTTAACACCAGTAGCCTTTTCAAATCCTTCAACAACTTCAAGAGTACTTACGCCTTTACCTGTACCTATATTAAATATCTCAACGGCATCCGTAGAAGGATTATCAAGCACTCTCTCCATTGCCTTAACATGTGCCTTTGCAAGATCTACTACATATATGTAATCACGAATACATGTTCCGTCAGGAGTATTATAGTCGTTGCCAAAAATCTTTAACTGTCCTCTGATACCAATAGCCGTCTGTGTCACAAAAGGAATAAGATTCATTGGAACGCCATTTGGCAATTCGCCAATAAGAGCTGACGGATGTGCTCCTATAGGATTAAAGTATCTCAAAATAACAGACTTAACAGGTGCTCCGCTATGGATGAAATCCTGAATTATTTCCTCATTAATCTGCTTTGTGTTGCCATAAGGACTCAAGGCCTTCTGTATAGGAGCTTCTTCTGTTACAGGCAGATTCTCCGGCGAAGGCTGACCATATACCGTGCAACTTGAAGAAAAGATAAGTCCCTTTACATTGTGTGCAGGCATTAATTCAAGCAAATTAAGCAAACTTGTTATATTATTTCTATAATACAGCAACGGCTTCTGCACACTTTCACCAACGGCTTTACTTGCAGCAAAATGTATTATTCCGCTAATATCTCCATATTTAGAAAAGACCTTATCCATTGCAGCTAAGTCACAACAGTCAACTTGCTCAAAAGCCGGACGAATACCTGTGATTTTTTCTATTCCGTCAACCACCTCCGGCTTAGAATTAGACAAATTATCAACTATTACCACATTATATCCGGCCTGCTGCAACTCTACTGTGGTATGAGAACCGATAAATCCAGTACCTCCTGTTACTAAAATTGTATGTTTCATCTTTTTAAAATAAGAATTAACAAATTACCTATACTAAACCCTATGTATGGGTTTATGTTTTTTAGATTTATATAAACAAATAACTGAAGACAAAGTTATATTATTTTTCGCTGTATAGATAACATTTGATTATTTTTAACTCAAATAAATTTATCCGTCACTATATCATACATCCATTATTTGACAACTCAAAATTTATATTGGAATTTTGACTATTCACACACATTTTCATACAACACCGCTTACGCCTCTATAAAGACATATGAAAACAGCATATATCTCCATGAAACAAAAATGCTCAACTTTAAATATTCATTTTCAGCAACAAAATAAAAACATAAAAGATTGTCTGAAAATAGTAAAAGATAAACAATGCTTTAAGAACGCATACTAATTGCAGCCTATCTTATTTGCAAGATTAGCCATAAAAAAACGGTTCATCCGACATTTCGAGTGATGGCATAAAAAAGAAGAAAACCGCTGAACAATTTGTATATTTGAATAACCACAAACAAATGTACAAGGATGAACAGCAGTTTTCTATATCATGCTTTTGGGCTTTATAACCACCAATGCACTCGTGAGGAATACAAAGGTAACACCATTATCTTGCATGTTGAAACAAAAGAGCGGATAAAAAGTTGTCCCCAATGTGGCCATTTGCATTTGGTCAAGAACGGCTTTCGGATTCGCGACTTCATAGGTCTCCCCATCGGTGGCAAGAAGGTGATAATCCGCATGAAAGTTCAACGCTACAAGTGCAAGAACACGGATTGCGGCTACGACCGGCAGGAAAACATTCCATTTGCCACGGGCAGTTGCGGTTACACCCATCGCTTTGCCAAATACGTTACGGGACTTTTGAAGTCAATGACCCTAAAAGACACGGCCAACCTGCTGGGCGTGACATGGGACACGGTCAAGGACATCCACTCCCGTTATCTTGAACGGCATTATGCCCCTCCCGTATTGGACGGAGTGAACTCCATCGGCATAGACGAGTTCGCGGTCAGGAAAGGTCATGCGTATAAGACTATCGTGGTTGACTTGGGAAGCGGACGCATCCTCCACGTGGGCGAGGGAAAGGGAGCCAATGCCTTGGATGGCTTTTGGAAGAAGGTGAAGAAGCGAGAGATTGACATCAAATACGTTGCCACTGACCTTTCGGCCGCTTTCATTTCCTCCGTATGCGAGAATTGTCCCAACGCAATCCACGTATTTGACCATTTTCATGTGGTCAAGCTTATGAACGAGAAACTGGATGACATACGCAGGGTGCAGTACAATATGGAAAAAGACATCAACAAGCGCAAGGTGCTCAAAGGGACGAGATACCTCCTCTTGCGTAATGGAGCGGACATCTTCGACAAGGAATACAAAACGAGGCTTGACAACGCGTTGGACATGAACAAGCCGCTTTCACAGGCCTATTATCTTAAAGAACAACTCCGGGAAATATGGGTGCAAGTGAATAAGGACGAAGCGGAAAAAGTCATGGAGGATTGGGTCAGGCAAGCCAGGGAGAGCAAAGTCCCGCAGCTGGTGAAGATGGCGGATGCCATCATGGCACACAGGACTGGAATCCTCGCATGGTATGATTGTCATATCTCCACTGCCAAGGTTGAGGGAATCAACAACAAGATAAAGGTAATGAAAAGAACGGCGTATGGGTTTAGAGATGAACGGTATTTTATTTTAAGGCTATATGCACTACATGATTGCCGCATCACGCAAAATGTCGGATGAACCAAAAAAACATTGATTTTCATATCATAATCGGGTCACTTTTGTATTAAAAACGACCCAATTACGATACGAAAACAATAGGTTAATGATTTGAAACATACATATGCCTTTTCAATTACATTTTCATCAAGACTCATTACACAAAAGAGAAAATACAAACATAATCTACTCCTTTTACTTTCACTTTTCGTCTTTCAAAATTCACATAAACTTCTACTTGCTGAAAATTTGACTTAAAGTGACCGCCATTCAATGCTTTTACCTACCCTGTAAATACATTCAACCAATTCTACCATATAAGAAGTATGAATCGATGACTTTTGTATGTTTTCTAAACATAACGAACAATACCTAGAAATAACTACCCTCAGAGTCTCAAAAAGGAAAGTTACGGCAAAATACTAAAGATTGATTGAGGATTACACACTACCACATGCCATCATCAAAATATCCTCAATTTAACCGATGAAACAAACACACATAAAGAATACTAATAAAAGTGGCAAGGAAAGACTCGTGATTGTCTTTCCTTGTCACCAAACATACATGCGTTAATATTCTGATTATACGAGATATTAATCTAAACCAAACAAAGTCCTTAAGCCTGTGTCTACTCCTGAGAATCCCAAGAAAGCCAAGCTTAAAAGACCTGCCGTAACAAGTACAATGGCCATGCCTCGCATACCTTTAGGGATATTCACCATTGACAGTTGCTCTCGTATTCCAGCAAATACGACCAATGCCAAAGCAAATCCCAACGCCGTAGAAAATGCATAGACAACGCTCTGTATCAACGAAAAGTCTTTCTGGATAACAAGAATAGCCACACCCAACACAGCACAGTTAGTGGTGATAAGAGGCAAGAAGATACCCAACGCCTGATAAAGAGCAGGAGAAACTTTCTTAAGAATAATCTCAACCATCTGTACTAAGGCTGCGATAACCAATATAAAGGTTATTGTCTGTAGATATTGCAAGCCAAATGGGTCAAGCAAATATATCTGCACCAGATAAGTTACAATCGTTGCAAGTGTAAGCACAAAAGCAACAGCCGCTCCCATTCCAAGTGACGTGGATACCTTTTGAGACACGCCAAGGAACGGACATATTCCCAAGAACTGTGACAACACGATGTTGTTCACAAATATTGCTGATATAAAAATCAATAAATATTCCATAATTTACGCTTTCTTAAATCTGTTTACAATTGCAATAAGATATCCCAAAGTTATAAATGCTCCAGGAGGCAGAATGAAAAGAAGCATGTTGCTTGTCTCCGGCAGCAGCACGATTCCAAAGATAGAACCGGCTCCAAGAATTTCGCGTACAGCGCCAAGCAATGTAAGCGCAATACTGAATCCAAGCCCCATACCTAAACCATCGAACAAACTTTCTACAGGTCCATGGCTGCAAGCAAAAGCTTCAGCACGTCCAAGTATGATACAGTTAACAACAATCAAAGGTATATAAAGACCCAGAGTAGCGTAAATCGTCGGAACAAAAGCTTGCATTATCATCTGAAGTATAGTTACAAACGATGCAATCACAACAATAAACACCGGAATGCGAACCATATCGGGAGTCAGATTCTTTATCAAAGATATTACCAGGTTTGAGCATATAAGCACAAACATTGTGGCTAATCCCATTGACAGACCATTTATAGCAGATGTCGTGGTTGCCAATGTAGGACACATACCAAGAAGAAGTACGAAGGTAGGATTCTCCTTGACTATACCATTTGTTAATATTTTTAAGTAATTCATAATTATCTACATTTAAATACAATTATTTTTCATAATGCCCTGTAGCCGATGTATTAGCATCTACATGGCCTGACTTATAGGCTTTGTAAGCCTGGGTAACAGCAAGCAGGAAAGCGCGGCTGGTAATGGTCGAAGCTGTGATAGCATCTATATCACCTCCGTCTTTTTTCACAGTAAGGTTGTCTTTATTTGGATTCTTGCCTATGATGCTTCCCTTACCATCCTTTTGGAACCACTTGTCTGCTTTAGCTCCCAGTCCTGGGGTTTCTGCATGTTGAAGTATAGTATATCCTAAGATATTACCGTCTTTATCAAAACCAACCAATACTTTCAGGTCGCCGCCAAAACCACCGGTGGTACTTTCAACTGCTACTCCTAAATCTTGTTTATTTGAATCAACTGTCTTATGAATTACAAATACAGCTTCCTTGCCTTTTATAGTCTGCTTTACAGTGTCGTTTTCTGCTACTGAAAGCTGAACGCCCCCCATAACGGCTTTAATACCATCAGCAAGAGTTTTCTCTGCCTGAAGTTTTATCGGTGCCTCTGTTATATGGTTTACATACGCAAGAATTCCGCCTGTAATAAGTGCCACACCAACAAGGACAAGCACCATATTTGTTATTGACGATTCTAACTTTTTCATTTTTTATCCTCCTTTACAATTTCTCCAAAACGCTTTGGTTTAACATATGCATTTATTAGCGGAGTGAACGCATTCATAATCAGAATTGCGAAAGACATTCCTTCCGGATATGAGCCCCAATTTCTGATTATAACAGTCAAAGCGCCGATGGCTATACCATAGATAATCTGTCCTTTATGAGTCATTGGAGATGTCACATAATCAGTAGCCATAAATATTGCTCCAAGCATAAGTCCTCCAGTTAACAATTCTGCAACAGGGTTAGCATAAATAGGATTGGCAACATGCAACAAACCACAGAAAACAAAAACCGTAGCCAAGATGCTTACAGGTATATGCCATGTTATGATTTTCTTCCAAAGCATATAAATCAAACCTATGATAAGGGCCAAAGCACAGATCTCGCCAATGGTTCCGGCTCCATGATTTATACCGGGATTACCCAAAAGCAGTGAAACTGAATCAGGAAGTCTGTCAAGTACTGTCGGATCGCCTGATTTTATTGCTTCTTTCATTATACTCAAAGGAGTTGCTCCTGTTTGGGCGTCAACATAACTTGTAAGCTGACCGGCAACAGGCCACGATGTCATCTGTGCCGGGAAAGACACCAATAAGAAACAACGGCCAACCAAAGCCGGATTGAAAGGATTACATCCTAATCCGCCAAATGTCATCTTGCCTATACCAATAGCCACTAAGGCACCAATAATAATTATCCAAACCGGAAGGTTAGACGGAAGGTTGAATCCCAACAACAGACCTGTTAGAATTGCCGATCCGTCAGTTAGCGTAGGCTCTTTTTTCATTATATATTTAGTGATGGCCCACTCAAAGAACATGCAGGCTGCCACACTAGATGCACATACAACAACCGAACCTATTCCGAAATACAAAAATGATACCAGCAATGCGGGTAACAATGCTATTATCACGCCATACATATTGCGCTCAACGCTATCTGTTCCATGCGCATGTGGCGATAATGATACTATTAATTTGCTCATCGTTTTAAATTAATTTTTGCCATTATTCATCTAAATGAAAATACAATCAGATAAAATGGATTTATTTTTTTGCGCTGCGGGCTCTGATTATGCCCATAACTGTAGTCTTGCCCAAACGTATATTATCAAGCATAGGACGGTGAGCAGGACATGTAAACTGACATGAACCGCACTCAATACAAGACGTTACACTGGCAGCCTCTACTTTCTCCCAATCATGCTTAGCACTAGCAGTAGCAAGAAGATACGGCTCAAGCCCCATAGGACATGCACTTACACACTTTGCACATCTGATACAAGGCTGAGGAGCTTTGCGCTTAGCGTCATTTCCACTAAGTATCGTAACGCTATTAGTTCCTTTACAGATAGGCACTTCAACTGAAGTAAGGGCTTTTCCCATCATTGGTCCTCCAGCCAACAGTTTGTTGTCGCCTTCAGGCATTCCTCCACACTCATTAATAAGATCAATCATTGGAGTACCCATACGCACAAGGAAGTTTGCCGGATGAGCCAGTTTCTTACCCGTAACGGTTGTATATCTTTCAAATAAAGGCTTGTTTTTCATTACTGCCTGATATACAGCATAAGCCGTACCTACATTCTGCACAATTGCTCCTACATTAACAGGAATTGCAGGAGGTGCAGGAACCTGGCGACGAATAACTGCATCAACAAGCTGTTTTTCTCCGCCTTGAGGATATTTCTTTGCCAACGGAACAATTTCTATGTTCGGATTTGAAGCCGTCTTTTGTTCAAACAATTCAATAGCTTTTGGCTTGTTTTCCTCAATACCAATATAGCCTTTATCAACCTTTGCGGCTTTCATAAGCAAATCAAGTCCCACAAGAATCTCATCTGCATGCTCCATCATAAGCCTGTAGTCAGATGTGATATAAGGCTCACACTCCACTCCGTTCAGGATAACACATTCAGCTTTAGCTGTAGGAGGAGGACATAATTTTATAAATGTAGGGAAACCGGCTCCACCCATACCTGTAACTCCGGCTTTCTTAATACGCTCAACAATCTCTTCAGGCGTAAGCTCCGGATGAGCTGAAAGAAGTTCCAACTTATCAGAACGGTCAATACTTTCTTCCCATTCATCACCTTCAACCTTAATAATAATTGAAGGTTTACGGTAACCCGTTGCATCTATGGCACTTTCAACCTTCAGCACTGTTCCTGATACAGAAGAAAAAATCGGAGCTGAAACGAAGCCTCCGGCTTCAGCAATTAAAGTTCCCACCTTAACCTTATCACCTTTCTTTACGACAGGCTTTGCCGGTGCACCAATATGCTGTGACAAAGGGAATATGGCCTGCTGAGGCAATTTTGCTACAGTGGTAACTACCTCTGATGACAATTTATTTTCCTCCGGATGTATACCGCCTATTCTAAATGTTCTCAATTTCATTCCTTTATCTCCTTCTGTTTTGATTCTACACTAGGGTTAACTTTTTCTGAAGAAGCTACACTTTCCACATTCTGTCCAGATGTTTCTGTACGTACTTTAGGAGCAGGGAAATTCACTGCAACAATGGCATGTGTAGGACATGCTTCAACACACTTGCGGCACAAGCGGCATTTTTCAGGGTCAATATAAGAAAGATTATTTTCTATTTTTATTGCATCAAACTTACATTCCTTTTCGCATTTGCCACAACCGATACATGCAGCCTTACATGTCTTCATGGCAATGGCACCCTTATCCTTGTTTACACAACGGACATATACGCGGCGATTCTTTATTCCCTTTTTACGAAGCTCAATAATATTACGAGGACAAGCTTTTACGCAGGCTCCACATGAAGTACATTTTTCCTCATCAACTTCAGGAAGTCCTGTTTCCTGGTTCATTGTAATTGCACCAAAAGCGCAAGCATTGACGCAATCGCCACAGCCCAGGCAACCATATCCGCAGCCAGTCTCTCCCGCACCGCAAGAATTTACAGCCGTACATGTTTTTAAGCCATCATAAACTGCAATACGAGGACGCAACTCGCACGTTCCGTTACAACGGACAACTGCAACCTTAGGCTCTGTGTTTGCAACAGCCATACCTAATAAATCAGCAACTTGCCCCATAACATCGGAACCGCCAACAGGACAGAATAGTCCGTCAATAGAGCCTGCATCAGCTCCCTTAACTAATGCACTAGCCATACCGGAACATCCCGGATAACCACATCCTCCGCAATTAGCTCCTGGCAAAATGGCAGACACCTGCCCTATACGGGGATCTTCATGAACAGCAAACTTCTTAGAGCACACGTACAATATCACAGCTGATATTAACGCAATACCGCCAAGTACAATTACTGCAATTAAAATAAAATTCATAAGTTTTGTATTTGTTTTAGTTAGTAATTATAATTTCAACCCATTATCGCCGAATGTATTTACACTCAACGGATCAATATGAAACGACAATTTAACTCGTATTTTCTCTCTCATACAGTATAAAATAACATAATAAGGTATGAGCGAACATAAGCTGAACAACGCCGCTGAAATTTCACTTTGTGTAACAACAAAAGCAATGGCCAGAACAGCAACAAGTATAATCAAAGGAATCACAGAACTCAACAAAACTGCTAAAAAGCCCGTACGCTGAGATGCAATAACAATAACATTGTCACCAGTTTTCAAACCATAGTGATTATCACAATATACATCAACCACCTTCTCTTTGCTTTCAGAAGCGTTGCAATTACCGGACATCTTACACGACGAGCATGCTGATGTCTGGGTTATACGTACTTTTATCAATCCGACATCAACAGTATCGACAACCCCTAAATGCCTTATTTCATTTTTCATGTTTTTACCTATAATTTGCAAACTCGAGTTTGCAAATGCAAAAATAATACTATATTTTCAAACAGCAAACAAAAATGAAGATTTTCTGCAAAAAGGGAAAAGTGTAAAAGAAGTCGACTAACCTATTCTTTTAACAGGTTATCAAGAAATTTATTCAAATCGTCATCAAGACCATTCATCAAATCACCTCCAATTATTCTTATATCACTGTCGACAAGATACAGCTCTGCAAAATGTTCTCTGTCATCATTTTCCAAAATAAAACTATATGGCTTCAGTATCGACAAGCAATCAACAACATCCCCCATCTGTTTAAGAACATCACGCAATACACCTGCTATATTTATATAAAAATCCTGTTCTTTACAATTAATCCATTGATCAACAACACAACGAGTGATTTCATTGTCATTATCATCAAAAGCAAGAAGCTCACCTGTATCCTGCGAAACACTCAAATGAATATCCGTCATTATAACCGGTTCTTCTGTACTCGGGAATTTTTGAGAAACTTTATTAAAGAACCTCTTTAACTGAACTATTGTTGATTCTGTTGTTTTCATCTTATTTAATATCTTATTGATTTCTTACGCGGTTTACTTTCATTACTCAATCTATCTAAAGCAGTCACAACATAATAGTGCTTTTCACCAGGCTTAATCGCACTAGCCGGTACTTTATAGAACTCGTCAGAAGTTATTGCAACTATTTTTGAAGGATCATCAATATTTATTTTTTCACCTTTAACAAATTTGTATACGACATACTTTACGGCCTTGTTTGACCAATCTTTGCCTTTAGGAGCCTTCCAGAACAGTACAATTCCGTCCTCAAATGCCAGAAACTTCATCTTTCTGACTTTTTTAGGTGCCTTTCCGTCTATATATTTCATCTGCGGAACGAGCGCAGGATACTTCCAATATACATTTTTCAACATTGAGCCATAATTGCCTACATTATCCGTTACCGCCTTGGCATACCACAGAACCGTACCTTGCACATTATTCATTTCCCTATGAAGTTTTTGCTTGGCAGGCATTTGATTTATACTTCTATTTACCAAATCCGGACATTTTACGGTACGTATTACATCCTCTCCAATATATAGATGTCTTTTCCCTGCATATTTATTCCACCACTTGATTAAAGTCTCATAATCAGCTGCTTTATGTCCTATTTCCCAATAGAGCTGCGGCACACAATAATCTACCCATCCATTATTAACCCACATTAATATATCAGCATACAGATCATCATAATTCTGAAGTCCGGATGTCTTACTTCCTATCAACGGGTCACTCTTTTTATTTCTATATATACCAAACGGAGATATACCAAACTTTACCCATGGTTTGGTTTCATGAATAGCTTCATAAAGTTGTTTAATAAAGACATTAACATTATCACGTCTCCAATCATTTTTATTTTTAATGCCGTTATTGTATTTTGCAAACTCAGCATCATCCCGTATGGTTTGCCCAGGAGCAGGATAAGGGTAAAAGTAATCATCTATATGCAATCCGTCAACATCATATCTGCTTACAATATCTTTAACGACATCCACTATATAATCTCTTGCTTCAGGAATACCCGGATTGAGTATCATCTGGCCATCATAGGCAAAAGCTAGTTCAGGATGTTTTATGGCTATATGAGTTGAGGCAAGTTGATTCGTTGTTTTTGTCTTTGCTCTAAAGGGATTAATCCAGGCATGAAGTTCCATGCCACGCTTATGGCACTGATCTATCATCCAGTTCAAAGGATCCCAAAATGGATACGGTGCTTTACCTTGCACACCGGTAAGAAAACGACTCCAAGGCTCGTACTTACTTACATACAAAGCATCGCATTCTGGCCTAACCTGAAATATAATAGCATTAACCCCACATTCTTTCAATCTGTCAAGTTGAGAGGTCAAAGTATCTTGCATCTGTTTTGTACTCATACCCATAAACTGACCGTTCACACATTGTATCCATGCGCCTCTAAAATCACGTTTATTAGAATACTGTGCAAAAACAGATACTGTGGCTGATAACAATACTATTAAAGTTAAAAATAACCTTCTATAACTTATTACATTTTTTTTCATATGGCCAAAATTACAGTTTTTGGTTCATAAAAACAAATATATATTACTAAAAAGTTCAAAGAAAGTATTTTTAAACTATAAGAAAACGACTGAATTTTATCCGATTTTCCCGCCAAAGACTTAAAATAGGTTAATTTTAATAATGTGTGGGCACACAGAAATATTACATCAAAATAATAAAAGATTTTTCTTGGATAATATAAAAAAAGTGGTTATATTTGCAACTGTTATCCTGAAAACAATCTTTTTACCTTAAAAAACTAATACCTATTGAAGATATAGAGCGATTGCTTGTGAAAGCCATCGCTTTATTTTTTTATATATTTATCACAAATAATAAATATTACAATGAGCAACAAGTATAAAACGCAAAAATTATTATGCAAAATTTATCATCCCTCCGTATTTTGATTATTACAAACTAAAGAAATAGTTGAAACAGCACAAACATACCGCCTTATACTACTCCCTTGAAATAATTGCTATAAAACTTTTAGTAAACATAAGAAATATATTAAAATCACCAGGCTTTACAACAAAATAATGCCACTGAGGCTTAGATCTGTCGTAGATAAGACGAATTGTTGAAGAATACAATAAAGCAGGATATTCGTGAAAAACTCAAAATAGACAAAGATCTATTTTGTGCCTTCATGCTTTCAGCCGCCCTTTTGTTTTCTATTGGCGACTTTTTGCCAGCTTCTTCCTGACTTAACCTGCTATGCCTGCGAAAAATCTAAGGAAAATCCGCTCAATATAAAGCAAGAATCCGACCGAATCCTCATACCCGATTCGGGGTTAAGTCAACTTGATTCAGACACACTCGATGAAACACTACCCAAAAACGCTTAATTATTCTTTGCACTGCTTTTCAAACGTATGTGCATTTATGTGGTAGAATGTCTCAAGTGTACGGCAAGTCACCTGGGATGTCTCCATATATCTCTTTAAAAAAAGTCTAGAACTCCTTGGGGTAACGGGTGCCCTGGCTGGGCACATCAAGCGTAATTGGGAGACTGAACCTCTTGCCAGTACGTATATCTATCCATCCATCTGCAACGACGTATAATTAAAACAACATTATTGCACGAATTGGGAAATCTGTAACATGGACAGGATTCATAAAACCTTTTGACCCGAAATATACATATTCAGATAAATGAAGATTCATTAACTCGTCAAGATGAATACGAATCTCACTAAAGGGCTGTTCTACACTTACTATATTAAAATAATCCAGTATTTCTGAAGGCAGCACGATACGCGCAAGAACTTCCAATTGATTTGTTTCAATAAAGCAAAGGTCGGAATTTATATGGAATTACATTAGTGTCCCGTTAAAATGGGACGAGTTAAACAATTAATCAAAAAGCCCCGGAATCAGGGGATCATTTAGATCTTT
>PPYE01432798.1_pt1 | contig 28730 bp, 28 predicted proteins | sample 1559881 | NCBI WGS metagenome assembly PPYE01 (sample SAMN08240022, study PRJNA423297) | Human gut metagenome, whole genome shotgun sequencing project. | reverse complement strand
TATTTATTTTTACCGCTCTGGCCTGTACATTTCTGCTGAGAGCGGACGTGTCTGCACAGGCGGCGTCAAAGTCATCTAAAGTAGCCATCAATGACACCAATTTTTCCTCAGCAGTAAAAACATATGCAGAGGAGGCTGATACCAATAGAGACGGATATCTTTCCAGGAAAGAAGCTTCAAATGTAAAGGAAATCCATTTTGGCCATTCCGATTATGTTGATTCTTTCAAAGGAATAGAGAATTTCACCAACCTGGAAGATTTTGAATATGAAGAAATGTTCTTCAATGAGAATGAGGGTATTTATCAGAGGGCTACTGCATCGGTGATTGATTTCAGTAATTTTAAGAGGTTAAAAAAAGTGCAGATTCACACCATCACCGGCTATCTGAGAACAATCAATCTTCAGGATTGTACCAATCTGAGAGAAGTATATATCTCAGGCGGGCCTGATAGTTGTATTGACGCTCTGAATCTGAAGGGCTGCACCAATCTGCGTGCCATCGAACTTGATGGCCTTAATATAACGAAATTAAATCTTGCCGGTTTTCAACATTTGAAAGAAATTTCTATATCGGATAGCACCCGCAGCTTACAGACTCTTAATTTGAAAAAATGTTCCAGCCTGAAAACAGTTTCTGTGTGGAGCGACAGTCTGACAAAATTAAAATTAAAGAAAGCAAAAAATCTGGACAGTCTGAGTGTGACTGGCAGAGCTCTCACTTCTGTAGACCTCAGTACTAATGTGCAGTTAAAGACACTGCACATTGGGTGGGGAGGAAGGACTGGAATCACTTCGATGGATTTAAGCAAAAATAAGAAACTGGAGACCTTGAGCTGCTACTGGACTGAACTGGTTTCTTTAGATTTAAGTAATAATCCAAATCTCATAAAAGTAGACTGTCACAAAAATCCGAATCTGACGAAAGTAAATGTGAAAGGATGCAGAAAGTTAAGGACTCTTCGTCTCGATAATACCAATTTAGCAAAGTTAAATGTAAAGACAAACACTAATTTGCAGGTACTGCGCTGCAAAAATACGAATCTTGAGAAATTAAATTTAAAGAGAAATGTAAATTTGCGGAAATTACTTTGTGAAAATACCCGTTTAACGGAGCTGAATCTCTCCAATACCCGCATCCGCGAATCGTCAGCACTGGAATGCGACCCGGATGTCACAGTCACTTACGCAAAATAACCATCTGTCAAGGACGCATATGACCGGGTGCGGCAGCGTGCCCTGTGTCTCATTCTGTCCGGCCGGCGCCCCTCTTTTCTCCGCCGGAAAAAGAAGTTGCAAAACATGGGATGTCTGTTATAATATAGGAAATAAATCTATGTCATTTGTTTATACTATAAGAAGAAATATATAGAAAACAGATGGGTATGGCAGGTATCACAAGAAGGAGGTTTCCATGGATAAAGAGAATAAAGTGAATCATTCCGGTTATGAAATAGAGGATGTGGGACAGGTGCAGATTGCAGACGAAGTCATTGCGGTGATCGCGGGTCTGGCGGCCACCGAGGTGGACGGCGTGCAGCAGATGTCCGGCAATATTACCAATGAGATTGTCAGCAAGCTTGGCATGAAGAACCTTTCCAAGGGCGTGAAGGTGAGCATCGACGGCGAGCAGGTGGATGTGGATCTGAATCTGATCCTCCAGTACGGCGTCAGCATTCCGAAGACTTCCAAGGAAGTGCAGGAGAAGGTGAAGGGTGCCATTGAGACCATGACCGGACTTACGGTAAATGAAGTAAATATCCGCATCGCGGGTATCCAGACAGAAAGCGAATAACAAAAGGTCCGCCGTCCCGGCAGAACGGGGCAGGCGGACTGTATATTGACCCGCGGTAACGGCGGGCGGCATAAAAATAGACACGAAGGAAGATAGATGGAGGTTCCTACATGAAAATGAGCAGAAGAGAGCTGAGGGAGAGTATCTTCCTCTTGCTTTTCCGCATAGAATTTAATACCAGAGAAGAACTGCAGGAACAGACGGAGATGTTTTTGGAAGAGAAGCCGGATATCAGCGAGGCAGACAGCGCGTACATCCGGAACAAGGTAGATGCGATTCTGGACATCCAGGATGAGATTGACCGCACGATCATGAAGATATGTACCGGCTGGCGTCTGGAGAGACTTGGAAAGACGGAGCTTGCGATTCTCCGGCTGGCAGTGTATGAGATGGAAAAGGATGAGGACATTCCGAAAGGAGTGGCCATCAATGAGGCTCTGGAGCTGGCGAAGATATATTGCAGCGAGGATGCGCCGCGTTTTATCAACGGGGTTCTTGCCAAGCTGGCGTAGACCTGCGCATATGCTTTGCAGTGACCGGTCAGGGAGCGGAGTCTGTCAGATCTTGAACGACGGACTGTTCGCCCGGGTGATGCGGTCACGGTAAATGGTACTTTGAATTTAGTAAGATAGAATCTTTCAGGCGGCGTGAAAACGGAATATGGGGTTTGCGCCGCCTGTTTTTGTACAGGACAGAACATGAAGCAGATATTTACCGTCTCACAGATAAATTCATACATTCGCCGGATTTTTGACAGCGATTACGCATTACGAAAGATATTTTTAAAAGGAGAGGTGTCCAACTGCAAATACCATTCCTCGGGGCACATTTATTTTACTTTAAAGGACGCGCACAGCACCATCCGCTGTGTGATGTTTGCCAACGACCGGGCGAAGGGACTTCATTTTCGCCTGGAAAATGGACAGATGGTCATCGTGCAGGGCAATATTTCCGTGTTTGAGCGGGACGGCTCCTATCAGCTTTACGCAAAGGAGCTGGAGCTGTCGGGCGCCGGAGAACTCCATGTCCGCTACGAGCAGCTGAAACGGGAGATTTCAGAGCTTGGATACTTTGATTTTGAACGGAAGAAGCCGCTGCCTTCGTATCCGGAGCGTATCGGCATCGTCACGGCGCTCACGGGAGCGGCCATCGAGGATATCAAGAGCATCGCCGCCAGGAGGAATCCGTTCGTGCAGCTGTATCTCTTCCCGGCAAAGGTGCAGGGAGAGGGCGCGGCCGAGAGCATTGCCCGCGGCATCCGGTATTTTGACGACAGCGGCGTGGACATTATTATTATCGGGCGGGGCGGCGGCTCCATCGAGGATTTGTGGGCGTTCAATGAAAGGATCGTGGCGGACAGCATCTATGAGGCCAGGACGCCGATCATATCAGGCACGGGCCATGAGATTGATATGACCATCGCGGACTACTGCGCCGATGTGCGGGCGGCCACACCGTCGGCGGCCTGCGAGCTGGCGATCCCCGATGTGTATTCCATCATCCAGCAGTTTGACCGGTACAGGGACGAGCTTGCTGGCCGGATGCTGTACCGGGTGCAGGAATACCGGCAGCGATTGCTGGGAGCGCAGCGCCTGCTGGAGGCCCGCCATCCCGGCACGAAGCTTCTAAGACAGAAGATGCTCTGTCAGACACTAAGCGAGCGTCTGCATCAGACCATGGACGCGCGGCTCAGGGAGGCAAGGCATGAGCTGATGCTCCGGACGGAGCGGCTTCACGGACTGTCGCCGACGGCCAGGCTGACCGGAGGGTATGTGTTTGCACAGGATAAGGCCGGGAGACCGGTGGCGTCGGTGGAACAGCTTACGCTGCACGAGCCGTTTTCGCTGATTTTTTCCGACGGTGAGGCGGAGGTAACGCCGGTATCCGTCACGAAAAGAAGGGGAATCTCTTCCGGGGCGAAGACGAGGCAGCGCAGAGAAGACATTTCCACAGAGCAGAAAGAGGAATAAACGATGGCAAAGACAAAGTTTTCCATAGAGAAGGCATTCGAGGAACTGGATGAGATCCTGAACCGGCTGGAAGACCCGGAGCTGAGTCTCTCCGATTCCATGGATTATTATAAAAAGGGTGTGAAGCTTTTGGATAAATGCGGTCAGACCCTGGATAAAACGGAGAAAGATATTATTGTATTACAGGAGGGAAAAGATGGAAGCATCCCTGAAGGAGAAGATTGAAAAAAGAACAAAAGAGGTGGAAGAGATTCTGTATTCTTATCTGCCAGAGGAAGAGGGATATCAGAAGACGGTGATAAGCGCCATGAATTATACCATGCGGGCGGGCGGCAAACGGCTCCGTCCCATGCTGATGGACGAGACGTACCGGATGTTCGGCGGCACCGACCGTGCGCTGATCGAGCCGTTTATGACGGCCATCGAGATGATTCATACGTATTCACTGATTCACGATGATCTGCCGGCTCTTGACAACGACGATTACCGGAGAGGAAGAAAGACCGCCCATGTGGTTTACGGGGAGGCCATGGCGATTCTTGCGGGAGACGCCCTTTTAAACTATGCTTTTGAGACGGCGTCGAAGGCGTTTCGCGGCACGGAGGAGGACATCCGCACGGCCAGAGCATTTGCCATCCTCACAAGAAAACCGGGCATATACGGCATGATCGGCGGGCAGACGGCCGATGTGGAGTCTGAGCATCGGGAGATTCCGTTTGAGGAGCTTTTGTTTATTCACGAGAATAAAACGGCGGCGCTCATCGAGTGCGCCATGATGATCGGGGCGGTGCTTGCGGGAGCGTCTCAGGAAGAGGTGGCGACTGTGGAGCAGATCGCCAGAAAAACAGGCGTCGCTTTCCAGATTCAGGATGATATCCTTGATCTGACCAGCACCCAGGAAGAGCTGGGCAAACCGGTGGGAAGCGATGAGAAAAATGAAAAAAATACCTACGTGTCCATGAAAGGACTGGAGCAGTCCGGCAAAGATGTGATACAATACACCAAAGAGGCAATCGACGCCTTTGATTCTCTGCACCGGGAATATCCATTTCTTCGTGACCTCCTGCTGTATCTGAGCGGAAGAAAAAAATAAACGAGCCCGGAGGATAAAACGTATGGGTCAGATTTTAAACAGAATACAAAAAGCGAATGATATAAAGAAAATACCGGCAAAGTACTATCCGGTTCTGGCGCAGGAGATCCGTGATTTCCTCATTGAAAATGTCAGTAAGACCGGCGGGCATCTTGCCTCCAATCTGGGGGTGGTGGAGCTTACGATGGCGCTGCATCTGTGTCTCCATCTGCCGGAAGATAAGATTATCTATGATGTGGGGCATCAGTCCTATGTGCATAAGCTTCTGACCGGACGCCGGGACGGCTTTGCCACCCTGAGGAAAAGCGGCGGCATGTGCGGCTTTCCGAAACGGAAAGAGAGCGAGTACGACTGTTTCGGCACGGGACACAGCTCCACGTCCATTGCGGCGGCCATGGGATTTGCGGCGGCCAGAGATCTAAATAATACGAAAGAGACCATTGTGGCTGTCATTGGAGACGGTGCGCTCTCCGGCGGCATGGCGTACGAGGCGCTGAATAATCTGGCGCTGTTTCGGAAGAAAAAGAAGAACATCATCGTCATTTTAAATGACAATAAGATGTCCATTTCAGAAAATGTGGGAGGCATGAGCCGGTATCTCAACGACATCCGTTACCGGAAAAGCTACGGTGAGTTCAAGGATAACGTGGAGAATGCCATCAAAAATATCCCCGGCGTGGGAGACAGCATGGTAAGGACCATCAGGCGTTCCAAGGACTCCATCAAGCAGCTGCTCATCCCGGGAATGTTGTTTGAAAATATGGGCATCACCTATTATGGCCCGGTGGACGGCCATGACATTTTTGCCATGACCCAGGCCATCAATCGCGCCAAACATATGGAGGGACCGATTCTCATCCACGTGATGACCAAAAAGGGAAAAGGATATCCCATCGCGGAGAAGAATCCGGAGAAGTTCCACGGTATCGATCCGTTCGATATAAAGACAGGCCGGCCTCTTAAAAAGAAGACGGCGGACAGTTACACGGATGTATTTTCACGGACGCTTGTGGAGATTGCCGGGGAGAAAGAAAATGTGGTGGCCATCACGGCGGCCATGCCGTCCGGCACCGGACTCAACGCATTTAAGGAAGTCTGTCCGGAGAGGTTTTTTGACGTGGGTATCGCGGAAGAGTACGCCGTCACATTTGCGGCGGGCATGGCGGCGTCCGGTATGAAGCCGGTGGTGGCTGTGTATTCTTCCTTTTTGCAGAGAGCCTATGACCAGATTCTTCACGATGTCTGTATCCAGAAGCTTCCGGTCTTTTTCTGCGTGGACCGTTCCGGGCTGGTGGGCGCCGACGGGGAGACCCATCAGGGGATTTTTGATATTTCCTATCTGTCTCACATCCCGAATCTGGTGCTGATGGCTCCGAAAAACAAGGATGAGATGGAGGACATGATGCGCTTTGCCGTGGATTACGACGGGCCTGTGGCCATGCGGTATCCGCGGGGAGAGGCCTTCGACGGACTGAAGGATCACCGCCCTCCGGTGGAGCTTGGCAGAAGCGAGAGTATCCGGGAGGGAGAAGGCGTAGTCATTCTCTCCGTGGGCAACATGATGGATGAAGCGCTGAAAGCGGTTGAATTATTAGAAGAACAGGGCGTGGAGCCGGGACTGGTCAACGTGCGGTTCATTCGTCCAATGGATGAGGAAATGCTTCACGAGCTGGCGGAGCGTTATCCGCTCCTTGTCACCGTGGAAGAAAATGTACTCTCCGGCGGATTCGGAGAGGCAGTCTCTGCATTTCTTCATGAGAACAGCTACGAAAATCATCTGCTGTCCTTTGGGATTCCGGACTGCTTTGTGGAGCATGGCAGTGTGGAATGGCAGAGAAAACAAATGGGAATCGACGCGGCTTCTATTGCCGGCCGCATTTTGGAAAAGGTGAAAGAATTATGAAGCAGCGTTTGGATATGATAATAGTACAAAAAGGTCTGGCGCCTTCCAGGGAGAAGGCGAAGGCCATGATTATGTCCGGCATCGTTTACGTGAACGGACAGAAAGAAGACAAGGCAGGCAGTACATTTGATGAGAAGGCGGCGGAGACCGTGGAGGTCCGGGGAACGACGCTTCGATACGTGAGCCGCGGCGGACTCAAGCTGGAAAAGGCTATGCAGTGTTTTGATCTGGATCTTGACGGAAAGGTGTGCATGGACGTGGGGGCTTCCACGGGAGGTTTCACGGACTGCATGCTTCAGAACGGAGCAGCGAAGGTCTTCTCCATCGACGTGGGCCGGGGGCAGCTTGACTGGAAGCTGCGCAATGACCCCCGGGTGGTCTGCATGGAAAAGACAAATATGCGTTATGTGAAGCCGGAGGATATCGGGGAACCGGCGGACTTCACCTCCATCGACGTTTCGTTTATATCCCTCACAAAGATTCTGCTTCCGGTGAAGCAGTGTCTGAGAGAGGGCGGCGAGGTGGTCTGCCTTATCAAACCGCAGTTTGAGGCCGGCCGGGATAAGGTCGGAAAAAAGGGTGTGGTTCGTGATACGAAGGTACACGAGGAAGTGATCGCCATGGTGATGGACTACGCGGCGTCTATCGGATTTTCTCTGCTGCATCTGGATTATTCTCCGATCAAAGGGCCGGAGGGCAACATCGAATATCTGCTGCATCTTAAAAATGTGGAAGGCGAGAGCAGTGTGGACGCGCAGGCGATACCGGCGGTGGTACAGGCTTCCCACGGCGCGCTGGATCACTGATGTCATGCGATTTCACAAAGACAGGATGAGTGAGACATTATGAAGAATTTTTTGATTATCCCAAACAGACAAAAGGATACGGGGCTTGCCCTGACCAGCCACATCAAAGACACGCTGATCGGCATGGGAGCCGAGTGTCACATTTATGACGGATATTATAATGATGTAAGTCCCATACAGGTGCCGAAGGGAACGGAGTGTATTCTTGTCATTGGCGGAGACGGCACGATTCTCGCGGCAGCGGGACGGCTGGTGGGACAGAATATCCCGCTGCTTGGCATCAATCTCGGAACCCTTGGTTTTCTGGCGGACGTGGATCTCAAGGAACTGCCGGAGACGCTTAGAGATCTGGTGGATGATAAATATGAACTGGAAAAACGTATGATGCTCCGGGGAGAAGTCTACCGGAACGGCGAGCGTTCCGGCGCTTTTACGGCGCTCAATGATTTCGTTATCAGCCGCCGCTCTTTTTCCCGTATGATTGGCCTGTCCATTGAGATCAACGATGTGCTCATTGAACAGTATCACGCCGACGGCGTCATCGTATGTACGCCGACCGGTTCTACCAGCTATAACCTTTCCGCCGGAGGGCCGATCATTAATCCTACCTGCAAGAATTTTGTGGTGACGCCGATCTGTCCGCATTCGCTGGCTATCCGCAGCGTGGTGCTTGCCAAGAGCGACGTGGTGACCATCACTCTGGAGAATATCCGCCACGGGCAGAGAGAGGAAGCGGTGATCTCACCGGACGGCCGCGAGGGCGTGGTGCTTCGCCCCGGCGATCAGGTGCGCATTTACAAGGCGGAGGAGAGTACACCGTTCATTAAGATGAAGGAAGTTAGTTTCGTTAAAATATTAAAAGAAAAACTGTTGTGATTGTATAGAGAGGTTGATATGAAAGGAAAAAGGCAGAAAAAAATACTGGAACTCATTGAGGCGTATGACATTGAAACCCAGGAGGAGCTGACCAGACGTCTGCAGGAGGAGGGATTTCCTTCCACGCAGGGCACGATTTCCAGGGATATCCGGGAGCTGAAGCTGACCAAGGTGGCAGGAGAGGGCGGCAAGCAGAAGTATGCCCCGATTCTGACAAAGGATCTTCACGTTTCTGACAAATACCGCCGCGTGCTTTCCGAGGCCATCGTACATATGGAAGGCGCGGGAAATCTTCTGGTCATCAAGACGGTTTCCGGCATGGCCATGGCCTGCGGAGCCGCCATCGACTCTATCTCCATGAAGGGCGTCATCGGCTGCATCGCCGGGGACGACACGCTGCTCTGCGTGGTGAAGGATGCGTCCATGGTCACAGACGTCATCAATGAGATTCATTTGATCATAAAAGGATTGGAATAGTTTTGCGGAGGAAAACATGCTGATTAATTTACATGTAAAGAATCTTGCACTGATTGAGGAAACGGATATTGACTTTACCAGTCATCTGAATATCCTGACCGGGGAGACCGGCGCCGGTAAGTCGATTCTTATCGGCTCCATCCAGTCGGCCCTCGGCAGCAAAATACCGAAGGATATGATTCGAAACGGCTGTGACAGCGCGCTCATCGAGCTGGTGTTCCACACCGAGAGCGATGTGGTCAAACAAAAAATGGATGAATTTGACATTCCGTTTGAGGACGGAGAAATCATTATTTCCAGAAGAATTACAAATAATAGAGTCATAAACAAGGTCAACGACTGCAGTATTACGGCGGCGCGTTTGAAAGAACTGTCGCCGTTTCTTCTGGATTTGAGCGGACAGCACGAAAATCAGCTTCTGCTGCGGCCGCAGAATCATCTGCGTATCCTTGACAATTACGATAAAACGAAGATCACTCCGGTGAAAGACGCCGTCGCCGCCCTGTATCATCAGTATCAGGATACCGAGCGGCAGCTCACGGAGGAAAACATCGGAGAGGAAGAGCGGATCCGTGAAATCGAATTTTTAAAATATGAGATTCAGGAGATTGAAAGCGCAGCCCTGCGTGACGGCGAGGACGAGGAACTGGAGGAGCTGTTCCGGAAGATCTCCCATTCCAGAGACATTCTTGCCGCCTGCTCTGCTGTCTACGACATGACCAGCGGCAGCGCCGCCAGCGCGGAGAGTATTCTCGGAAAAGCCATCCGCTCCCTGTCTGATGTGACAAATTACGACGAGGGCGTCGGTGGTCTCATGGAAGAGTTGTCCACCGTGGACGGCCTGCTCAATGACTTCAACCGGGATCTGTCCGAGTACATGTCCTCCATGGAGTTTGACGAGGAAACGTTTGCCAACACGGAGGAACGGCTGGACCTGATTCACCGGCTGAAAGCAAAGTACGGCGATTCCATCCCGGCGGTGAAGGAATATAAGGCAAAGGCAGAGAGCCGGCTGGAGGCGCTGCTGCATTTTGACGAGAGGATGGAGGAGCTTAAGGCAAAACGGGACGATCTTCTTAAAAAGCTGGACAGTGAATGTGCCCGGCTCAGCGGGATTCGCAAAAAAGCGGCCGGCCCGCTGGCGGAGTCCATCAAACAGGCGCTTCTTGATCTGAACTTTAATCAGGTTCGCTTTGAGATTGCTTTTACGGAGGCAGCTTCCTACCGGGCAGACGGCAGAGACAACGTCTGCTTTATGATATCCACCAACCCGGGCATGGACGTCCGGCCGCTGCAGGAAACCGCCTCCGGCGGTGAGCTGTCCCGTATCATGCTGGCCATCAAATCCGTTCTCGCCGATGAGGAACAGGTGGAGACGCTGATCTTCGACGAGATCGACGCGGGAATCAGCGGAAGGACCGCCCAGAAAGTATCGGAGCGGCTGTCGCAGATCGCCGGTAAACGGCAGGTCATCGCCATCACCCATCTGCCGCAGATCGCCGCCATGGCAGATTCCCATTATTTAATTGAAAAAACCAGCGACGATCATTCCACCATCAGCCGGATTTACCGGCTTTCCGAAGAAGAATCGGTGGAAGAACTGGCAAGAATGCTCGGAGGCGCAGAAATTACCAGCACCGTCCTGGACAACGCCAGAGAAATGAAAAAGTTCGCTGCACGGCTTACCCACGCCGTGTCAGAACCGTAAGAACTTTGTCGAATAAAAAAATGTAGAATAATCTGTCTGTGTGAATTCAGAAAATGCCCGCCATACTAAGGTCAGAACTTTAGCATGGGGGTATTTTTTTATGGCAGAGAATTCATGTAAGGCACAAAAGACGAGAATAACAGAAAAGCAGCAGAGAAGCAGACTGCGAAGAATCTATTTTTTACTGCTGACCGCAGTTTTATTTGCCGCCGGCGCGCAGGCAGGCCGCCTGTTTCATGTGGAGGAACGGCTTGCAGGTATGGCAAATGCCGCGGCAGCAAACAACAATGCATCGGCGGGGGAAGAGGACATAAGGGAGACGCTGGCGTCGGGCGGGGATAAAAAGGAGACAAAAACCATGGTGTATGCCTCCGGAGAGCCGGTGGGCATATACATTAAAACAGAGGGCGTTCTCGTTCTGGGAACCCAGGAAGTGAAAACGGAGAACAACCGCAGCTGCTCACCGGCAGAACATAAACTGGAGTCGGGCGATTATATCCTCGCAGTGAACGGAGAGGCTGTCACATCTAAACCGCAGCTCATCTCTTATCTGCAAAAAAACGAGGATAAGGAAGCAGTTCTCACGATAGAAAGAAACGGGGAAAAGCAGAAAATAAAAATCCAGCCGGCATACTCGGAGGAAGACGACTGTTATCAGATCGGCGCCTGGATCCGCAACGACACCCAGGGCATCGGAACCGTCACCTATATCACAGAAGACGGAAGCTTCGCCGCCCTCGGCCACGGCATCAGCGACTGCGATCTGGGCGTCCAGATGGACATCTCCGGCGGGAGCGCCTACCAGACAGATATTACGTCCATCACCAAAGGAAAGGCCAAAGATCCGGGCGAGGTTATCGGAACCATCGACTACGTTCCAGAAAAATATCTGGGTAACATCCGCATCAACACCGCCTGCGGCATCTTCGGCGTCATGGAAAACCAGCAGCAGACTTTCCAAAACGGTCATCTGATGGAAGTGGCCGACGCCTCATCCATCAAAACAGGAAAAGCTTTCATCAGAAGCAGTATCAGCGGAGAAAGCAGGGATTATACCATCGAGATAGAAAAAATTTCCCTGGGCAGAAAAGACGCCCAGAAGGCGCTCCGCATCAAAATCACAGACCCGGACCTCATCGCCCTGACCGGCGGCATCATCCAGGGGTTAAGCGGCAGCCCCATTATCCAGAACGGGAAGCTCATTGGCGCCGTGACCCACGTATTCGTGGACGACCCTACCAGAGGGTACGGCATCTGCGCGGAGACGATGGTGGAGGAAGCCGGGGAGAGGTAAGGAGATAAACCTGTCGGAGGGGAAAGTCATAGGAATTCATAGAATATGAAGTATTTAATTGACAGAAAAAACAGCAGATAATCGCCGGGATTATCTGCTGACTTTTTGTAACGTAATATTTGACTTGTAACATAAAATGATTTACAATTAAAATAGTAAAAAGGTAGGTGATAACGTGAAAGAATTTATTGAGAATACATTACATCAAAAAATAGAAATTACTCCATACAGAAAGATAAAAATATTTCCATTGGTGTTGCGGGTAAATTATGAGTTTTATCAGATGGAGATTATGAATCAATACTGCATGTTAGCCAAACCAAAAGATAATACTGGCTTGTCGGTATTACGTAAGCAGTATAGGCAGATAGAGCATCTCACAGGAGAGAATTGTGTGCTTTATCTGAGTCATCTGAATTATTATTCCAGAGATAAAATGTTGAAGGAAGGCATCTCTTTTGTCTGGGAAAATCGTCAGGTATATATACCATTTTTAGGACTGCTTCTTAAGCAAAACGAGGCAAGGAAGATAAAGCCCTGTTTCAAAATATCTTTTCTGACTCAAAAATTCCTGTTATCAGCTCTGTATGAAGAATGGGATGATGCTGCGGTGACTGAAATTGCAGAGAAAATGGGTGTTTCCAAAATGTCAATAACAAGGGTTTTTGATGAGATAGAGAGCCTAGGAATTCCCGTTTTAAAAAAGAAAGGCAGAAGTCGCAGATATACAAAAACGGGGACTAAAAAAGAAATCTGGAATACAATCAAGCCTTTCTTGCGGACGCCGTTGGTGAGAGAATATCATCTGGAACGGGACGTATCAAATATTTTTGTAAAAAGTGGTGTTTCAGGATTGGCAGAAATGTCAATGCTGTCGGATAATCTATATCCGACTTATGCGGTTACAAAATATGAAATAAGAAAAAAAGGAATCGATCAGGAAAAACAGGTTCCCTTTGGTGAAATACCTGGGTGTGTAGTCCAGGAAATAGGTTATTATATTCCTTTTAACCAGGGAAATGTAATAGATCCGCTTTCTGTTTATTTGCTGCTGGAAGATATGGATGATCCAAGAGTGGAAACTGCGCTGGAAAAAATGTTGGAGGATTATGTATGGTAAAGGGATTAGATATATTTTACGATTATTTTTCTGAATACACGGACCAATATGTTTTAATTGGTGGTGCTGCTTGCGATTTATCATTTCATAATAATAATAATAATATAGATTTTAGAGCTACAAAAGATTTGGATATGGTACTGGTCGTTGAGGCGCAGACAAAAGAATTTGCGCAAAGGTTCTGGGAGTTTATACAAAAAGGAGAATATCGAAATCGTGCCAGAAGCAACGGAAAACCTCAGGTGAATATTCACTTTTTCACTTGACTGGAGTGAATTTTCGCATCATACTGTAAATAAAAATCATAAGGAGGACCCTATGAAGCTTGCATTTATTGGTACAGGAAAAATCATCGGAGATGCGCTGTTCGCGGCGGCGCCGGTGGAAAGTATTGAGATTACCGCGATTTTTGCGAGGCCGCACAGCCGTGGGAAGGCGGAAGCCTTTGCCGGAGAATATAAGATTCCGGAGATTTACACGGATTATGAGGAGCTGCTGGAGAAGACGGAGGCTGACACGGTCTATATCGGTCTGGTCAATAAAGCGCATTATCCGTATGCGAAGGAAGCGCTGCTTCACGGGAAAAATGTGATTCTTGAGAAGCCGTTTACAGGCTTTTATGAGGAGGCAAAGGAGCTGCAGAAGATCGCAGAGGAGAAGAAGCTTTTCCTTTTTGAGGCGATCACCGTTCTTCACAATGAAGTTTTTGATGAGATGAAGAAAAATCTCGGGAAGCTCGGTACGCTTCGGATGGCTCTCTGTAATTATTCCCAGTATTCCAGCCGGTATGACGCCTATCTGGAAGGCGATATCACTCATTCCTTTGATCCGGAGTATTACGGCGGAGCTTTGTATGATATCAATGTCTACAACGTGCATTATTGCGTCGGACTGTTCGGCGAGCCGAAAGATGTGGAGTATTATCCGAATATCGGGCCAAACGGCGTGGATACGTCCGGCACGCTGATCATGAAATACGACGGTTTCAGCGCGGTCTGCACGGGAACCAAAGATTCCGACAGCCCGGGATACATTTCCATTCAGGGTGAAAAAGGCTGGATGAAGATTGACAGCAAGCCGAACATCGCGGATGCGCTGCTGACAACCTATGTGGATGAAAATGTAAAGGAAAAGGTAAGAGACGCGGCGGGCGCCATGGTGCGGGCAACGAAGACGGAACACTTTAAGGCCCCTGAAAAGCATCATCGCATGACGCAGGAATTCGCTGATTTTGCCAGAATGATTGACGAAAAAGATTATGAGACGGCCCGGAAGTTTTTGGAAGAGTCTGTGACTGTGGTGGGAATTTTGGAGAAAGCGCGCACAAAAGCAGGCATTGTATTCTGATTTATGACCTAAAAATCAGCAAATGTTACAAATATGTTAAAAACACTTAACAAATAGAAATATTTATGATATAATCTCCTCAGACACATGAAAATGAGTAACAAGTATGTAACATTTTATGCAGGAGGTTGTATTATGAATTGTGTGAAAAAGAGACTTGGCCTGCTGTCAGTGATGACGCTCATGGGCCTTGCCTGTCTCGCACCGCAGAGAGTATCCGCGGCAGAGACTCCATACAATCCACAGGAAACAGCGCAGACACAGGCACCACAGAATCCGACACCACAGGCAGCAGAAGCGCCGGCACCGACACCAACGATAAAATTAAATAAAACGAAAAAATCTCTGGAAAGAGATGACAAGCTGAAGCTTCGCGCGAAGGTGAGAAATTCTTCCACGAAGAAAATTATCTGGAAGTCCAGCAGGAAGCGGGTAGCCACTGTCGATAAGCGCGGCGTGGTTACCGCAAAGGACAAAGGAAAGACAACGATCACTGCCACTATCGCCGGAACAGATATCAAGGCAGAGTGTGTGGTGACTGTTAAGAATTATGTGACCATGTGGGTGAAAACCACCGGTTACTGCAACTGCTCAAGCTGTGCAGGACAGTGGGCGGGCGCGGCTACGGCCAGCGGCACAAGACCGCGGGAAAATCATACAATTGCTGTAGATAAGAGAATTATCCCGTTGGGAACAAAGGTAAGAATCGGCGACGAAACCTATGTGGCTGAGGATACCGGCGGAGCCATCAAAGGAAATAAGATTGATGTATACTATGCCAGTCATGGGAAAGCTATGGCTCATGGCGTAAAATATCAGAAAATCAGAGTATACATATAGTAGCCAAAGAAAAAAGCAAAGCATGCAAAAGTGCAGCATGCTTTGCTTTTTATTTTTGTGAAAACTGATGAATATGCTTTTTGATGGCTTCAAAACTCTCCTGGCTGATGACGTGCTCAATACGGCAAGCGTCATTATTTGCAATATCTTTCGGAACGCCCAGTGCCTCCAGAACCTTTGCGATAACTTTGTGACGTTCATAAATCATCTCGGCGATACTCCTGCCTTCTTCTGTCAGATAAATATAACCGGCGTCAGTCATGGTGATCTGGTTCTTCTCCCGGAGATTCTTCATGGCGATACTGACGCTGGACTTCTTAAAATCCAGTTCATTGGCTACATCTACGGAACGGACAACCGGAAGCTTTTCGCTTAAAATTAAAATCGTCTCCAGATACATTTCTGCAGATTCATTGCTTTTTTCTCTCAATCTTATCACCTCAATACTTGTTTTCATCATCCGATGCGTGTCATTCATTAAAAGAGAATGCCTCAGTACACGGGTTCGGATATTTTGTTTACTATATCATAAATGAGGGAAGAATTCAATTCTTTCAGACGAAACAAAAAGGCCTGAAAACAAAAAAAGTTGTTGACATCTAATATATGTTAGTGTATACTAACGTCAGAACAAGGAAACAACAACACATGAAAATGAAGCGGGCAGCAAGAAAGGAGATTGTCATGGGAACAGTAATTACAGGTATTGTAGTTCTGGGCATCGCAGGACTGGCAGTCAGAAGCATGGTTCGCGATAAGAAAAATGGAAAGTCCATTCAGTGCGGCGGAGACTGCAAGCATTGCGGTGGACATTGCCATTAACGTAACTTCAGATACTCATCATTAATTTTTGGCGATTGCAGTTCAGAAATTAAGAGTGTTCATATTTTATCCTTTTTTAGTTTAGAGATTATGTGGTTGCAAGGGGCTGCTGCAGGGGATACTTCTCGTTGGGAAACTGGCAGATTCTTATAAGAATCTGCAGTGTCTGGGCGGACAGTATGTTTTTGCATCAGCCCTTTGTCTTTTTGTTCATTAAAATCCTGTCATTGTTTTTTTTTCGTTGATAAGTTATACTTAAACTGACAGAAACAAAGAATCAGGATAGGGGTTTTTATGAACATTTATGATATAGCAAAGGAAGCGGGAGTTTCTATTTCGACAGTTTCCCGTGTGATGAATAAGAAAGAAAATGTGAATCCGGCCACCCGAAAGAAAGTGGAGGAAATATTAGAGAAAAATAATTATACTCCAAGCGCCATTGCCCGGGGAATGGTGAGTAAAACCATGAAAACGGTCGCGATTCTGACAGTAGATATCCGGGTTCCCCATTATTCCAGAACTGCTTATACTATTGAGAGGGAATTTAGCCGCCGGGGTTACGAAGTTCTGCTCTGCAATACGGGAGGAGAGCTTTCGGAGACGGTGAAGTATCTTCGTACTGTACAGGAAAAAAAGGTAGACGGCATCGTTCTGGTGGGCTCTGTATTTAATACTTTATGTAAAAAAGAGGAGATTGGGAAGTTATTAAAAAATACGCCGGTGGTACTTGCGAACGGTAAGCTGGAGCTGCCGAATTCTTATTTTGTGCTGGTTGATGATCGATATGGAGTCGCCATGGCCGTGAATCATCTGATGCAGAGAGGATATGATAAGCTGTTTTATTTAAAAAATATGGATACTGTCAGTGCCCGTTTTAAATGTGAGGGCTTTATACAGGCGCTGCAGAGTTATGGCATTCATAATGGAAAAGGATATGTTATTGAGACGGAACGAAGTATAGAGGGGGGCATGAGGGCCGTGAATCAGCTGCTTCTTGATAAGAAGGAGTTTACGGGTATCGTGTGTGGGGAAGATCTCACTGCGGTAGGAGCGGTAAAGGCTCTGCTGCACGCCGGGCTGCGGGTGCCGGAGGACGTGGCTGTGACCGGCTACAATAATTCTGATTACGCGGCGATCTGTGAGCCGGAGCTTACGACTGTTGATAATAAGCCGGAAATGGTGGCGATGATGAGCGTGCAGCTTTTGACCAGCCTGATAGAGAAGACAGAAGCGTATTCTTCCTGTACAATACAGCCGGAGCTGGTAAAAGGACGTACTACATAAGAATCATATAAAAGACTATTTTGGAAAATGAAAGAAATAGTCTTTTTTTTTGCGCCATTTATGAAAGCGCTTTTATAAATTTTCAAAATATTTTCATAAACGAAAGGAGAACATGATGAGAGTTCCGTATGAAGAAATGGTAAAGGAGTTTGCACGAGTTTTGGAGAAAAAAGGATTCCAGAAAGGGGATGCGGAAAATGCGGCAGTTATCTTTGCGCAGAACAGCCTGGCAGGGGTGTTTTCCCATGGCCTGAATCGTTTTCCGCGCGTGGTCAGCTATCTGGAAAAGGGAGAGATCGATCCGGACGCAAGAGCAACCTGCGAGATGCAGATGGGTGCCATTGAATGCTGGGATGGTCATAGAGGATTTGGTCCTCTGAATGCGAAACGAGCTATGGACCGTGCCTGTGAGCTGGCTAAAGAACACGGAATCGGCTGTGTTGCATTGGGTAATAATAACCATTGGATGCGCGGAGGTACATATGGATGGCTTGCTGCGGACAATGGATGTATTGGTATCTGCTGGTCCAATACGATGCCGAATATGCCGGCGTGGGGAGGCGTGGACCGCAAGATTGGAAATAATCCGTTGATCATGGCAGTGCCTCGCTCCAACGGAGAACATGCGATGATCGACTGCGCGGTTTCCCAGTTCTCCTATGGAAAGATCGAAGACTGCCGGCTCAGAGGCGTGCAGCTTCCGGTTCCGGGAGGATACGATACCAAAGGAGAGCTGACCACAGACCCGGCAGAGATTGAGAAAACATGGCGTGTGCTTCCGATGGGATACTGGAAGGGAAGCGGTCTCTCCATCATCCTTGACCTGATTGCCACCGTACTGACCAATGGAAACTCCGTTCAGAAAATCGGAACCTTTGGTGATGAGATTGGTCTGACACAGATTATGATCGCCATTGATCCGACAAAGTTTAATACGGTGGAGGAGACGGACGCCATCGTCGATGCCATTCTGGCAGATGTGAAATCTTCTGAACCTGTTGCAGAAGGAGGAGAAGTTCTCTATCCGGGTGAGCTGGAACTGAAGAATATCAAAGAAAATAAAGAACAGGCAATTCCTGTCATCGAGGAAGTATGGGATTCTGTTTTGAAAATGTAATTATAATAGGAAGAGAATGAGGAGGAAAAGGAATTGGATTCTCCACACCGTACCTTTTTGCGCTGATGGTCATTCCGTCCATCACGATGAATGTTTCCATCTGTATGACACAGAGCTGGATTGCCTGGGGTGTCAGCTATGCTAAGGTTTCAACGAGAGAACACCTGAAGAAAACTCTGCCATATGCGTGGATTATCTGTATTATCATGCAGGCGATCACCTATGTAATGTTCGGTTAAGGAGGAGCGGAAAATGAGTAATAGAAAAGTTCGAATGGGTATTGATGTGGGCGGAACGCACACAAAAGCGGTCGCCATTGATAATGAAACGCATGAGATCATCGGAAAGTCTTCTGTGAAGACGACCCATGATGACAAAGCCGGCGTGGAAGTGCCTTTGATGATCATGCGAGGTGCGGCGGTGTTATGGAGATCAGCGAGATGAAAAAGAGACCGGTGCTTACCATGCTCTCCGGACCGGCAGCCTCCGTCATGGGCAGTCTCATGTACCTTCGTGCATCCAACGGCGTGTACTTTGAGGTGGGCGGCACCACCACCAATATCGGCGTTATCAAAGACGGACGTCCTGCCATTGATTATTCTGTGGTCGGCGGGCACCGTACCTACATCAGCAGCCTGGACGTCCGTGTTCTGGGCGTTGCAGGCGGAAGCATGATTCGTGCGGATAAAAATGGAGTGAAGGATGTCGGTCCTCGTTCCGCGCACATAGCCGGTATGGACTACGCCGTGTTTACGCCGGAAGAAGAGATCGTGGATCCGAAGGTTGTTTTCTTCAGTCCGAAGGAAGGCGATCCGGATGATTATGTTGCCATTGAATTGAAAAACGGAAAACGTATCACCATCACCAATACCTGCGCGGCAAATGTACTGGGGCTCATCAAGCCGGAATATTTCGCTTATGGCAATGCCAGCGCGGCCCGCAAGGCCATGCAGCCTCTGGCGGACTACATGGGAAAAACCGTAGAAGAGGTGGCAACGCAGATTCTTACGAGAGCTTATGAAAAGATTGAGCCGATCATTATGGATCTGGCAGAAAAATATCGTCTGGAAAAAGACCAGATCAGCCTGGTGGGCGTCGGCGGAGGAACTGCTGCTCTGATCGGTTTCTGCTCCGATAAGATGGGGCTTCGCTATTCGATTCCGGATAATGCGGAGGTCATTTCCTCCATCGGCGTTGCTCTTGCCATGGTTCGTGACGTTGTGGAACGTGTGGTTCCGAATCCGACGCCGGAAGATATCCGTTCCATTAAAGCGGAAGCCATCGACAAAGCGGTGGAAAGCGGCGCGGCAGCAGACAGTGTGGAGGTGCATATCGAGATAGACCCGCAGACTTCCAAGCTGACAGCCATTGCCCTGGGTTCAACGGAAGTAAAGACGACAGATCTGTTAAAAGAATGTACGGCAGAGGAAGCCTGTCAGCTGGCGGCCGACGATCTGAAAGCTGCGCCTTCAGAGATTACGGAGGAATGTGCGACAAAACATTTCTTTGTTTTCGGCATGGACAGAAAAGGAAAGCATCCGCTGCGTATCCTGGACAAAAAAGGATTTATCAAAGTTCAGAGAAATGATAGAAAAGCGGTTCTCTGCAAAGCGGGAAGCTACCGGAATGTGGTTTCCCAGCTGTGGGAAGAGCTGGCGATCTATCAGCAGGATGCGATTCTTCGTCCGGATTATTATATTTGTTCCGGCGCGAGGGTCATGGACTTTGCCGGTTCCATCGATCTTGATAAGATCATGATGCTGATGGAAGTGGAAATGCAGACGATCAATCCGGCGGATGACGTCATCATCGTCGGAGCAAAGAACAGTCTGTAAGACGACGGAGAGGAGTGCTTCTATGGGAAAAACGGAAAAACTGAAAGAGCTGTTTCGTGCATTTTGCGGTGGGAGCACTCCTGCGCCTGTGAAAACGGAGCCGGAGCTTCCATTGAAAGAAATGGTAAGGAAACTGGAAAGCTTTGACGAGGAAGACTGGGGACTGTACGCATTTAACCGGGAGCCGCTTTCCGGCAAATTTTCCGCCGGGCAGAAGAGACAGTATATCAGGAAGGCAAACGATTGCGGAAAAGAATGGGCGGAGCGTATCGCAGAAGAATATCATACCCGCAGACCGGGAGAGATTGCCGCGAAAATGGGTATCAGGGTGGAGACGCCCGCTGTTCCAGTGGGAGGAGAGCTTGTTTTGTTCGCGCAGTTTGTGCAGCCCGATGAAATTACGATTTTTACCGATTGTCTGGACAAAGCTTCTTCGATGGAGAAAGAAAGCGGCTGCCAGCTGTTAAACCGGGAGAGATTATTTGAGATTCTGCTGGCGCATGAATTGTTTCATGCGGTGGAGGAAAGGCACGAGCAGGAGATCTACACCCGCACGGAAAAAGTGGAGCTCTGGAGAAAGCCTTTTTCCAACAAGTCTTCAATCGCCTGCCTGTCAGAAATTGCCGCCATGGCATTTGCCGCACAGCTGTTGGGGCTTACAGTTTCGCCCTATATGCTCGATGTTCTGCTTGTCCGGGCATATGACAGAAACATGGCCGCCGGTCTGTTTGAGGAAATCTGCCGTCTGACGGAAGAGAAAATGAGGGGACAACAATAAATATTTAATTGATGAGGAGACGAAATGTTAACGACAAATCTTTCGTTGGCTGAGAAGTATGATTATCTCAGCGATAAATTTAAAAAAGCCTTTACATTTTTAAGGGAAACGGATCTTGCCGCTCTGCCGACAGGTAACATTCCCATTGAAGGCGAAGATATATATGCAAATGTACAGAGCTATACGACCATGGCGGCGGAGGATTGTCCGTTTGAAAGTCATCGTGCGTATTTTAATCTGCAGTATGTGGCAGAGGGGGAAGAGTGTTTTGGCTATGCGCCGGTGAATACTCTGCTTGCATCCATGGAGTATGATGAGGAAAGGGATCTGATTTTCTATGAGGAGCCGGCTGAAGCAGGAGCAGTGATTCTGAAAAAAGGAGACTTTGCCATTGTTCCTCCGGAGGATGGACATGCGCCGAGACGAATGACGGCGGCCGGCCCTTGTAAAGTAAAAAAGATCGTTGTGAAAATAAAAATATGACAAAAATCCATCTGCAAAGTAGAGGAGGAAGAACAAAATGAAAAGTTCATTTCGCTGGTACGGGGAAGATGATCCCGTTACATTAGATAAAATCCGCCAGATTCCGGGGATGCGTTCGGTTGTTTCGGCTGTATACGACGTAAAACCGGGACAGGTCTGGCCGGAAGAAAGCATCCGCCGTCTGTCAGAACTGTGCAGAGAGCACGGCCTGGTGTTTGACGTGGTGGAATCCATTCCGGTCACCGAAGAAATCAAGCTGGGAAGACCGGAAAGAGAAGAACATATCGCAAACTACTGTGAGTCGATCCGCCGCTGTGCCAAATATGGCGTCAAATGTATCACATATAATTTTATGCCGGTATTTGACTGGACGCGAACACAGCTTGATAAAGTGGCGGAGGACGGTTCCACCAGCCTTGTTATGTACTGGGAGCAGATGAAAGGGCTGGACCCGCTGAAAGATGATATTCATCTTCCGGGCTGGGACGCCAGCTATACCCAGGATGAAGTGAGGGAGCTGATTCGCGCCTATCAGGAGCTGGGCGAGGAAGGCTTATGGAACAATATTGAATATTTCTTAAAACGAGTGATCCCGGTGGCGGAGGAATGCGGCGTTATCATGGCGCTTCATCCGGATGATCCGCCATATCCGATCTTCGGACTTCCGAGAGTGATTACCTGCGAGGCAAATCTGGATCGCTACCTTTCCATCGTGGACAGCCCGTCCAATAGCCTGTGTTTATGTACCGGCTCTCTGGGATGTTCGCCGGAAAACGATGTGCCGGCTTTGGTCAGAAAATATTCCGCCATGGGACGAATTGGTTTCATGCATTTGCGCAACGTCAAAATCCTGCCGGATACTTCCTTTGAAGAGTCCGGTCATCTGTCGCAGGAAGGTTCTCTTGATATGAACGCCATCGTGAAGGCTCTGGTTGAAACCGGGTTTACCGGATATTTCCGTCCTGATCACGGCAGGATGATATGGGGAGAGACAGGAAAGCCGGGGTACGGACTTTTTGACCGCGCTTGGAAGCGCTTACTGGAACAGATTATTATTTCAGTAAAAAATATAAGATGCACATTGTGGATCGTGTGGGCGGCGGAGACAGCTTTGGAGGCGGATTGATCGCAGCATGTCTAAACGGATATGGACCGCAGGAAACGATTGAATTTGCTGTTGCAGCCTCCTGCCTGAAACATTCCATTGAGGGAGACTATAATATGGTGTCAGTAGATGAAGTGCTGAAGCTTGCGGGCGGAGACGGCTCAGGCAGAGTACAGAGATAAATTGTCAATAGATTCCTCCAAAAATAGATCTATATGAACAGGGGCAGATGCAATAAACATAATCGCATCTGCCCCTCTGCCGTGGAAGAGGCAGCTGTTATTCATGGGATATCACATCAACCACCGACATTTCCCGGATTCTCTTTGCAGGGCCATACACAGCCGCGCTGCTGGAAAGACCGATGACCAGCACGATGACGGCGAAGGCTGAGGCAGGAAAATGCCACGGATCGTTCCAGCGGCTGGCAATGAGCATCTGCCACATATAATAATGAAGCGGTAGACCGATGATAGCACCGCTGAGAATGCCACAGAAAGCGTAGACGAATGTTTCCGCGCCGATCATCTTTGTGAGCTGTCCGATTTCAATACCTACCGCCCGCATGGCTCCGTACTGTTTTATATGTGCTGAGACGCTCATGGAGATGCTGTTGATGATATTGAAGGCGGCAATCATGGCGATGATGGCAAGAAAACCGTACACAAACAGGGCGAAAGAGAAGAAAGCTCCTCTGGTTTCCTGATTGCTCAATCTCTGGTCAGAAAATGCCAGACGGCCGCCCAGGCTGTCTCTGGCCAGCTGACGGATGGCGTTGACGTCGGCGTCGGTGGCATTATCTTCCAGCTGAATATCAATAATGGTATAATTGTCGTTTCCGGTGATCGCTGTGAACAGTTCTTCTGAACAGACGAGAATCCAGTCGCTGCCGGCAAGATCGAACGGGCACTGATACAATGTGTCGGAGACGGTCAGCGTTCCCCGGTCGGTGACGATCTGATCGCCTTCCTGCAGCGGCTGCGCCATGTTTTGTGCCGCCAGCACGTAGTTTTTGCCAACGGTATTCCCTCCGCTGTCCATCACCTGCTGCAGTTTTTCTCCTCCGGCAGCCCATCCTTTCTGCTCTGCCCAGCCGAACTGGTTTTCTTCATAAGAGATCAACGTGACGGTGACATCGCGGCCTTCACAGGTGGCGTTGATGTCTGCGAAGCTTCGTCCATAGACACGTTTTACATAATCCAGCTCCCCGATTTCCTGCGCCAGACCCTTATCGATAATGCAGCTGTTGTCCGAGACGGCGACAGAGAGATCCGGCGTGTAAGGCTGCAGCGGATTCAGGGCACGGTGCATAAAATCCACAAAAACAGAAAAGCCCAGAAAGAGTATGATGCTAATGGCAAAAGAACCAGTCATCAGGAGCAGATTCTTTTTATTTTGTTTTGCGTGGTGCAGCCCCAGAGCTGTATGGACTTTTAAAAATCTGGTATTGGCAGCCCGCCGGATTTTTGTCTGTGGTCCGGCGTTACCGGAAACTGCGGTCAGCGGCGATACCCGGGAAGCCTTTTTTGCCGGGGAGCCGGCTGCCAGAAGGACAGTAAGGATGCCGACGACAGCGCCTGCGATGATGCCGGAGAGGCTGAAGCCGAAAACCGGCAGCTCTGCGAACATGCCCGGACTTAAGTATCGGAGCATGGCGCAGAGAATCCATGTGACCAGAAGGCCGAGGAAAACACCGGCAGGTATGGCGGCTTTACACCAGTTCAGAGCTTCCAGACGGACGAACCGTATGATTTGTTTCGGCTCTGCTCCCAGACATCGCAGCATGCCGAAAAATTCTGTCCGCCTGGAGACGCTGCTGTTCAGGCTGCTGGCAATCATCAGAACGCCGGCGGCCAGCACAAAAAGGAAGAGGACAACAGCCGCCACATACAGACCGGTCATATAGGAATCGCTGCTGAATCCAAGGATGCCCAGAAGTGCGGTGTTCTCGCCCACATTGTCATCATTCAGCTGATATTCTTCTTTGATATTCTGAATGGAACGGCGCATGTTGCAGTTTTCTTTAAACTGCACATAGTACGTCATATCGGAATCGGTCATGGTTTTCTGATTTACAGCTGCGAAAAGATTCTGATACGTGTGCAGAGACATAAAGACGGCAATGGCGTCCACTTTTGAGGTCAGCACGTTATTGATGCTGAAGCCGGCAATGGTAAAATTCATAGTCCCGCCGGAAGGAATGGTGAGGGTAACTGTATCGCCGATGTCCACGCCCAGGATATCCTTTGCATTTTCCGTCAGGAGAATCTGATTCTTCTTATAAGGAAACTCTCCCGAACCAAGATTATTCATAATGTCGTTTACCAGCGTATCTTCTACGCCGCAGATAGCGACCTTCGACCCGTTTAAGGCATAATTTTCTTTCAGGCGATAATTCATCACAGCATACCAGGAAGAAGCGGCCACATCAGGACGCTGCGCGATGAGAGAGGCGTCTTCCTGTGAAATGTTTTGGATGGCTATGTGCCAGTTGCCATTGTCATAGATAGTGCGGATCTTCTGACTTCGGAGTTCCATGTCCGCCATACTGAAAATAGTGCTTACCAGAAAGACGGCCAGAATAATACAGAGCAGCGTCATTTTGTTCTGCCGCCGGTGAACTTTTGCGGAAATGGGAATGAGGCTAAGATAACTTTTCATCGCTGGTCCCTCCCAAATCTTTTAATACGCCGTCGCTGACGTGAAGCACCCGGTCGGCGGCGCTGGTCAGATTGATATTGTGCGTGATCATCAGGATGGTCTGGCGGTATTTCCGGGAAGCGGCGGTCAGAAGCTCCACCACATCCCGGCTGCTCCGTGAGTCGAGATTTCCCGTCGGTTCATCGGCAAGGATCAGCATCGGTTTGGTGATCAGCGCCCGCCCAATGGCCACCCGCTGCTGCTGGCCGCCGGAAAGCTGGCTTGGCAGATGCCGGCGGCGTTCTGTGAGTCCCAGCACCTCGAGAATCTCATCTACCGCATCCTGATCGGGCCTCTGATAGTCCAGAAGAAGAGGAAAAATGATGTTCTGTTCCACATTTAGTTCCGGAACAAGCTGAAAGGACTGGAAAACAAAGCCGATATTGCGCCGCCGGAAAATTGTCCGTTTTTTTTCAGACATGGCAAAAATATCAGTATTATTGATATACACTTTTCCGCCGGTCGGATGATCCAGTGCGCCTATGCAGTTTAGGAGAGTGCTTTTTCCGGAACCGGACTCTCCTACAATGGCGGTAAACTCTCCGCGGGGGACAGTGAAAGAGACGTCGTTGAGAGCTTTCACTGTGTTTTCGCCGGAGCCGTAAATCTTTGTAACATGTTCTACTTTTAATATTTCTATATACATACCTCCTTACGCTCTTATTATGTCAGAGGCAGCTTACAGTCTGGTGAATGCAGTCTTACAGTTTTGTAAGCTGGGAAACCTTACTGCCGGGAAAAGACAGAAGAAAAGTAGTTCCGGCTCCCGGAAAACTTTCTACGGTGAGAAATCCTCCCTGTCCCTCCATGATGGATTTAGCCAGAGGGAGCCCCAGACCGACTCCCTGGGCGTCCCGGGCATTTTTGCTGCGGTAAAAACGTTTGAAAATATGATGGATGTCTTCTTCCGGGATACCGGATCCGTCGTCGGTGACGGACAGCCGCGTCATGTCCGGGGAGCTTTCCCATGAAATGCGGATATGACCGCCGTTATCCGTATGGTCAAGAGCGTTCTTAACGATGTTTTCCAGGGCTTCCATGGTCCAGTCTTTGTCACAGAAGATCGGCGCCTGTTCCTCTCCGTGGAGAGAAAGAATTTTTTGCTCCCGCCCGGCTCTGGTAGTCAGCTCTTCAATGGATGTGCGGACCAGAATGCCGGCCGGACAGCTTTCTTTATGGAATTCAATGCCCCCGGCGTCAAGGCGGGTGAGTTTCAGCAATGTTTTGATGAGGTGTTCCATCCGGTTTATGGAAGCAGCGGATTTTTCAGAAAAAGTCTGCACGGTCATAGGATGATTGGTCTCGTCCCGGATGATCTCGTTGTACATGGACAGGGCGGCAAGAGGCGTTTTTAATTGATGGGAAATGTCAGAGACAGTATTTTTCAGAAAAATTTTTGCCTGTTTCTCAGTCTCCTGACCTGCCTGGAGAGCCGTTGCCATAGTGTTGATTTTGTCGAACAGATGGGAGAGTCCGCCGTTATCCCACGGAGGAAGCAGACATGAAAAGTCGCCGCCGGTGTAACGGGTGACCGTTTCTGCTGCTTCTCTATAGAGGGATTCCTGTTTCCGGACAAAAAGAAACAGAACAAGAAGCTGCAGACAGCCGGTAAAGGAGATAAAAAGCAGCGTCGCCGTGAGGAATGTGTTCTGTGTTTCGTGAACAGAAAAACTGTTGTTTGCAGAAAATCCCAGCTTGCGAAGGAGAGCCGCTCCCTCGGAGGATATCCTGTTTCCGGTGACGGCCCTGGCGCAGACGTCTGCCGGGACTCCGTCTTCAAGCAGGGCGCTCACCATAGCGTTGGTTCGGGTCAGCGCCAGATGCTGTATCTGTTGTTCCTGCAAAAGGTTCAGGGCAAACATGCCGACCAGCAGAAAGCTGAGAAGAAAAATGGTGGTCAGAATCAGAGTACGCTGTCGTTTATCTTGTAATAATGTCATTGTCTCACCTCGTTCCACCGGTATCCGAAACCGCGAACGGTTGTGAGAAGTTCGGGCCGGGAAGGATTTTTTTCTATTTTTTCCCGCAGACGACGGATATAGACGGAGAGAGTATTATCATCTACAAAATGTCCGGCTCCGTCCCAGAGTTCATCAAGGATCATACTGCGGGTGACCACTAGTCCTGCGTTTCGTACCAGCAGGCAGAGAAGGCGGTATTCGGCAGAGGTCAGCTCCAGCGGCCGGCCATAAAGGGTGACACGGCTGGTGAGCAGATCGATGGAAATATTTCCGGAAGTAAGGACAGAGGAATCCTCACCCGGAATGTTTTTGCTGCCGCTTCTTCGGAGCAAAGCCCGAATCCGGGAGAAAAGTTCGCCCAGACGAAAAGGCTTTGTGATATAGTCGTCTCCGCCGCTGTCCAGACCGCGGATCACATGAAATTCTTCGTCAGAAGCCGTAAGGAAAATGATAGGTACTGCGTTGCCGTTTTTTCGTATTTCCTCACACAGATCGAAACCGTTTCCGTCAGGCAGGGTGACATCAAGAAGTAAAAGGGTATATGATACAGAGGACAGAAGCGCTCTCGCTTCAGCCAGAGACCGTGCGGTATCCACGGAAAAATTTTTCTTTTTCAGGCTGTATTCCAGTCCGTCGATCAGACTGGCGTCATCTTCCAGTAATAATATTTTTTGCATGGTAGTTCTCCTCTATAATATGGCAGTTCTCATCTATAATAAAGAAAGTTGCGTTCGAGACTTATTATAGTTTAAGGAGCGGGAAAATGGCAAGAATGTACGGAAAGAAAAAATGATTTTAAACTTTTAAACTACAGGAAAAAATGATAGACTAATCAGGAAGAAAATAGTCAGGAAAAGGAAGTATAAGTTATGAAAATGATTATCCGGTTTATGAAAGACTATAAAAAGGAAAGTATCCTCGCGCCCTTGTTTAAGATGCTGGAGGCGATGCTGGAACTGCTGGTGCCTCTGGTGGTTGCAGCCATCATTGATAAAGGCATTTACATGGGCAGCAGGCGTTACATTTTTATGATGTGTCTGGTACTTTTCGCGCTGGCGCTTATTGGTCTTTTGTTTTCCATCACAGCGCAGTATTTCGCGGCAAAATCGGCGGTGGGAGCGGCTTCGGCCATGCGCTCCCGGCTGTTTTCGCACATTTTATCATTTGGATACAGGGAAATGGATGATATCGGCAGTTCCACCCTTATCACCCGTATGACCAGCGATATTAATCAGGTGCAGAACGGCATCAACATGGTGCTGCGCCTGTTTCTCCGGTCCCCGTTTATCGTGTTCGGCGCCATGATCATGGCGTTTACCATTGATGTGCGGGCAGCGCTGATTTTTGTTGTGACCATTCCGCTGCTGTCCCTGGTAGTCTTTACGGTCATGGGTGTGACGAAACCTATCTATAAGAG
>PPYE01758834.1_pt1 | contig 28746 bp, 25 predicted proteins | sample 1559881 | NCBI WGS metagenome assembly PPYE01 (sample SAMN08240022, study PRJNA423297) | Human gut metagenome, whole genome shotgun sequencing project. | reverse complement strand
TTAATATATTGACTATTTATAATATCTCTTTGTTAGAAATCGCACTTTTATTTTTTATATCGAAAAAGTCTGTTTTTAAATTTTTGTAAATATAATTTTTGCCAATTTTTGCTTTTATAGATAGTTTTTTACTTTTTTCTGTAAGAGTCTTAGGATCAGCTGTACAAAAGTACGACAGGCTTCTAAACAGGTTTTAAGAAAGCAATAATATTTTGGTTGGCCCGGTCTATAACCGAATTTTCCAAACTTGCTAAATAAATTTGTGTTGTCCTTTCTGATGTGTGTCCCATACCGGCACTGATGACAGAGAGGGGGATATTATGGTTACGGGCTGCAGTGGCCCAAGAGTGTCGGGCACAGTAGGACGATAGTGATATATCCAGTCGGAGCATTTGAGAGAGCTGTTTCAGTTGCCGGTTGTAGTACCCTAATGCAGTCTGGTATTGAGAAAAAGACCTGACAGGGTCTTCGGAGGTCAGGATGGGTAAGAGATAGGGTGTCTGCTCGGCTTGGGATGAATAACGGTCTATAATTTCCTGTATGCAGGGTTCTATATGTACGGAAAGCTGTTGTCCTGTTTTCCGTCGGGTGTAGTGAATAAAACCTCCCCGAATATTTTTGTGACGGAGAAAAGCCATATCGACGAAAGCCATTCCGCGCATGCAGTAGCTGAAGATGAACAGGTCCCGGGCCAATGCGAGTGATGGTGATGATATTTTCATCTGATACAACTGTAAAATGACATCTTCGTTTATTGCGCGTTTTTTGGTTTTATCGACTCCGGTATATACATTCTGGAAAGGGAAAGTTTGTTGTGCAAAGTGTTTGCGAACGGCTTTATTGTAGACTGACCGCAGGACACGCATATAAAATGAGGAACTGTTGCGTTTGACTCCTTTTAGTTGTAACCATTCGGCGTATTCAAAAATGAGTTCTTCTGTGAGAAGCTTGAAGGGAATGTCGTCACCGTGAAGAAAGGAGGAAAAGCTATTCATCGTGCGTAGGTAGTTACGGGCTGTACCTAACCGGTTGCTCATGGATAGAAAGGTGATTTGTTCTTTGAAAAATGTGAGAACATGCGTTTGACATTGTGGTGAGCGAAATCTATCGGCAATATCGTGTACGGTATATTTTTTACCGGTCTGTTCAAACTCACGGATGATATTATCGAGCAATGCAGTATCGGCATCGATTACCCGATGTATGTAAGTCAAGTTTTTTTTATTTTCGATATCGGATGTAGCGGGTCCTTCGGTGATACTGACCCACTGTTCGGGAAAAGGGTGCAGGCGTGTCGCAATTTGAATGGTCTTTTTTTCATGTCTTACTTGATAGAAGATGGTCCCCGGTTTGCCGGGAACGCTGGATTCGCGAAATTTTACTTTTAATGTAGCCATAAATTAGTTTCTTTCTATTTAATTCTGGTTCTAAAACAATTTAGAATGATAAATAAAATAGATTGAATGTAAATATGGTGTTAAAAATCATATATTTTTATTTTCTATTTGCCGAGTTATTTTTTTCTTTTGTGCGAAAAATATACTTATATGTTCTTTGATTAATGAAATACTATTTTCACTGAGAAAAGACGCTGTGCGAGGGTTTTGTATTTTCGCCTCCTTTCGAAAAGGAGGGGTGTTCTATTTTGACAAGCCGGGATAATCCGGTTTTTGAGGTAGGGGAGAGAATAAAAATTCCCCTCAGGGAAAATGCCTATAACGTGTCACTTTCCTTGAGGGGAATTGATTAGCAAACAAAATAATTAATAGGCAAATAGAGGATAAGCTTTCATGGTCTCGTTTACTTTTTCTCTTACAGATTTGATGACACTTTCACTTTCCGGATTGGAAAGAACTGTATCTATCATTTCTACTATTTCGAGCATGAGATCCTCTTTTGCCCCGCGAGTAGTAATTGCCGGTGTTCCAACACGTATACCCGAAGTCTGGAATGGTGAACGACTGTCGAACGGTACCATGTTCTTGTTTACAGTAATGTCTGCCTGTACTAATGCTTTTTCGGCCACTTTACCTGTCAGTTCAGGGAATTTGGTACGGAGGTCTATCAACATACAGTGATTGTCGGTTCCGTTTGAAATGATTTTGTACCCTTTGTCGATGAATGCAGCGGCCATGGTGGCAGCGTTTTTCTTTACTTGGGTTTGATATTCTTTGTATTCGGGCTGTAATGCTTCTCCAAATGATACGGCTTTGGCTGCGATTACGTGTTCGAGCGGGCCTCCCTGTACACCTGGGAATACTGCAGAATCGAGCAAAGCCGACATTTTCTTGATTTCGCCTTTAGGTGTCTTTTTGCCCCATGGGTTATCAAAATCTTTACCTAACAAGATAATACCTCCACGTGGTCCACGTAAGGTTTTATGAGTGGTAGATGTTACGATATGTGCATATTTCAACGGATTGTCGAGCAAGCCGGCTGCAATGAGCCCGGCGGGATGTGCCATATCGATCATGAAGATAGCTCCGATTTCATCGGCAATTTTACGCATACGTGCATAATCCCATTCGCGGGAGTAAGCGGAGGCACCACCGATAAGTAATTTCGGACGTTCGCGTAAAGCTACTTCTTCCATCATATCATAATCAACATATCCGGTGTCTTCTTTTACTCCATATTCCAACGGTTGGAACATAAGTCCGGAAAAATTAACGGGAGAACCATGAGACAAGTGTCCACCGTGGGACAAGTTCAGTCCCAAGAATTTATCTCCGGGATTTAAAACAGCCATGAAAACAGCCATATTGGCTTGTGCTCCGGAGTGAGGTTGTACGTTGGCCCATTCGGCCCCAAATATTTCTTTTAGACGGTCTATGGCAATTTGTTCACTTTGGTCTACTATTTCGCAACCGCCATAATAACGTTTTCCGGGATAGCCTTCGGCATATTTGTTTGTCAGGCAAGAGCCCATGGCTTGCATTACTTGTTCGCTTACGAAATTTTCTGAAGCGATAAGCTCGATTCCTTTTAATTGTCTTTGACGTTCTTTTTCGATGATGTCAAAGATGGCATTGTCTCTCTTCATGTTTTTGATATGTGATAAATATTTGAGTTTTTTAATAATTTCGTTACAAAGGTAGCCTTTTTTATGGTAAAATGTAGCGATTATAATACAAATCCTAATGAAAAACTAAGAAGGTTTATTCCTCGCTTTATAGACAGCTTGTTGGATGTGGGCGCTACATCGGGACTATTGAGGGTGTAACCTCCGGAACTGTGTATATTGGTAAGGGCAAATTCGTATCTGAAGTCGAGGGTAAGCCGGGAGATAGATACGCCTACACCAATAAGATAGTTGACTGTAAAGGGTTTCAGCGACTCATCGGTGGTTATGGCATACCGTATGTCGTAATTATCGATATGGTTGTTCTCTTTCAATATATATTTAAATTTGGGCCCGGTAAAGAATGCCAGTTCGTAAGGACCTTGTTTTACAAAGTTGTACCCGTATAATAGCGGGATATCCAGGGTATATATACGGTTTATGATAGAACTTTTGATATTGCTTGGTTGTAGCGTAGGGATAAAGTCTTCGGGTTGTAATTCTATATCGCTTCGCAAATAATTTATTCCGGCTTCTAATTGAAGGTAATGTTGCTGTATATTGACTCTTCCGAAAGCAGATGCCAGAAACCCTATTTTACTGTTGGCCGAGGGTAGTTCTATGGGAGTATCATTTATTTTTGCCGAACGTATGTCGACAAAAGGGGCATTGACCCCGACCCGGAATCCCCAGTTGAAGCGTTCCTTCGGGATATCCCGTTCTTGTGCCGATAGTGAGGCTATACAGCAAAGAAGCATGAGCAATGTCCATTGTTTTTGCATATTACTTTTTCTTTTTTTGAACCGACCACCCAAATTTACCTATTTCTTTTCCCATTTCATAATAATGACCATGAGAATATACCAGGAGATTCGCTTTCTGCATATCGAAAGCCCCGGTTGCGGGGTCTATATATTTCTCGTCTGCCATTACGTTAATAACGTCGGAGATGAACATATTGTGCGAACCCAATGATAATATTTCCCTGACGCGACATTCTATACAGAGTGGAGATTCATCGATACAAGGTGCTTTGACAATGGAAGCAGGAACCGGGGTTAACTTCATTTCTTTAAATTTGTCGTAATCTTTTCCTGAACGTACACCGCACCAGTCGGTTGCGAATGCCATATCTTTCGTGGTAAGGTTGATGACAAATTCCATATTCTTTTTTAGAATAGGGTATGAATGACGTTCGGACCGTATAGAGATATAACACATGGGAGGGTTGGTACAAATAGTGCCTACCCAACTGGCTGTTATCAGGTTATATTCTTCAGGGACTACCCCGCAACTAATAAGAACCGCAGGTAGCGGATATATCATGGTTCCCGGCTTCCAGTTGTGTTTCATATAAAAGGATTATATTATTTCTATTTCGTCCTTACCGACAGCCCGTTCACAATATTTGCATTTGACTTCTACATTATCTTTGTTGATTACATAGAAAACGGTTTTCATCGGTTCATTGTTGGTAATGCATTTGGGGTTATTGCACTTGATGATACCGATAATTTCGTCGGGGAGGGTTACCGGTCTTTTTTCAGTAACCCGGTAATCTTTAATAATATTTATTTTAGCATTCGGTGCAATCAGGGCAATTTTGTTGATTTCTTCTTCTTTGAAAAAAGTATCAGCAATTTTTATGATACCTTTTTTACCGATTTTTTTACTTATCAGATTGTTCCCTATCGTAATGCTTTTGTTTAGCTTTTCGAGTCCTAACAAGGATACGACTTTGAACAGCTGGTCGGAGGGGATATGATCTATAACCGTCCCATTTTCGAGAGCGGCAACTTCGAGTTCTTTTTTGTTTGCGTTCATGATGTTTACTCCTATCCGTTTAAATTTCTATACCTAATACTTTACAAATAATGGCTTGGCGTGCGTATAATCCGTTCTTAGCCTGTTCGAAATAGTAAGCTTTGGGGTTATCATCTACGTCATAAGAAATCTCATTGACCCGGGGAAGCGGATGCAAGATGCGTAAATTGGGCTTGCTGCTTTTGAGCATTTGGTTGTGCAGAGTGTATACGTTTTTTACTTTTTCGTATTCCATAAGATCGGTAAAACGCTCGCGTTGTACACGGGTCATGTAGAGTATGTCGGCCTGGTCGATGACTTCTTCGGTGAAATCTTGATGCTCTACGTAGGGGATATGCAGTTTATCGCAGTAGATTTTATATTCTTCGGGCATTTTCAGTTCTTCCGGAGCAACAAAATGAAAGGTCGGTTTGAAGTGTGACATAGCCATCAGTAGGGAGTGGACGGTGCGGCCGTATTTGAGGTCACCTACCATAGTTATATTCAAGTTTTCGAGTGTCCCCTGGGTTTTGTAAATGGAGTACAAGTCGAGCATCGTCTGAGAAGGATGTTGGTTGGCGCCGTCTCCGGCATTGATGATGGGTACGGATGCGACTTCGGATGCATATCTTGCGGCTCCGTCGAGATAGTGGCGCATAATGATGAGGTCGACATAGTTGCTTACCATCATGATGGTGTCTTTCAGCGTTTCTCCTTTTGTAGAGCTGGTGGTAGATGCATCGGAAAATCCGATAACCCGGCCTCCTAATCGGTTGACTGCGGTTTCGAAACTCAAGCGTGTACGAGTAGAGGGCTCAAAAAACAAGGTTGCGATGACTTTGCCTTCCAGTACCCGCCGGTTGGGATTCTGCTCGAATGACTTTGCTTTCTCCAATAAGTCGAGAATATCTTCTTTGGAGTAATCTGTAATTGATACTAAACTTTCCCTTCTCATGCGATATGTTTTTTAAGAATTGACTCATAAAGCCTTTTTCCCGGATAAATTTCTAATCGGGTTCTAAAAACAAATAGACCAATTCGACGGTGGGGCCGGATTGGTCTATTTGATGCGGTCTATTGACGAACTGAGCCAATGGCACTTTTCTAAATGAGTGTCTTGCAATAATTTATATTTTTTTTCTTTTCGTCTCATAGGCATTACAAATTTATAAAAAAAAGCATATATCAAAGCATTTCTAATTAAAAAATATTGTTAGCTACTTGTTATCAATATACAAATAGAATATTTGTATTAACTTTGGTCCCGATAATGAATTCTTTGTTATGCTCTGGTTTCCTCTACAGACGTCATGCCGGGAATGAAATTTGATAATATTTTAAAGCTCTGAAAAGATTAAGATGAATAAAAACTCACAGGAAAAGGCCAAACCGTCGAAATTTGCAAAAAAGGTAGCTCGATATTTATGGGTGTTTTTCGGGTTAGGTGTTGTTGCCGTAACGATACTTTTTGTATTGATTGCTTATGGGTATATCGGTTATATGCCTCCGATAGAGGATCTTGAAAACCCTAAAGATAAATTTGCTTCTGAGATATATTCTTCTGATATGGAAGTTCTGGGGCGATATTATCAGAGCAAGGCAAACCGGGTGTATGTGACTTATAAGGAGCTTTCGCCCGATTTGGTCGATGCTTTAATCGCAACAGAGGATATTCGTTTCAGGGAGCATTCGGGCATCGATGCTAAAGCCCTTTTCAGAGCAGTGATAAAACGGGGCCTCCTTTTTCAGAAAAGTGCCGGAGGGGGTAGTACTATTACCCAGCAGTTGGCTAAATTGTTGTTTTCTCCAAATGCCGAGAATATTATGGAACGGCTGTTCCAAAAGCCGATAGAGTGGGTAATTGCCGTACAGCTTGAGCGTTTTTATACCAAGGAGGAGATTGTAAATATGTATTTGAATAAGTTTGACTTTTTGAATAATGCAGTCGGGATACAGTCGGCTGCTCAGATTTATTTCAATACTACTCCTGATAAATTGAAAATAGAGGAAGCGGCTACATTGGTAGGCATGTGTAAAAATCCGTCATACTTCAATCCCGTGCGGCATAACGAACGTACTCGGGGACGACGCAATACGGTTCTGGAGCAGATGTACAAGGCTGATTATATAACCAAGGAACAGCGTGATTCTTTGCAGGCATTGCCATTGAAACTGACCTTCCGCAGAGTGGATCATAAAGATGGCCTGGCTCCTTATTTTCGTGAACATTTACGGTTGATGATGGTGGCTAAAAAGCCTAATAAGAGTGATTATCGTGGTTGGCAGAAACAGCAGTATGTAGATGACTCTATCGCATGGGAAACAAATCCGTTATATGGTTGGTGTGAGAAGAACCGAAAAGCTGACGGGTCGAAATATAACTTATATACTGACGGGTTGAAAATATATACGACCATAGATTCGCGGATGCAAAAGTATGCAGAAGATGCTGTGACTCAACATATCGGCGGATATTTGCAGCCGCTTTTCGATAAGGAGAAAAAAGGACGTAGTTATGCACCTTTTTCTCGAATGGTAAAGACATCGGATGTAGAGGCTATTCTGGATCGTTCCATGAAGCAAAGTGACCGGTATCGTATCATGCGGGAGAATGGCGCTACCGAATCGGAGATACGCAAGGCTTTCGATACGAAAACCGAAATGCAAGTGTATTCGTGGAAAGGCATGGTAGATACGGTGATGACTCCAATGGATTCGATTCGCTATCATAAGTCTTTTTTGAGGACGGGATTCATGGCGATGGATTCGCGTACCGGATATGTAAAAGCCTATGTCGGAGGAATCGATTTTAAGAGTTTCCAATATGATATGGTAGCAGCCGGCCGCCGCCAGATAGGCTCTACTATAAAACCTTTTCTATATACGTTGGCAATGGAGGACGGATTTTCTCCTTGTGATATAGCTCCTAATGTACAGCCTCACCTGCTAGATGAATCGGGTAATGTGTGGTCGCCCAGAAATGCTTCGAAAGCCCGCATCGGTGAAGATGTGACTCTGAGGTGGGGATTGGCCAATTCGAATAACTGGATTTCTGCTTGGCTGATGGACAAATTGTCTCCTTCGGCATTGGTTCGTTTGATGCATTCGTTCGGAATAAAAAATAAGATAGATGCGGTTATTTCTCTTTGTCTCGGTCCGGCTGATGTCTCGGTAGAGGAGATGGTCACGGCGTATTCTGCATTTTCAAATAAAGGGATACGGGTAGATCCTTTGTATGTAACCCGTATAGAGGATAACTTCGGTAATGTGATTTCTGAGTTTACACCGCGTATGACTGAGGTATTCAGTGAAGCGGCATATTATAAGATGTTGCCCATGTTGCGGGATGTAATAGATTACGGAACGGGTGGGCGTATACGTTATCGTTATGGTATACAGGCTCAGATGGGAGGAAAGACCGGTACTACTAACAATAACTCTGACGGATGGTTTATGGGATTTACACCCAGCTTGGTAGGAGGTGTCTGGGTCGGAGGAGAGGACCGCTCGATACATTTCGACGGAATAGCCAATGGACAGGGGGCAAGTATGGCTCTTCCTATTTTTGGCTTGTTTATGCAGAAGGTATATGCTGATAAGGCTCTGGGATATTCTCCGGAAGAGACGTTTGTCGTGCCTCCGCAGTATGCCGACCCATGTGCAGGTGTAGAGGGAGGTCTGTTACCTCCTACGGGAAGCGATGAGCCTACGGAAGCGATTGAGGGAATTTTTGATTGAGATAGTAGAACTGTGTATTGTATAAGTAACAGGATGTTTTTTAAACGAAAAATGTCCTGTTTTTTGTTTAAATACAACTATTTTAATTGAAATTATAAAATATTTTATACTGGTTTTGTCTATTTTTCATGGAAAATGCAAAATGCCTGTTGATGGATTTGTCGATAATCTGATTATTTTACAAGTATATATTTGCATTTATAGATATAAAATATATATTTGCAAAACTTTAATATATATTAAAAATATTGTAATATGAAAAAACTGTTGAGCTTCCCTTTAGCATTATGTTTGGTGTCAGCGTTTGTTTTTACATCATGCTCAGATGATGAAAATGATGGAAATGGCGGTAATTTTTCCAATCTTTCTGTTGAACAACGTAAACAGCGAGTAGAGTCTGTCGGCGTTGATTTGATGAATAAGATTAATCCTGCTGACCATGAGATAGCTGTAAAAGCTATAAACTCTTTGGATATTTTGTTGAATGATGCGAACAATATTCCGGAAGAAGATATACAACCAAGTCCTTTCCCTCAATTTAATATGAAAAGCTTGAGAGCTATGACCGCTCTTAATAATTTGGGTGGTGTCGTTGGTTTGGCTTCGGGTAATATGACGATTGCCGAATGGGCTGAATTGGATTTAGGCACCTATACCTATGATTCTGTGAAAGAAGAATTTGATTTCGTATCCGGTACAGATAATAAGGTTATTGTAAAATATCCGATGGAGGGAAGCAAAACTAATAATGTAAAAATTGAAGCTTCTTTTTCAAATTCCTCTACGGTTGTAGACAATGTAATTATACCTTCTCAAGTAGATGTAGAGCTATCAGTTGACGGAACAGAACAAATATCTGCTTCTGTAAGTTATAAGGGAGAATTGGACAATCAGAATGACCATGCTATTATAACTATTGCCGGTAAATATGTGGCTGAGGCTACAGTTTCGGCTAAAGATGGGTCTGTCAATTGTTCTGCAACGTTAAAAGTCGGTAATGAGCTCCTTATTTCTTCTACGGGTAGCATTTCCGGTTCGTTCCAGATACCGGATGCAGATGCTTCTGAAAGTGATATTGAAAATGAGGCTGAGAAGATAAATTGGGCCAAAGTTGATATTAATATTATGGGACAGTTGGCCATTACGGGAACTGCAAATCCAGGGGCAATTATTAAGGCTGATAATGAAATTGGCTATGATGATGAAAATAAAGCTACAGTCGATGCTCTGGTTGCTGTGTATAATGCCAATATGGATGTAAGTTTGGTGGATTTGAGCGATAATACAACCTTAGCTAAAGGAGAGATGTATACATACGAAGATAAATATTGTTATACAGACTGGCAGACTAATAAAGAAATTTGCCACTACTATTATGAAGAAGAATTGGCCCTTCGGTTTGATGACGATACGATGATTGATTTTGAAGATTTCGTAGACGATAGAGCCGGGTTTGGAGAGTTGATCGATGCCTTTAATCGTTTGAGCCAGACATACGAGGATTATATTAAATAATTGTCGGAAGATAATAAATTCAGGACGGGGCTATCCAAAAGTCGGATAGCCCCGTCCTATTATACTTACAGTTAAAAGTAGAGGCTTTGAAATTACCTTTATTTCCTACGCAGGGAAAACAGTAATTTCAAGTTTATTGAATGATGTTTCTTCTATGGATTTGCAAACTGTTGTCGGTTTAAAAATTAAAGGGCAGACTTTGTGGACAGTCCTTCCTTGTATCTTGTATAAAAAGAAGTAGGGTTATACTTCTATAAAATACTTTATAGAAATTATGATATGTAAACAAATGCTTATTTTATTTATTTGTACCGAATGTAGTAGATACTTTTCCCATAACCGCACCAGATTCCGATACCTCCTCCTTGTATATTTGATTTAAGATTTTTATTTGCCGGAGTTAGAGGGTTTTGTCCGTTGACAATTTCATTTTCATACCCTTTCCAAAATTCGAAGCCTTCTTTGGGTACAGTACAAAGCTTGACTCGTACGGTATCTTCTTTGTAAAAATCAGTGTGAATGTTTTCGGCAGGGAGTTGTTCGATTCCTTGGTTTATTTTTATACTTACCTGTTGCCCGTTGAATAGATTATCGTTGAGATTTCCTCCTAAGGCAGGGACAAATTTTTTATTTTTGTGAAGTACTTGCGTATAGATTTTATAATAATTTTTTTGCTCTGCCGGGTCGTTGAAGTCTATATGTATCTGATAGAGGGAATCATTTTCGGGGGCGTCGTTGCAGTAGATATTATCTATGGGGACAGAGGGAGGAATCGTTGTCTGTGCCGTTAGCTCGTATTGAGCATAGATAACTTTCAGTTGGTAAGTTTTGCCGGCTTCTCCTTTTATCTTGGTACCTTTATATATAAATGGAGGAAAGTAGTTCTCATCGATTTGACCGATGAGAATGTCTTCGGTTTCCCCGTCACTGACTACTACTTTTGCCCATCGAATAATCATGTCTTTGACAGTTTCTACGCTGCTTTCAGTGCCGAGAGGTTTGTTCGTTGTAAGCATGACAATAGGGTACTCACCTTCTTCTATATACCCTTCGACCACCAGACGTTCTTGAAATTCATCTTCATCGAAGCCAAATTTGTTTACACAGGATGTAAATACTATTGTTATGAATATGTATAGTAATTTTTTTATCATAGTTTTTCAAAATTTGAACATCCAACTGATAGAGGGAACAATCTTATATAATGCACTTTGTTTGCGTCGTATTTTTAAGTAATTGTTTTCCAAATCACTTTCTTTGACACCGAAATATAGATACAATGGATTGCTTCTGTTATAAGCGTTATATAGAGAGATGTTGAATCCGCTTTCTCTTTCTTTTTTCTTGAAGAACCAGTAGGTTGCCGAGAGGTCTATGCGGTGATAGTCGGGTAATCGGAAAGAGTTGTACTCTCCATACTCTTTTATGGGTAATCCGCCCATTATATACATTCCTATGGGAAGGGTGAACGCATTTCCGGTAGCATAAACGAAGACTGAGGAGAAGTCCCATTTTCGATTGGGAGAATAGACGAGGGTGAAAGAAAGGTCGTGGCGCCGGTCGTGTTTGGCTGGGAATTTTTTACCATTATTTATTTCCGGAAATTTCCGGTAAGACCAGCTCAGGGCATAGCTTATCCATCCGGTAATTTTTCCGGTATTTTTTTTCAGCATAATTTCTCCTCCATAAGCATTTCCTTTACCGTATGCAATGCTTTTTTCGAGAATGAACTTTTGGCTCATCAAATCGAAAAGTTCACTTTTCAACTCCATTTGGTTAGACATTTGACGATAATATCCTTCTACAGATATTTCATAGTCGTTTTCGTATATGGAGTGATAATATCCTGCCGAAAAGTTATCACTATGCTGGCTGGGGATATTGCGTGATGCCGGGACCCAGAAATCGGTAGGAAGGCCTACGGATGAGATGGATACCAAATTGATAAACTGGTTGTGGCGATTGTAAGAGATATGGGCGGAATTATTTTCACTAAATCTGTATTTTAACTCTACTCGGGGTTCTATGTAATGATTGTCATAAACTTTTGTTCCTTTGGAAAAGTGAGTAGAACTAATAACATCATCATATTCGTTATAGAGTACGTTGTCATAAGGTCCGGTTTGCAGGTAATAGGTATACCGAAGCCCTAGACGGGCAGACAATTTGGAAGTCATCTGCCAATTGCTTTCAGCAAAGAATGCCAGAGAGTGGTTTTTATATTTCTGGTAGGCTAAATTGTCATATAGATTCTGGTTTATTTTGAGGAGAGGAGTTTGGGGCTCCAGATAGTAATAATTATATTCTATTCCAGAGGAATATTTTACAGGACCTGACTTAAAAGTAAATTCATTTTTATATCCAAGGGTACTAATGAGAGATGGCAGTTCGATATCGAATCCTGTTTGGTCATTTTTTAAGTTATTTTGATAACGTCCGGTAAAAATAACTTGACGAAAACTTTTGTCTATATTCCAGTTATGTTTCCATTGCAGTGATGCTGCAAGGTTATTCCAGTTCATTTTTCCGGTCAGTTGATATTCATCTTGTTCCAACTTAAATTTATCAGCACCGAAATAAGAGTGTAAAGTGATGATATCTTTTTTTGAGGGACGTGCAATAAAGGACAAGTTATAATCTTGAAAATCATAATTGAAAGATTCTCCGTCGTCGGAGATAGCTCCTAATCCACTTAAGAGAGGATTTAATATAAGATTCATATATGTCTTACGGGCAGAAACATATAGAGCATATTTATTTCCTAAAGGAATGGAGAGTGTTGCTTGGCTGGCAAGGATACCTATGTTACCGCTAATTGATATTTTTTCCGGAATAGTGTCAGGAGATTTTACAAGTAGTACAGATGATAATCGTCCTCCGTATTGTGATTCCATACCGTTTTTCTGTAACTGTAGGTATGAAATGTGGCCGGTATTGAAAATAGAGAAAAAACCTAATAAATGAGAAGGTTGATATACGGGTGCATCATTGAATAAGACGAGATTCTGTCCGGATTCTCCGCCCCGTACGAATAGTCCGGAATTTCCTGTCCCTGCAGTTTGTACTCCTGGAGTCAATTGTAGTATTTTTAAAGGGTCGCAGCTTCCCAAAAATTGAGGTAGATTTTGCAGGCGTTGTATGTTTAGGGTAATGTTTCCTCCGGATAATCCTTCGATGGCCTTTTCCCGGCGGGCAGTAACAACAAATTCGTTGCGATTGTATGAAATAGGAGCAATATACAGAGTCAGGGTGGTATCTTGGCTTATTACTGTCGAGTGATAGTGGTATCCGTAACTGATATGCTGTGTTATGATGATGAAATCACCTGTTGTCGTTTTTATGGTAGCCTTGCCGTTTTTGTCTGTTCGCTTATTTATTTGCAATTCTGGAAATGAGACGGTTACATCAGGAATAGGTTTTTGTGTCAAAGAGTCTTTTATGAAAATATGAAGCTTTATGGAAAAGCGATTTGTTTCGTTTTCGGCATTTATATTTATAACAAAAAAAGACTTTATTATAAATAAGAGGGTGATATATAAGTTCCTATTCTTCAAAAAAGCTGTGATAATATTTCTTGTGCGAATTTACTCAATAATACTAAGAGCCTGATTAAATTTTGTGGAAATATTTTGCTGTTTTATCTTGATTATGATAGCGCGGAATTTTCAAGTTTTTCAGAATATTTGGAATTGTATCAGTATATCAAGAAGGGTTGTAGTTTTTCTAAAATTTTTTATCCGGTTTGAGATAAAAGGAAGAGATTTTTTGTGTTTTTAATGAAGTATATTTACAAGTATAGCAAACTTATAATAACAGGTACCGATATATCTACAATAATCCCATGAAAAACGGATATAACGACATAATCTTTGCCACATGCCTGACTGATGATTGGCAAGGTTGTATCGATAGAAGTAGCTCCGGCTGCCGCAATAGGGGCCAGTTTCCCGCAGTAATGAGCTAATAGAGGGATTGCCAAAAGTGCAAATATTTCACGAGTCATATTGCTAATGAGAGCCATCATGCCTATGTCACTACCCGCAAGTTGTGTAAGGAATATGGCAGAGAGACTATAATAGCCGAATCCGGAACCGATAGCGACAGTTTCCCGTAACGGGATGCTTTGCATGAAAAATGAGAGTAGGAGACATGCTAACAAGGTTCCGGTGATTGTAGATAAGGGTATAAGTATGATACGAGATTTATATTGCCGGATGGGGCGGACAAGGCTTTTCAGGTCGGCTCCGATAGACATGCCTACGAAAAACATCATTATCGGTAATATATATATACTGTAATCATATTTGAAAAGAAATGCAGGTATACACTGAAAATAAGATAGAAGGACTCCGGTCAGGAAACATAAGACGATAATAATGCTCGATTTCATTTACTGCCTTTTTTAGAGTCTTTAAATAAATAATGATATAGCAGTGTGGCAGCGAGGATGCTTCCGCAAGTAGAGATTATGCCTATAATAATGGCCTTGGCTCCTAAACCGGTGAGGTTATTCATAATCTCTTGGTTATGCCCGGTCGATAACCCCATAGTAAATAAGAGCAAAAAAATAATCCACATATTTATTTTTCCAATGATGGGAAATATCGCTTTCTTTTTTCGTAACAGGTGACCTACGATGATTCCGGCCACCATAACAGCCATAACAATAAACATAACGAATGAAAAATACAGATTTTAAAGAAGCTCGTTTTTAAGATTTAATTTGCGGATGACTTTTTGGTAATCTTTACTATTTAGATATTCGGTAATGGCTTCAGCATGGTGCATATTGTGCAAGTCAGTTCCCATAAAATCGACATAACCATTGTCAATCATCCAATGAGTAATAGCCTTTGTATCTTTGCCATAATATCCGGCGATAGAGAGCCAGTTTATTTGGAAAAGGCATCCCAGATGTATCAAATCGGTATATATTCTTTTTTGTTCATAATAATAAGTATAACGTTCGGGATGCGCCAGTATAGGTTTGAAGCCTTTGAGTTGGAGTTCAAAAATGAGATTTTTTAAATCCCAGAAAGGCTGAACAAATGAATTTTCGATAAGCAGATAGTTGTTTGGTAAAGGGATGAGGGTATTATTTTTCAAATGTTTCATGAAATTCTCATCCATGCGGTATTCTGCAGAAAATATAATTTCAGGAGCATCATTGCTTAAATGGGTTTTTAATTCGTTGTATGCAGCTTCGATGGTTTCCTGTGTATTTTCAAATGTTTCTTCGGTGACGTGAGGAGTCGTCACTATTTTGGTAATCCCCCATTGTTGCATCTGGTCTACTAACTTTAATGAAGTTTCGACATTTTGAGATCCATCGTCGATACCGGGTAATATATGAGAATGCAAATCGGTAGTATAAGGCATTGTTGCCTGTTTTGCTTTTTTACTGAATATACTGAACATTATTTTCTTTTTTTAGGATTACAAATTTAATTCTTTTTCTGTTAAATATATGATATAGATTCATATAAAAAGATAATCAACCCGTTATATTATAGGGTATAGAGAGAAGCTCTGTTTTTATGGTTTTATAAAAATCTTTGATTTCTTTTGCCATGTCAAAAGTAATGTGTACATTTGCGAGCCATTACAGAAGTTTACACGCTACCAACGTGATTTATAACTGATAAAATTAAAAGAAAGTATAACAATGAAAAAAGGTATTCATCCCGACAATTATCGTCCGGTCGTATTTAAAGATATGTCAAACGATGACATGTTTATTTCTCGTTCAACCATAGCTGCTAAAGACACAATAGAAATTGACGGAGTTACTTATCCGTTGGTAAAGCTTGAAATTACTAGTTCTTCTCATCCTTTCTTTACAGGAAAACAAAAATTGGTGGATACTGCCGGTCGTGTAGATAAGTTTATGAGCCGTTATGGAAAACATATGCAAAACAAGAAATAATATTTGTTTATTTTAGATATGAAAGACTCCGGATTGTGTGATTCGGAGTTTTTTTTATTTTCCGTTATTTAGGGCAGCATTATATCTTTCTTCTACTTTTTTCCAATCAATAATGTCCCATAGAGCATTTATGTGTTCGGCCCTTCGGTTTTGATAGTCTATGTAATAGGCATGTTCCCAGACATCTATGCCTAATAATGGAGTTACGTCTTCGTCTTTTAATATATTTCCGGCATTACTTTCTCCTAAAATTTCAAGAGAGCCATTATTTTTTTTAACCAGCCATACCCATCCGGAGCCGAATATATCGTTGGCCACCTGAGCGAATGATTTTTTGAATCGGTCGAAATTTCCCCATTGATGATCGATGGCTTCTGCTAAATTCCCAGAAGGTTTGTGTTGTGCTTTGTCTTTGGGAGAGAATGTATCAAAATAGAAGTTGTGGTTCCATGCTTGAGCGGCATTGTTATATAATTTACCGGTAGAATTTTTCACAATACTTTCAAGGTTTGTCCCGTATTTCTCGGTATCGTCTTTTATTATTTTGTTTACATTATCGATATAGCTTTTTAGATGTTTCCCATAGTGCAGTATCAGAGTTTCTGCACTAATAATCGGTTCGAGTTCGTTATATCCGTAGGGCAACGGTTGCTGTGTTATAATTATCATTTCATTTTGCTGTCCATATGATAATACAGACGTACCTCCCAAAAATAGGAGTAACAGCATTTTTCTCAAGAGTCTTGTCATTTTCATTTTATTTTGTTTTTTATATAGTATTATAACCCTCTAACAATAAAGAATGTTTATAATATATGCAGATTAAATTAGAATAACTATTATCGGAGTACAATATTTTGTGTAAGGAGCAATGATATAAAATGGATAAGAATTTATTTCGGTTCTGAAAACCTTTATCTCGTGGTAGATATTATATTCTACGTGTCAGAATATTGTTATTTAAAAATTGAATAAAAATGAAGACATGGCGTAAAGAAATAAAGATAGATAGATGCAGTAGCATTGCTTTGTGTATCGATGAGTGTGTTCGTCTTGGCAAGGTATAATAGGACCTGGGCAAAAAGTTGCTATCAGTGCTGGTTCGGGGCAGTCTTGAGTGCCGAGATAGAACTATAGTCAGAGGCAATAAAAGGGCTTGGATGGCTTTGGGGGTTAGTGTTGCAATGGTTTGAGGTCTTCAGTCTATTGGGTATCGGAGTGCCGGTGTCAGCAAAGCTATTTGGAGAATACGCCTCTGGGTTTCTTCACAAAGTAGTGCCAATTCCGGGAAATATAAATACGTGATGTTTCCTTACTTTTTGCGGTACTGCTGTGGCGACATCCCTGTCTGTTTTTTGAAGAAAGTGCCGAAATAAGATGCATTCGGGAAGTTGAAGAAGTCAGAAATTTCTTGCACATTCTTCTGGGTGTTTTTGAGTAATGAAATGCTTTTGCGGATAATGGATTTGAATACCAATTCTTGTACTGTATATCCGCAGATAGACTTAGACAGAGTCGAAAGATATTTGGGTGACAGACACAATTTGTCTGCATAAAAGTCTACTCCTCGTTCTTTTGTATAGTGTTGCTCTATTAACTGAATCAAGCGGATAAATATATCATGTTTGTGGCCTATGGAGGCTTTTTCTGCAATAAGTTTGCGAGTATAAATCGAACAAAGTCTGTATGTCAATGCCAGCAGAAGCAGTTTTTGTTCGTATAAGCTGAATGTGTTCTTTTCTATTTTCAGCGTATTGTCCAGCAATATAAGATATTTTAGAATCTCTTCTTCTTCTCCGGTATTCCATACATAGCATGGTTCTGTAGCCAAATGTGAATACAGGTTCATGGATACTACCGAATTTCCCATAATATCCCGTATAGGATCAGTTTGATAAATGAAGATGACTATTTCCACGTCATTGGATGCATGAAGTACTTGAAACAAGGAATCTTTCGGGAGAAAGAGTGTGTCACCAGTTTTAGCGAAAAATGATTTTTGTTTAAGAACGAAAGAAAAAGTCCCTTGTCGACAAATTACCAGTCCTACCCCGTCTATCATAAACGGGCTTTCTAAGGCGGACGGGAAAGCGCAGAGAACTCCTTCCGAACTGCAAATCTGTTGTTTGTTTAATAAAGCACTGTTAAGACGAGACAAACGTTCTTGCTTAGTATTCATGACCATTATGATTCAAGTGTTAGGTTGATAATTTTCGTTTGGGATAAGGCAGTATTACAACTAATACCATGCAAAAAAGGCAAGCATACAACGTCCAGCCAGCCATTTCCTTAACTGCCGATAGGGTAGCCTGTACCTGAATACGTCCTTTAGTAGACATGGTTGCCATGTTGATGGCTTCTTGTTTGCTTTTCCCTTGGTGCTGCATTCCTTGTACTGTTTGCGTAAACGAGGTGGATGCTTCAGAATGCATCATATCTACATTTTGTACATAACGGGTAATGTAGTATTGTTGCCGTTCCTGCAATACGTTACTATATAAAGCTGTTCCGATGCCGGGAGCAAGTACCATACGTATGGTGAGCATTGTGCAAATCCAAGAAGATAGGAATTTATAAGGCATACGTTGGGTCGCAAAAGTCGGTATCAGTGAGTATAGGAACATCATACCCGTGGAGCGTATAATGATGGGGTATTTCATCCGTTCGTATAAACCGGCACTTTGTACCTCGAAATACATGAACATGGCGGATAGTCCTAAAAACAAGAATCCGGCGGCAAAGAGGTATTTAAAGTGTACCCCTTTTACACTAAGCCAAATTGTCGCGATGCCACCGATAAAGTAACCTAACATAGACCAGTTGCCAAGTGTTGCGTTTTGATAGTTGTCCAGCTTCATTCCTATACCCGTAAATACATTGACAAACAGTGAACTGGAATTCAGTACCATTAGCAGAAAGTAGAACAGAAGACCGAAACGAATAGTACGCAGTTTGAGTACGTCAAACAGATAATAGGGATTGCGTAGAGTTACCTCTATGTAGACAAATAGGAGGCTTGCAACCACAGCTCCAACCGTTGCCCATCGGATAGTAGGGTCGTCATACCAGTCAAGAACCTTGCCGTAGGTCAGTACATAGGTAATACACATCAGTATGAAACAGAAGATGGAGACATTACTAAACTGCTTGAAGTTGATAGGAAAACGACGAGTAGCATACTTATGATAGGGCATTGTGATGAACGAAATAAGGATACAAAGTAACAGCAACCCCATCATGAAGTAATAAACGTATTGCCATTCGTATTCGTAGGTAAGCCATGCAGTCAGTGATGTGCCCAATTGCCCCAATACCATAAAAAACAAGTAAATGGCAGGCTGTGCAGCACTTCGTTCAATATCCAGTTTATCCCAGCCTTCACCGGTGGTAGGTTCATTACCGGGAGTAATCTTTTCGGTTGCTTCTACATGGCCGGCATATTTGATGAGGGTAAACAAATTGACCATCATTAGCACCATACGCAGGAATCCCATGAGCAAGCTGCACAATGCCAATAGGAATATGCTGTCTGTCTTGGCACAAATGTAACTGAAAATGTACATGAGTGAGAACCCGACGATACACATCATTTTTTCCCTGCGGATGCATACCAATCGGTACAGGAAAGGACAGAATGCCGCCATGCCTATAGATGTGGCAAAGTTGACAAACTGGATATGTTCGGATATAATGCCCAAGCTGCTCATCATTTCCGTACCGTTGGCAGAGTAGGTTCCGCCTACCGTAAGGATGGGCAGGAAAAACATTAATAAGATAATGATACCTATCGGTTTGGGAACCCAGTTATAGAAAGGGTAGTTTTTAGGGTATGAGGGCATTTCCTTAATGATTAGTAGTTGAAAATCAGAGTTGTGCTTTCACTATTACCATCATGCCGGCCGCGAGTTTTTCATTATCTTCTTTAGGCAGATTGGTAAAGTCGATTCGTACCGGGATACGTTGTTGTATCTTGACGAAGTTCCCGGCTGAATTGTCGGTAGGAACTAATGAATATTTAGAACCGGTGGCACCTGAAATGGCGGTAATAGTTCCCGTAAATACTTTGTTGCTGATAGCATCTACGGTAATGGACACCTTTTGTCCTATATGTAGATTCTCCACTTGCGTTTCTTTGTAGTTAGCGACAATCCATTTTTTTGTATCGGGCAGAATATAGGTAATAGTTTGTCCGGCTGTAATGAACTGCCCTTCTTCCAATGCTCGACGTCCTAATTTCCCGTCACAGGGAGCCACTACTACGGTATAGGAGAGATTCAAAAGAGCCATATCCAGAGCAGCTGTTGCCCGTTGAATGGCAGCTTCCGTGCTTTCGCGACGGTGTGATACTTCATTTACTCCAGACAAGGCCGCCTTTTGTTGACGTTTAGTCGCTTCCAGCTTTTTGCGGGTAGCTTCGTATTCCGTCTCTATTTGTTCAAGCTGTATAGGAGTAGCCGCATTTCTTTGTACCAGATTTTGGTAACGTTGACGGTCTTTCTCCAATTTGGCGAGACGGATTTCTATTTCAGAGATGGAGGCATCGTATACGGAGGCGGTGGTCTGCGTGGTTTGTAGTGTAGCACCGATTACAGTGGCGCCGGCTTGTGCATCTTTTAGTGCGGCTTCAGCTTCCATCACACGTATTTTATATTCGCGGTCATCCAGTACAAGTAATGTATCGCCTTTGTGTACTTCCTGATGCTCGGTAAAATAAATCTTTTTGATATAACCCGATGCACGCAGATTAATAGGAGAAATGTACTGTTCTATCTGTGCGTCATTGCTGACCTCTGTTCGTTTGTAGTCAAGAAAAAGGCAAGCAACCTCTATTACTCCCCAAACGACGATTGCTGCTCCCATCAAACTGACAGCAATTCGCCAGCGATGTAGTTTACGAAGTTTCTTGGCTTTTTTCTGATGTGTGTTCGATACCTTCTTTTTTTCTATTGTTTCCATGTGGTAACTTGATTAACTTGTTATTTGACTAATGAATCTATTTGTCCCGTCAGTTTCAGTAGTAACAGAGTTGTTACTCGATAATTGTAGTGGGCATTGATGTAATTGTTTTGTGCTTCACTCATTTGCATCTCGTCTTGTAGCACTTCGGTCATAGAGGCGATCCCTTCGCGGTAACGTTCCATCGTAACCGTATATACATCTTCGGCAAGCAGATAGTTGTCTTTCTGCTTTTTAAAATTACGCTGGTTGTTCATCAGGTCGTTGGTGGCGTTCAAATATTGAGTTTGCAGGTTCTTGCGGGTATTTTCTTGTGCCAGTTTTATGTTTTCAATATCTATTGCGGCTTTCTGGTTTTTGTAACGTTTATCCAGCCCGTCGAATATTGGGATGCGCAGTGATACACCTAGGCCATAAGAACGAAACCAACGACTGGACGGTCCGGAATGAAACCAATGATAAGCCTTGTCAGTATAGGCGGAAAACATCCAGTTAGCAGTCAGGTTTAGAGAAGGAATATAACCGTAACCAATCATCTTTTTTTGTTTTACTGCCATTGCTTCTTGTGATTGTAGCAGTTGGAGTTCGTACAAGTTTTCGGAGAGTCCGGTCAGTGCAACAGGAGTAATGTTTTCGGAGTTTACAGGAACTAAGGCTATCTGCTCGTCAGCAGGATAGTCCATGATATATTTCAGCATGTTCAGTTGCTGTTCTTGCATTGCTCGGACGTTGTCGTATTGTACTTTCAGATTATCCAGATTGATGTTTACACGCTTTACATCCACTTCCATAGCCATTCCGTTGTCATGGAAAGCCATGGTGATGTCTTTCAATTCTTCCAACCGGATAATATTGGCTTTTATCAATGAGATTTGTTCTGCTGTAGTCTGTCCCAGATAGTACATTTTGCATATCTCTAGAATAAGGTCTTCCCGTGCTTTCTCGTAAGAAAGACGGCTTATCTCATCCATAACTTTGGTAATGGATACGGTAGTATACAGTGTTTGGTTGTAAAGGGGCATTTGTAACTGCAAACCGGCATTGGCGTTGAATCGTAAGGTGTGGGTGATATTATACGGGTTCCCATAGGCGGACCCGTCGGTAACGGATACTGGTGGATCTATATTGTCATTGTAATTAGCGAACCCATTGATTTGGGGTAACAGCTTTGCTCGGTTTTCGGAAATCCCGTATTTACTTTTTCGCATTTCCTTGCGTTTGCTTTCCAAAGACAGATTGTTCTCAATACTTATTTCGAGACATTCTTTTAGTGTCAAAATCTTTTGGGCATATCCTTCGGCAACTGACAAAGAAAGAAGGAAAAAAATGAATAGAAACTTTTTCATAATGATTACCAATAATTTGTGCAAAAGTAGTGGCTTATTGTGGAAAAACATGTCTATATATAGGCTATTTCTGTTCATATTTTCCTTTTTATTACCCCATGTAAAGGTAAAAATGGATAGAAATCATAGTTCTGAATTTCTGTACATACTTAAAGTAATAATTTTTTCTATAGAAAAAGGATGCCATTAAACGTAAAAATGAATAGATTTGAAAAATTATATTGTTATTTAGATGGTGATAGTATTAAATGGCGTTTGGCGGTCTTTTACTTATTGTTATTTTGTTATTTAAAAAGGCGTTTTATGCCATAACATATTGATAGTAATTACTATATGCTTATGTGTTGGAAGGTGATCTTAATTGTGAAATGATGGAATTGATAAACAGATTCAGCTTTACCGGTACCTCTATTTTTTTATTTTCGCTACATGAAATTTCGCTTTTTTATCGAATGTTTGCTTATGCTCTCAAAAAGACTATTTGCGGTAAATTATTATTGATTTGCAGTGTTTGGTATGAGGAGCAATGATATTGGATAAAAATTTATTTCGGTTTTGAAAACATTTATCATATAACGGATGTTCTACATGTCAGAATATTATTATTTAAAGATTGAATAGTTATGAAGACATGGCATAAAGAAATAAAAGCAGGTGTGGTAGCATTGCTTTGCGTATCGATGATGTTGACGAGCGGATGCTCGGCTTGGCAAGGTATGAGTAAAACCGGACAAGGAGCTGCCATCGGAGGTGGTTCGGGGGCAGCCTTGGGTGCCGGGATAGGCGCTATTGCCGGAGGCGGTAAAGGGGCTTGGATAGGTTCTTTGGTCGGTGCTGCAGTCGGTTCGGGAGCTGGAGCTCTTGTCGGGCGTAAAATGGACAAACAGCAGGCAGAGCTGGAAGAACAGCTAAAAAATGCTCAGATTGAAAAAGTAAAAGACAGTAATAATTTGCAGGCAATAAAAGTTACTTTTGAGAACGGTATTTTGTTTGCTATCAATTCGAGTCAATTGAATGCAACTTCAAAACAAGATTTGAATCAGCTGGCTCAAAATTTGATTCAAAACCCGGAGACCAATATTCAAGTATTTGGATATACGGATAATACAGGTAGCCAGCAATTGAATGAACGTTTATCTTTACAGCGTGCCGAATCTGTAGCAAATTACTTGATGAGTGATGGAGTGAAGTCGAGCAGGGTTTCTGTGAAAGGTTTCGGATGGAATGATCCGGTAGCAAGTAATGCTACCCCTGAAGGGCGAGCCCAAAATCGGCGTGTAGAAATTTATATAACAGCATCTCCACAAATGATAGAGCAAGCACAGTAGATAATATTTAATGAAAAAAGAGTGGATTTTGATTATGGAAATTCACTCTTTTTTTATATCTTCCGGTTAAAAGATCGTTAGGTATATGGGTAATTATGTAGTCGTAGAAAGTTTTGTAAAAGGAAAATCAGAAGTTATATCTTGTGAAGATAGGATTGTTATCACACCTTATTATTGTGCAGTCATTGATGGGGCAACGAGTAAGACTCCTATGAATATTCTGAACCTGACTCCCGGCTTTTGGGCGGCAGAGTTGATAAAGCAGTCTATTATAGATTTACCATATGATTGTCCTTTGAAAATGGTAACGGAATTGATTACTGAAAAGATACGTTCTTGCTATATAAAATATGGTTTGGAGGATGATGTGTGTCAGCATCCAGAAAATAGATTTTCAGCTTCTGCTGCAATTTTTAGTGTTTGTTATAATGAAGTATGGCTTATTGGAGATTGTCAATGTCGTATAAATGGCATTACGTATAAAAATGAAAAATTGGTGGACCGAATTTTTTCGGAGGTACGTTCTTATGTAAATAGGACGGAGCTTCTGAGGGGGAAAACGATTGGAGAATTACAAAAGAAAGATGTTGGCCGGGAGTATATTCTTCCTTTGTTGAAGAAGCAAGTTATTTGGCAAAATTCAGAAGTCGATTCTTTATATACTTATCCGGTTTTAGATGGTTTTCCGGTGTTACTTTCAAAGGTGAGGGTGATTAGTGTTCCAAAATGTGCGCAAATTGTTTTGGCTTCAGACGGGTATCCTGTTTTGTGCGATGATTTGCGAGAGACAGAAAAAGTCTTGTTCGATATATTGGAACGTGATCCGTTATGTATCGAGGAATATCTTTCAACAAAAGGTGTAGCCCGGATGAACGATTCGTTCGATGACCGAGCTTATTTGAGATTGCAATTGTAAAATGTTTTTATTCGATGGGGTTTGTTATGTCCTGAAACTTACGGCTTACCTTTATCAGATTTATAGTATACGCTACGACATTCTGGGCTTCTTGTATCATGGTAAGGTAGACCATACTTACTTTCAGACTGCCTTTTTGTCCTTGTATACGTCTAAGTTCTGATCGTTTTAGCTGGGACAAGCTATTGATGAGAGAGTTTGCTGTCTTGATAAAATCATCGAATCGGGAATAGTCATTCTCTTCTATTATTTTTTTACAGTCTTGTAGAAGAGCTGTAATGCCGGAAGCTATATGTGTAAACTCTTCTTTTTGATCGCTGTGTAGAGGATTGAAGTTGTTATCAGTATGTTCGAGACAAGGTTCGCATATGCGTCCGATGCTATAGATAATCTCGCTGATAAAATCATTTCCCTGATAATAATAAAGCCCTTTTTCTATAGCTGTGTTGTTGTCGAGGTGTGCTACTCCTAAAGTCCCGATGCGTTTTACTTGTTTCAGATGTATTTTTTCATCATCTATTCGGTTCATTGTTTTACGAAGTCCTCTATAACTCTCAGACATAAATGCTGTTACTGTATGGTCGAAAGTATTAGCCGCTGTATCGAGTATTCCGGACAGCTCTTCTCGAGTATGTTTCCTTAGCAAGGTAAGCGCCTCATCTGTATCGTGAGTTGACATTAGTTTTGTAACGGTAGGATTACCTTTCTGTTGAGCTAGTTTTTTGTTGAAAGCAAATTGACTTCGGATAAGTAGGAATATGGCTAAGGCGATAAGGATAATAATTGCGACGAATCCTCCGTAATGGATGATAAGTGTGACGAAGAAGCAAATAAAAAATGCTGCTCCGGCTGTAATGAACCAGCCACCTATGACAGAAAGTACACCTGTAATACGGTATACAGCACTTTCACGACCCCAAGCTCTATCGGCAAGAGATGTACCCATAGCGACCATAAAAGCGACATAAGTAGTTGATAATGGTAATTTTAGCGAGGTTCCTAATGCAATTAGAAGGCTTCCTAATACAAGGTTTACGGATGCTCGTATCAGGTCGAATGCAGCACCTTCCTTTAGGATGACTTCATCCTGATTAAAACGGGAATCGATCCATTGTTTCGCTTTTGTAGGAATGACATTCTGTATCGAAGAAGCCATATTACTTGATACCCTGACAATAACTCGGGCTACGGGTGATGTACCGAAAGCCTCTTCTCCTTCTTCTTGTCGTGATAGGTCAAGGGATGTTTTTACAACATTTTGGGCTTTTCGAGAAGTAAATAGCGCGATAACCATAATTGTTCCTGAAGCTATGAGAAAATACCAAGGAGTTTTTGCCGAACCCATTAAGGAGGTCATAAGATATGTATCGGGATTGACCGTTCCGGGTTGGGACGTTATATCCATGTATGATGAAAATCCGGCTAAGGGAACTCCGATAAAATTAACTAAATCATTTCCGGCAAAAGCAAGAGCTAATGCAAATGTTCCAAGAAGTACGACTATTTTGAAAACATTTATACGTAACCAATAAAAAAATTGCATCAGTATAGTAAAGCCGATTATACAACAAGATACGAGAAATGAGGTGTTTTCGTTTATCCAGTTTTTATAATTATCAGGTAAGAAGGGGGTATCTTTTATCCCTTTGATTAAGATAAAATAGATAATTGCTGTAGTTGCAAGTCCTCCGAATATGCCAGCAAAGTATTTTGATGTTTTTTTATAGTTGAATGAAAAAATGATACGTGAAATATATTGTACGATAGTACCAAAAAAGAATGCAATGGCAACAGAGACGAAAATAGCTAAAATGACGGAGAGTGCTTTGTCTGTGTTTAGTAAGTCTCCGAAATTGAGAGTATGGTCACCGATAATTTTAATGATTGCAAGGGCGAAAGTTCCACCTAAGAGTTCAAATACCATCGATACGGTTGTCGAAGTAGGCATACCTAATGAATTGAATACATCAAGAAGTACAACATCGGTAAGCATAACAGCTAGAAGAATACACATAATTTCTGAAAAGTAGAAATGCTCCGGTTGATAAATTCCATGGCGTGCAATATCCATCATTCCATTTGATAAAGCTGCTCCGACAAAGATACCGAGAGCTGCAATGCCGAGAATTAGCCGGGTAGGAGCTGCTTTGGCACCAAGAGCCGAGTTCAAGAAATTGACAGCATCGTTGCTGACTCCGACGACTAAATCGAATATCGCCAGGATGAAAAGGAAAATAACAATAAAAAGGTAAAATGTTTCCATAAAAGTAGGTCGGCTAATTGAATCTGTTATTATACTTTTTTTAATGTTCGCTGCAAAGGAATAAAAAAGATGTTACAATAGAGTTACAAAATGAGATTGTGATAAAGAAAAAATAATATTTCTTATATTTGTTTCTGGAAAATTGATGTTTGAGCTAAATCTAAATTCTCTATAGTATATGGTAAAAGTAAGTGATGTGTATATTCGTGAGTGTGAGACTCCTTGGGAAAACGCAGGAGAAGGAGTACGCCGGCAGATTATGGCCTATAATGAAAATTTGATGATGGTAAAGGTTGAGTTTGAAAAAGGAGCAATCGGAACACCACATCGACATATTCATACACAGGCCAGTTACGTTGTGTCAGGGCGTTTCGAAGTGAAGATAGGAGATGAAAAGCAGATTTTGATTGCAGGAGACAGCTTTTATGTGTCACCTGATACGGAACATGGTGTCGTATGTCTCGAATCTGGAATATTGATAGATACATTTAATCCATTTCGGGAAGATTTTTTGAAAGGCTAAAAGTTGGTTCTCCTAAAATAGGATATTGGTCGAAGCTCCTATAGTCATCATATGTAATAGTTTATGAATGCTTTGCTTTTCAGAAATATTCAGCTGGCTATTTGGTTCGAGATTGAATGAAGCGGACGAAAGCGAGTAGTCAAAGAAAAAACGAACACCGAAATTCTGCTTAGCAACGTACGATATTGAAGCTCCGGTTCCCATTCCTGGCTGAAATCTTTTCTTGACATATATTGCGTCAGGAACTATTACACTTTTAGTTGAAAAATTATACCCCCCTAATAGTTTGCTACCTATTTGCCAGCATCGGCTGATAGGATAGGAAAAGTATGCCCCGATATGGCCTAAGTTCATATCAACCGGATCACATAAATCTTCTTTTTTCCCTGTTGTGGTAACGGGAATCGTAGATACAGCTAAGCGACCTCCTATTCCAATGTATGGATTGAAAAAGTAGGCACCTTCCAAACCTACGTGACTTCCGGTAGAGGTTTTTAGTTTTAGAGCACTACTGAGCGATAGGGTCTTTGGTAGAAGTCCAAATCCCATATACAGCCCAAAGAAGGACGGTTTGCGGTAAGGGTCTATTTGATTGAATTTAAGGTAATCTCGAGTTATTCCCTTATCTTTGAATATGACATCTGCCAACAGGTAGCCCAATTCTGTAGTTAGAATACCGATTCCCGCGCCGACTAATACGTCAGACAACCAGTGTCGGTTATTGAATTGTCTTGATATTCCGGTTGCTGCGGCTACAGAATAACCAGCGACACTAATCCAAGGACTTATAGTCAACCCGTATTCTTTATGCAACATAGTTGCCGTCATAAAGGCAGTAGCAGTGTGCCCTGAGGGAAATGATTTATAATTTGATCCGTCAGGACGTTGTACTTTTGCCGTATATTTTATTGCATTTACACTTATTGCCATCAATGCTGCAGAAAAGGCATCTGCTGTTAACATACGTCCCCAAGAGTTCCGACTTTTTATTCCTCCGATTTTCATCCCTACCATGGCAATTGCCGGAGCATATTGAAGGATGTCATCATATTTATAATGAAAATTCGGGATATAGTCATTTCGTAGTGTCCTGAAAGGCTTACTTTCATTCTTAAGTATCAATCCACCAGCAATTAGCGGTATGCTGATATAGGTAGTTTGATAAAATTTACTGGATTTAAACTTATCCCATTTAGTATTATTTATTTTTATTAAAGGAGTATGGTATAGGGATAAATGCATAGAATCCTGTTGTGCATATGTCATGGTTGCATTTAAAAGTACACAAGAGATGAAAAAGATAATTAATATTTTGATTTTCATAGAGTTGTTATTTGAAATAAAAAACGAATATAATATATTATATAATGT
>PPYE01681547.1_pt1 | contig 28809 bp, 38 predicted proteins | sample 1559881 | NCBI WGS metagenome assembly PPYE01 (sample SAMN08240022, study PRJNA423297) | Human gut metagenome, whole genome shotgun sequencing project. | reverse complement strand
TGTTTATGTTGGTAGTATCACATAGCTCTCCCAATAAGTCCTTTTTATACTGGAGATACTCTTTATATTTACAGTTAGTCATATAATATGACCTGTCACCTTCAGGATATAAATACCCATCCCCAAATCTACCACTTACAATAACTTGAATTTGCCTATTATTTAGATGAAGCTGCTGATTGTCCATTCTTGTACTCATATTGTTCATATAATTTAATGTACAGAGATAAGTAAAAATTTTCACATATACAAATGTATAGTATTTTACTTCTTTAGGAGTTCCCAGCAATTAACACAGTTTATACACAACAAGCATTTTATCGTGTACATCATTAGGTATCAATACTTTGAATATCAAATTATCATTTACCAAATGATTAAAATATCTGATTCCAGCTATTTTTGTCATAGCTGCGGCTGTCCCCTGACTTGGATAATTGCAAGATTGATTATCAAAAGCACTCTTTCTCTTCCATAAGTGTTTCATCACTGACACATATACAGTCTCCCTGTTAATATCAATGAATCTTTCTTCTACCTTACCTGCCTTTTTAACCTTATATGAATACCTAACAGCTATCTCTTCAATAGGAACACCTTGGGCAAACTTCTTTGCAATTTCTTGCATGACAGATGGTGGAATCTCAGATATTACTCTGCCACTATCTCTTGCAGCTTTGTATATATCCCAGAAATCTTCCATACCATTCTTTCTCCTTTCAATACCTTTCAGTATAGGATAGTCATAGATATATGCCCTTAGCCCAGTTATCTTTGAGATTAGGATATAGCCTCTATTCCACATATCTCTCTTTTGTACCTTGAAATAGCTTGCTATACCATTAAATCTCTTGAAATAGTTGTTATAAATCTCAGTTGCAAAGTCCACAGGAATATTACAATTAGTTGCCATTGTGGGAGCCTGACCATTATAATTGAAGCAGAACCTTGCTTTCTTAGCCAAATCTCTAAGGTCTTTTCTTACCTTCTTGACATCCTTCTCTGCAACCCCATCAAGGTCCTTAGGGAAACACATCTTGGCTACAAAGGAGTGTCCATCTCTTTGGTTAGGGTCATTATAGAATGCAATCCACTCCTTATCATTAGACAATTCAGTGAACACATGACCTTCTTGGTCTCCATAATCACAATCTACTAACAAATGTCCCTTTTCAGGTACAAATGCTGCTCTTGTTTCTTCTGTGGCTGGAAGCTGCTGAACATTGACACTCTTATCATTTGCTTGTGTAGAAGTGTCCTTGTTTTCATCTTCCTCCTCTGCAATATCATCATCTTTAGTCTTACCTCCTTTACCTTTTCCTCCTGAGCCACAACTCAATCTACCAGTATCCATCATTTGATTGAATGTTGGGTGGATTCTTTGTGTAACAGGGTTAATGGCATCAAGGAAGTTTTGACCAAAAGATGTTACTACCTTGAAAGCTGCTGAATATTCCAAGTATAAAGGAACAATACTACTCTTACTTGCTTGCAATTCTATAAACTTAGACTCCACAGACTTTTTCATCTTGCCTGTTTTCTTGTCTTTAACCAATAGGTCAAATCCAAGTTCTTCAAACAATCTGATTACCTGCTTGGAACTATTCCAATTAATAATACATTGAGGTCCAGTATCAAACTCAGAGAATAATGAAGGTTGTGGTATTGCCACATACACATTATCTGCAAGTTTGGCTGGCTTATCTTTCTTGTGAGTATCATAGTTTCTTGCAATGAGGGAAGGGTCATCCTTTTTCATTACATAATCTACTACCCAATCATTAAGTTTCTGCTCAGCAATCCTTAACCTCTCTGCATCTTTAGCCATCTTAGCCTTCCACTTAACAGGGTCAAGTTTAATGCCACAATATTCAATGTATGCAAGGACTCTTACAAACTCATTCTCAATATCAAGTGCCACTTTCTGACCCCTTGCATTGATAGTAACAAGCTGCAGGTTCATAATATCCTCAAGATGCACAACATCATTTGCTGCATAAACTATAACCTCTTCTGTCATACCTGCATGTATCTGTCCTCTGACAGTCTTGTCAAGATAGATATGTAAATACCTATCACAACAAGCCTGCAAGGACAAAGATACAATGCCAGGTGGGAATCCAAGAAATAGAATCTTCTCAGCTAAATAAGTATCATAGACATTTCTGACTACAATATGTTCCTTATACAGCCATCTTAAATCAAACTTTGCATTATGAATGATGAATAATCTGTCACTTTCAAGATAATCCTTATACTGCTTGACATCAATAGTCATGCAGTCTATCACAACTTGATTTTCCTTATTACCAAGCTGAAGAGTAAGCAATTTACCTTGCCATATCTCCGTACCTGTAGTTTCAGTATCTAAACCTACTACTCGAAGAGGCTCTAATATTTTAAGAGACTCTTCTACAGAAATACATTTATACTTAGCATCAGGAAACTCAAATAGTTCTCTTTGACCAGTAACAAAATATATCATTATTCAAATGTTATAGTCCATCCATAACCCTCAACAAAGTCTATAGATTTGACAACTGCCTTAGCTTCCTCAAGCTCATAGCCTACCACAATCATTGGACCTCCTGATGGGTCAATAAACTTTCTCTTCTCCTCTACATATCCTATTCTAAGAGTGGGTATATCAGTCTTGATTACATAAGTCTTTGACTCTTCACCATTTGGTCTTTTCATCTTCTTGAGGTAATTATTAACACCACCTCTTGAATGCAACTTGATAATATCTTCCATTACCTGATATATGCTATAAGTTCCTTAAAGTCAAGAACATATTTATATCTCTCGAAGAACTTGCTCCCCAAGATACCATGTATCTGAACTCCAGACTCCTGCTTTACCACATTGAATGCTTCATCCAAGTCAGCAATGCTGAACTCCTCTTCAAATACCTGATTCTTATATGTCACAGACATTTTACAGAACTGGTTACTAACCTTATTGCCTTCAATTCCAATAGTATCCATCTCCTTATCAGTCTTCTCATGGTCAAGAAGAGGAATAATAGAGCTGTTGATGTAAGACACATTACTTCCTGTGTCCAGCAAGAAGTTCAGTTTCTTATCACCATTATAAAATGTCACCACAGGCAACTCTACCAAATCCATAGCTTCCTTAAAGGAGATTTTGCTATTGTTCCTTTTTCTCATATCATCAATGGTATTGGCAATAAATGCTACTACCAATACCAAGATGACCACACCAATTATCTCTAAAATCATGTTTCATGTTTTTTTTTCAGTTATTACTTAACTCCAGTGCTACCAAATCCTCCTCTGCTGTTATCACCTAAGTCATCTACCTCTACAAGTTCAATTCCTGAACTGAACAACCATTTCAGCTTCTGCCACATAGTAGCCTTCTGACTAAGCTGTATTCTAAATTGGCAAATTCTGTCTCCCTTATGGATAGTAGTAGCTTTCATAGGAGATGCAACATAATTCCACTCATCCCTATTACCAGAATAAACTTGGTCAATGACCCCAATTCCATTGGGAATAAAGATATTGAGCTTCTTTGGTCCACTGCTTCTTGATGCTACAATAGCCTCAAATCCATCAGGAAGTTTCATGGCTACTCCAAGAGGAATATAAGAGGTACTCATTTCTACATTCCTGTAGCCTACCTCCTCACCTTCTACAGTCTTTTTCTTGAGAGTCCCAGACTGTGCTGCATTGAACTCCACATCCTTTGCAGCCTTGAGGTCAATCCAATCACCTTTTTCATTGATTTCAGGCATACAGCCTTCTGTTAGCACTTTTACTTTAATCTTTAGTTTCATATCTTAAAAATCCTTTTATTTTAGTTACTTCTTTGATAGGAGTAAGTTGCCTTACTGCCACATTGTTTGTTGAAGTCTTTCTGAACTTGAATATTGGAATACAAAGAAAGGTAACAACAGTAGTCCTTACTGCCAAATTGCCTTCTCTGTATTACCATACTTATCATTCCTTCCAAAATTTACTTGTTATATCCTCTAATTCACAGTCATGCACCTTGTACATTCTTTGATTAGTAGTCCTACTATTAAGTGGACCAAACTCTTCCATATAAGGACCAAGTTTAATATAATCAAAGTATTCCAAGTTTACATCCTTACTTAACTCCTGCCTTCCACTATACCAAGCAGCCTTCAATCCAAGACTCTTGACCTTCTCAGCAAGCCTATTGACTACTTTAGGGTCATTGTCTCCTCCCATAAATGCTACACATGATATACCTGTATTGATATATATGAGGGCATTAAGACTACCCCAGTTGAGTGGTTTACCAATGTCCTCTGCCAAGTAAGAGCTATGACAGTTTTTGCACCCATTTTTACATCCTGTAATGTTTATACATAATGTAATTTCATCAGGCACTTCTGCAAATGTCACTTGAGTATTCAAATATTTCAACATACTTTTTAACTATGTTAAGATTATCTACAGATAGAGGATATTTATACACCTTTACTATAAACTCTTTTGTTAGCTTCAATCTGCCTGTCTTTACCAAATGATTTGATAGGTCTTAAATATCCTATTACCCTTGTGTATTGAGTAATATTCTTACTATGACACTTTGGACATTCAGTGATGGGATGCTTAGTAATGTAGCCACAGTCATCACACTTACTATTAGGAATATTAAATGTGAAGTAGTTGGTTCCATTAGCTATTGCAAAGTCTATCAGTTTGAGATACTGCTCTTTACTCAGGTGGTCTTCAAGATTAATATGGGCTGCACTGCCTCCATCAGTATATTGATAAGTCTGTCTTCCATGAAGTATAAACTTATCAAGTACTGAGGTGTCATCATGTGCATCATAGAAGTATGAATTGTACAGGTTCTCATCATCAGGAACCCAATATCCATCCTCTTTATCCCAATTATAATTCTTTCCTCCTAACCCTTCAGCAGGAACTACCTCAGAATTGAATAGGAATGGTCTATTGGCATCATGGATAGAATGTATCTTGTTCTGCTCTTTGATAGTACCAAGAACCAGTTGCAGGAACTTAATATACTCCTTGTTGTTGCCAACAGTCATACCTAAGAATCTTGCAGCCTCATTCAAGCCATTAATACCTATGGTACTGTATAACTTGCTAATATGAATGTATCCACCATTTGAAGCTGCAAACATACCTTTATCCTCAAGGTCATATAACATTGTCTTGAAGGCAATATGATATTTGTAAACTCTTTCAAGAATTGGAATTAAATATTGCTTAAACTTGCTCTTCCATTCTTCAGTAGAATCCAACTCATTTGGGGTTAAAGGGGATTTTATCCAATCTTGGACAATTCTATTGATATTCAGGGTAATTACATTGCAACTTCCTGTCATAACACCAGTAAGGCCTGATGTGGGATTGAAAGTATTCTCTGCAAGTTCATTTCTTAACCTACAACATGATGCAAGACTATCAGCACTATCTGATATATAGGTAAAGAAGCTATGACCTTCTGCATACATTTCAGCAGTAAAATCTTTATAGTCTTTGTCTATAATATCATTGGTCTTAGGGTCATACACCATAGCCATTGTCTCTACAGGGAATGTAAGAATCTGTTTGGTTCTCAACTTGTTGAAGAACTTCATAAACAGCCTTTGCAGACAATCTACTGCTTCCCATTGAGGCTTAGTACCATCAGGATAATAGAACTCTCCAAACAGTGAATCAAAGTAAGTATGGTCATAATAAGACACATTAGTAAATGGACTTTGATATGACCTATTACCAGCAGGTTGATTTACACCATAGATAAACTGCTTGAATGCCTTATAGATAGCATCCCTGATAGTCCTTTGTTTGTTACAATGGTCTGTAGTAGTTACTACATCCAACTTTTCATACCAATTAGGACCAAATTCCTGCACAATGTAATAGTTAAGGGCAATAAAGTATTCACCTACTGCCACTGCACCTTTACACTGAGAAGATAGCAAGAAGATAAGATTGGTTACTTGACCACTGAATGATTGTAGGTCATTAGGAGGTGTTGGAGTGATACCATCAATATTACCTACTCCTTCCATCATAAGAGGATACAGACTCACAGCCATACAATACTGCTTCAAGACAGGAGTAGTTGCTTCATCATGTGTATAAATGACATGAGAGTTCAAATCCTCTTCATACTTCTTGGCTACTTCAGGGTACATTTCATTCAGCTTGTCTTTCATTCTTTGCCTCTGAATAACCCTATTAGTAGTCTTATACACTTCACCCTCAAGGTTGGCAACATTCTTCATAGTTACATTTGCATTGGCATCTGTCTCTGATGAAGTAGCTGCATTCTCATTAGATTGACTGTACTCATTCATATAGTCAATTCTTTCCCTAATGAACCTTGCCTGCTTATGTTGCTCTCTATAAATGATATAACTCTTTGCTACATCAAAGTGTTTGTCATTCATAAGAACATCCTCAACCTTATTCTGTATCTCCTCAATACCTATAGTATCTCCTTCCAAAGTGCCAAATAAAGCACCCAGCATATCATACAGATACTGAGGCATTTTCTTGTTGCAAGACTTGAAGGCTTTCTCCACAGCACTTATAATCTTATCAACATTAAATTCTTCTGTACTGCCGTCTCTTTTTACTACTTGCATATTACAATATATTTAACCATTCTCTTAAATCATTAGGACCAGTCTCACTAATTCCCATAGGCACCTTTGGTCTGGAAGTGAGATAAGAAGAAAGCTCTTCTCCTATCACAAAAGGACTTCTCATTTCTATTTGGTTATTCTTTCCAAACTTCAATGTACCTACTGTCTGTGTAAATGGACAAGTCCACACCAATGGGACAAGGATTCTCCTATTGACTACAATAAAATCATAGTCAAGCAGCTTGAAGTCTTTGAAGTATTCATCCTTATCCATATTCTGCCTTATAATAGCCCAATATAGTCTGGCTTGAATATCATATCTCCAATCTACAAAGGATTTATAGAAATCCCACTCTGTATGGGAACTTGTTTTCAAATCTACTGGCTTTACCCACTTCTCCTTATGATTGACTATGATTAAGTCAGCCATATTCCTATACTTTACACCATTGAACTCTCCTTTGAACTTCAACTGATAGAATCTTTCAATGTCTGGTTCAAATGGATTATCCTCTGCAAAGTAGAATTGAGTGGATTTGCTCTCTTTCAATGCTCTTACTGCATTGCACACATCTTGATAGGTCTGAGTATCAAGTATAGTCTTACTGCCTGCTATAAATAACAGGTTATAGTAGTCAGCTCCTTTCTCCTTGATAACCTTAGCTCTTGTCTCAGGCTTCCAGTTCATCTGATAACTCTGATATTCAGTCTCCTTAATGATTGCATCATCAGGAATTGTGATAAGACTCCTATAAGAATCTCCATACTGACTGAACAAAGATTTTACCATCTTTGTAATAGAGTCTGGAGTAGAAGGAAACTCAGCAACCATAAACTTCTCATCAAACTCTTCTTGACCACCTGTGATAATGCTGTCTACAGCACTACCAAAAGTAAGAGAAGGTGTTTCTAACCTGTCAAATAATTTACCCAAGTTATTGAATCCTTCCCTCTCATATCTTGCAAGGGTTGAATAGCTTAATGCTGGGTCTGCCCTATATGTTTCTTCAGACACATCCCAAGATATACTTCTTAAAGATTTCCTCTCCATTAGTAATAATCTTGATTGTATTCCTCACTACTGAAATCTTCATACTCATCCTCCTGCTCTGGCAACTCAAGAGCCTCACAGTAAGTATCTATTTCTGACTTCAATCTCCTCATTTCTCCAAGGTCTGCTTTCAGATACTCCTCTTTAGGATTTTCCTTACTGAGGCCTTTCTTTACTCTGACAAGAGATGAATCAACTAAGAGTTGAAGAGACTCAAAATCCCTACTATTCAAGAACTTATGTGCAAGCTTTGCATCTCCCTCAGGCAATGAGGGAATCAAAGCCTTTATTCTGTCTATTGGTTCTCTATTGTCCATAACTCTTGATAATTTCTATTGCCTGCAAGAGTTGTTTCTTGGTATATACCTCAAAATAGATAGACTTTTCACCTTTTTCAGTGTATAGGTTATCAAGATATTTTATAAACATCTTTTTCTTGATATAGAATACATCATTCTCTATCCCTTTGGCTTCAATATAAACATTGAGGTCATTATATTTGAAATAAAAGTCTGGTGTATATCTGATACCAACAATTTTACCTGTTTTCTGAATTAGTATCTTTGAAGCATGGGTGTCTATACCCTCTGATAATCTTTTGATTTTCTGCTTGTCAGTCTCCTTATCATAATATGGGGTAATAGGCTCAAAACCCTCCCATAAAGTGAAGGTAGTTGGCTCATATTGAGGTTCAAACCCTTGTTGAAGAAGAGTATTGTATATGCTTTTCTCCAACTGGGATTTGAATGTTATACCCTTAGAACTACTCTGTGTGGCATTTCTAATCTTCTTATTTGCCACTTTTGAACATTTCTTTAAGAATATCTCTTGTAATTCTACAAGCAATCTTAGCATCATTTACAGACCTGAATGCTGCAAAGTTCCTATAATTCTTGATGTGGGCTTTGTTAGCCTTAGTGATTCTACCATCAAGCATAGAGATTACATAAATCTCAGGACTCTTCTCAATATGGTCCTCATACTTCTTGTCCAACTCAATGGCTACTTCTCTAAGTACCATAGAGAATGCAGCAGTAGGAAGAATAGTATCTACACTATTGAGATAGTTATAGACCTTCTCAATCTTCCAACCAAGTTTCTCTGCAATCTTCTGAATGTAGTACTCCAACTCCATAGGAACCTCAGATTCAACCACAGCAGACTTTGCAGGCTTGGTAGTAGTAACAATGCCAGCCTCAAGGAGCTCAGGGAGAATGTCCTTAGTTACCACAATGTACTGAACTACAGTACCCTCACCAAAGAAAGGGTCTACTACCTTAGATACTTTGGTCAGAGTGTCTCCAATCTGTACTTCCTTACCATTTGTCAAATAAATCTTTTCCATTTTTTTTTGTTTAATATTAATACTCTTCGTACCATTTTATAGGCACACCATAAATCTCTTTTACCTTATTACTTATATCAACAAATAGCTGATGTGGCATCTTAGTACCACTCCTTGCAAAATATGCAGGATGTTCAATCTCTATAATATGATTGAACCTATCATTAATATAAGGTTTGAAGGTTTGGGCTTGTCTGCCAAACAATACATATACTATAGCTGTATTATATTCAGACAAGTTCTTTAGCAATTTAGCTATGAAAGGTCTCCATAACATCACATGAGAACCTATCCTATTCATCTCCACAGTAAGAGCTGAGTTTATCATTAGTATTCCTTGTTTAGCCCAACTCTCAAGAGAGTTGTCAAAGGTAATACAATAATGTGGAACTTCAAAATTAATTGCTGCCTCTTTAACAACATTTAATGAAGGAGATAAGTTATCCTCATCAACTTCCTTTCTATTCCCGAATAATACTCCAATTGCCACTCCCTTTTGTGGATAGGGGTCTTGACCTAACATAACTACTTTCAAGTCATCAAGAGGACAAAGCTCAAATACTCTGAATACATCAGATTGGGCAGGACACAATGGTTTCCTCCTGTATTCTTGCCCAACCTTAGCCATTACATTATTAAGCTCTGTCCTATCAATTACCTTCATCCAATCTCCAAAGTACTCATCTAATGTCATATCAACATCATTATGTCATCAATATTGTCAATAAGGCATTCATTCAGTGCATCATTAGAGCAGGCAGATGGAGTAGGTTTAATAGGTTCTACAAAGAACTTATTGAAATTATCTACTATGACCTTTACTTTCCTGTCCTCTGGATTACTGCTGAAGCTGTAATTGTTTCTTGGGAAATTTGTATCCCTACTTGTATAATAGGGAATCAATTTCTTGATGATGCCTTTATTAATCAACTTATCAGACTCTAAGAATACTTTGGGGCTGACATGGCACACAGGTCTGTAATAGACCATAGTATTACCATTATCCTCAGTATGTACACTTCTTGCAGTTAATGTACATAATAGTAATGGAGTGTAGCTCTCATCAAAGATGATACCTTTACCACCATAATACACTTCACCCTTACTGGTAGTTATCTTCTGCAATCTTTTACCATATCCTACATTAGTAAATAATTGAGTTATGATATTATCAAAGGTTCTTCTTTCTTGGCTTGGTGCATTATCATATAATGGCAATATTATCCTCTTGATTCCCATAATTGCGGGATAAGCCATATTGTCTGAAACCAGCTTCTCAAAGTGTTCTCTTGCAATCACAGGTATCTCTACCTCATCATTGTTTACTTCAATGACAAGGCTTCTTCTAAATACATTGTTACTATCAAGAGACAGATTCATTCCAAGCTGGTCTGGATTACCAGACTCACTGCTATTGAAAACACCCATTACATTATATGCAAATCTTGGGTTAAATTCCATTATACTTCAGTTTTAAGATACATTGTTTCTGCATTATATGTGGTAAGGAATGGCAGGTCTCTATCAATGAGAGGCTCACATTGATTAGCACAGAAGTTTACAAACAAATTAACCATATAAGATGCAATCATATTTGCACAGAAGGTAGTTTGTTTATAGGAGCAGATAGTTTCATCAGCTTCTGCATCAGAGAATAGGAACTCATTATTGTACCTATTGATGTTGTACTCATCATCTCCCTTGATGCACAATACCTGAAACTCTTCTGCTGCTAATCTACCATCAATAAACAGGCAATTCTTTCTCTCCTCCTCTGGTTTGGATTGAACATGATTTACCCATTTATTAAAGAAAAGTCTTCTTGCTGCCATGTTATCAAAGCCACAAATCATAATGTCTGATGCCTCAGATTCATTGGTAAATCTCTCACTTATTGCAAAGACACTGCTATAACCAGCATAATTCCTAATCATCTCAGCCAGTGCAGATACTTTAGGTCTACCTAAATCAGATTGACCATATAACTGACCTGACATATTGACAGTTTCCACTATATCATCATCATAGATAAACATGGAAGCTGGCTTCATTCTTGCCAATAAGAAGCCTACATAACTACCAATACCACCTACACCTGCCAAAATGACAGTCTTCTTCTGAATGTTCTCATACCAAATGGCAGAACTAAACCTGCTTGTAGCTTCATCCACAAGCAAAGTTGCAGAGTTTGTAGGTATCTCTTGATGTGCATCTTCTACAGCTTGGTCAAGAATAGCCTGTTCTTCCTCTGAAAGCTCAAACCCAGTATCCTCTTCCTCTATTGTAGCAGAGCCATTTATTCTTTCAGACCAAGCTTCCTCAATCATTGTCTTAACATGTTCATTGACATAGAAGCTGTCTACTTCACCATTAACATTGTTATACACAATCTTATAGGTATCAGGAACTCCATCTAAAGCAATGACATTATCAAGACTAATAATATGATCCCTGATGCCAAAGATAAGTGCATTTATTAAAACAGTGTGAGCATATCCTACTTCACTGAACTCACGAACATTATCTTCATTGAGGCTCTCCATAAGAGGGTTATATGCCTCAGTTGCTTCTTGGACAGTCATTGGGCTGCCACCTTGAATTATTGCTTCTTCACTCATAATACTAAATACTTTTGAAGTGCATCAATATACCCTTTGATATAATCATTTTCAGGGAGTTTTGTAAGCTCCTCTATCATATCATGGGCACAAATAGCACAAATTTCTGTTTCATCAAAGCCAAGCTCTTCTAATTTCTCATCTGTTATATACCATGTCAGATACTCTGTATAGGTCTCTGCCCATATCTTAAAATTATCCATGCCAGCTTTGCCTTTACCAAACCTCTTTTTATACAGTGTAGGCATTGACTTAGCCCATTTAGTAATGTCAATCTTACTATCATTAGAAATGATAATACTACCTGTAACCAATTGAAGTACAAGAGATTTCAAAGTAACCTTATCAAATGATACCTGACCATAAGGTATGTCATATACCTCTTCAAATGGTAAGTCATCTACATCATCAAAGAGAGTTGGCTGAACTATCTTAGGCTTATCAGCTTCCTTCTTGACAAGATTTGCTGGACCTGCCTTTGTACCATAGAAATTAGCAATAACAGGTTTATAGCCACCTTGATATACAGGTATTTGAGCTTTCTTGGCTTTCTCTGCCCTTTCTGCCTTAGCTTGCTTGATTTCCTCAAGTCTTGCTGCCATGTCTGGAAAGGAATAATTCTCACCTTCCTTCTCTATTTTAAGGTAGAACCATTCAATTTCATCTGCACTACTTACATATTCCTTAGTATCATGCTTTTCACCATCACCAAAGAACTCATAAGACACAGACTCTTTAACCTGCTTTGACTTAACTCTCCTTGTAATTGCAGCAGTATAAGTACCTGCATTATTCACAATGAGAGATACAAAGTTATTTCTATCCCTACCTTCCTCCTTTAGAGTAGCAATATCTGTTCCACTAAAGAAAGTACTCATATTGTTATGGGAATGTATAAGACCCATTTGGCAATCAAGTAGCTCAGGATTCTCACACATATAGGCTATCACATCAGGATTCATATCAAACTCTGTATAGGCTTGAGTACCAATATCCATAATGTAAATATCTACACATCTTATTACAAGGTCATTATTTTCAAATGAACCTTCATGTGTAAAGAATAGTGTACCTGACCATTCAGTACTCCACACCTTTTGGCAGGCAAATCTTATCTTTCTCTCCACTTCTGCTGGGATAATCAGCTTATAATTATAAGTACCTGACTTCTGTACCAAGCTGATTACTTTCATGGGTTGCTTTACTTCTTCCATATCTATAATTTAACACTTTAAGTATTGTTGCTAATATGTATAGTGCAGTATGAGTATTAAGAATTATACTCTTATTCTCATTCCTTACCTCAGCAATATCTGTAATATCAACAGTAACCTCTCTTCCCTTGAACATGCAAACCTTCTTGCCTATATATTGGGCATAGGTATTTACATTGTCCCTACCTTTATCATAGTAAATCTTCCCATTATCTATGATACATTCTTTCAAGATACCTTTCCTCTTCAATTCTGCAAACTTGGCAGTTAGCTCCTCTTTATTAAACTGGTCATTATACCACTTAATAAATTCATTGCTAATAAGTACAATAAACTCAATAAGTGACATACCAATAGAATAAGAGCCATTTACATAATTGAATTTAAGTTTCTTTGAATTGATAAAGCCTCTTACAAACTCCTTCAACTTATCAGAACTAAGAGCACCCCCATAGTAGTCTGGTGATAGATATGTAACAAACCTGTCTATACCCATCTCCATGTTATTAGTACCTAACTTTTCCAGACATCTATAAGGTCTGCCAGCAATGGATTCTACAGTTACATACTTACTTAGCTCAAGACAAAACATATTCCACATGTCCTCATCATAATCCCTATTAAGGGCACTAATAGTACCATTGATGGGACCACTGCCTGTGCAAGGATTCTGAAAGCTGGTAAAGTCATTTGTAGGAATGTCATTGATATGACTGTGCATATATGTTCCAGTCATTCCTGTTCATGCTTACAATATTACCATCAGGAATATAAGTAGATAAAGGCTCTGTATTCATCCAAGATTTGAACTTGTCCAAACTCCAATACCCTTGCATATCAACTTTATCTTCCCCAAAGAAGTCATTGAATATGTCTAATACTCGGAGTGGTCTGTCCATCAAGGAGTTATACAGTTCTTCTATCTTCTCCTCAATTAATTTAATTGTTTCTCCACTCATATTACTGTAAAAAAAAAGTAGGTAAGGGGGCATTTCTAACCTCCTTACCTACTGTTACTTACCCTTGTTAATTGACACCCATTCCTGTGAACATATCATCAATCTCATCATTAGAGTAAGGAGAAGCTGACTTAAACTTATACTCCTCAGAAGGTGCAGCAGCTACTTCACCCCCAAGAATATCAAGCACTTCCTCTTTCTCATACTCTTCAATTGTGCCATTGTCCTCAAGAATTTCCACCAACTTGCTGATAGCAGCTCTTGCTACAGCATTAACACACTCACCACCATTACTTGCAGGTGCTTCTACCTTTTCCTCCTTCTTAGTCTCAGCAGGAGCAGGCTTTGAAGCACCATTGCTCTGTATTAATGCAATAAGGTCAGCAGTCTTACACATAGTGAAGTTCTTGCCAAACTTCTTCACACAAGCATCCTGTAAACCCATAGATTTGATAGCACTGTATGCCTCAGCTCTACTCATTGCAACAGCACCACTTCTGATTTTCTTGTTGGTGTTAGTAAGCATGAAAACCAACTCATTTGTGATAGTGCCCCTGTAAGGAACATCATGTGGCAGAATTGAAGCATCATTCTTCAATTCAACCTTTGATGTACCTTCAAAGAAGGTCATACCATCATAGTCAATACCATTAGCTCTCAGGTCACTTTTCAACTCAGCAAGGGTCATGGCTGCTGACATAATAACACTCTTCTTCTGATTCTTAGTCTGTACGACTGTAATTTTTCTTGCTTCCATGTTTTCACTTTTTTTTTATAAAATTGGACTTATTGAAACTTTAATCTATGCAAAAGGGCAAATCATCCCAATCATTGTCCTCTTGTCTTGAAGAGTTGAATAAAGGCTTGATTATTCTAAGGAACTCATCTTTGCCCTTAGCCTTATACAAGTCTGAAATATCTTTCCCTTCATTAAAGGGTGGCAATACTACATTAGTAAATCCTGTTTCCTCAGCTAACTTCTGAGCATCTTTCAATCCTGGCTCATCATTATCCAAGCAAATGAAGACTTGTTTGTATCTTCTTTTCAGTTCACTAATTGCAGTATCACTCATCCTATATCCCTCACCTTGAATGGCAAGAGATGGAATACCTGTATTAGCCCATAGACATAAAGCATCTTTCAGTGAAGAACAAATGCAAATCTGTTCCCCATATTCAGGTACTTTAGTCCATAGGCTTACTACAGAATTGTCATGCTTGTTACTCCACTTATAACCAGCCTTATTGAAAGGCTGGTATATCTTTAGAGTAACTTTACCTTCCTTGTGTTCTACATAAACATAGGCATACTTATCAGCTCCAAACACATATCTATGACCATCCTTTATGACAATCTTATGAGATATGGGGTAAACCTCTGCATACTTGAGCCATTCTAAAGTTATACCATAGGATGCCCAGTACTCAATATCATAATCCCTCCAATCCCTGACTTTGCACTGTAGGTCAGTATCCCTGTTATAGGTACTGGTACTCCTGACAGTACAAGGAGTATATGTATGAATACTTGCACTACCATTGAACTTTGAAATGTCCTCATTAATCCTTGTAAGGACTTCCTTATAACTACAATTCCACATACTTCCAAGCAGGTCAAATAGACCTCCTCTATCTCTTGTGGATAAGTCTGTATAATATATCCTTCTTCCATCAGGGGAATAGAGACCAAATGATGGTCTCCTATCCTGCCTTAATGGGCTGTTAATTATACATGGAACCTCTGTGACACCTAAATAATATGACAGAATGTCTGCCTCTGTCACTTTACTTAGGATGTCATCAAGGCTTACAGAATCTCTACCTTTACTGAATGCCATGCCTACCTCCAAATTTATAAGATAATTTACTTCCCGAAATCCCAAGGAGTACCACCTACATTCTCAGCATGTTCAGGAGGCATATCACCAGAGCCACTTGCAGAACCACTGAAGTCAGTAGCTTCTACATTGTACTCCTTCAAGTCACATACAGTGAACTCAGTAGTGGGATATGCACCAGCAGCCTTTCTTTCCTGCAAGTCTGCATCCAACTTACTGTAGTCAGTGATATTGTTCTTCAAGAACATCTGATTATAAACAGCCTGATACTGCTTGTTATCATCAGTAGTTCTTACACCAAACAATACCTTAACCTTGTTATTAGGCTGCAATGCAATAACATCTCTCAGCTCCTTGAAATTACCCTTGAAGTACTCAGCAATGCTCTCAAGTCTTGCTTCACAATCCTCAGGTTTGTCTACCATAACCCAAGTATTATTGACATACTTCATTACATTAGGAATGTTGAGGTATGCCTTGATGAAGTTAGTAAGCTCTTCCTCACCATGATAAGCAGGTCTGTAGTCCTTATCAATATTGGCAGGACCATTCTTATATACAGGAATTTCATGTGCCTTAGCCTGCTCTACAGTAACCCAAGCAGTTCTACCATACTTATCAATTACCTGTACCTTAGTCTGGTCTCTATTGTATCTGTATTCCTTTCTGATGAAGAAAGCTACCTTAGTGGTAAACTCAATACCACCACACTTCTCAGCATCAGTCTTAACAATGAAGTCAAGTCTGACATTCTGGACCTTGTGTTTGTCCTCACCTACCTCAACTTCACCCAGATACTCAGGGTCATTTTCAAGCTGGGTATTATAGAGTTTCTCTAACTCTGCCTTGTTAGGATTTACAGCCAAAACAAATACAGGAGCTACACCTGTGTATCTCTTTACTGCATTGCCTTCTTTACTCTCTATTCCTTTACTAAATGCCATAAAAGCATATCCAACTTTTTTCTTATTCATGTTATTCATTATTTTTATATTTCCACTTATAACCAATGATTTACTTGTAAGTCATCAGAATAATTACTAAGAAAGGCTTTGGCAACTAACCTATGTACCTTCTTAAACTTCAACCTCCCATTTATATACACTCCAACATATTAGTACCTTAACAGTTTGTCACCAGCCTTTGTGCCATCATTGAAGGGGTTAGTAGGGTCAAAAGGAGCCTCTTCACCAGCCTTTACTTCTGTCTCAGGTGCCTTCTCAGTATCATCTACTGTCTCAGGAGCAACATTGTCAATAGTAGGCTCTTCTACATGAATCTCATATACATTAGCCTCCTCATTGAACACTACTACACCAGCCTTAGGTTCATACTTAGTAACCTTTACAGGCTTATCATCCTTATCAACCTTACCAGTATCTTCTACCTTCTTGACAACCAAGTCTTCACTTATGAGACCACCTGTCAAAGCCTTGACACCCATCTCATGTCCTTCAATCTCCTCAGTCAGAGCATTGTACTCTGCATTGAGTTCATCAATCTTGGCAGCAATCTTATTCTTCTTCACTACCAAAGGATTAACATTCTGTGCAATTCTTTTTACACCTGCAAACTGTCTTACTGTCAATGTTTTCATATTTTCTTACTATTAAAAGATTTGTAATAACTTTCTTTCTTGCCCCATGTTATTTAATGGATTGGGAGCACTCCATAGCTTATATATTGTGAACTTTCTCTCATAGAAACTTAATGCAAAGTTAAAGCAATATGCCATTAATTGCCTATCTCTTAATACATGTGTTACAAACAGGGCAGTCTCATAGTAAGGCTTGCCCTGTTCTATGCAGTATTGCATCAACACCATATTGACATCAGTTTCAGTAAGTCCACCAAAGGCAGCCAACCTTGATATTCTTACAGTCTCATTTCTATCCATAAATCTCCCTCAATTTGTCTACTATTATAGACAAATCATTAGGAATCTCATCAGGAAGGTCATCCAATGCACCAAGACTGTCTTTGGCAGGATATTCTCCATCAAACTCCTTGACAAAGTGCTTGATAGGTCTCTTGTTTTCTGCATCATATCCTACCTTGCCAAAGAGGATAATATCAAACTTACCCTCAGGAGTAATATAGTCATCAACCATCTTTCCAGTAGTCTTGAACTTATAGGAAATGGAATCACCATTCTTATCCTTATACTCCTCATAATGGGCACAGCAGATAATGTTCTTATCCTCAGGAAGCCCCTTGAAGGCATCAAAGATGAGACCCATCCCATAACCAATCTGCTTGGGAGTATCCCATCCACCCTTCATGGCATTAGCCATATAGAAATCCTGTGCAAGATAATTGAAGTCATCAATTACAATGTTCTTGAAAGGAGACTTCTTCAACATGTTGATAATCTCTGCTACTGCTGCAAATCTGTCAAGACCTGTGAGACCATCTACTTGCACTCTATTACCTGTACCAAGGGCATTTGCATTTACAAGTTTCTGTGTAGGCTTACCTACATTCTCTACTCCAATGCTACCTTCAATCAGCTTAAAGTTAGGGTTAGGAACACCCCTACCAATACACTGGATAACATAAGTTTCCTTTGGGTCAAGCCCCTTAATACCTAACTTCTCCCTACCACAATAGGAAGTGGTTTTTCCGAAACCACTTTTTGCAAGAACTAAAATCTTTGCCATTGTTTCTGTTTATAATGTTACTTTTACCCGAAAAGGGTTGCAAACTTATGAAATATTTTCCACCTGTGCAACTCTTTATTCATTTTATTTATTCCATAACTAAGGAAAGTCTTAGCAGTTTTGCTCTTCCTTGATTCCATATAGTTATATACTCTTTGCAGTGCTTCCTTATCATCAGGTCTTGGGAGTTCATAAAATGTACTCACTGCACCATCAAAGAATAAAGGACAGATTTGACCATTTGCTCCATAGTCTCTATCTTCAATCACCTCCATGAACCTTATATGGTTCCTGAACTTGGTTATATCATATCCTTCATACTCTCTTAGTCCATACTTGAATGGACTATAGAGACCTATAACCATATTGGCATCTCTGGTAGTAGTCTTACAATCTGCAAGACCATCAGAAGATGGTTTAAGTTTATTCAGCTTTTGGTTCTCAATACCTTCTTGAGCCTGTGCTTGATGCTGAATCAATACAAAGATGAATTTCAATTGATTTCTGAGAGTAATACCATACTTGCTCATCTTATCAATAGTTTCCATCTTCTTCAATCCACTTTCAAGAGATAGATTTGAGGCATTATCTATGATGATTATCCTCCTCTCCTCTGGGTCATCTGGGGTATAAGGATTGTCAGTGTCTACCACATCTGCATCTATGATTTCATCTGTGATAGGGTTTTTCCTCTTACCTTTCTTGAAGTTAAGATGTCCATGAGTTAAGGCATAATCCCTACAGTACTTATTGATTCCTGTGGGATTCCTTTGGTCATCAATATACTCAACCATATCCTCAAATGCCTTGATATATCTCTGATACTTATCAGATTCAAGTAATTCAAGAATCTTCTCATCAATAGGATGGTCTCTATCTGTACTTTTCAGTTCAGTGGGAGATACCTCTATTCCATCCAATCTAAACAATAGATGACACAAGAACTCATTATACTTTTCCTCTGGACTCATCTCCAAAGTAAAGTAAAGAACCTTAACTCTCATCTCAGGATGCTCCAATATAAAGAACAATGGTTCATATACAAATAGATAATCACAGAACTTTGATTTACCTACCTTTTGATTGGCAGTCACCACTATGAACTTAGCAGTTTCAATGCCTGGAACCCATGCTCTAAACCTTGGAAAAGGGAAAGGAATACAATTATAAAGTCCATTAAGAACTCTCTCCCTCCTTAACCTCAGATTTCCCATTACTTGCTTAAATCTACTCATAATCAGTTAATTGTAGAAGTCCAATCATTTCTTAAATTCTCTTCTTGACCAGCATTCTCAATGTAACTAATCAATTCTGAGTCTCCCTCAACCTCACCAGCAGCACCAACTTTCTCTTTGAATATGAAATACTTTAATAACCTCATATATGTATAGTTTCCATTGAAACCTTCCACATACTTACTGGTTGCCTGTATGATTTGCTCATCAGTATAAGTATTTCCATATTTCTTGAAGAATAACTTTAATCTTCGTACAATCAAAGCTACTCCATCTGCCCAATAATAGTTAGTGCCATCTTTTTTGCCTTTAGGAAATATCTCTTTGAGCCTTGTAGCCAACTGAATTAACCTGTCATTAGGTTCCTGCTTCTTATCAGAATCCACAATCACAGAATCTATTACCTCAGTGCCTTTATTAGTAAGTCTCCATCCAATCTGTTGGAATAAGTCATCCCTATTAGCAGTTATATAGCCCTTCTTAATCAGCTCCTTCTGAGCTGTATCAAGGTCAGCATTATTATGGATGGCAAGCATCAAGAGAGCCTCAGCAAGACTAATGTTGTTCTTCTGACATCCTTCTTTACTTAAACAAATTATCATAGCTTAATGTTATTAATACTATCAACACTTATAATAGAATCCTCAGAGTACTCCTCTATCATCTTCTGCACAAGTTCCTCTTCCCTTGTATCCTTGAAATAAGGTATGATGATAATAGGAGATTTGTGTCTAAGTATTCTACCAACTCTTTGCTTTACTACAATCTCCGAACTATTCAAGTTGCAGAATATACCTATCCTACAATTAGTCAAGTTCACACCTTCATTGAGTATGTTACAGGCAGTAATATGCTTAATCTTGTTAAGATTAAACATCTCAAGGTTCTTCACTGAAGCCTTATTCTTCGAGGTGATATTATATTTACCTAACCTCTCTGACTGTTCAATACTACTACAGAAAGTCAAAGTCTTGTAATTCCTGAACTTGTCAAGAAGAGATAGTACAAGGGCTTCCTTCTGTTCAGCACACCACTTCAGCCTTTTGCCTGCTGTTGAAAGCCATAAGTTCTTTATCCTCTCATTTCTTGAGTTAAAGTACTTATTCTTGTACCACTCTATAAGTGAAGAGATACTATCATAGCAACCTTTCTGAGTGGTGATTATATCACGACCAAACTTCTTAACCTTATAGGTATAATTAGCAGTGTCCAAAGTCAAAGGCAGTAGATATACTGTAGGCTCAGGTAATACTTCATCTTCTACAGCCTCCTTGAGACCACACTTAATGACCTCAGCCTTGTGGTTGTAAATGAAATAATCCCTCATGTCTCTCTTAATAGTGGCAGACAATCCAATGAAAGACTCATTGATATGGATAGTCTCCAATACATCAATTCTTGCTTCTGACAAATGCTGCATCTCATCTGCCACTACTACATCAAAGTATGAGTTCTCATAGTTCTTTAGTGACTCATAGCATTCAATGGTAATATAGTCAGACTTGATACCTCCCCATTTCTCAATCTCATCCTTCCAAGTCTGCTTATGCACAGTCTTAGATACAAGTATCAAGATACTTGTAGGGCTTTCATCATTCCTGAATACCCTATCACATATATGATTAATGAGGTCTATTGCTACTTTGGTCTTTCCCATCCCAGTAATAAGTTCTAAGATAAGATACTTAGCTTTGTCTATCTTGGACAAAGCTAAGTTATTCACTTCTTCTCTTGTCATTTCTACTTACAATTCCTTTTAGTTTGTTAATGTAGTCAGGGTCTTCTGCATACCCTATGTCTGATAAAAACTTATAGTAATCATTCGGAGGTTTGTATCTATATTGCACATAGTCAAGGTATGCAACCACACTCTCAGTCCAATGGTCAAATGTATGGTATCTGTGTTTCTTACTATTGTATAAGCCAAACAGATTATTACCATTCAGACATAAGTCTGACTTAAAATGACCAGTTTCAAGTACAGCTTGTGCATAGACTATCTGAGGATGTTTGACCCCATAATATTCCAATGCTTCCATCAAGCCTTCTTGAGGTGACTTACTGAAGAAGTCTGGCTGCTTCTCCTTATTATCTATGTGCAATACCACCTTTATTTCAGGTGGTTCATCTTCCTTCAAGTAGGAATGTACTTGAATTGCTCCAAGTACTCCTACTGCAAAGGAGATGAGTATGTTGAATACTCTCTGTTTCATACCCTCTTGCATAATAGATTCTTAACCTTTAGTAGTCCTCTTGTGACAATGTTGTCTCCTCTCAATGAGAATACATGAGTATAGTCTTCACACTCATTGGGATTCCACCCTGCATGGATTGCATAATATATGATGAAAACAGCAAATAGGATGATGTTAGCTATGGGCAGCAAGCCCAGTACAGTTATAATAAGTGCCATCCATAATGGAACTATAACATCATATTCTTGTTGCAACTTAGTAGGACCACAGTGCCTGTAATACACCTCAACATGAGTATCCTTTAAGATACTCAATGTCAAGATGATTATTAATATAGCAATAACCCACATCATTTGCTAATATCCTTAAAGATTGTAGGAACTTGACCATATACAGGCAATTTGCCATCCCATTTCTCAATCCACATCTTCTCAAGAATTGCAGGAGTAAGAGCCTGTTGCCTCAACTCATTGGCTTTCTTCTCTGCCTCAGCAGCTACAATAAGTTTCTTAGCCTGAGCTTCTGCTACCTTAACCTCATTCTCTACCTGCATAGCCTGTTGAACAGCCTTATTCTTGGCATTTACAGACTCCACAATAGTCTGAGGATATTTGAGACCAGAGGTTAGCTGTTCCAACTGAAAGTTCTCTTTGGCAAGTGCCTGAGTCAAATACCTTTCAATAGCATTCTCAATACTATCCCTTTTGCTCACAATATCATCAGTAGTAAACTTATTGAGCTGGATTCTAAAAGCATCCTTTACATAGTTATACAGAGTACCTCTGATTACCTCATTCAACTCTTTTCTGTACTTCTTAAAGACAGCAGGTGATTTACCATCAATAATCTTCAATGATACAGTAGGGTCTACAGTGAACTCTGAACCATCCTTTGCATTGATTGTAAATGGCTCATAGTCAATGGTCTGTACATAAGTAGGATACTCATATACTGTGGTGGTCCAAGGATTGTACCATACAATACCAGTTACCAAAGAAGCATCATCCACTCCTTTATCACTACCATAAAGATTTACTTTGATACCTTCATGTCCAGCATCTACTCTTTCCATACAAGATGTCATTGAGAACACCATAAACAAGGACAGAAGTCCTAAAATCAATTTACTTTTCATGTTTTCTTTCTAATTTAATTACTGTTAAACACTTTGTTCTGAAATGTCTCCAATTCATCTTCCTTACCACCTGCACACATGACACTATGCTCTGTTGCTGGAATTGTAGCTGCAATAAGCTCCTTCTCAGCATCTGCATTGTAATACTCTTCAAGACCAGCAATAGCAGGAATAGTTTCACTACCACAGAATGAAGTCATATGACCCATACCAGACATAATGGCAGCCTCTACTCCAGCCATGCCTCTCATAGAGAAGTCATGTATAAGGAAATTAAGGTCTACATCCTTAAATCCTGTCTTCCTTGCATGTCTTATCAACTCTTTCTTATACAACCTTGCAGTAGTTGCACTTGTCATAGGCAACCACAAGGTAGTTGAGATAAGAGTTTCAAAGTAATTAGTAAGCCAAAAGAAATCAGGATGAGTGTTGATGAATGTCAATGCAGGCACTCTAATAGGACACAATGTACCCTCAGGCAATGCTTTGATTCTAATGGGGAGATAGCCAAGGTCATGCAATTCCTCAATGTGTCTTGTACCCACATTGTTAGGTCCCAAGAATGTATCTATCCTCCTCTTAAACTCTGCAACTGCCACATCCTTAGGCTTATTGAAGAAGTCTTCTTGGAGTCCAGTTAGAGTAAACATACTCTGTACCCTCAGGGTATTGCCTTCTATGGCCTAACTTATAGCCATCAGTCAATAAAATTGCTTCTTTCATGCTTTTTTTTTGTTAAACTTATATTGCTTAGTCAGAGATTTTCTTTTTAAGTGTAAATTCTATCATATTTCAAACAGTTTTATGTAAGTTCTCTTACACTCCCCACTCCAATACCATTTGTTATACCATAATAGCACAATGTATTTATTCCTCAATATGACTAAATCATGGCTCCTGATGTGCCTCTTGCTACAAAAGTAATGCTCGTACCTTCCTCAATATCTTCTTTATATGTATTGAAGATTGCTTCTGCACTCTGTTGTATATAACTATGCTTCCAATGAACACCAAATGGATATTCTACGACAATAAAATGGTCAAGATGTATAAATTTAGGAACATATCCCATAGTCTCTTAGTTTTATCTCACTTAGTCAGTAGGTCATAAAAAAAAAGAAGGACAAGGATGTTGATAATACCCTTGTCTTCCACTATGAGAACATATCCAGTTAGTCCTCAAACACTTGGTAAGTGTATGAAGTACCCCCAAGATGCTCTACTGTTCTCTGCAAATGAGCTTCAAGTCTTTCCTTTTCACTCATTGCAGCCCACTTGCCAGGCTTAGACCATGAAGGACAAGAATCCTTGTCAATCATATACTCATAAGCCTCTTTGCTCATGTTCAGGGACTGTGTAGCTGGCTTGCACTTCCTTGTATGGAAAGTGATAATCTCTGGATTGGTGCCATCTGTGCCAGCCACTCTCATAGTGTGCTTCTCTATCTTGTCCCAATCCTCAACTACTTTTGTTACTGTTCTCTTTCTACCATTCTTTGTAGTAATGGTCTTTTGAGTTGTTTTAAGGCACTCCTCCTTGCTGAGTATTGTGCTTCCTCGAAGCTCAATACTCAGACTCAACTTGATTTCATTCATGTTTATTAATATACAAAGACAAGTTACACATAGCAAATACCTACCAACACAAAGCCAATATCAATAGCAAGAACCTGTCATTCCATCAAGAACAAGAACATCCCTCCATCAGTCAGACTTCATAGGGTTGGTTATTTTGGAATAACAGACTATCTAATGGCTGAGCATTAGATATGTTACTTTTCATTAGCAATTATGTATATTCTATGAATAAGAACAGATACCTACTATGTGTATTCAATAAGGTTAGGGATTAATATCCCAAGTCCTTACTTACTTGCCCAAAGAGTTGATAGTATTATAAATACCCAACAGTGAGTTGGGTACTACAATCTTCAACTTGCTGTACTCTTGAGACTTCTCATCCTTCCATGTCTTGAAGGCTCCTAATACATCTTTGAGTTCAGCTTGGTACTTCTGTGAAGCAGCCATATACTCTGTGTTCACCTTGTTAGTGGACTCATTGATAGCCTGCTCACAGCTGTACTTCATAGCATTCAGTTGAGCCTGTATTTCTCTGTGCTTCTTTTGAAGTTCATAGAATACATTATCTACTATAGCTATGCTTGCAGTAGGAGTGTAAGTGTAGATAAGGGCATCCCTACCTTTACCATCCACTTTATGAGGATGACAAATCTTATCCTTTAACTCCTTTCTTGCATCAGACAAGTGCCCATCAGGATGAATATACTTACCTAATACAGCAGCCTCAGTCTCTAACTGATAGTATCTGTTTCTCTCCTTGATAGGAAGAGAAGCATAATACTCTACTTCAGTTAATACATGACCATAGTTAGGAGTTTCAGGCTTAACTATTCCATTCTCCTTACACCAATCCTCAAGGCTGATAGTCTGCAAGCCCTTCATCAGATTCTCCTTAGCTTTGATGCCTTCTCTCAACCAAGCTATAAGGGATTTAGCCTGTGCTACTCCCTCAAGCAATGATTGTAAGCTATCTAAAACTTCGGATGATTCCCCTGTCTGAATGATGTTTGCATCTGCCAAAGTACCTACCAATGCTACTCTAACATCAAAGAAGCATATATTATTCAATTGTGTCTCCACACCTTGAATATACTCCTTAGCTAAGTTAGCAATATGGTTAGCACTTGTAGAAGTTAAGGCTACTCCTTCTTCACCTTCCTTCTTGAAGAAAACTAAATCCTTTTGCATATCTTACTGTTTTAGTTATTCATGTAAATGTTTTAAGTAATCCTTATCTAAGTCAGGATGTTTGTGTATTAAGAATCTGCAACTTATACACACTATCAGGTTTCTGCTGCTATGGTTCCTATTACAATATCCTGCCACTTAGGAAGTGAGTCCCAGCTTGTCAAGAAGAGTATAAGAATGAGCATGGTTATCCAAAAGGTACTACAATAGATGCAGAATCCCAATGGATATGCTATAAAATGTAAGAACCTATTGCCACTCTTAACCATAGGTACAAACACTTTACTGTACAAAGGATAGAATATCATACTATTACTCCCAATAGCATGAACTCAAACATTAATACATAAAACATACTTTTTTTTTAGTTAATACTAAGATTGTTTTGTGGAGCATAGGGGATTCGAACCCCTGTCTTACCAACCTTTAATAAAAGAATTACACATGCTTACTACTTTTTAATGTGGTCAGTTACCCACTGGGCTGACTGGATTTACAGCATTTCCACCACCTTATTTAACCTAATTATGGTTGGATAAACAAGGAAAATCTACCATTTATGCACCTTTCTGTTTCCAAGTAAGTGCTACTCAGCCTATTTAGGCAGCAACTCTATAAGAAGTATTGCCAGTTATTGTTTTGATGTCTTTCCATCAGTCTTTGCATGTTCTCTTACCAAATAATCAGCAATCAAAACCAAAATGCCCCTTTATTGCCTTGACTCTTTTCTAAGAACAAGGTGCAAGCATTGCTATTGCCCGAACTAAAAATCCTTTACCTAAAAACAATCAAATTACCTTATATGAGTAATACCTCAGTACTCCCAACAAGACTTGAACTTGTGTCTACTCTTTAGGAGAGAGTTGTTCTATCCACTGAACTATGAGAGTATATACTACCTTTCTGTGAAAACTACAATTATTGTTCACATGATTCTTCTCCTGTTATTTTGTTAAACCATTTGGAAAGAGTTAATACTTCAAGCTCTTCTTTAGATATTAGTTTGTAGCAAGTATAACATAATACTGCACACACAATGATTGAGTGTATGAAATATCCATTGTCATAGATGCTGTCTACTCCTGATATAAAGAGTATAACTGCAAAGGCTGTTATCCATAATAACACTCCTTTAAGTATAAGCTTGAATCTTTTCATCTTTCTTCTGTGTATTTACAATTTTCATACTCATGTCCATCAAAAGGCTCACCACAGTTAGGACATATAAACTGTTTGCCATAGTCACAAGCAATGGATTCTTCTACCACTTGCTGTGTTTCAAGTTCTAATTCTGCCATATTTTTAAAGTAATAACTTGAATCTACTTCTGTTGTTTCTCTCTGTTCTTCAAATGGTTCTCTCTGTTCCACAAGAACATATTATAATTGATAGTAATAATAGGGTGTATTTCAAATGTTATCTCCATTTACTGCATCAAATATGATATAAAGAAAGAGTAGGCTTAATGGTAAGCCTACTAATAAGTATATAAATAAATCCATCACTTTTTTCTTTTATATTTGTAGAACTCTTTTCTTGCCTCTTTACCATTAGGATAAGTAGTCTTTACTATTCTTTCTCTTGTGCAAATGGTTATAGACCACTCAAAGGCATGTTGCCCACTAAGGATTATTCTCCTCCCATAGACATCTACTATGACTTCTCTTATGAGACAGTCACAGTTTTCTCGGTGATATGTATGTTTTCTTGCCATATTGGATAGTTGTGGCTGATACTCTATCTGATAAAGTATGCCATTGTAAAATGCTTGTTTGCTCATTTGATTGTTTGTTTATAGGTTGATAAAAGGGAAGTATGATAGACTTGAACTATCATTATAACTGCAATTGAGTTATGTACTAATACTTCCTAATTCCTAAATCATTCTAATATTAGTTGCTGTCTTTGATATGCCTTAATTCTGACCTAAATATATTTAGTTTCTCATAACCTTCTTACTCTTTTTATATTAATGATATGATATTAACAATAATTAATATGTGTTTGTTTGATTGTTTGCTTGTTGGAGTGTAAATAGGGTATAATTGGATAACAGGAAAAATAGTCATACATTACTGGATTTCCATATGAATCTTCTTATTTCATTACCATGTAAATCACACTGTGTCAGTGAGTTACCTTATTTCAATAGCCATTCTACTACTTCTTATACCATAATTATAGTTCTCTTTATGAGTAATGTATTCCAACTTATCTACTCTATTATCCAACTTATCTACTCTATTATCCAACTTATCCTCATTAATATGATTAATCTCTTTACTCATCTGGTCAGGAAGGAAATAAGATACCACTAACTGATGAATAGTAAATTTTTTAGACTTACCATTCTTATACAGAAATACTTGCAGATAACCAAATGTATTTGGCACACCTTTTAATATTCTACCAGTTTTATTATTCCTTATTCTACCAAGAGATGATACAGAATAATCATAGCCATTTATTAATTTCCATTCTTCCATATGATTAAAGATATTAACTATTAATGATTAAAGATATTAACTATTAATGATTAAAGATATTAACTATTAATGATTAAAGAATAAAAAGAGAACAAAGAGTGTATTCCACTCCCTATTCTCTAATTACTCTAATCTAATCTCTTAGACTATTGGACAAGCTACATTCCACTCTAAACACTATTACAACTAAATGAAAATTGTATTAATGCTTAAAGGAAATGAAAAGGCAAACAGGCATTTCTGCCTGTTGCCCTCCTGCTTAGAAACTTGCCAATACAGGTGCTCCACCCTGACCTTCCTCATGCAGAAGCCAGAAGTTAGAACCATCAGAGCCAGTGACATTGCTGAACATGGGATGAGTTGGGATGCCTTTGACTGCAACTGCACCTGTCTTTGCACCATAGGTGAAGAAGAGCTTGCCTGTCTTAGGATTCTTCTTCACATCAATGTGTGATACATTCATTTGTGCCTTGAACTGCTCAATTGTGAGAGTGTCATTGAAAGTTAAATTACCTTGTGCCATAATGATTAAAGGTTTAATTGTTAATGATATGGTTATTTTAGCCTAGGGGGTAGGACCCCCTTGGGCTAAGTGATGGGGAGGGTGTGGTTGGTGTAACCACCCCTCATAAAAATATCACAGGAAAAAAAAAATTAGGAAAAAATATCACAGGAAAAAA
>PPYE01740092.1_pt1 | contig 28826 bp, 34 predicted proteins | sample 1559881 | NCBI WGS metagenome assembly PPYE01 (sample SAMN08240022, study PRJNA423297) | Human gut metagenome, whole genome shotgun sequencing project. | reverse complement strand
AAGAATAAAGCAATATGAAATTATAGATGTGGCAGAAAACCGAACCCTTTGCGCTCCCAGCTGAGCTATAGGCCCAAATATTCAAATTGTCATAAAAGCATGCCGCCATTGCTCAACGGCAAAAAATATTATACCATAAATTCCGGGATTGTAAAGACTGATTTTTTCTGAAAAACAAAAATTTTCAGTTGCCAATTGGAGAATCATATAGTAAAATAGACAGGCTATCAGATAGTCCTCCGCAAGCAGCTGCGGAGCCGGTCTCGCGCAATGGATGCCCGTGAACCATGTCAGGCGGGGAACCGAGCAGCATTAAGCGGGATGTTCCATGTGCCGCGAGGGTGCCGGTTCCGCAGCTGCATACGGAGGACGTTATTTTTTGAGACGGGAGGTGCCGCATGTATCAGGCTTTGTATCGGAAGTGGCGTCCGAAGACGTTTTCCGATGTGATCGGCCAATCCCACATTACCCAGACCCTGCAAAAGCAGGTGGCCGAGGGGCGCACCTCCCATGCGTATCTGTTCACCGGCACCCGGGGCACCGGCAAGACCACCTGCGCCAAGATCCTGGCCAAGGCGGTCAACTGCGAGCACCCCGTGGATGGAGACCCCTGCAACTGCTGCGCCAGCTGTCTGGGCATTGAGAACGGCAGCTTCCTGGATGTGCTGGAGCTGGATGCCGCTTCCAACAACGGCGTCGATCAGGTGCGGGCGCTGCGGGACGAGGCCATCTACTCTCCCGCCAACGTGAAAAAGCGGGTCTACATCGTCGACGAGGTCCACATGCTCTCCACGGCGGCGTTCAACGCGCTTTTGAAGATCCTGGAGGAGCCCCCGGCCCATCTGATGTTTATTCTGGCCACCACGGAGCTGCACAAGGTGCCTGCCACCATCCTCTCCCGGTGCCAGCGATTTTCTTTCAAGCGTATCACCCCTCAGGACATTGCAGCGCGGCTTTCCTACGTGGCGTCTCAGGAGGGGATCGATCTGACGGCCGACGGCGCGGAGCTGCTCAGCCGTCTGGCGGACGGCGCCCTGCGGGATGGATTGTCCCTGCTGGATCAATGCGCGGCCGCCGGCGGAAAGGTGGACAGCGCCGCAGTGCTGGATGTGCTGGGCCTGGCCGGAAACCTGCAGACGGCACAGCTGATGGAGTGCGTGCTGCGGCGGGATGCCCAGCAGGCGCTGCTGCTTTTGAATCAGCTCTACGCCGGCGGCAAGGACGTGGGTGCCATTCTCTCCGAGCTTTCCATCCTGGTGCGGGACCTGCTTTTGCGGCGGACGGCTCCCGAGGGCGGCGCAGCGCTGCTCTCCGGCGGATTTGACTCCGCAACACTGGACCGGCTGGGGAAAAATGTGCCTGCCGGGCGGCTTATCTATCTGGCTTCCACCGTGCAAAAAGCGGCGGCGGACCTCTATTACAGTGCAAACCGGCGCACGGATGCGGAGCTTTGTCTGCTGCGTCTGTGCGATGAGTCCCTCTGCGGCGACCTGACGGCCCTGGAGGCCCGGGTACTGCGTCTGGAGGAGGCCGTGCAGCGGGGGAAGGTCCTGCGCTCTGCCGGCAGCCGGACACAGCCGGCGCCCCAGCAGCCCCAGCCCCGCAAGGAAGTGCAGAAACCGGCGGAAAAGCCGATTCCCGAAGAGGAGGAGCGGCCGCCCCTGCCGGAGGAACCGCCTCTTCCCGAGGAGCCCGGCATCCGGGTGTTTGATATTCCGGAGGAGGCACCTGCGGTCCGCTCCGCTGCGGAGATGAAGACCCCAAAGCCGGCTGCCGGTACACCCCAGACTCCTGCCGGGAGCGGCGGGCAGCCCCGCGTTTCCGGTGCCGACGGCGCCTGGTGGCGAACCCTGGCAGAGGTGTGCAAGGGCAGACTCTCTCCCATGTATCGGGCATTTTTGGATATGTGCACCGGCGTGTTGGAAGGAGACACCGTGACCGTTTACGCGCCGGACGACATCACGCTGGGCCGTCTGGACAATGACCGGGTGCGGGGCGTACTGGCCGAAGAGGCGTCCAATGCAGTGGGCGGGGCCGTACGGCTCATGTTCCGGGTGGGAGCGCCGCCGCAGGTGTCTCCCCGGGAAAATTTGCAGAACCTGCTGAAATTCAGCAGTCAGTTCGATAACATTCAGATCAAGTAAGCAACAATCATCAGTAAAAGGAGAAATCACTATGGGTTACAGTGCACGCCGTGGATTCAGCAACGGCAGTATGCGGCCTACCGGCGCCCAGCGCCAGGCGGAGATGCAGCAGAAGATCCAGCAGATGCAAGAGCAGATGACCGCTGCGCAGGAGGCTGTGGAGGCCCAGGTCTTTACCGCCAGCGTCGGCGGCGGCGTGGTGGAGGCCAAGGTCAACGGCAAGAAGGAAGTGCAATCCATTTCCATCAAGCCCGAGGCCGTGGACCCCGAGGATGTGGAGATGCTGCAGGATCTGGTGGTCTCTGCCGTCAACGAGGCGCTGCGCCAGGCGGACGAGGCCATGGAAAAGAGCATTTCCGGTGTGACCGGCGGGCTCAATCTGGGCGCGTTCGGACTTTGAGAACGAGCCGGCATCAGCCGGTAAAAAAAGAGCGGGGCCGCAGGCTCCGCTCTTTTTGGAAGGAGAGGTCCTATGAAACAACGATTCCTGGCCGCTCTGCTGGCCTGTCTGCTGCTGAGCGGCTGTGCGGAAACACCGCTGTACACGGCGGAAGAAGAGGTGAACGGTCCGGTGGTGGCCTATGTGCCGCTGGATGACCGGCCGGACAATGTGGAGCGGGTGCAATATCTGGCGTGGTCCTTGGGATATGATTTGCAGATGCCCCAGGCGGACGACTACCGCACCCGTCTGCAGGGACAGCCCCTCAACGAAAACGGTACCCAGTACGGGGACCGGGCCGATCTCTACCAGTGGGTACTGGAACAGGAGGAGAACGGCTGTGACCGATATATCCTGTCCATGGATCAGCTGCTCTCCGGCGGACTGGTCAACTCCCGCTCCATGTGGGAGCACGAGGCGGTGACACTCTCCGACGGGACTACTCTTACCGAGCCGGAGCTGCTCTCTTTGCTGCTGGAGACCTTGGCCCGGGATGGGAACAACCAGGTATGGCTGCTGGACAGCGTCATGCGCCTGGCCCCCACCGTGGGCTATGACCACTGGGATCTGGACGGCTACAATGCCCTGCGCTCCTACGGTATGGCGGGAAGGCCCGTATTGGAGGGGCAGGCGCTGACGGTGGAGAACATTGAGGCGGATTACCGCCTTGGAAGTGACGGAAGTCAGCTGTCTCTGGGCGAGTTCGGCCTGGAGGAATGGGAAGTGGAGGAGTATCTCAGCGCCCGCAGCCGCAAGCTGGAGCTGGCCGGGCAGATGATGGAGACGGTGACAGGCGATGGCTATGGGAATTTCCATGTGCTCATCGGTATCGATGATTCCTCCGAAGAAGACAGCATCCAGAAAAACGAGATCGCCTACCTGCGCAGCCTCCTGCGCCAGGGAGATGCGCTGCTCTCCGGCGTGGACGATCTGGCATTCAAGGCCGTCACCCGGCTTTACCTGGACGAACAGGGCTGGGATGGGGCCACCGCCACGGTCCGCTACTACGGCGGCACGGAGGACCAGCCCGCCTGCGCCTATGATTACAAGCCCCTCCAGGAGATCATGGCGGAACACTTTGACTTTTTTGACTTGCAGGAATCGCCCGACGGGGAATTGCAGATCCTGGTGCTGACCCAGCCGCTGGACGAGGCGGCGGCCCAGAACTACTGCAATTCGCTGTCCATGGACCTGCGCCGGTGTCAGATCCAGGGGCAGCCGGTGATCGTGATCGACGCGGGCAACGGCCGCTACGGGACCATGTTCCACGAAATACTCACGGAGCATACGGAGCTGGGCGGCTTTTTGAGCTACGCAGGCTTTTTGGACATGGCCATCGTCACCGGTACCGCCCTGAGCCACGGCGTGGCCCGCTATGCCCGGCTGGAGGCGGGGAGACCCTCGGACGCGGAGAATCGGGCCTTTGCCAGGACGCTGGCGGACAGCATTCTCAAGGACTTTTGCTATAAGAACATCGTCCGGGACAAGCTGCTTACCTATATCCGCAGCGACCTGGGCGCCAATCCCGACAACTTCTGGCAGCCGGACACGGACCGCAATGCCATCCGCCAGATGCTGGAGCGGGAGATGGAGGAGTGCACCAAGCCGGTGATCCGAAATCTGGAGTCCAGCAACATGGCTGTGGTGCCGGATCCGGCGCCCAGCGGCGACCGGATCGGCTGGGGCAGCGTGCTGCTGGGCAATTATCGCTTCCCCTGGGACCGGGCCTTTGAGATCGGCATGGACATCGAGCTGGGGGCGTTCACCTCCCAGCACAAGGGCATTTATGAGATGTATACCCCCTGAAACATCAAAAAAGCAGAGGCCGCTTTTGCGGCCTCTGCTTTTTTGATGTTCTGACAGGATCAAAGCTGCTTGACCGTGTAGTACACTGCCAGGGCGAATACGATCAGCCCCAGGCCCCACATGGCATAGTAAGCAGCGGCGGCACTGATGAGGGCGATGACAAGCGCCACAGCGGACAGGGCGCAGGCCACATATACGGGCAGCACGTCCGCAGAGGCGGGCAGCACCCGCAAAGATCCAAGTATGCCGCCCTTTTGGTCGGCGCGGCGGGCCAGCAGGGCAAGAACGGCCAGCACCAGGATATACGCCACGGCGATCACCCGCACATATACGCCCAAGTACATGCTGGAGAGCTCCTTGCGGCACACCCACAGGACTACCAGGCTCAAACCCAGAATGGTGAGAGCATAGGCGCACTCCCGGTCATAGAGCTGCCAGAGGATGCCCAGCAGCATGACCAGAAAGACCACGACGGTCAAAAGAGAAACAGCCGGTGCGTTGAACAGGCGGATCAGACCGGAAGCTCCCCCCAAAAAGGCGCCTGCTCCGGTGATATACCAGGCGGCGGTACGCTTTTTCGGATCCTTCCGCCAAAGGACCGCCAGGACCAGGCCGGCCAGGAACACAATGCCGCCTGCGGCGGCAAGGTACAAAAGATAGTCGAACCAGGCGATCATCTGCACCGCAGTGCCGGTGACATAAAAGCGGCGGATGATCAGCAGATACAGCTCCGCTACCAGGCCCGCCAGAAACAACTTCATGGCGCCGTTCATGGCTTGCGTACCCTTGACCGGCTTGGACTGATTGTTTGGATTCTTTGGCATATCGATGACGACCTCCAACGGGTTCATTTCAAAGTTTTGTCAATCAAAATAAGACTGATAGTGACATTCTTAAATATTATAGCAGATAGTTTCGACTTTTGCAAGGGTAACCTGGGATGGGAGGTTCTCTCTGAATTTTTGTTGAGATGCTGCTGTGCCCGTGCTATACTATATCTATTATGTAAAAATCCTGAAGAAATACGAGGAAATTCTCTATGAAGCGGATTGCTGCACTGTTTTTGGCGCTGGGTATGGTTCTGACCGCCGGCTGCGCGGAAAAAGACCAGGACGAGCCGGAGCAGCGGGAAGTGTTTGCCATGGATACCGCCATGGTGCTGACCGTTTACGGTGAGGACGCGTTCCGGGCCGCCAACGCGGCAGAAGAGGAGATCTACCGGCTGGACAGCCTGCTCTCACGCACCAATGAAGCCAGCAAGGTGAGTCTGCTCAACAGCGCCGGGGGGAAGATGGTCCCTGTGGGAGTGGCGCTTTGCGACCTGATCCAGACCGCGGCCACCTATACGGAGCTGACGGAAGGGGCCTTTGACATTACCATCGCTCCGGTGGTATCTGCCTGGGGCTTCACCACCGACCACTATCAGGTGCCGGACCCGGAAGAGCTGGAGACGCTTTTGACGTATGTGGGCATGGAGCATGTGCATCTGTCCGGAAAATCCAGCGCCTCGTCCGGCTATGAAAACGCCAGCCTGGATCCCGGTACGCAGATCGACCTGGGGGGTATTGCCAAGGGCTACGCTTCCGACCGCTTGGCTGCCATTTTCCAGGAGCACGAGATCCCCAGGGCCCTGGCCTCTCTGGGCGGAAATGTGCTGGCCTGGGGCAGCAAGCCGGACGGCTCGGCCTGGCGTGTAGGCATCCAGGATCCCAATGCACCCTCGGACCCCAATGCCTATGTAGGGATCCTGCAGCTGACGGACGCCTTTGCGGTCACCTCCGGCAGCTATGAGCGGTTTTTTGAGCAGGATGGCGTGATCTATCACCACATCATCGACCCCGCTACAGGGTATCCTGCCGAAAGCGGCCTGGTATCTGTGACGGTGGTGGCTGACAGCGACGCGGGCAACGGTACTATGTGCGATGCGCTCTCCACGGCGCTGTTCGTCATGGGACGGGAGGAGGCGCTGGACTTCTGGCGCTCCGGCGCATGTGACTTTGAAATGATCCTGGTGGGACAGGATGGATTGGTGACGGTCACGGCCGGTCTGGAGGACTGCTTCCAGGCTGCCGAGGGAGGCGGTTATACGTATGAAGTCGTTTCCTGAGCTGCGTCCCCGCTGGCCGGACGCGGTGGTGGCCGCGGCGGTGGCGGTGCTGGCGGTGGTTTGCGCGTGGTTCCTCTGGCGGGGGACCGGGACCGGCGGAGAACTGGAGGCTGTGGTGTCTGTGGACGGCACGGCGGAGTTTACCACCTCTTTGACAGGACTCAGCCGCATTGAGCGTACCGTCAGCGCCAACGGCTACACACTGAAGATCGTCCTGACGGATACGGAGGTATGGGTGGAGGAGTCTGACTGTCCCACCCAGGACTGCGTCCACACCGGGCACATCTCCCGCAGCGGACAGAGCATCGTGTGCCTTCCTGCCCGTGTCACGATCCGCCTGGTGGGCGGCAGCGGAGATGCGGACGTGGACGCGGTGATCGGATAGGGGGCGGCATCCATGAAATTGACCACAACACAGCTGACCCTCTGCGGCGTGCTGACGACCCTGGCGCTGGCACTGTCCGTGGCGGAAAACCAGCTCCCCCTGACTATGGCCATTCCTATCCCCGGCATCAAGCTGGGCCTTGCCAACATCGTGACGGTATTTGCGCTTTACGCCCTGGGACCGGCCCAGGCAGTTTTGATCCTGCTGGCCCGGTGCACCTTGGGCGCGCTGTTTGCCGGCAACATGAACGCCCTGCTGTTTTCCCTCATGGGCGGTCTGGCAGCCATGGGGGTGATGATCTTGCTGAGCCGGGTGCGGGCTCTGTCGGTTTACGGCGTATCCGTCGGCGGTGCTGCGGCCCACAACTGCGGACAGGTAGCGGCGGCAGTACTGACCCTGGGAAACACCGCACCGCTGTACTATCTGCCGGTTTTGCTGGGGGTATCCCTGTTTACCGGCGCATTTACAGGCCTGGTGGCGGCGTGCTTGTTCCGCGCCCTGGACCGCACCGGCTTTTGGAGGAGGGGATGAGATGGAGCGCAGCAACGACAAAAAAGACCAGATCATCCTGCAGCAGCTGGAGCTGATCCGCTCCATGACGGAGCGGGATCTCAGGCGGATGGGTACGGATTTCTGGCCCCAGCCGCAGGCGCCTGCATCGAAAGAAAAAAAGACCTCCGAGAAAGCGCCTTCGCAAGAGGGCGGAGCCCCGGACCAGGCGCAGGGAGCGGCAAAGGAGGAGGTGCCCCCACCGGAGCCGATGGAGGATCTGCTGGCGGAGCTGGACGGATATATCGGGCTGGAGGCCGTAAAAAAAGAAGTACGGAGCCTGATCAACCTGGTGCGGGTCCACCAGATGCGTCGGGAAAACCAGCTGCCGGTGACGGAGCTGAGCCTGCACATGGTGTTTTCAGGCAATCCCGGCACCGGCAAGACCACGGTGGCCCGGCTCATGGCCCGCATCTACCACAGCCTGGGCATTTTGTCCAAGGAACAGCTGGTGGAGGTGGACCGCAGCGGCCTGGTGGCGGGCTACGTGGGACAGACTGCGCTGAAGACCGCCAAGGCCGTTGAGCGGGCGCTGGGCGGCGTGCTGTTCATCGATGAGGCATACGCCCTGCGGGGAAGCGGAGACAACGACTTCGGTCAGGAGGCCATCGACACCATTCTCAAAGCCATGGAGGACCACCGGGAGGATCTGGTGGTGATCGCGGCGGGGTATGACGGTCTGATGGAGCAATTCATCCGCTCGAATCCGGGACTGGAGTCCAGATTCAACCGCTTTTTGCACTTTGAGGATTACTCCGATCAGGAACTGCTGGAGATCTTCCGAGGCCTTTGCCGGAAGGGATGCTACACGCTGGATGACCGGGCAGAGGAACTGGTGCGTGATCTGATCCGGCGGGAGAACCGGAGCGGGACCGCATTCGGCAATGCGCGGGGCGTGCGGAATATTTTTGAAAAGATCCTGGTCTGCCAGGCCAATCGCCTGGCTGCCATGGAGCAGGCGGACCGGCAGGCGCTCATGGCGATTTTGCCGGAGGATGTGCGCGCGGCAGCCGGCGAGGAAAACACCGCACCGCAGGGAGAATAACGCCGGTCCACCAACTGTATAAAATATGCGCCGCTGTTTTACAGCGGCGCGTTTTTCAGGGGGGCGGACAGCTGTGGGATCCGCGACCCTGTCAAATCGCGGAAGCTGCCCCTTGTCAAAAGGCGTCCGGCACATGGGGGCGGTATCCCAAAGATCCCGGTGGGAGAAGAAATCCCCCTTGCCTTTTCTTTACGGATACTGTACCATAAAATCAGATATTCGAGAATGTCTGGTTTTTCATAACGGACATGCAGTACCGACATGGGAAGACCCGGCGGTCTGCGGCGGCAGAGGAGGCTTGAACATGAATATTCGTAAGTACGAGGCGTTTGTGCGGGCCGTGGAACTGGGGAGCCTTTCCAAGGCCGCTGAGGAGCTGGGATACACCCAGTCGGGCATCAGCCACATGATGCAGTCTCTGGAGGATGAGGTGGGATTTCCCCTGATGGTGCGCACCTCCGCGGGCATCCTGCCCAACACGGAGGGAGAGATGCTGCTGCCCATTATCCGCCAGCTGCTGCGGACCAACGAGTCATTGGAGCAGAACATCGCCAAGATCAAGGGCGCGGACATCGGCTGCATCCGCATTGCGGCGTACCCCAGCGTGGCCACCTACTGGCTGCCGGGCATTATCGCCCTGTTTCAGAAGGATTATCCCAACGTGGAGATCCAGATCATTGAGGGCGGCACGGACATCATCGAAGGCGCCATGAACCGCCGGGAGGCGGACCTTTGCCTGTATGCCGGCGGTGAGGGGCGCAACTATGAATGGATCCCCCTGTGCCGGGACCGTATGCTGGCGCTGGTGCCGCCGGAGCATCCCCTGGCCCAGAGCGGCCGGCTGCCGTTGGAGGCGTTTTTGCACGAGCCGTTCATCATGCCTATGCCGGGCTATGACGGAGAGGTGCACGATATCTTGCAGCAGCTGCCCCGGCAGCCGGAGATCCGGTTTTCCGCATGCAGTGATTACGCCATCATCTCCATGGTAGCCAAGGGGCTGGGCGTATCCATCCTCTCGGATCTGCTGCTGCGCAACTACCCCAACGACGCCGTGGCGCTGCCTATGGACCCGCCCCAGGAGCGTATGCTGGGCATGGGCGTGCCGCAGATGAAGGCAGCTTCTCCCATGACCCGGAATTTCATGCGCTATGTGCAGGACTATGTCCATGGACAGGTGCAGCAGGAAGAACGGTGAACGAAGCCGCCCCGGACGCCATGCGTCCGGGGCGCATACACAGGAAAAAATCCCCCGCCGCATCAGCGGCGGGGGATTTTATTATTTGCGCAGGAGACTGGCAGAGCGCTTTTTGCCGTAGGCGCAGATTGCGACCACATAGGCAACGGCAGCCACAACACCGATGATGTAGGCATAGGTCCAGGGGATGTTGAAGCCGATCTTGGCGTTGGCGATGTAGGTCACAGTGATGAACGCATAGAAAGCGCCGGGAATCAGGGGGACCCACACGAACTTGCTCTTGCCGTTTTCAAACATCCAGATGGAAATGGCCAGGAACGCGAACAGAGACAGCGTCTGGTTGGACCAGGCGAAGTAACGCCACAGGATATTGAAGCCCTCGGCGTTCATCTTGGCGAACACCAGGATCACAGCCACCAGAGCGAAGATGATGGCGGAGAGGGTCAGACGCTTGCTGTTGGTGCTCTGGTCGATGCGCAAAGACTCGGAAATGGTCAGACGCAGGCCGCGCAGAGCCGTATCACCGGAGGTGATGGGCAGAACGATGATGCCCAACAGAGCGATGATGCCGCCCACATCTCCCAAAATGTCACGGCAGACAGCGCCCACGGTGCCGGTGGCACTGGCGTTGGCAGCCTGGATACCCAGGTTGTAGATACCCATGGCGGCAGCAGCCCAGACCATGGCGATGAAGCCTTCCAGGATCATCATGTTGTAGAAGGTCATGCGGCCCTGCTTCTCGCTCTTCATGGTACGGGAAATGATGGCGGTCTGGGTGGAGTGGAAGCCGGACAGGATGCCGCAGGCCACGGTCACGAAGAACACGGGCAGGAAGTGGCCGGAGGCGAAGTACTCACCATAGCTGAAGGGGACCTCAGCGCCGTCCACGGTCTGGAAGGCCTGGAAGGCAACGCCCTGCCAGTCGTCCCAGATGTTCAGCAGAGGATAGCCGTGGACAAACAGGCCGATGAACACGCCGATGGCGGAGAACATCAAAATGGCGCCGAAGATGGGATAGATGCGGCCGATGATGGCATCGATGGGGAACACGGTGGCGATCAGGTAATAGACGAAGATGGCACCGTAGATGATCCAGGTGGTGGGATCGTTGGCCAGGCCGGAGAAGCCGAACACCTGGGTGGCGGCGATGTCGCCGGGGGTGTAGATGAACACGGCGCCCACCAGCAGCAGAAGCAGGCAGACGAACACGTTGTACACCTTGTAGATCACGCCGTTGGAATACTTGCGGATCATGGAGGACATCTGGGTGCCGCCGTCACGCAGGCAGATCATGCCGGAGAAATAGTCGTGCATGGCGCCGCCGATGACGTTGCCGATGGGGATGGTGATAAACGCGATGGGCCCGAACAGGATGCCCTGGATAGGCCCGAAGATGGGGCCGGTACCTGCGATATTCAGCAGGTTGATGAGGCTGTTTTTCCAGCCCCGCATGGGAACGAAGTCCACGCCGTCCTGCTTGGAGTAGGCAGGCGTTTCCCGGTCGTCGGGCCCGAAGACCTTTTCGCAGAACTTGCCGTAAACGGCGGCGCCCACGAACAAAATCACGAGACCCAAAATGAATGTTGCCATTGACACACACACTCCTTTTTTTGACCCGAGGGTCAATCTCTGTATCATAAGATAGCAGATTTTATGCAGAGCGGCTGTTAAAGAATCATTCATATAAGTTTGGGTTTCGATAAAAAAGCTAGACGTAGCATAAAAAAATCGTTAATTTCAGTAAAAAAGCGTCCGCCTCCCTGCGGAAGCGGACGCTTTTGAGGTAAACGATTAGTCGCCTTCAGCCATACGATAGCCCACGCCTACTTCGGTAAAAAGATAGCGCGGCTCGGCGGGATTTTCCTCGATCTTGCGGCGGATGTTGGCCATGTTGACCCGAAGGATCTGGTTATCGCCGCTGGCGCGGGGACCCCAGAGCTCCTTGATGATGAAATCATAGGTCAGGACTTTGCCCGCATACTTGGCCAGCAGGGCGACGATCCGGAATTCACTGAGGGTCAGCCGGACGTTCTGGCCCCGCACCAGGGCCTGGTGCTTATTGAAGTCCACCACCAGATCGCCTACCGTGTATGTCCCTCGCTGGGCGATCTCGTCGTTGCCGGAGGAGGTGCGGGTATGACGGATGGCGGTGCGCACCCGGGCCAGCAGCTCGTCCGTGCCGAAGGGCTTGGTGAGATAATCGTCAGCGCCCAGGTCCAGGGCGCTGACCTTGTCCCGCTCGTGAGAGCGGGCGGACACCACGACCACCGGAAGGCTGGACCAGCTGCGCAGACTGCGCAGGATCTCCATACCGTCCATATCCGGCAATCCAAGGTCCAGGATGATCAGGTCCGGGCAGTGGGAGGAGATCATGGACAGGGCCTCCTCGCCGGAGCGGGCCTGCATGGCTTCGTAGCCGTTGGTATTGAGTACGGCGGAGATGAAGTGAGAGATGTTTTTCTCGTCTTCCACCACCAGAATTTTTTCCCGAATATTCATAGGGGGATACCTCCTTTTTTACAGTGGCAGGCGGAAGGTGAATTCCGCGCCCTGGTCCAGATTCCGCGCCTCCATGGTGCCTCCATGGGCACGCACGATGGCAAGGCACACGGAAAGCCCCAGGCCCATGTTCCGTTTTCCGTCGCCGGATGGTGTCTCGCTGTGCTTGAGCGTTCCGTCGAACAGGCGGGGCAGTGCGTCAGGCGAAATGCCCTGGCCGTCATCTGCCACGGAAAAGCGGGCGAAGCCCTCTTCCCGCTGCACCGACACCACGATCCGGGAGACGGTCTTCCCGTGCAGCACGGCGTTTTCCAGCAGATTGGAGAGCACCTGCTCAATGAGGATCGGATCCATGGGGATCAGCAAGAGCTCCCGGGGGGCGCGGACTTCTACCAGGACCTGGGGATACCGCTTGCGGAATTTCCGCACAGCTTCTCCCAGGATCTCCTCAGCGGCTTCCGGCTCCTTTTTGATATTGGCCTGGTCACTGCCGATGCGGGTGATGGAAAGCAGATTCTCCACCACCTGGATCAGCCACTGGGCGTCGCTGCGCACATCCTCCAAAAGCTCCTTCTGCTCCGAGGGGGGCAGGGTCGGATGGTCCAAAATGGTGGAGGTGGCGCCCACGATGGATGTCAGCGGTGTGCGGATATCGTGGGAGACGGAGCGCAGCAGGTTGGCCCGAATCTTCTCCTTTTCATTTTCCATGCGCAGCTTCTCCTGCTGCTTGGCCTGGGTGGTCAGAGTGCTGGTGATGATGGAGACCATGAAGAAAGCCAAAAAGCTGAGGGGGTATCCGGAAAGTGTGAAATTCAAGGAAAGATACGGGTAGGTGAAGATATAGTTCACACAGATGACGCCCAACAGGGAGGCAACCAGACCAAAGAGGTAGCCGGCGGTAAAGCGGGAGATCAAAAGCACCGCAAGGATAAAAACCGGTGTGGCAAATCCGTCACTGCTTTCAGCCAGGCGGAAAAAGGAACAGCACTCCACCGCACAAAAGAAAATGGCGATGGACAGCAGGAAATCCCGCAGGGAAAAAGGAAAGAGCTGGGAAAATTTTTTCTTTTGAGACAATACAACTGCCCCTTCACAAAATAGTACAGAGTAATTATACCAGACGAAATGTTAAGATTCCGCTAAGAAAAAGAAACGATAAAAATTTTGCTCCCAACGTGCACGGCTCCGTGCACGTTTTTTTCTTTGGGAAGGTGCGGGTGAAAGGAGGAGAGAGCATGCGGGAACATACATCCGCGGTCAGCAGGCAGGGAAAGTTTTGCAGAGCGTATCTGCGGACCATGAACCCTGAACTGGCCGCCCGGGAATCGGGCAGCGGAGACGGCTTTGCCCTGCTGGAGACGGACCGGGTGCAGCGCTGCCTGGAGCGGATGCGGGAGGCGGCCGCCGGGCAGCTGCGGCGGGAGGACGTGCTGCGGCATCTGGCGCAGCTGGCCTTCGGACGTTCCGCCGACGGTGTTCGGCTGGCTTTGCAGGGCCGGGAGGCCGACCTGGAGGAGCTGGATCTATCGGCGGTGACGGAGATCCGGGTGACGGACAAGGGGGGCATCGAGCTGAAGTTCTTAGACCGGGTCCGGGCATTGGAGACGCTGTACACCCTGCTGGAGGGCGACGGCACCCAGGGCAGCGCCCGGGAGCTTTATCAGGCGCTGACGGAGACTTCCGGCGCGGAAGAAGGGGGCTGGGAGCACGGCTGAGGTACTGCATTTTTCTCCCAAGCAGCGCAGGGTGCTCACTTGGTGGTGCAGGCATGGCGAGCGGTGGGAGGCGGTCATCTGCGACGGGGCTGTCCGGAGCGGAAAGACCTTTTCCATGGGACTTTCCTTTTTCCTGTGGGCCCAGGCCTGCTTCGACGGGCGGCAGTTCGGCCTTTGCGGAAAGACCATCACCTCTTTGCGGCGAAATCTCCTGACGGAGCTTTTGCCCTGCCTGCGGCAGCTGGGATTTTCCTGTCGGGAGAAACGGTCGGAAAATTTACTGGTGGTCCGCTTTGCCGGGCATGAAAACCGCTTTTTGCTCTTCGGCGGCAAGGACGAGTCCAGCGCGGCGCTTATTCAGGGCAGCACCCTGGCGGGCGTGCTGCTGGACGAGGCGGCCCTCATGCCCCGGTCCTTTGTGGAACAGGCCTGCGCCCGGTGCAGCGTGCCCGGCAGCCGGCTGTGGTTCAACTGCAACCCGGAGGGGCCACAGCACTGGTTCTATCGGGAGTGGATTTTAAAAGCAGAGGAGCGCCGGGCGCTGTATCTCCATTTTACCATGGAGGACAATCCCGCCCTCACGCCCCGCATCCGCCAGCGCTACCGCCGGGCCTACTCCGGTATCTTTTACCGCAGGTTCGTGCTGGGGGAGTGGACGGCGGCACAGGGACTGGTCTATGACTTCTTCGACCGGCAAACCGACGCGCCGCCGTCCCCGCCGGGGCCCTTTGCCCGCTGGCGGGTGTCCGTGGACTACGGGACGGCCAATCCCGCGTCCTTTGGCCTGTGGGGCTTTCAGGACGGCGTTTGGTACCGGGTGCGGGAGAAATACTTTGATTCCCGCAAGGCCGGATGGCAAAAGACCGACGCGGAATACGCCGCCGATCTCCAGGAGCTGACGGCGGGGCTTCAGGTGGAGCGGGTGATCGTGGACCCGTCCGCCGCCAGCTTTATCGAGACGCTGCGCCGGGAGGGGCTCCCGGTGGTCCGGGCGGTGAACGACGTGGTGGACGGCATCCGGGTGACGGCGGACTTTCTCAAGCAGGGCAGGATCGTACTGTGCCGGGAGTGCGAGGACTGCCTGAGGGAAATGGAGCTTTACTGCTGGGACGAAAAGCGGGGAAGGGACGCGCCGAAAAAGGAGAACGACCACGCCATGGACGATATGCGCTATTTTGCCATGGATCTTGCGGGCGAGTCCGGCAGCGGCTTTGCGGCCACCTGCGTGGAGCGGGCCGTTTGAAAAGGAGGAAGGAATGGGTTTGAAATGGTTTAAAAAGCAGTCCGCGGCGGCGTCGGTCCAGCTGCGCAGCGGGCAGCAGCACCCCTTCGGCATGCTGGGAGATTATGTGCCGCTGCAGGGCGCCGAGGACCGCCTGTACCGGGCGGTCCGGGAGGCGGTGCCTCTGGTGGACGCGGCCATCTACAAGCTGGTGCGCATGTGCGGCGGTGTGGACGCCCGCTGCGCCGACGCGGCGGCGGATGAGCAGCTGCGCCGATTTTTCCACACGGTGCCCGCCGGGCGGGGACAGTTCGGCGTGAACGCCTTTCTGGACTGCTATCTGGACTCCCTTTTGACCTACGGCAAGGCCATCGGGGAGATCGTGCCGGAGGCGGGAGGACGGGACATCTCCGCCCTGGTATGCGGCAGGACCGACCTTTTGGAGATCCGGGAGGGGGAGCACCCGCTGGACTTTGTCATCTGCGGGCCGGATGAGGCAGGACACATGCGTCCTCTGCCGGACCAGTCGTTGCTGCTGTTCACGCCGCTGCACCCGGAGGCCGCCAACCCCTACGGCGTGTCGCTGCTGCGGTCCATGCCGTTTCTGGCGGACATCCTCATGAAGATCTACCACACCATCGGGGTCAACTGGGAGCGCTGCGGCAACGTGCGCTTTGCCGTTACCTGCCGCAGCGGAGAGGGACAGGCTGCCGAGCGCAGCCGCCAGCTGGCCGAGGAGTGGTCCAGGGCCATGCAGGATACCCGCGGCGGTCGGGTACGGGACTTCGTGGCAGTGGGCGATGTGGACATCAAGGTCATCGGCGGCGACGCACCGATTCTGGACAGCGAGGTGCCCGTGCGGCAGATCCTGGAGCAGATCGTGGCCAAGACCGGCATCCCTCCGTTCATGCTGGGGCTGAGCTGGAGCTCCACCGAGCGCATGAGCAGCCAGCAGGCAGACCTCCTCACCACGGAGATCACTGCCATCCGCCGCTCGCTGACCCCTGCGCTGGAACGGATCTGCCGTATGTGGCTCAGGATGCACGGCTACACCTGCGGATTCGAGGTGGTATGGGACGACATCAACCTCCAGGACGAGGTGGAGGAGGCACGGGCTGCCCTCTATCGGGAGCAGGCCCGGAAATTGCAGCTGGAAAACGACACGGCGGAGCAAAGCGCCGCCGCTGCCGGAGAACGAGCAAAGGAGTGAATCATGGACATTCGCAAGGAACAGACCACCATGGAGCCGGGCGCACCGGACGAACAGGCACTGGCGGAAATCAACCGTCTGGCGAAAACGCCGCTTGCGCCGGAGCAGGTATACACCTTTGCCGTGCGCCTTTGCGACAACGAGGTGGACCGGGATCTGGAGCGGTTCGACCCGGATGCTTTGGAAGAGCTGGGGCGGCTCTTTTTGGGTAAGAGCGGCGTCTTTGACCACCAGTGGTCCGCCCAGGGGCAGACGGCCCGCATTTACCGCACGGAGGTGATCCGGGAGGCCGCCAAGACCACGGAGGCCGGAGACGAATACCGCTGGCTCAAAGGCTGGGCGTATCTGCTGCGGACGGAGAAAAACGCAGAGCTCATCGCCGAGATCGAGGGCGGCATCAAAAAAGAGGTCAGTGTGGGGTGCAGCATGGGAAAAAGCGTTTGCTCCATCTGCGGCGCCGTGGACGGCTGCGGCCACGAAAAGGGGCAGCGCTACGGCGGGAAGCTGTGCTTCCGGGAGCTGCGGGAGCCGCTGGACGCCTATGAGTGGTCCTTCGTGGCGGTGCCTGCCCAGCGAAGCGCGGGTATTTTGAAACGCTTTTGCCAGGAGAGCGAGGACACGGCGGTGCTGCGCAAGCAGGCGGCTCTGGGAGTGAAGTATCTTGCTTCCCTGCGCCGGGAGGTGGTACGCCTTGCCATGCTGGCGGACGACGCTCTGGACGGGGAGGCGTTTTCCGCCGTGGCGGCAAAGCTGGACGAGCCGGAGCTGCTGGCGCTGCACAAAAGCTACGCAAAGCAGGCGGCCCGCCGCTTTCCCACCGTGCCCCAGCTTGGCACGGCGCCCGCCAAGAAGCGGGAAGATGAAACCGTATTTCTCGTCTGAGGACGATGTAAGAAAGGAGAAGCAACATGAATCTTTCGTATGAGGGCATCGGCCAGTGGGCCGCCACCTTTGCCTGCGGCGACGTGCAGGAGGGGCAGGTGGTGAAGATCAGCGCGGGGGACACCGTGGCACCCTGCGGCGCGGGCGACGGCTTTTGCGGCGTGGTGCTGTCCAAGGCAAGAGACGGCGGCGCATGCTCCGTGGCCCTGGGCGGCATGGTGACCGTTTCCTGCACCAGCGCGCCCGCTGTGGGCTGGGCCAAGCTCAGCGCCGACGGCAGCGGCGGCGTCAAGGCCGACGAAGGCGGCCGGGAGTACCTGGTGGTACGGTCCGGAAGCAACACTGTGACCTTTGTGCTGTAAGGAGGAAGAAGAGACTATGGCTTATCATTACGAAAACATTCGCCTGGAAAAGGGCATGTACGGCCGCAGCGGCACCAGCTTTGCCCAGACGTTGGAGGAGCTGGACCCCAGCGAGCACTACAAGGGCACCAGCCTGGAGGGCATGGACGCCTTCCAGCGCCAGCTCAAGCGCTTCGACATCCGCGTCAAGGGCGCCGGCAGCGACTGCGTGGAAAAGTTCTTCCACACCACGGAATCCGCCGTGCTGTTCCCGGAGTTCGTCTCCCGCGTGGTGCGCCAGGGCCTGGAGGAGGGCAGCATCCTGCCCGACATCACCGCCACCGTCACCCGCTTTGACGGCATGGACTACCGCTCCATCGCCTCGATCCCCAGCGAGGAGGAGAAGGCTCTGCGCCGGGTGGAGGAGGGTGCCCGCATCCCCGAGACCGCCATCCGCACCCAGGAGAACCTGGTGCGCCTGCACAAGCGGGGGAGAATGCTGGTGGCCTCCTATGAGGCCATCCGCTTCCAGCGGCTGGATCTCTTTTCCGTGACGCTGCGCCAGATCGGCGCCTACATCGGCAAGATGCATCTCAAGGACGCTATGGAGGTCATCGACAAGGGAGACGGCAACGACAACGCCGCCCAGCGCTTTTCCGTGGGCGACGGCACTATCTCCGGCTCCGGCGGCACGCTGAGCTATGAGGCGCTGGTGGACTTCTGGAGTCAGTTCGACCCCTACACCATGAATACCCTGCTGGTGAGCGGCGACATGATGCTCTCCATGCTCAAGCTCCCCGAGTTCCAGAATCCCCTGACGGGTCTGAACTTCCAGGGCACCGGCACCCTCACCACGCCTCTGGGGGCCAAGCTCCTGCGGTGCAGCGCCCTGCCGGAGGGGACTCTGGTGGGCCTGGACAAGCGCTACGCCCTGGAGCAGATCGTGGGCAGTGAGATCACCGTGGAGTACGACAAGCTCATCGACCGCCAGTTGGAGCGGGCTGCCATCACCTCCATCTCCGGCTTTGCCAAGCTCTTCCCTGAGGCATCCAAGATCCTGACGGTCTGAGAAACGGAAGGAAGAGGAGGTGACCGGCATGGATAAGACCATTGCGGCACTGGCTGCCCGGCTGGCCGGTCTTGAGGAGACGGACACGGCGCTGCTGGAGCCTCTGTGTGCCGCGGCCCGGCAGCGCTGGATCGACCGGCTGCGGCAGGGCGTGACAGAAGAGGCGTGCGGAGAGAGCCTTGCGTGCGCCGCGGCATTTTCCGCTGCGGCGGAGGCGGTGTCCGGTGCCGGCGGCGCCGGGGGGGTGACCTCCTTCAAGGCGGGAGAGGTGTCGGTACAGGGCAGGACGGCGGCAGAGTCCGCCGCCCTGGCCGCCGCCCTCCGTGCCGCTGCCGAGGAACTGATGGCGCCCTATGCCTGCACAGGTTCCTTCGCCTTTTTGGGGGTGAAGGGATGAGGTCGGACTGGGTGAGGGGTGTGATGGAGCGCTATGGCCAGACCTTGCAGATCGAGACGTCGGACATGACCGGCGAGGTCCGGGCGTTTTTGCAGCCCCTCGCGGAAAACGGGGAGCGCTCGCCCTCGGCCGTTACAGGCCTTGGGTGGCTGGATACCCGGCTGTGGCTTTATCTTGGACGGGAAAAGATGGCGGACGGCGATGTGGTCGTCTGGGGCGAAAAACGCTTGCGGGTGCGCTCGGCCCGGCCCTATGCCATCGGAGATGCGGTCCTCTACTGGTGGGCGCTGCTGGAGACGGAAAAGGAGGCGGCGGAGTGAAAGAGATCCTCAAGATCCGCGAGGCGGTGCTCCAGGCGCTGCGGGGAGCGGGCATAACGGCCCTGGAAGCCTATCCCGCTCAATGGACCAGGAAATATGCCGGGGCTGTGGCTACCGTGGATGTGGGAACCGTGGACGGCGCGGTCATGGGATTTTGCAATTACCTGGGCGAGGTGTATGACCAGACTGCGGGCACGGTCCGGGAGCTTTACGGCAAGCAGCTGGAGGCGGAGATCTGGGTGGATGTGTACGGCGGCAAGGCAACGGAGTGCCAGGAGGGCTGCTGCCAGACTGCCGATGTGCTGCTGGGGGGCCTCCCCAGCGGCATCCGGCCCGGGGAGCTTTCCTGGGAGGGGCTCGTCTGGGAAAAGGAGACGGCGCTGTTCCGCCGGAGAGGGCGGCTGCGCTGCCGGGCGTTTTTTGTGGCGGAGGCCACTGAGGACGCGGATGTATTTTTGGATTTTCAACTGAAGGGAGTTGTTCACACTTGAGTGAGATCAGACATGAGCGTCCGGGAGTCTACTCGGCCTATGACACTTCCGCCGTCATTGTGGCCGGACAGGCGGTGCGGACCATCGGCGTGGCGGCCAAGGCTGCCCAGGGTACCGTGGGACAGCCGGTGACGGTGACCGGTTACGCGGACGGCGCGGCGGTGTTCGGTCAGGACGAGACGCCCGGCATGAGCACCATTTTGAAGCTGCTGTTCCAAAACGGCGCGTCCACCGTAGTGGCGGTGCGTGTGGCGGAGAGCGGCCAGCTGGCGGACTATGAGTCTGCTTTCGCGGCGCTGAGCGGCGCGGACGTGCAGATCGTGGTATGCGACAGCCCGGATCAGGAGATCCACCAGGCGCTGCGCACGGCGGTGGAGCAGGATTCCGCCTGCCGAAAGGAGCGCATCGCCGTGGTGGGCGGCAGCGATGAGTCCGCCGCGGAGCTGGTGAGCCACGCGGAGGCCATCAACTCTGAGCGCATGGTGCTGGTGGGGCCCGATCCCCTGGGGGCAGATGGGGAGACGCTGCCCGGCGTGTTTGCCGCGGCGGCTCTGGCCGGCGTCATCGCCGCAGTCAGGGACCCTGCTGTGCCCCTCAACGGCGCGCAGATGAATGGCCTTGTCGGGCTGAGTGAGGCGTATACCGACAACGACATCGATCTTCTGGTGCGGGGCGGCGTGACGCCCCTGGAGTACGAGGGCGGTATCCTCTCCCCGGTGCGGGGCATCACCACCCGCTCCAAATCCGGAGAGGCGGCCGACGCCACCTGGCGGGAGCTGACCACAATCCTTATTGTGGACGACATCATCCCTGCGGTGCGCAGTGCCCTGCGCAGCAAGTTTTCCCGCACGAAAAATACCGCCCGGAACCGCAGCGCCATCCGCTCCCAGGTCATTGTGGAGCTGGAGAAAAAGCTGGCGGCGGAGATCATTGACAGCTACGGTGACGTGACGGTCACTGCCTCCGCTGACGACCCCACCGTGTGTGTGGTGGAATTTGGCTTTTCCGTGGCCCATGGCCTCAACCAGATCTATCTGACCGTGCACATCACCGTTTAAGGGCATTTGAGAGGAGGAAGAGAAGATGGATACAAAGGGATTCCCCACCAGCGCGGACATCTACCTGGAGCTGGATGGAAAAAAAGTGGCGGTGGTGCAGAGCTACACCGCCAAGGCAACCAAGTCCTCCCAGAGCGTGGAGGCCTTCGGCGAAAGCGAGCCGGTGGCCACCATCGAGGGACAGAAAAAGTACACCCTGGAACTTACCCGCCTCTATGCCACGGATGACGCGGTGGCCGACGGCATCAACTTCCACGATCTGCGGGACTTCTCCCTGGTGATCTGCAAGCCTGACCGCAAGGTCATTTACAGCGGCTGTGAGTGGAGCACCATCCACGAGGAGGGCCAGCTCAACGCCATGGTGGCTGAGAAGATCACCGTGGTGGCCTCCAAGCGCATCGAGACCCAGGCATGAGAGAGATCGACCAGCTCAGGCCGCTGACGGCAGGCCGTCTCCTTGCCATCTGGCGGGAGGGACGGGAGCAGACGCAGGACGTGCTGGAGCGAAGCCTCCTGACCAATGCGCAGGTGCTGGCGGAGTGCTGCTTTTTCCAGGGAGAGGCGGTTTTTTCCGGCAGGGAGGACGTTTTGGAGGCGCTGACGGCGCCGGAGATGGAACGCCTGCTGGAGCGGCTCTGCGGCGATGAGCATGGCGGCGCGGAGAACCCGGGCTTCGATATGGGGAAGTTTTCGGCCATGCGGGAGGGATGAGCATGGACTATGTGCAAAGTGTACTGGCCCGGCAGCGGCGGCTTTTGTCGCTGCTGCTGTTGGGCCGTGAGCAGGAGACAAAGCAGGAATCGGAATGGCTGCGCCAAGCGTCGTATACAGGCGCGGAAGAACAGGCTGCATCTGTGCTCCAGCGGCTTCGGGAAGGGAATGTGAAGCAGCCGGAGGAGACGGCGGAGGAAAGCTTTTGGTCCGGGGTTTCCGCTGCTCACTTTCAGGAGAGCCGGGCACGCAGCACGGCACTTAGTCGGCAGGCAGCGATGCTGGCGCCGCAGCGGCAGTATAGGCGGATGCCGGAAAGCGGCATGGCGTACATATCCGGCAAAACCTCCGGAGACGGCGGTGTCCAACTTGCGGGAGCGTGGAGTGCCGCAGCAGCGGCGGACAGCACCCGGAGAGGTGCGCAGACTGCGCCATTTGCCGCTGGCGACCTGTGGCAGGAGCAGCTTTCGGCGCGGGCCGTCTCCCTGGCGTTCGAGCGGGACGCCCGGCGCTATGACGGCGGCTTTTCCCTGTATTGAAAGGAGGAGTGTACATGCGCCTGGCGCCCATGCGCTATAAGGAATTTACCTGGCCCCACAACCCGGAGACCTATCAGGTGGAGCGCCGCAGGCAGATGGCGGTCCACAAGGTGCCCTTCGGCGGATATGTCCTGCAGGATCTGGGGGCCACATGCAGAGTTCTGGAGGGAGAGGGCACTTTTGCCGGAAAGGACGCCTATGCGACCTTCCGCACGCTGGAGCGGGTATTTGACCAGCCGGGGCCGGGGCTGTTGGTGCATCCGGTCTGGCCTGCGTCCAGTGCCCATTTCGTGACGCTGGAACTGACGCAGGAGCCGCTGCCGGATTTCGTGCGCTACCGCTTTGCCTTTTGGGAGGACCAGGGCGGATACGGTGCGGGACTGACGGAGATCCCGGTGAGCGAAGCGGAAGGGGACGGTGGGCTTACGCAGACAGCTCCCTCGTACGCCGGTACCTATGTGGTCTGCAAGGGAGATACCCTTTGGGGGATCGCGGGGCGGTACGGCGTGGCTCTGACGGATCTGATCGCGGCCAATCCGCAGATCAAGAACCCCAACCTTATTTATCCGGGAGAAACGGTGGTGATCCCATGAAGGCACGGATCATCACCTGCACCCACCAGGTACTGGAGCTGCCGGCACTTCTGGAGTGGAACGTGGTCCACACCGGCGGCGTGCCCTGCGACAGCTTCTCCGTGACGTTTTTCTACGACGCGTCCATGAAAGAGCCGCTGCATCTGGCGGCGGGCTTTGCGGCCCTGGAGAACGGAGCGGTGATGCTGCGTGGAATTGTGGACGAGTACACCGTGGAGCTTGATGCCGGCGGGCTGACGGCGACGGTGTGCGGCCGGGGGTATGCCGCCCGGCTTTTGGACAATGAATCCCGCCCGATGACCTATGAGACGGCCACGCTGGAGGAGATCCTGCGCAACCACGTGACGCCCTACGGCATCACCGCGGCCCGGACGGCTTCTGTTCGGGCGCTGACACCCTACACAGTGGCTTCCGGCACCAGCCAGTGGAAGGCGCTGGAGGGATTTTGCCGGGCCTACGGCGGCTTTTTGCCCACCTTCCAGCGGGATGGGCGCCTGGTGGCCGCGCCGGCGCAGGCGGAGCGCAGAATACGCATCGGGGAGGAAGACCCGGTTCTCTCGTGCCGGCTGCGGGAGGACCACTACGGCGTTTTGACGGAGGTGCTGGTGATCGACAAGACCCGCAACGCTTTTTACAATGTGAAAAACAGCGACATGATGGAGCGGGGAGGACAGTGCCGCCGGGTGGTCTACACGCCGGGACAGAGCACCTGGGACGCCATGCGCTATACCGGGGAATACCAGATCGCCCAGTCCGCCAAGGAGGAGCTGTCCATTGCGCTGACGCTTCCGGGAAGCTTTCTGGCTTTTCCGGGAGATGAGGTGGAGATGTCCCTGGAACGCATGGGGCTTGCTGGCATTTATCGGGTGGCACAGGCGGATAACCGGTTTTCCCTGAACAGCGGGGCCACAGTGGAGCTGACTTTGGAAAAGAGGGGAGCATAATGTGGATTTCCAAGAAAATGCGCCCGGCGCCGCCCACCGCGGACGCGGATCTGGGTGTGACTACCATCGCCGGCGGGCAGGCGGGCGTGCTGACCCGGGGAGAGGTCCGGTCCCTGCCGGTGTACGGACCGGGCGGATATCTTTGGATGCCGCAAAACGGTGCGGAGGTGCTGGTCATTAAGGGCGGCCCCGGCGGACAGGAGCAGTGCGTGGCCGGCATGCGGCAGGGAGCGCCGGAAGCATCCATGCAGCCGGGAGAGGTGCTCATCCGCAGCGGGGGAGCCAGTATTTATCTGAAGGCGGATGGCTCGCTGCTGCTGCGGGGACGTGTGTGCGTGGAAGGGGAGCTCCTGATCAACGGAGAGCCGTACAGGCCTTGTACCTGCGGCGAGGAGGAGACGAGCTGACATGAGAGAACCGATTTTAAAAGACGGAGATTACCGGCTCTCCGGCGGCAATCTCCAATATGCGGAGGGAGCGCAGGCCGTTTTGGAGCGGGTGCTGTTCCGCCTGCGCGCAAGACGGGGGCGGTTTCCCTTCTGCAGCGGGCTCGGCAGCAGGCTTTGGCAGCTGAGCAGCTTGTCTGCGGGGCAGCGCGCCTCTGCTGCCGAGCAGTACGTGGCGGAGGCTTTGGAGGATGAGCCCGTTCGGGTGGAGCAGGTGGAGCTCACGGAAGCGGCGGACGGCACGGCTGCGCTGACCGTCCGTCTTACCTGGGAGGAGGAGACCTTGGCGGTGACGCTGGAGATTCAATGAGAGGAGATGGATCGTGAGAAGCGTGGAGGAGATTTACGCGCAGATGCGCGCGGACATGGAGGCACGATGCGGCTTTCAGCCGGAGGATTCCTGTGATCTGGCGGTGCGGCTGTATGCGGCAGCGGCACAGATCCAGGCGCTGGAGATGCAGGCGGACTGGGTGCTGGATCAAAGCTTTCCCCAAACGGCGCAGGGGGTCTATCTGGAGCGTCATGCGGCCATGCGGGGCCTCACGCGCATCGACGGTACCCGGGCGGAGGGCGTGCTGCGTTTTTCTGTGGACCTGGCGCCGGCGTCGGATCTGACGATTCCGCAGGGGACCGTGTGTATGACGGCGGAGGAGGTCCGGTTTGAGACAACGGCCGCCGGAACGCTGAAAGCCGGGACGCTGTGGGCGGATGTTCCGGCCCGGGCAGTAGACAGCGGAAAAGGCGGCAATGTACCTCCGGAAACCATTGCCATCCTGACGGCCTGTCCTGTCGGCGTGACCCGCTGCACCAATCCCAAGGCATTTTCCGGCGGAAGCGACCCGGAAGACGATGAGAGTCTGCGCAGCCGGGTGCTGGAGAGCTATCAGCGCTTGCCCAACGGAGCCAATGCGGCCTGGTATGAGAAGACGGCCATGTCCCACACCGGTGTGGTGGCTGCCCGGGCGGTGGGCAGGGCCAGAGGGATCGGAACGGTGGATGTTTATATCGCCTCGGCGGCAGGGACGCCTTCCGAGGAACTCCTGCAGCAGGTACAGGAGGACATTCAGGAAAAACGGGAGATCGCCGTGGATGTAAAGGTGCTTGCTCCTGCGGAAAAGCCGATGGACATTGCCATGCAGGTAGCTCCTGCGGCCGGATGGAGCGGGGAAGAGGCCGCGGCGGCGGCAGAGCAGGCAATCACGGCGTTTTTTGGCGGGCAGCTTCTGGGGCAGAGCGTGCGTCTTGCGGAACTGAGCAGTCTGGTATTTTCGCTGGAGAGCGTGTCCAACGTGCGCATCACGGCACCGGAGCAGGATGTTTCGGTGCAGCAGAGTGAGCTGGCGACACTGGGCGAGCTGTCAGTGACGGCCTGGGAGGAGAGCTGAATGGCGTATGCGGAATATTTGAAGAATCTGCTGGCTCCTCTGGGGATCTACGATCTGTCAAAGGGCTCTTTCAGCGAGGCGATGGTGTATGCGGCCGGGCAGGCACTGGACCGGACGGAACGTTCCCTGGAGCGGACGGAACGGGAGAGCCTGGTGGCCACGGCGCTGGAAGAGGGACTGGAGCGGCGCGAGACGCTGTTTGCCAGGCGCCCTGTGGCCGAGACGGTGGAGGATCGCCGGGCAGCCATCACTGCCCTGATGCAGATCGACGCGGACAGCCTGACCCCGGAGGCCATCAACCGGACCATCAGCGGCTGCGGTATTCCTGCCAAGGCACTGGAGGTGGACACCGGACACCTGCGGGTGATTTTTCCGGGCATTGGCGGTGTGCCGCCCGGATTTGACGAGATCCAGCAGATTATACTGGACATCCTGCCCTGTCATTTGGAGGTGGAATTCTACTTCCGCTATATGACATGGACAGAATGTGAGGAGGCCGGGTATACCTGGGCGTCGGTGGAGCAGCAGGAATTCACCTGGGAGCGCTTTGAGCTGATGGGCGGCAAGACAAAATAAAAGGAGCGGAGGAATTCCTCCGCTCCTTTTATGCGATTTTGTGCGGCGGATACATTTAAACTCCCATGGCTGTGTTGAAAAAGCAATGGAACGCATCCCGCTCCCAGCAAAAGCGCCGGGTGGAAAGGCAGCAGCGGATGGCCGCGTTGCCGCCGGGGGGAAGGCGCACTGCCAAAGTAAAGCAGTGCCTGCCCCGGCGGAGCGTGAGCGTATAACTGCCTGGCCGCAGGAAGCCAAAAAGGACGGTTCCCTGACAAAGCAGGGTCCGCGCCTGACAGCGGCAGCTGTCCCACGGCTGCAAAAGCACTTCATCCATGGGACAAAAATCTTCGATGGACAGGCGGATGCCGCATAGGACGGAGCGGGGGCGGATGCATAAGGAAGCATCCGCCTCCGCCTCGTTACCGCACAGGAAGACGCGGCGCGCGGCCAGCAGGCCGCTGTCAGGGATTACTGTTCCAGCTTTGCCTTGACCAGATATTCTCCGCTGCCGACACCGCCGAACAGATACTTTCCCGCAGTGTTGGTTTTGGTGACAGACACCAGCCGCTCCTGAGAAACACCAGCCACGTCCGTCACCTGGTAAAGGCCCACGAAGCAGCCGGCCACCGCGTGGCCGCCGTTGTCGCGGATGATGCCGCTGACGGTGCCGTTGTAGGTGCGGCTGTCTACCGTCATGGTCATGATCACATTGGCAATGGAGCCGCCGGCGATGACGGCCGTCACGGAGGAGACGGCCATATAACCATCCGCGGAGGCCATCAGGGTATAGGCGCCGTCTGCCAGATCATAGAAGGCGAACTCGCCGTCCGCAGCGGTGTAGGTGGCAGCCACTGCGGCGCCCAGGGCATCCTGCAGGGTGATCTTCGCCCCGCCCAGCGGTACGGCGGTTCCGCCCAGGGGATCGGTGACGGTCAGGGTGCCGGCAATGGCGCCCAGAGACAAGGTGACATCTCGGGTGCAGGTCAGGTCCACCTGAACAGTGGAGCCGGCGGAGAGAGTGACGCCGGCTGCGTCGCTGAGCCGGTAGCCGTCCTTGACTGCGCCCAGCGTATAAGTGCCGGCGGGGATGCCGGTCAGGGAGAAGGCGCCGTCGGCATCGGTCATGGTGTGCTTGTAGGGCAGGCCTGCGCTGTCGAAAAGTTTGACGGTGGCGTCGGCAATGGGGGCGGTGCCGTCTGTGACGGTGCCGTACACAGTGGCCGCAGAGGTGGAGGCAGGGGGCAGCTCCAGATCCACGTTGGCCTCCTGCATTCCCTGGATCTCAAAATTCTGGCTGTACTGCAGACTGAGCAGGTCCTGCTTGATATCGGGCATGGGAAACCTCCTAGTATTCCGTGCCGGATGCACGGGTTTGATGCGTGGGGCAGCCGATCAGAAATCCGACGCAGCCGGAGATAAAGTCCCGAAACTGGACGATGGTCCCGGTGACCGAGTCCGATGCGGGCGACACGACCCCAAGCTGAGTCAGATTGCGCAGGATCAGCAGCGCGAGCAGGCAGAAAAGACCGATGAAAGTGGCTGCACGTACCTGCAGGCAGCGGATGGACTGTTCCGGTGCCTGGACTGGGGGCACTGCAGGTGTCGAGACCGCCTCGCCGGCGGAAAAGCCGATCTGTGCCCGGGGCGCGCTGTCCTGTACCGGACCGGCTCCCGTTTTCAGTATATGCGTTTGGACGGCCGCTGTCGCCTGTCCGGCCTCTTCATCATGGCCGATAAAATTGGCGCTGAGGAAGTAGCCGAAAATAGCGGCGGCGGATGTGCGCACCACAATATCGATATCTCCCGTTATGGCACTGTCACTTGCGGGCAAAAAGAGATTGACGGCGGACTGGACCAGCAGGATCAGCATAAAGAGCAGCAGGCTCTTGTCTACCGGGTGGACGAGGCACAGGGCTTTTTGCCATATGGCAAGCCGCTGTTTCATAAGCCATCCCTCCTTTGCGTTTGACTCAGGATATGCGTCCGGGGGCGATGTGGTTCCCGGAGGGGGGATATCCGGGGAGCGGGGATTTTCCACAGCCGCTCAATGGCGGACCAAGCGCCCGGCGGACCGGTGTGGAAGAGCGGCGGCAGAGCACCTGTCCATGAGATGGCTGCAGGAAATGAAGAAACCTCACCGCAGGCGATGCGCTTGCGGTGAGGCAAAGGGGACGGACGGGATCCATGCAGGATCTTCCATCTGCATCGTATGGTGCGGCGAAACGATCCGGAGTACAGTTCACCGTGTCATTGGGCAAATGCCCGGTACAGAAACGTCACGATCTGGGCACGGGTGCAGGTGGTGTCGGGGGAGAACATGTCGGCGGTGGTGCCGCTGGTCACTCCGGCCTCTACTGCCCAGTTGACGGCGTCAGAGGAAACATCGGTAAAATTCGCATCAGCCGCACTGGGGCTCCCGGCCTGTTTCCACATGAATTCCACAGCCATCAGCCGGGTGCAGGGAGCATCCGGGGAAAAAGTGCTGCCAGTTACCATGCCGCTCTCTGCGGCCCAAGCCACCGCCTGGGCATAATAGGCATCGGCCTTTACATCCGTAAATGCGGAGGGAGCTTCAGGCTCCGGAGACCCTGCGGCCCGCCACAGGAACGTGATGATCTGGGCGCGGGTGCAGGCATTGTTCGGGGAGAACGTGGTGGAAGTAGTGCCGCTGGTGATGCCCTGCTCCACGGCCCATGCTACTGAACTGAACACCATGATGTTTTTTGACGATGCCCTGGAGAGTGAGCGCACCTATCTGCTCACCGAGCTGGCCGAT
>PPYE01776366.1_pt1 | contig 28838 bp, 28 predicted proteins | sample 1559881 | NCBI WGS metagenome assembly PPYE01 (sample SAMN08240022, study PRJNA423297) | Human gut metagenome, whole genome shotgun sequencing project. | reverse complement strand
AAAAATAAGGCCGGAGAGGTCTTCTCCGGCCTGCTGTTTCAGACGCTGCAGCCAGCGCCCTTTTAGAAATTGAAAAAGGGCGCCGCTTTTTTCGGCCCGTCAAAGCCGACAAAACGACGCCCAAATATTTGTGATTCTTTTTCTGCGATGATGCCGCTTTTTTTGAGAGAAAAGTCCTCTCTAAAAGGGCGCTGGAGGTTGGAAACTGTCCAGAACTTGAGATCCTCCAGTTCAAATCCGGTTAGTTGCCCCGAAACCTCCATAAAAATCTATGGTTCAAAAGAAGAAATCCGGGCTCGAAAAAGCCCGGAAACGGTTGATGCGCCTGGCTTTACGCCAGACGCATCTATACCGGTAACTCTTTATGGTCCGAGTGGCGAGATTCGAACTCACGGCCTCATGGTCCCGAACCATGCGCGCTACCAACTGCGCTACACCCGGATATGAAATTTTACGGTTTTGCGCCGCAGAACAGTAGTATTATACGAGCTTCCTTCCGTTCTGTCAAGGGGAGAATCCACTTTTTTCAAAAAGCCCCGCAGTCAGCTGGCTGCGGGGCACTGGCGGGAGCATGTGAGGATCGAACTCACCTTAGAGGCTCTTCACCCCTATCACCGGTTTTGAAGACCGGGGGGCACACCAGCACCCATCTACTCCCATATCGGGGACGGCGCGCGCCGTCCCGTTTTTTCACAGCTCTCCAAAATGCGCGCCCGCTCTTCGGACATCACCCTCACGGCGCAGGATCCCTCGCCGGTCGTAGTATTCCAGCAGCAGCAGCGCGTGATCGCGCGAGGTGCCGAGCACATCGCGAAACTCCCCCAGTGCCAGCGTATCGCGCGTTTCAAACCACGCCTTCACACGCGCATCGACGGCTGAGAGAACGCTTTTTTCAATGCAGCGATCCGGCGCGAGCAGCACCAGCTCACCCACGCTCAAAAGACTTTCAATCACCTGCGCGCACTCCGTGCGGTCTTTTCTGTCAAACGAGGCACAGAGTTCGTCCGTTTTCAGTCCGGTCAGCCCTGCTGCACGGCACAGGCGAAGCATTTCCTCTCGGATCGCGCGCTGACGTCTGGTGAGCCGCACGGAAAAATCCGCAAGCACGCAATACTCCGTCGTCCGCTTCAGCTTCCCCTCGCGCGCAAAGCAGGCAAGGATCGCCTCTGCGTTCTGCCGCGTCCCGCCGCGAAAGAGCCGCTGCCGCGCCTCGGCGAGGCGCATACCCGCAAGCAGCGGATGCGCGCGGTGGTATTTTTGCAGCATTGCCTCGCAGTCCGTCCACAGCCCGTCCAGCACCGACGAAGCAAGGTAATCTGTCGGCGAGAGGGCAACGATCTTCCCCCGCGCGCAGAGCGAGGCAAGCATTTTCGCCATGCTCTCCTCTTCTTCGTCAAAACGCGCGCAAAGCGTGGCAAACGCCATACCGTCTGCGCCGCATGCGCTGATGGCCTGCACAATTTTTTCCTCATCCGACCCGTTCTCACGCACAGCAAGCGCGGCGAGCACGCCCTCATCATGGCGCTTATGGCGATACGGATGCTCGTCCAGGATCACCCCGCCGCCGATCGTCTCAAGCGGCGAATAAAAGCGCACCACAAAGCGGTCGCCCTGCCGCGCCGCCAAATCCTCACTCAGGCGCAGCTGCGCATAGCAGCTCTCGCCGGGACGAAGCGCATCGCGGTTCAGCAGCACCGCCCGCACAAGGCACACGGCCGCACCGTGGTAGAGGTGCAGGCGCGCCCCGCTCTCGATCACTCGCCGGGAATCGCGCAAATTCTGCAATCTTACGTCGAGCATTCGCGTCGGGCGCAGCGAATCCGGCGCACACAGCACATCGCCGCGGCAGACGTTTTCTTTTCTGATGCCTGACAGATTGACCGCCACGCGCTGCCCGGCACAGGCTGCCTCCACATCGCGCCCATGCACTTGTAAATTGCGCACGCGGCATGCTTCCCCCCGCGGCAGGAGCGCCGCCTCCTCCCCGGCGGCAATACAACCGTCGATAAGCGTACCGGTCACGACCGTACCGAAGCCATCGACAGAAAACACGCGGTCGATGGGCAGGCGGAACGGTGCGCGCGCGCTTTTTTCCGCCGTGTGCAGCGCCAGCTCATGCAGCGCCTCGCGCAGCGCCTCGATTCCCTCTCCCGTGCGGGCAGAGGTGCGCAAAACGGGCTTTCCTTCCAGAAATGTTCCCCGCACACGCGCTTTGATGTCCTCTTCAAGCATTCTGAGCCATTCGTCATCGGCAAGATCCGCCTTCGTGATGACGACAAGCCCGCTCTTCACGCCGAGAAGCCCCAGAATGTCAAGATGCTCGACCGTCTGCGGCATAAAGCCCTCGTCTGCCGCCACAATGAGCATCGCAAGGTCGACGCCGCCCGCACCGGCAAGCATATTTTTGATGAACCTCTCATGCCCCGGCACATCGACGATACTCGCACTTCCGCCATCTGAAAAATCAAGACGTGCAAAGCCCGGTTCGATCGTAATGCCGCGCCGCTTTTCTTCAGCCAACCGGTCGGTATCCACGCCCGTGAGGGCCTTGACAAGCTCCGTCTTGCCGTGGTCAACATGCCCCGCCGTGCCGATGATAACGTGCTTCATCGCAGCGCCTCCGCAGCCGCCGCGGCAAGCCCGGCAAAGTCCTTTTCGTCGATCGTGCGCACGCACAGAAGATACTGCCCGCGGTGGATGCGCGCAACGATGGGCTTTGCGCGCATGCGCAGCCGCTCTTCCAGTTCATCTACACTATGCTTTCCCGGATCAAGCGCGACCGCCCAACCGGGAAGCTCCTGCGCCGGCGCGCTGCCGCCGCCGACCGCGTCCCCCGTCTTCACGAGCTGCGAGGCGACCCCTGCGCCGGCAAGCGCCTGTTGCAGGCGCAGCGCCTTTTCGCGCAGCGTCTCTTCTCCTGCCGACAGCATGGCAAGCGTCGGGATCTCGCGCGCGGCGGTATCCGTGTCCAGATATGCCCGCAGCGTCGCGTGCAGCGCGGCAAGCGTCATCTTATCAAGGCGCAGCGCCCGCGCGAGCGGGTGCTTTTTGAGCCGTTCAATGTATTCTTTTCTGCCGACGATCAGCCCCGCCTGTGGCCCGCCGAGCAGCTTGTCGCCGGAAAACGATGCAACATCCACGCCCGCGCGCAGACTTCTCTGCACCGTCGGTTCGCCGTGGATCCCGTATTGTTCCAACTCCACGAGCGCGCCGCTGCCGAGGTCTTCGATGAGCGGCAGCCCCCTTTCCCGCGCGAGCGCGGCAAGCGCCTCCCGCGGCACAGATTCGGTAAAGCCGACAATGCGGTAATTGCTCGTGTGCACCTTTAAGATCGCCCGCGTCTGCTCGCTGACAGCAGCCTCATAGTCGCGCAGATGCGTCTTGTTCGTCGCGCCGACCTCGCGCAGCGTGCAGCCGCACTGGGTCACGATCTCCGGAATGCGGAACGAGCCGCCGATCTCGACAAGCTCGCCGCGCGAGACGATGACTTCACCCCCGCTGGCGAGCGCGGATAGAATAAGCAGCACCGCCGCGGCGTTGTTGTTCACAGCCATCGCCGCCTCCGCGCCCGTCAGGCGGCACAAAAGGCTCTCCACATGGCTGTGGCGCGAGCCGCGGCAGCCCCGCGCCGCGTCATATTCAAGCGTGGAATAGGCGTACGCGGCCTCCGCCGCGGCGTTCGCCGCGCGCTCGCTCAGGCAGGCGCGGCCGAGGTTTGTGTGCAGCGTCACGCCCGTTGCGTTGATGACTGTACGCAGCGACGGCATCTGCTTCTCTTCCGCCCGCGCCAGAATGCGCGCGCACAGCTCGTCCGTCTCCGGCAGCGAGGAACGTCCGCCGCGCACTTCGCTTCGCAGCGCGTCCAGCTCCTCGCGCACGCTCTCGCGCAGCAAGGCCGGCGACAGCGCCGACGCCTTGAGCTCTCCCCGATCGAGCAGCTCGTCCACCCGTGGGATAGAACGGAACAGATTCTCTTCCACGCTTTCCCCTCCTCATGCCCGACATACCATGCATCGGGCTCCAGTTCTCCAGTTTGACTTTACCCTATCAGAAAGGCCACCTCCCGTCAAGAAAAACGCACAAAAAAAGCGGTTCCTCCACATGAAAGAACCGCTTTTTCTTTATCTTTATTCCGCCGCACGGATCGCCTTGTTTTCCTGTCGTCCCTTGAGCAGAACCGGCACATCCATCAGCGCGAACACCGCCGCGAGCAGCACGGGGAAGCCGATCCAGTGATGGCCGAAACGGTCGCGGAACCACGCAAGCGGGTTGCCGTCCGGCGCGTACATCAGAAACATGAAATTCGTATCGAGCAGCAGGTTTCGGTTTCCACGCGTGCAGCGCGATAAGGAAAATGTTGATCGAGCACAGGTGCAGCGGCAGATAGTCCCAGTTGAAATTCCCGCCGATCTGCAAACCGATCTGCTTGAACGCCTCGTCCGCAAGCAGGAGAACGGCGAAGAGCTTTCGCAGCTGCGCCCGCTTCTTCTCGTCCGCCGCCTTGTAGCGCTTGCAGCTCAGCGCGGCAAAGGCAATATACAGCGCAAGCGTCACCAAATGCCGCGCGCCGAAGAGCGAAAAGCCAAAGCCCTCGCCAATTGTATCCACCGTATCCCAAAAGCACTCCACTTGATCAAGCCTCCCGCTATCTTTTTCTTCACAAACAGCATATCATACGGCGGCTGAAATGCACCTGAAAAATTTTTTAAGATTTCAATATTCCATTCTCAGGCCCAGCATTTCCCCGCTGCTGCCGCCGCGGTACTCGCCGTTTTCGATCACGCGCTCGCCGAGTACAAACACCTCGTCAAAGCCCGACGCGCAGGCCTTCGGTGTGAGGTAAGTTCCTCTCTCGCGGATTTTCTCGGGGGCAAAAAGCAGCAGATCCGCGTCCGCGCCCACTTCGATCTTTCCCTTTCCCGCAAGGGAGAACCGCTCCGCTGCCTTAAGCGTCACCTTATGCACCGCCTGCTCGAGCGTGAGTACCTTTTCCCGCACGACGTAGGTTTCGATGAGGCGCGCGAATGCGCCGTACACGCGCGGATGTACCTGCCCGGCGCCGGGGTAGGTCGCGTCCGAAATGACACCCGAAAATGGTGCGCGCAAAATAGCCTTGAGATCTTCTTCGTCCGAGATGTAGTCGATCATCCCCGCCTCGCACTTCTCCGCCGCCAACAGGTCAAAAAGTGCGTCGTAGGGATCTTTCCCGAGCGCGAGCGCGATCTCCGCGATGCTCTTTCCCTCAAAGCGGCGATATTCGTCCGTCCGAAGCCCGATGGCGATGACATTTTCAAATCCGACAAGCAGCGTGATATTTTCAAAATCGCTGCCCGTTTCCATCCGCGCGCGCATCTCTTCACGCGCGGCGCGATCACGCAGGCGCTTCGTCAGCGTCTCTGTCCCACCCGCCTGAAACTCCGGCGGCAGCACGTGGATGAGCTGCGTTGAGCCGGCGGTGTAGGGATAGGCGTCGCACATCACGTCAAGTCCTTCCTCCCGTGCCCGGGCAATGAGCGAGAGCATCTCCGGTACAGCCTTGCGTGCGTTTCGCCCGCCGATGGCCTTGAGGTGGCTCACCTCCAGCGGCGTTTGCAGCGCGCGGGCGACCTCGATCATCTCGCGCAGCGCGTCCACCACGCCGTCGCCCTCCTGACGCATGTGCACGCAGATGGGCACGCCGCTTTGATACAGCGGTGCAAGCGCGCGGATCAGGCCGTCGGTCGAATAAAAGATCTCCGGCGCGTAGCCAAGGCCGAGCGATACGCCGCACGCGCCGTCGGCGAGCGCCTTTTCCATGTGATAGTGCATCTCTCTCATTTCAAGCGGCGATAACTCGTCCGCTTCAAAGCCCGCGGCAAGTGTGCGCAGTGTTCCCATGCCGGCAAGCTGTGCGCAGGAGAGCGGCAGGCCGCGGCTCTGCGCCGCCTTGAAATAGGAAGCGAGTGAATCAAAGCGCAGCTCCGGCGTGATCTCCCCCGTGATGGGCGCGAGATAGCGCGCGCAGGCGGGCGCATACTTTCCCGCGAGCGGCGCGAGCGACATGCCGCAGTTGCCGTTCACGATCGTCGTCAGCCCCTGGCAAAGCTCCGCTCGCCCGAAATCCTTGCGGAACACCGCCGCATCGGCATGGCGGTGCATATCGATAAATCCCGGTGTCAGGCAGCGGCCTGCGGCCTCGATCGTCGAAAACGCCTGCGCGTCCGGCAAATTCCCAACCGCTTCGATCATGCCGTCTAAAATGCCGACATCCGCGTTGAACGCCGCCTTCCCCGTACCGTCAATGATCTTCGCACCGCGGATCAGCGTATCCAGCATGCTTATCCCTCCTTTTTTTGCAGTCTACCACACCGCGCAGCCGCTTGGCAAGGTCATTTCCCCTTGCAATCCGCCCCGGCGCAGAGTATACTGGAAAAAACGCAAAAAGGAGCCCTTCCATGAACAAAAAGAACCGCATTCACGACTGGCGCAAGCTCAAGTGGCCGTTTACCGTCACATTTCTATACTATTCCCTTCTCTCGCTTTACACCGGCACCGCCGAGCAGAGCGAGGACGGCTTTCTCACCATGTTCCTCACGGTTTTGATCGTGGACGCGGTCGCATATCTTTCCTACTGCTATTTTCTCTGCAAGAAAGAGGAGGACATGTCAAAGCTCTGGTTCGTCTTTATCCTCGCCTTTGTTCTTGTATCCACGCCGCAGCTCTCCATCCTCTGGCAGATGATGACGGCGCACGTTCTCGGCACATGACCGTCTCAATTTCACATGGTTTTCCCAGCGCTCTTTCCGCATGGAAGGGGCGCTTTTTTCGTGCTCTCTGTCATTTTTGCCCGGCTGTCAGAAAATCGGATAAGCCACTGCGTTTGCCCATAGGTTTCGACAATTTCCTTTGTTACTTTTTAAGATAAAGATGGGACTTTCCCGTCCGGGTGGCCGGCAAAAAGTTAACAGCTTATGCATTGAAACCGCCCCGCCTTTTTGCTATGCTGTTTTTATCAGGCCGCGTCTTTTTCACGCGGTCTGTAAAATGCTAAACAAAGGAGCTGAAGACATGCCGATCCGTCCGCTTGTCGATCGCACTTATCTCGAGCAGGTACTGCTCTCGCGTCTCTCCCGCGGCGAGGTACAGCAGTGGGTTCAGAAATACTTCCAGCCGTATCGTGAGCTGATGAGCTACTATCGCTGCGCGATCATGGAAGTGGAAACGAAGTTCAATGTGCTCAATGAAGAGCTTTCCCTGCAATACGACCGCAACCCCATCGAAACGATCAAAACACGTCTCAAGTCGCCGGAGAGCATCATGGAAAAACTCTCCCGCCGCGGCTATCCCATGACTGTGGAGAGCATTGAGCAGAACCTCAACGATATTGCAGGCGTGCGCGTCATCTGCTCGCACCCGTCGGACATCTACAAGCTCTCCGACGCGCTGCTGCGTCAGGACGACATCACGCTCATCGAGCGCAAGGACTACATCGCAAACCCCAAGCCCAACGGCTACCGCAGCCTCCATCTCATCGTCGAAACGCCCATCTTCCTGCACGACCAGAAGCGGCTTATGCGGGTCGAGGTGCAGTTCCGCACGATCTCGATGGACTGGTGGGCCAGCCTTGAGCATAAGATCCGTTACAAGAAAAATCTCCCCGAGATGGACTATGTGGAGCGCGAGCTCTATGAGTGCGCCGAGATCAGCGCACAGCTCGACGCGCGCATGGAAAAGCTCCAGAAGATCGCCGCACAGGCAACCGAGGAAAGGGATCGCGCCCTTTCCTCCTGATTGAAAATGTCCGCTTCGCGCGGACACGGAAAGGAAGCGTGACAACAGGAACGCAGCAGAGAAGATTGCCCATGCAGCAGAGCGCAAAGCCTTTGAGACCATGCTGGATTCTCTCATCAAAAAGGGTCAGACACAGGACGTCGGTGACATCGCCAACTCCTTGGTCGACATGGTGCAGAAGACTCATGGTTCGGTCTGGAAGCCTGAGACCTTCGCCGGTCTCCACATGATCGCCAACGAGCCGGACGGCAAGTGGGTGCATTATCTCCAGCGCCTGATCCGCGAATGCGACCCCTATCTTCTCAAAACGTTTCTGACGAATGCCGCTTACGAGGGTGGCTTCCGCGGCTTCCAGCAGGCGCAGAAAACGCCGAAAAGTATGGCTGCAACATTCCCTGGCTTATCCTGATGGATCCGACGAGCACATGCAACATGCGCTGCAAGGGCTGCTGGGCGGCGGAATACGGCCACAACCAGAATCTCACCTTTGAAGAAATGGATCGTGTGCTGACCGAGGCCAAGCAGCTCGGCACCCACGCCTGCCTCTTCACCGACGGCGAGTTCACAGGCGGCTGCATCGCCGGCGGCAAGCTCTACTGCCACATCAACGCCGCGGGTGACGTCGAGCCCTGCGTGTTCATCCATTACTCGGGTGCGAACATCCGCGAAAAGAGCTTCCTCGAATGTCTCCAGCAGCCGCTTTTTAAGGAGTACCGCAAGGGCCAGCCGTTCAACAACAACCACCTGCGCCCCTGCCCGATGCTCGAAAACCCGGAGCTGCTGCCCCAGATGGTCGCGCGCTCCGGCGCGCACTCGACCGACCTCGAAGCGCCTGAGAGCGTGGAGCACCTGTGCGGCAAGTGCGAGTCCTACGCCGCATGCTGGCGCCCCGAGGCCGAAAAGCTCTGGGACGAGGAGCACCACGACTAAATTGCTTTCATGTTACCTTCCCATACACACAAAGGAACCGCGCCGGTCTGCTTTCGCAGACCGGCGCGGTTCCTTTGACAGAAAGGCCGCCGGCTGGATATCCAACGGCCTTTGCCAAATCTTCGACTATTTTTACTTGAGTGCAGCGAGCAGGGCGTCAACGCGGTCGGTCTTCTCCCAGGCAACGCCGAGATCCTCGCGGCCCATGTGACCGTAAGCGGCGAGCTGGCGGTAGATGGGACGGCGCAGGTCGAGGTCGCGGATGATGGCGGTCGGGCGCAGGTCGAAGACCTTCTCCACAGCCTCTTCGAGCTTGCCGTCGTCGACCTTGCCGGTGCCGAACGTCTCAATAAGCACGCTCACGGGATGCGCAACGCCGATGGCGTAGGCGAGCTGGACCTGGCACTTGTCGGCAAGGCCCGCGGCCACAATGTTCTTAGCGACATAGCGCGCGGCGTAAGCGGCACTGCGGTCGACCTTCGTCGGGTCCTTGCCGGAGAATGCGCCGCCGCCGTGCGGGGCGCTGCCGCCGTAGGTGTCGACGATGATCTTGCGGCCGGTCAGGCCGCTGTCGCCCTGCGGGCCGCCGATGACGAAGCGGCCGGTCGGGTTAACATAAATCTTGGTGTTCTCGTCCATCAGCTCCGCGGGAACGGTCGGCTTGATGACAAGCTCGATCATGTCCTTGCGGATCTGCTCAAGCGTCGCCTCCGGCGCGTGCTGGGTGGAGAGGACGACCGTGTCGACGCGGACGGGCTTGCCGCTCTCGTCGTACTCGACCGTCACCTGCGTCTTGCCGTCGGGACGGAGATAGTCGACAAGGCCCTGCTTGCGCACGTCGGTCAGCTTCTTTGCCATCTTATGGGAAAGGGAGATCGCGAGCGGCATGAGCTCGGGCGTCTCGGTGCAGGCGTAGCCGAACATCATACCCTGATCGCCCGCGCCGTTGTCGAGCTCGCTCGCGCCGCTTTCCTTATTTTCAAAGGAGTTGTCGACGCCCATCGCGATATCGCCGCTCTGCTCGTCGATGTTCGTGATAACGCCGCAGGTGTCGCAGTCGAAACCGTACTTCGCGCGGTCATAGCCGATGTCGCGGATGACGTCGCGCGCGATCTTCGGGATGTCGACATAGCAGCTCGTGGTGATCTCGCCCATGATGTGGACAAGGCCGGTGGAGACGGTCGTCTCGCAGGCCACGCGGCCGTTGGGGTCTTTTTCAAGGATCGCGTCGAGCACCGCATCGGAGATCTGGTCGCAGATCTTGTCGGGATGCCCCTCGGTGACGGATTCGGAGGTGAATAAACGTTTTGCCATGGTTACTTTTCTTCCTTTCTCGTTGTTGGGAAAAACAAAAAATACTCTGTCGAACCGACAGAGTATCGCGCTTTCTGCTCTTCCTCATCTTTCGATTCGTTCGTCGGATTTGGCACCTTGCCTCTTCGGGCAGGTTGTCGTGGTGTCATAGGGCCGATCCCTCAACCACTCTCGATGAAGTATTCACTTGTGGCTTTCGCCGAATCGTATTGTAGCACATTTGTGCGTTTTGTCAATCAATATTTTGTAATTTTGCGCAAAACCTTGACTTTGACTGGATTTATGCTACAATATTGCCCACGAATTGAATGTCATCGGAGGACTTGCGGCCGCAGCCGCAGCAGTCGAAAAGATGTCGGATGCGTCCGGTCAGGCAAATGACCGGGCTTTTTTTATGTACGCTTAACGAACCGGAGGCTTTGGAGGCTTTTTATGAAGATTTCCCTTTCCGATCATTTCACCTATCAAAAGCTGCTGCGCTTTGTCGCGCCCAGCATTTTCATGATGATCATCACCTCTATTTACAGCATTGTCGACGGCTTTTTCGTTTCGAACTTTGTCGGCAAGAATCCCTTCGCCGCGCTGAACCTCATCTTCCCCGTCATCATGGCGCTCGCCGCCTTCGGCTTCATGATCGGCACGGGCGGCAGCGCGCTCATCGCCAAAACGCTCGGCGAGGGCAAGCAAAAAGAGGCAAACGAGATCTTCTCCATGCTCGTCGTGGCGCTCGCGGTGGGCGGCGCTGTGCTGAGCGGCGTGTGCCTTCTTTTTCTTCGTCCCATCTCCTACGCCGTCGGCGCGACCGACCTCACGATCGATGACTGCATGCTCTACGGGCGTGTGCTGCTCGCGTCTCTCCCCTTCTTCATGCTGCAAAACAGCTTTCAGAGCTTTCTTGCCACGGCGGAAAAGCCGCACTTCGGCCTGCGCGTGACGGTTTGCGCGGGTCTTACGAACATGGTGCTTGATTTTCTGCTCGTCTATGTCTTTCCGCTGGGGCTTCTCGGTGCGGCACTCGCAACGGCCTTTTCCCAGCTTGTCGGCGCGCTGATCCCGCTCGTCTACTTTCTGCGCCCGAACGACTCCCCCCTCCGTCTGACGCGCCCGCGCTTTGACCTCCGCGCGCTCGCGTGCGCCTGCGGCAACGGCTCGAGCGAAATGGTCAGCAACCTTTCCACCTCACTCGTCGGCGTCCTCTACAACATCCGTCTCATGGCCATCGCGCAGGAAAACGGCGTCAGCGCCTACGGCGTTCTCATGTATGTCAGCTTCATCTTCATGGCCTTTTTCTTTGGCTACTCCATCGCGGTCACGCCTGTCGTCGGCTATCACTACGGCGCGCAGAACCACGCGGAGCTCAGGAGCCTGCTCAAAAAAAGCCTGACCGTTACGCTCCTCTCGAGCCTTGCCATGACAGCCTCCGCCATTCTGCTTGCCCGGCCCATCGCCCACGTTTTCGTCGGCTACGACGCGGAGCTCTGTGACATGACGGTCAATGCGCTGCGCATCTATGCCCTCTCGTTCCTCGTCTGCGGCTTCAACATCTTCGGCTCGGCGTTTTTCACAGGGCTCAACAACGGCACGGCCAGCGCGCTCATTTCGTTCCTGCGCACGCTCGTCATTCAGGTCGCCGCCATTTTGATCCTGCCGAAGCTTCTCGGCATCAACGGCATCTGGCTCGCCATCACCGTGGCCGAAACGCTCACGCTGCTCGTTACGGGAGCGCTGTTCCTTGCGGGCCGTGAAAAATATCACTACGCCTGAATTTCCATCAACAGCCAATGAACGGCCGCAGCGGTCCCCCGCCGCGGCCGTCCTTGCGCTTTCTGACGGGCTGTGGCATAATAATTCTGTCAAATTCTACTTTTGGAGGTGAATGTTATGTGCTTTTGGTGGTTTATGTTACTATGCGATTTGATCATTCCCATTGTTATGGTCATTGCAGGAAGAATGATGTGGAAGCATTGCCCAAAACATATAAACAGCATGTTAGGATACAGAACAACCCGTTCAATGAAAAATATGGATACATGGAAATTTGCTCATGACTATTGTGGAAAACTTTGGTGGAAAATAGGATGGATAATGGTTATACCATCTGCCTTGATACATATTCCGTTATACCATAGTGATAAGAATACGATTGGATTTGCAGGGATAATTCTTGTAACAATCCAATGTTTTATTATGATTCTATCAATTTATCCGACAGAAAAAGCTTTGAAAAAACATTTTAATGATGATGGAATACCCAGATAGATTTCAGTTTGTCATTGCCACATAATTGATTTCTTCACCGACCGGTACAATCACCGGTCGTTTTTTTGCATTTTCCTCTTGACTTCTCATATTGTTGTGATATTATTTTGATATCAAGTTTGGAGGTGCTTTTTATGGAAGAAAAGATCATCACCGGTCATAAAAACGGCATGCTCGTGCTGCTGCTCGAGCTTGTTCTCTACATCGCCGCGGTCGTTTTTCTGATCGTCGGCATCAATGCAGGCTTTCTGCCCCTTGTCGTCCTTTGCGTCATCGTGCTGTCGCTCGGCTGGATCCCGCTGTGCGGCCTGCGCGTCCTAAAGCCGCAGGAGGCGCTCGTGCTCACGCTCTTCGGCAAGTACACCGGCACGCTCAGGGGTGAGGGCTTCTACTGCGTCAACCCCTTCTCCACGTCCTTCAACCCCGCCGCTAAGACGAAGCTCAACCAGTCCGGCGACGTGGACGGCGGCCACAAGGGCGCCAATCTCCTTGTCGCCATGCAGGGCGCGTCCGCCGAGGTCGAGGTGGGCGGCAGCAAGAAAATCTCGCTCAAGATCATGACGCTCAACAACGCCCGCCAGAAGATCAACGACTGCCTCGGTAACCCCGTGGAGATCGGAATCGCCGTGATGTGGCGCGTGACCGACACGGCCAAGGCCGTTTTCAATGTGGACAACTACAAGGAGTATCTCTCCCTCCAGTGTGACGCGGCGCTGCGCAACATCGTGCGCATCTACCCCTATGACGTTGCTCCCGGCATCGACACCACCGGCGACGGTCACGCCGACGAGGGGAGCCTGCGTGGGTCGAGCGAGGTCGTTGCCGCGCGCATCCGCGACGAGATCCAGTCCAAGGTCGCCGACGCGGGCCTTGAGATCATCGAAGCGCGCATCACCTATCTCGCCTATGCGCCCGAGATTGCGGCGGTCATGCTCCAGCGCCAGCAGGCCAGCGCCATCATCGACGCACGCAAGATGATCGTCGACGGCGCGGTCGGCATGGTCGAAATGGCGCTTGAGCGTCTTGCGAAAAATGGCACGGTGGAGCTTGACGAGGAGCGCAAGGCGGCGATGGTCTCGAATCTGCTCGTCGTGCTCTGCGGCAACCGCGACGCGCAGCCCGTCGTCAACTCTGGAAGCCTCTATTAACCCGACATGAACGACAACGCCAAAAAGCAGGTTCCTCTGCGCCTTTCGCCCAAGCTCTACGCCGCCATCGCCGCCTGGGCGGAGGACGATTTCCGTTCCGTCAATGGCCAGATCGAATACCTGCTGACCGAATGCGTGCGCCAGAGGAAAAAGAACGGTAAGTACGTCGGCGAAGAGATCGACGTGCCGCCCGAGCTCGATCTCAAGTGAACAAGCGTTAAGAATGCGGAAAGAATTCGTTTCTTTCCGCATTTCTGCTCTTCATTCCATTTCAGAATGTGCATTTGTTCAAAGTTTATTGATGACTTTTTCCCGGCGCTGTGTCATAATAGATGCAAATGTTATTTACGACAAGTGAGGTATCCCGCATTGAAAAAGCTCAACCAGGCGATCGACCGCTTCTGTATCCTGCACCCGAATTTCGGCATTCCGAACCTGATGCTTTATGTGGTCATCGGCAACGTGGTGCTCGGACTGCTGTCCGGTTTTTCCACCGGCAATTTCCTGAGTTTCTTCTCCTTTACGCTTGATGGACTCCTCCACGGGCAGATCTGGCGTCTTATCACCTTCGTTCTGATCCCCGAGAGCACAAGTCCCTTCTATCTTCTCATCACCTGCTACTTCTACTACTGGATCGGCTCGGCGCTTGAGCGGCAGTGGGGTACGGCCAAGTTCACCACCTATTACCTCAGCGGCATGCTGCTTACCGTCATCGGCGCAAGCATCGTCAGCCTCATCACAGGGTACAGCATTCCTGTCTACGGTGCAAATTATGTCAACTTTGCCATGTTCATGGCTTTCGCCCTGCTCTATCCCGATACGCAGGTGCTTTTCATGTTCATCATTCCTATTCGCATGAAGTGGCTCGCCTATCTCGATATATTCTACTTCTTCTTCGACATTTTCCGCTACATTTCCGCAGGTGTCGGCTATTATGCCATTCTGCCGGTCGTGGCGCTTCTCAACTTCGTCATCTTCTTCTGGCCTGAGCTTACGCGCTTTTTCCAGCTTGAGCGACACCAGAGCAAGCAGGCCTCGCACTTCCACAACACCGTGCGCAATCAGCAGCGTCAGGAGCAGTATCAGCAGCAGACGCAGGGCTTTCGTCATAAATGTGCCGTATGCGGCCGCACCGATGTGACGAATCCCGAGCTTCAGTTCCGCTATTGCAGCAAGTGCGCAGGCTACCATTGCTTTTGCTCCGACCACATTTTCAATCACGTTCACTTTACGGACGAGCAGCCATAAGCAAAGGGAGGCATTTTTATGGCGTATACCAGGCAGCAGGCGTGGGATTTGCTCACGCAGTACAACAAGGGCGAATTTCACTTAAAGCACGCGTGCATCGTTGCCGATGTCATGCGTTGGTACGCAGAACAGCTCGGCTACGGCGAGGAAGCGGATTTCTGGGAGATCGTCGGGCTTTTGCACGATCTCGACTTTGAACTTTACCCCGACGAGCACTGCATCAAGTCGCAGCAGATCATGCGCGAGCACGGTCTTGACGAGCGCTTGATCCGCGCCACCGCGAGCCACGGCTACGGCCTGCACTTCGACGGGCTGCCCGAGCCGCAGCACGAAATGGAAAAGGTGCTCTTCGCCACCGACGAGCTCACAGGCCTCATCGGCGCGGCTGCGCTCATGCGTCCGAGCAAAAGCGTCAGCGATCTTGAGGTCAAATCCGTCAAGAAAAAATACAAAGACAAGAAGTTTGCCGCCGGCTGCTCGCGCGAGGTCATCGAGCGCGGCGCTGCAATGCTCGGCTGGGATCTCGATACGCTCATCGAGCGAACGATCCTTGCCATGCGCGCAAGCAGTCATGTCGACTGATCCCTCCACATCATTTTTTACCGGTCATCGGTTACCTGCGGAAAGGAAGGTGCTTCTATGAGCGATTTTACCCCCACGCCCACGCCAAGTTACAGCGGTAAGCTCCGCAACCACATGCTGATGGTGCCTGAATGCATCGAGGAGTGCAGCGGCATCCGCATCTTCGGCCGAACGATCAAGTCCTTTGTCTTTTCCACCGACGTTGCCACCATCGCAAGCTGCAATGCCGACGCGGTGATCGCCGTTTACCCCTTTACGCCCCAGCCGCGTATTGCGCGCGCCATCATCAGCGTGGCGGATATGCCGGTGTTCTGCGGCGTTGGCGGCGGCTTCACCTCCGGTGCGCGTTCCGTCGCGCAGGCGATGGAGGCTGAGCACTGCGGCGCTTACGGCGTTGTGCTCAACGCTCCCGTTTCGGCCGACATCATGCGCGATATCCGCGCGCATATCGACATTCCCGTTGTTGCGACCATCGTTTCCGCCACGCAGGATACTGAGGCACGTATCGCCGCAGGCGCCGACATTCTGAACGTCTCCGCCGCCGCGGAAACACCGCAGCTTGTCGCTGCGCTCCGCGCGCGTCACCCCGAGATCCCCATCATCGCCACCGGCGGCCCGAGAGATGAGACCATTCGCAAGACCATTGCCGCAGGTGCGAACGCCATCACCTACACCCCGCCCGACAACGGCGTGCTGCTCGCCGACATCATGACCGCGCATCGCGAGCGCTACCGCTAAACTACATATCCTCATTAAAAAGGCTGACCCGTACAGGTCAGCCTTTTTCTGTTTCTTTTTCAGTACGGACACGGGAATGCGGAGAACACCGCATGTCCGTCCGTGAGGGTGAAGGGATATTCGTAAACGTCCTGCTCGCCGGTGAGCACAAATGTGTTCTTTTCATCGTTCCAGTCCTGGCGGTCGATCGTCTGAATAACCTTGCCTGCCGTATCGCCGCTCCACTCGACCCGGAGACTTTCGCCGCCGATACTGGTGTCGCTGCCGCGGTCAGCGGAGAGCACATAAAGCTTGCCGTCGATCTCCTTGAAGCGATCCGGCGAATACGCAAACCATTCGTTCATCAGTTCTTCCGTCACATGCGCTCTGAGCAGTGTGCGCAGCTGTTCCATCGTGTTGATGTTCATAAGGCCGAAGCGGCAGTAATCTCTCCCGTCGTTATCTTCGACCATCGGCACGCTGTTGTCCATGGGCGGCGTTGTCATGTGGAACCACGCCCAGAGATCCTCGGTCACACGGTAATCTGCAAGCACGACCGTTTCCTTCGGCATATCGAGCAGCGACTGCATGTGGCGGCTGAGCGTATAGAAAAAGCTGTCATACGGGATCTGGAACTCCTGCGGCCCCACCGCGTAAGGTGCAATAATATATTGGTCGAACGTCACCGTCAGGCCGTCTTCCGTAAAGTTCAGTGTGGCAAATGTCGGAAAATCATGCAAATAGGAATCGTAATCGGAAAAGTATACATCAGCCATGTGCTTTTCTTCGACCTCATTGAGCATCTGCCAATAGATGGCCCTCTGGAAGGTCGAAGCATCGCCGTAGCGGCTGCTTTCGTCCGCCAAATCATCTGCCGTCAGGAATTTTCCCGTCGTCAGGTCGAAGTTCCACGCGCGGCTGTAGCTGTTGGGATGCACGCCGCCGTAGTAGGTGTAGCCCTCGGCCGCAATGCTCAGGAGCTTCCCCTCGGTCATATAGGTCTGCGCCATGGTCAGCTCGCTCGTCCAAAAGCTTCCCTCTGTAAACGCGCTCGAACCGCCCTCGGCATAGAGTTCCTTCGCCTCCGAAGCGACCTGCGCCGCATCGGACTGAAGCCCTGCGAGCACGTTGTTCATCTCTGTATTGAAGGCATTCTGCGCCGTGAGCTGCGATGTATCGACCGCGCCGTCGTTGGCCGTCACATTCTCCGCAGGCGTATAAAGCTCGCCGCTTTCCGTGCGCAGCTCAAGCATCGGCAGCTCGTAGCGCTCCGCCATCAGCACCGTGCCGTCGTCGGCCTTGTATTCGTTTTCATAGACCTGCGTTGCAACTTCAAAATGCAGCGCGCCCTGCGCGCCGACCCTGTCCGCCGCACCCTCCTCCTTTGCGCCGCATGCGGCAAGATTCAGTGCCAGTACGCAGCAAAGCAGCATCAGCCATTTTTTCATCGTAGTCTCCTTTCAGGGTTTGAGGAAATCCTCCTCAAACGATCACAGGCCCCTGCGTCCACGCGCCGCCGCCTTTGGCAGCGCGCAGCTCAGGGTAAGCAAGCACATATTGATCGCATGCCCGTGCAGAGAGCGCAAAGAGCCTCTGTGCCTCCTCACTCAACGAGCGCACATCGGCGCTTTTGGTCAGCACCGGCGCGCTCCCCTCATTTTTGATCGCTCTGAGCAGCATTCTTCCCCGCTCATTGCACGCCAAAACGCGCAGATACGGGATCTCCTGCGGCAATTCTGCCGCCGCTATGTCAAGATACGCCGCAAGCAGCATCCGCCGCAACCGCGCATAGGCATAGCGCTTCGTTTTCACCGTGCCGAGCAGCTCGTCAACAGAGGCGGCCGTTCGTACCGCGGCATAAAAGCGGCGGTAGAGTCCCTCTCCACCGCTGTCGTAGCGGGCAAAGTCCGCTTCCTCCAGCATACGCAGGCGCGAAAGCATCGCCCGCTCCGCTCCCTTCATCGTCACCGGCGCGCGTCCCGCCGCGCATTCGCTGGCGTAGATCGCAGCGCTTTCCGCCGTTAAAAAGGCAGATGCGTCCTCGCCGCCAGCAAGCAGCGCGCGGATATAGCTCGCCGAGGCGAAGCCCTCTGCCGCGCCCTCGTTGTGACCCACGGCTCTGCGCTCCATCGCAAGCGGCGTGATCGAGCTGTCACCTTGCAGCAGTGCCTTGCAGTATTCTACGCCGAGGATATCGTTCGGCTCCCGGAGCACCGCGGCATCCTCGCCGATGAGCGCCCTCGCGGCGCTCTCCCTCGCCACGGCAAAGGACAGGCCCTTGGCAAGCTCCTCTCGCAGCGCGTCGGGAAAATCCGCCCGCAGCAGTGCTTCCGCTGCGCGGCGCAGCTTCTCCGTTTCGCCGCACTCGCTGCCGAATACCAGCGTATCAACGATACCCGTCGCGTTCAGAACGCCGACGCCGCCGCGGGCAAAGCCCTCCGCCGAGGCGATCGACCACGGCAGCGGCAATTCAAGCACAAGATCCGCCCCGCCGCGCACAGCGGCCTCGGCGCGCGCATGCGCGCGTTCGATGGCAAAATCGCCCCGCTGGACAAACTCGCCGCTCATCGCGCACACAATGCCGCATTCTTCCGTCCCATTCCTGCGCCGCAGCTCGTCGAGCTGCCACTTGTGGCCGCAGTGGAAGGGATTATATTCGCATATTATACCAAATACTCTCATGAAAGTCCTCTCAAAGCGGTTACAAAAGAGTAACGTTTTGTTAAATTTACTTGTCTTTGCCAAAAAAGTTGTTATAATATAGGTTGTATTGAATTGTACATTCAATCTATTGTATGTATTCTATCGGAAATCTGGGCGCAATGCAAGCCGCCCTCGGAAAAAGGAGTATACTTATGAATGTTCTGGTCATCAACGCAGGTTCTTCTTCCCTGAAGTATCAGCTGCTCAACCCCACTTCGGGCGAGCTGCTTGCCAAGGGTCTGTGCGAGCGTATCGGCATCGACGGTCTGTTCACCTACAAGCCCCAGCTGCCCGGCAAGGAAGCTGTCAAGGCCGCTTCCGTCTTCATGCCCACTCACAGCGAGGCCATTCAGGCTGTGCTGAACGCGCTTGTCGATGAGAAGAACGGCGTGATCTCCTCCATGAAGGAGATCGACGCGGTCGGCCACCGCGTTGTTCACGGCGGCGAAAAGTTCGCCAAGTCCGTCGTCATCACCGATGAGGTCATGCACGCCATCGAGGAGTGCAACCCCCTCGCCCCGCTCCACAACCCCGCCAACATCATCGGCATCAAGGCCTGCCAGGAGCTGATGCCCGGCGTTCCCATGGTCGCCGTGTTCGACACCGCCTTCCACCAGACCATGCCCCCCGTGGCCTATACCTATGCCATTCCCTACGAGTACTATGAGAAAGACAAGGTTCGCCGCTACGGCTTCCACGGCACCTCTCACAAGTATGTTTCCCAGCGCGCGGCCGATATGCTCGGCAAGCCCATCGAGCAGCTCAAGCTGATCTCCTGCCACCTCGGCAACGGCTCCTCCGTCACCGCGATCGACGGCGGCAAGAGCGTCGACACCTCCATGGGCTTCACCCCGCTCGCCGGTCTTCCCATGGGTACCCGCTCCGGCGACATTGACGCCGGTATCCTCGAGTACCTGATGAACAAGTACGGCATGGACATCACCGAGATGCTCAACATCCTCAACAAGAAGTCCGGCGTCATGGGCGTCAGCGGCGTCAGCTCCGACTTCCGCGATCTCGAAGAGGCCTTCGAGCAGGGCAATGAGCGCGCCGGCCTTGCTGTCGATATGTTCAACTACGGCGTGAAGAAGCTCATCGGTGCGTATGCAGCCGCGATGGGCGGCGTGGACGCCATCATCTTCACCGCAGGTGTCGGCGAGAACAGCGCTTCCCAGCGCATGGCCATCGCCTCCGGCCTCGAGTTCATGGGTGTTAAGATGGACGAGGACGCCAACAAGGTCCGCGGCGAAGAGCGCGTCATCTCCGCGCCCGATTCCAAGGTCACCGTCCTTCTCATTCCCACGAACGAGGAACTGATGATCGCCATGGATACCGAGATGCTTGTCGGCTGATCTCACCCAAAAACGATCACAAAAAGCCCGCTTACAGCACTGCTGGAAGCGGGCCTTCTCATTTCTTACCGGCGGGACGAGGCAGCGTGCCGCACAAGCTCGCACAGGGGCAGAATGTACAAAAAACATGCCAGCGCCATGCTCATCGTCGGCGCGCCGACCGTTGAAAGCGGCGTCCCTCCCGCGATCGACCACGGAATGAGCGGCGCAACGACCACGGCGCTGTTTTCAAGGTTGATGGCAAACTGTTCCTTGCTTTGCTGTGACGACGCACAGAGCTGATGCGTCAGAATGATCGTCAGCGTCTGGTTGCAGGCAAGAAGTCCCGCCAGGAGCGCCGTCAGCAGCATGGCGGCGTAGGGCGAGGTCTTTTCGCTCAAAGCCGTGATGCGCGCGCAGAGCCGGTCAAGTAGTCCCGTCTTGCGGAAAATGCCGGAATAGGCTGACGAGATCGTCACGATCATTGCCACGCGCAGCATCGAGAGGATGCCGCCGCCGTTGAGCATTGCGCCGACCTCGGCGTCCGCCGCCGTGTAACCCAAAGCCGCGGTCTTGAGGATCGTCACCGCGTCCAGACGGCGAAGAAAAGCGCACAGCACGACCGATGCCAAAATGCTCGCCGCCATTGCCCGCTTGACCTTCACGCGCAGGAGCGACAGCGCCAGAATGAGCACCGCCGGCAGGCACATGACCCAGTGCAGCGCCATCTCGCGTCCGTAGAGCGACCACAACTCGCCCGCCGCACCGCCGTCGCTTTTCAGCATTCCAAGCGCGGTGTAAATGCCGCAGCTGAGGAGGAACGGCACAAGCGCCGTTTTCAGCATGCGTTTGATGTTATCATAGATATTCGTCTCCGTCAGCTCGCTCACAAGCAGCGCGCTCGTTGAGACCGGCGAGCAGCGGTCGCCGAAATAAACGCCGGAGAGCATCGCTCCGCCAAGCAGCACCGGATCCATGCCCATCGACACGCCCACACTCACGCAAATAGTGCCCATCGTCGCCGCCGTGCCGAACGCCGTCCCCATCAGCATCGAAACGCCGCAATTCAGCAGGAATGTCATCAGCAGCAGGATCTGCGGCCGGATGAGGTCAACGGCGCAGCAGATGATGAACGGCAGCGTGCCGCACGCGCGCCAGAGGGCGGTCAGCATACCGATGAGGGGAACGACGAGCAGCACGCTCGCCGACGTTTTCACGCCCGCACCGATCATTTTCCCCAGTTCCTTCCAGGAAAAACCCTGCTGCCTGCCGTGCAGCGTAAAGATCACCAACCCTGCCAAAAGCGCATAGAGGATATTGGCCCGCAGCACAAGGCAGGCCATCAGCGCCAGACAAAAAAGAACGATTGCAGCCATCTCAGTCCTCCCCTATCCTTTTTCAATACAGTACGCTATCTTAGCACGCGCGGCGGAAAAAGGAAATCTTCTCCTGCCGTTTCATATGCTCTGCCCACAGTATAATTCCTGCTTTTATGCTTGTAAAACTGTTAAAATTGATATATTCTACAAGAAACAACTGTGAAAGGAGGACTCCCGTGAATTTTCATTCCCTTGACTATTTTCTCGTGCTCGCGCGGGAGAAAAACTTTACCCGCGCCGCCGAAGCACTGCATATCACGCAGCAGTCGCTCTCGTCCCACATTGCGGGACTTGAAAAGGAGCTTGGCTGCACACTCCTTGTGCGCCGCACGCCGCTTGAGCTCACCTACGCGGGCCGGAAGTTTCTGCACTATGCCGAATCTATCGGGCAGACGCGGCAGACAATGGAGCGCGAATTCTGCGATATTTCCGAAAATCAGAAGGGCGAGCTGCGCGTCGGCATTGCCTACACGCGCGGCCGCGCCATCATGCCGCGCCTGATCCCCGCCTTTCAGCGTCAGTACCCGAATGTTGAGATCATGCTGTGCGAGTGCTCGAACGACGCGATTCAAAAGGCGCTGCTCAGCGGCGGCATTGACCTTGCCATCGCCGCCTATCCCAAGGCGCCGCCCAGCATCGAGCTCGCCGACTACTACACTGAGCACACTGTTCTCTGCCTTGTGGACAGTCTTCTTGTGCAGTGTCAGATCGACCTCGATGTACGCCGCAATGAGATCGCCGCAGGGGACTTGCACTCGCTGCGTGACTGCCCGTTCGTTCTCGGCTCAGCCGCAGATATCGGCGGACGCATTGGACGCGAGCTGCTGCGCGCCTCGGGCATCTCGCCTATCAGCAAGGCGACGTCGGAAAATGTCGAAACGCTGCTCGCGCTCTGCGTGCAGGGCGTGGGCGCGTGCTTCTGTCCGGAAAATCTACTGCAAACAGCGCTCTCGCCCGAGCAGCTCGCGCAGCTGCACATTCTCCCCCTCTGCCCCAGTGCGTCGTATCCCATCTGCTTTGGCTATCTCAGGCGCTCGTATCCGTGGAGCGTGCTCTCCGAATTCATCCGCATCGCCCGCGAGCAGATCAGATCCGCATAATAAGCGCCGCCCGCAGAATGTCTGCGGGCGGCTTGCACTTTACACTTTGGCCGCGGGCTGCTGCTGCGTAATGCAGTGGATGTTGCCGCCGCCGAAGGCGACCTCGCGCGTCTGCACGGGTACGACCTCACGGTCGGGGAACATTTCCTGCACCTGCCGGGCGGCGAGCGCGTCGTTTTCGTCGCCGTACTGCGGCAGGATCACCGCACCGTTGACAATGAGGAAGTTCATATACGACGCGATGCTCACCTCGCCGTTTTCCCGCGGGATCGTCCCCTCCACCGCGTCGATGGTGTCCGCCCCTTCAAGGAGGCACGGTTTTTTCGTCAGGCACAGCTTGTGGACTTTGAGTTTTCTCCCCTTGGCGTCCGTCGCAGCGCTCAGAAAGCGGTACGCTGCCTGCGCCTGCTCGTAGAACGGGTGGTTCTTATCCTCCGTCCAGATGCAGGCGACCTCACCGGGCGCAACAAAACAGGCCACGTCGTCGATGTGTCCGTTCGTTTCGTCGGGGTCGATGCCGTCCTTGATCCACAGTACCTTTTCGCAGCCGAGATAGTCGAGCAGCATTTTTTCGATCTCTTCTTTCGATTTGTCCGGGTTGCGCCCCGCGGAGAGCAGGCACATTTCCGTCGTCAGCACCGTTCCTTCGCCGTCAACATGGATAGAGCCGCCCTCGAGCACGAAATTTTCCGTGCGGTAGCTGTCCACGCCCGCGATCTCGCAGATCTTGCGCGCGACCTGGTCGTCCTTGTCCCAGGGAAAGTAAAGCCCGTCCACAAGCCCGCCCCAGGCGTTGAACGCCCAGTCCACCGCGCGAAGGCCGCCCCGGTCGTTCACAAGGAAAGTCGGCCCGCAGTCGCGCACCCACGCATCGTCGCTCTCAAGCTCCACCACGCGGATATTTTCCGGCAGGCGGGCGCGCGCGTTCTGATACTGGCGCACCGACGCGCCGACGGTAACCTGCTCAAAGCGGGCAATGGCCTTTGCGACCTCGGCAAAGGCGCGCTGCGCGGGCTTTCCGCCGTTGCGCCAGTTGTCGCTGCGCTCGGGCCAGAGCATCCAAACGCCCTGCTGCGGTTCAAATTCAGCGGGCATGCGATACCCGTCCTGCTTCGGCGTTGTGCCGATAATTCTTCTTGCCATACATTTATCTCCTTATGATGAAACCATACTTAGCTGCGCGCGGTTTTCCCGCGCAGCGCGATCAGCACCTCGCCGATCGCCGCGCTGAGGATCGTCCCGATCGTGATGGGCAGGAAACTTTTAAGCGTTTCCGCATCAAACGAGAGCGGCACGGCGGTAAAGATGATAGAAATGATGATGAGCGCCATCGGCACATAGGCGATGCAGCGCAGCGCCGCATCTGACCCCGGCACGCGGAAGGGGCGCGGCATCTTTGCATCTACGCGCCGCAGCTTCAAAAACGCGGGAAACACGGGAAGATAGCTCAACAGCAGCATCACAAGATTCAGCGCAAAAAAGCTCCAAAAGAGCGAGGAATCCGGCGTGACTGTCTCAATGAGCACGCCCAAAATGCACACGCCCGAGGCAACGACGCCCGAGGCGACCGCCGAACCGACAGGCATGTTGTTTTTTGCCCATCGCTTTGCAAAAACGCGCGGCATATCGTTGTGGTCTGCAGCGAGCGCCGCCGTCGAGTTGACGCCCATTGACCACGAGATCATGTTGCCGAACAGCGTCACAAGAAACAACAGCGCCACCACGGCAACAAGCACGCCGCCGTCAGCGCCAAGGATCAGCGACACCGCGTCGATGAGGCCCGAGTCCACGCTGATCTCGCGCACGTCCACCGCCGCGCCGATGCCGAAGGCCGAAAAAAGATAGATGGCCGCAATGACGATGCCGCCGGTCACGATGGACTGCGGGATCTGCTTTTTCGGCTCGCTCATGCTGCCGGCAAACGTACACACGACCTCGAAACCAAGGAAGTTAAAAATGATGACCGAGATATACGAGAGGCTCGTGAGGTCGAACGACGGCAGGAACGTCCGCGCCGACATATCGTTGACAAAGCCGTAGCGGCTGATATACCACACGCCGAGTCCGCCGACGAGCAGCGCCAGCAGGATCTTGATGACAGCGCTCACGTTCAGGATCACGATGCTGTCGCACACGGGATAGCAGGCAATGAGCGTGACGATCCAGATGAAAAGAAGCTGCACGGCGAGCGAGGCAATGGTTCCCATCTGCCGCCCCGTGATGTCGCGCAGCAGTTCCGGACACATCACCGCGAGCGACGCCATCCACAGCGGAAAGTTGATCCAGTAGTACCACGAGGCGCGCGCCGCCCACTTCCCCTGCGGATACGCCGCGTGGATCCAGTCATAAAGCCCGCCGTCGCCCGCGTAAGCCGTACCGAGCTCGGCGGCGATCAATCCGTAGGGCAGCAAAAACGCAAGGATCATAAATCCCCACCAGAAATACTGGCTGTTGCCGATGGACGCGACCGGCGCCGCCGCTTCGGCGACAAACACCACGCAGATGACTGACAGGATCACGTCCGCAAGACGAAATTGATTCTTTTCCATTGTTTTTCTCAGCTCTTTTCCGCCCTTGCAATGCCGCAGTAGGCCTCCGTGCAGCCGAGCTTATCGCACAGCACCCGGTCAAGCTCCTCCTTCGCCGCGGCGATCTGTGCACCGCTCGGCTCGCGGCGGCAGCGCGTCAGATAGACGAGAAGCCCGCGCATGGCCGTCAGGCGGTTGCCCGCCTGCTCCCAGCAGAGGGAAGCATCGCTGTCTGCGACCTCGTCTGTCACGTCCTCGCCGCGCGTGGCGGGCAGGCAGTGCAGGAACTTGCAGCCGAGGTTCCCCAGCTGCATCAGCTCGCGGTTCACCTGATAGTCATGGAACACGCGCACGCGTTCCTCCTTCGGCATCTCGTTTTCGTAGAGACCGTACCACACATCGGTGTAGATGAAATCCGCGCCGCGCACGCTATCGCGCTCGTCGGTGACGAGAAAACTGCCGCCGGAAAGCGCGCAGTTCTTCTTCAGGATCTCCTTGTGTTCTTCGTTCAGCTGGTGACCCTCGGGGCCGTACTGAACAAAATGCATGCCGAGCTTTGTCGTGATGAATCCGAGCGATGCGCACACCTGTGTCGCGTCGCCGACGAAGACGACCTTGCAATCCTCCAATCTCTTTCCCTGCGGCAGATGCTCCATGATGGTGCACATATCGCCGATCTCCTGCGTGGGGTGATTATAGTCCGACATGCCGTTGATGACGGGGATCGTGCAACTTTTCCCCAGTTCCTCGATCGTCTTGTGCGCGATGACGCGCGCCATCACGATGTCCACGAGCTTTGAGAGCACCTTGCCCGTGTCGCCGATGGTCTCATGTCCGCCGAGCTGGATCATACCGGGGCCTAAATACTGCGCGTGGCCGCCCATCTGGCTCATCGCCGTTTCAAACGAAACGCGCGTGCGCGTGCTGGACTGCTGAAAAATCATGCCGAGCGTCATGTTCCGCATCAGCGGCGGATAGTACCCTGCCTTGATGGCCTTTTTGATGGCAAGCGACAGTTCGATGATGTCGAGCAGCTCCTGCTTGGTCCATTCGTTGGTGTCGATAAAATCTTTTTTCATATTCTTCCTCCAACTGTTGTCGAGTGCTGTTGCCGCGGCCGTATTCGCCGCGGGAAATGCCGGGCTTAGTGTCTGCACTTTTTTCCAGTTCATGCGCCCATACCCGCGCAAAACGAGGAAGAAGGCTGACATTTCCTTGCGCAGCGCGCATTTTACACAAATTTTACAATTCTCTGATGGTGGATTTGACAATGCTCCTTTATGCTGTAACTTGGTTAAGAATGAATGATCAAAAAAGAAAAAGGAAAGATAGAAAATATGGATATTTTCAATGTGCTCACGATGATCGGCGGACTGTGCCTGTTCCTCTTCGGCATGAATCTGATGGGGCAGGCGCTTGAGCGCCGCGCGGGCGGCAAGCTCCGCTCTCTTCTCGACAGAATGACCGGCAGCGTGTTCGCCGGGTTTTTAACGGGTCTTGGCATCACGGCCATCATTCAGAGTTCGTCCGCCACCACGGTCATGGTGGTCGGCTTTGTCAACTCCGGTCTCATGACGCTGCGTCAGGCCATCAACGTCATCATGGGTGCCAACGTCGGCACCACCGTTACCGCCTGGCTTCTGAGCCTCGGCGGCATCGACTCGGGCAATTTCTGGGTACAGCTTTTAAAGCCCACCTCCTTCACGCCCGTGCTTGCGCTCATCGGCATCATCTACTACATGTTCTGCAAGGATAACAAGAAAAAGGACACCGGCATGATCCTGCTCGGCTTTGCGACGCTCATGTTCGGCATGGAAACGATGAGCACTGCCGTTGCGGGACTGAAGGACGTTCCCGCTTTCACGAACCTTTTTGTTGCCTTTCAGAATCCCATTCTCGGCGTGCTCGCCGGCGCGCTGCTCACGGCTGTGATCCAGTCAAGCTCGGCGTCCGTCGGTATTTTGCAGGCGCTCGCCGTCACCGGCTCTGTGAGCTACGCTGCGGCCATTCCCATCATCATGGGGCAGAACATCGGCACGACCGTCACGGCCATGCTCTCCTCCATCGGCACGAACAAGAACGCCCGCCGCGCCGCCGTTGTCCATCTTCTCTTCAACGTCATCGGCGTTGTCGTGCTGCTGACGGTGTTCTGCATCGTGCGCGCCGCGCTTGCTCCGGCATTTCTTAATGAATCTGCTTCCATGGCGGGCATCGCCGTGGCACACTCGGCATTCAATATCCTTTGCACTGCGCTGCTCCTGCCCGCAGGCGGGCTGCTCGAAACGCTTGCCAAGCGCATTGTTCCTGACGATGCACACTCGCAGGACGAGCAAACGACCGAACTTGACGTGCGCCTTCTCCCCACGCCCTCGCTCGCCCTGCGCCAGAGCCGCAGCGTCGCCTGCGAAATGGCCGGATACGCTGTGCGCGCACTGGACAATGCCATCGACGCCCTCAGCCACGGCACACCCGAACTTGCCCAGAGCATCCATGACGATGAGGAGCGCTGCGACCATTACGAGGACATTCTCGGCACCTATCTTGTCAAGCTCAGCGCACAGAAGATGGGGCGCGACGAGAGCGAGGAAGCGACCGAGCTTTTAAAGACCATCGGCGATTTTGAGCGCATCTCCGACCATGCGGTCAACATTCTCTCCTCCGCAGAGGAGCTGGAGCGAAAGGGACTCACCTTCTCCGGCAGCGCGCTCAACGAGCTGTCCGTGCTCACCGCCGCCGTCCGCGAGATCCTTTCTCTCTCTCTCAAGGCTTTTTCCGGTCAGGATCCCGCTGCTGCGCAGCAGGTCGAGCCGCTGGAGCAGGTCATCGACACGCTCAAAGAGCAGATGCGCACGCGCCATATCCTGCGCATGCAGCAGGGCACGTGCAGCATTGAGGCCGGCTTTGTGCTCTCCGACCTCCTGACCGACTTGGAGCGCACGTCCGACCACTGCTCCAACATCGCCGGCTGCGTCATCGACGCGCGCGAGCACAACCTCAACCTGCACGAAACGCTCCGTCAGGCAAGAAGCGACGACGGCAGCTTTCAGCATACCTTCGAGCATTACGTGCAGAAATATCAGTTGCCGATTCCGTCAAACGGATAAAAACGGGGTGCCTGAAGGCACCCCATTTTTGCTGTTTCTTTGCTTGTCAATCGCCCGATTCCTTGTTATACTACGGGTAATGTGCAATTCCTGCGCCAAGGCGTTTTCGCGCGGGAGGAAAGGAAGATACGTCAATGGATCCGATTTATGAGATTGAATTGCAGGACTGCCCCTACTGCCGCGGCACCGGCACGGTGGAAGATGAGCAGGGCTGGTGCGTTTATGTCACCTGCGTTGACTGCGGCGCGCAGACCGCGCACGCAAGCTATGAAACGCCCGAGGAGCGTCTCGCTGCCGCGCAGCAGGTCGCGCACCTGTGGAACATCGGCAAGGTCCTCAATCCCGGCGTGGGCGACTGAGCCTGCCGGATATGCAAAAAAAGGACGGAAAGCGCTGCTTTCCGTCCTTTTTGCCGCTCAACCGCCGTTTGAGCACACGAAACTTCCCCTCCATTGCGCGCTCAACCGCAATGGGCTATACTGAGTACATCAAGGACGTCCGCACTTTATAGGAAACGGAGTTTTGCCTTTATGAATATCGACATTGGCAGCAAGATCAAAGCGCTGCGCCTTACAAAAAGCATGACGCAGGAACAGCTGGCAAAAGCCCTCCACGTGAGCGCACAGGCCGTAAGCAAGTGGGAGATCGGAGTTTCCCATAGTTAAAGATACCACACCAAATATGATGAACCCACGCTTATACACTACCAGCTATAATAAGCCGTA
>PPYE01661982.1_pt1 | contig 28850 bp, 36 predicted proteins | sample 1559881 | NCBI WGS metagenome assembly PPYE01 (sample SAMN08240022, study PRJNA423297) | Human gut metagenome, whole genome shotgun sequencing project. | reverse complement strand
GGCTTTCCCGGCTCCACAATCATGACATTCACATCCTCGTCCATCTGTTTTCCCGCCTCCTCTTTGCCTTTACTTTTCTCTTTGTCCTGTTCCTCCTGACACTCTTCCAGAAAATCCTGAAGGAAATCCAACAGGGCAGCCGCTTCTTCTGTCTTGCGTCCTTCCAGCTCCTTTTCATAGTAGCGGAGCAGCCGTCTGGCCTCATCCGGAGAGCCGGACAGTACCGGGACAAAAAAGTTTACGTTTCCAGAAATGTTTACACTCATATCCATCTGAATTTCTCCTTTTTTCTGCGTATAAAAAATGCCCTCTATGGGGCAAGATTCCTTCGTTTATCGTTCCTGTTCTCTCTGCTTTTTTCTTTGCCACTGCTCCAGCAGCCGGATGATCGTGTCCTCCATCTGTTTGGGCGTATAGGATTTGGGAAAGTATTTCCGCAGGACGTCCTGCTTGATAATGACCCGGTCAAGATCCGTTTTCTTTTCTTCATCCATGACCGTACACATGACCTCGAAGGTACATTTCCCTTCCTGGCTGTATTTCTTTAATCTCTGCGCCTGTGACAGTGAGGGCGTAGCCTGCGCGTAATCCATGGCTTCCAGAAGCTGCTTCTGTTCCTCCGGCTTTAAAAAAGACAGCTCCACCGCAGGATTAAAGGCAATCTGTTTCTGATCCACCATATCCAGCAGTTCAGGGATCAGTTCGGTCAGCCGGATAAAGCGCCGAACCGTATCTTTGCTTACCCCAGCTTCATCACCAACTTGCTGTACGGATAACTTCTGCGCAACTTGCGTAGAAGTTAAATCGGAACGCATTCCCTGATGTTTAATCGCTTCCAGCTTCATCTTATAGGCGAAAGCTCGCTCGCTGGGTAGAATGGTTTCTCTCTGCAGATTACTGTCCACCATGAGAATCGTGGCCGCGTCATCATCCAGGTCCCTGACAATTACCGGCATGGTTTCCATGCCTACCAGTTCACAGGCATGATGTCGTCTGTGCCCAGCTACCAGTTCATAACCGCCGTCCGGGGATGGCCTTGCAATCGCCGGAGACAAAACACCAAACCTTGCGATACTCTCCACCGTCCGCTGCATGGATTCATCATCCAGCACCTTAAAGGGATGATTTTTAAAAGGATGAAGCTCCGCCAACGGTATCTCCCGTACCTTTTCCAGCCTATCCTCAGCGCGGCTCTGCTCTGTGGAGAAGATATCAGCGTAAGTGTTCAAGCTGACGTTTCCGCCTTTTTTCTGCATCGCTTAACACCTCCTTCGTCAATATGCGGTAAGCCTCCGCCACCTTTCCCTTCGGATCGTGCTGAAAAATACTTTTCCCCTCGGCACTAATTTCAGCGGCCCGGACAGACCGGGGGATATCCGTAGAAAAAACTTTAATATTGTTTCCATAGGCTTCCCGGATCAGTGCGCTGATTTCCTTCGCGTAATTCGTTCGGGAATCCACCATTGTCAGAAGAATGCCTTCTATCTTCAGTTTGGGATTGATCTGCCGCCTCACCTTGCTGATGGTCTGAAGTAGCTGTTCAAGACCCTTCGCGGAAAGATACTGGGCCTGTACCGGAATCAGCACCTGATCAGCCGCCGCCAGCGCATTGACCGTCAGCATCCCCAGGCTGGGCATACAGTCCAGCAGAATAAAGTCATACTCCCGCCGCACCGTATCCAGGTACTGTTTCAGGATCTTTTCCCGGTTCATGGCGTTCACCAGCGATACCTCCAGACCGGACAACATGATATTGGCAGGCATCAGGTCAACGCCTTCCGGGTGATGAAGAAGCCCTTCCCCCGGAGCAAACGGCTGCTCCATCATAATTTTCTCCATCGCATCGGACAGCGTGAAAGGCAGCTCATCCGGCCTGGGATATCCAAGGGCCACCGTAAGGCTTGCCTGGGGATCTGTGTCTACCAGCAGCACCTTTTTCCCTTCCTGGGCCAGCCCAATCCCCAGATTCTCACAGGTTGTCGTTTTACCCGTTCCGCCCTTCTGGTTCGAGACAGCCAGAACGACAGCTTTATTCGTCATTTTCCTCCTCCCTTCATATCCTCCCGTTTGCCATGTCATGGTTCACACGGGACGAGTAATAATTGCTGATAGTCAGCGGAGCATTATAAAGCGCAGTCAGCAGATATTGCTTCATGTTCCGCACCTTTGTGGTATTCTCCTTCAGGCAGGAGAGTACAAAGTGGATATGTTCACCTGTCAGCTTCATAAACTGGCTCTTTACCACATCCACTGGCTTATCATCCCCGGCAATCCTTATCAGCTTCCTGGCCGTACAGCAGGTATCAACCAGAAGTCCAAGTATCTCTTCAAGGCTTTCTGTCTCATAGGGATATTCCTGAACCAGATACACATATCCAAGCTGCTCCCGAAAATACTCTTCATAACTTCTGCGAAGTTCTATTCCCTCGCTATCCCGTCCCTTCATCCTGAAAGAAGAGAAAAGATCAGTATCATTACTGTCAGTCTCTTTTAAATCAGTATTATTTCCGTGTCGTTCTGACACTTCCTGAAATGGTCTTTCGACACTTCCAGAAGTGTCCTTTTGACATTTCTGGGAATAGCTATCCACATAGTTATCCACAGACTTATCCACATAAACGCCAGTAAAGTTTTTGACATAGATTAAGTTGGGCTTTCCAAGTCCCTGGCGCTTTCTCTCAATCAGCCCGGCTTTCTGTTCTAACTCCGCCAGAAGGGAAACAGCCTTCTTGTTCCCGCAGGAGAGGGCGCTCATGATTTCCTCTACGGTGAAGATGATATATACCCTTCCCGCCTGATCCAGCCAGCCGTTAGCCGCAGACAGGTTCATCCGGTCAAGCAGGATTCCATACAGTGTTTTAGCGTCTGTGGATATATTCCCGAAACGTCCGTCTGTGAAAAGCACTTTAGGAATCCGGTAGAAGGCAAACTGCTCCGCCTGTGGGCCGTAAAAATAATCAAAAGCCACTTACCGCCACCGCCTTTCCACATCCATGAGGACAGCGGTCATCTCTTTTCCTTCCAGTCCTTCAGGATTTTCTTCATACATAGGCTCACGCATTTCGGCTCCTGCCTGTAAGGGCAGCCGTTGCATTCGCTGTGCAATTTCTTTTCCGGCCGTACTCTGTAGTAGCAGTTTTCCTCACCGCCCAGATCACAGCCCTTTTTCTTTCCTGACCAGAAGTAACAGTACCTGCAGTCCTTCGGTCTGTCCTCCGCATATTTCACTTCCGACATTCTGGCTCACCTCCTTCACCCGTTTCCGGGCATGAAAAAAGCGCCTGTCCGGCGATTCTTATGAATCGTCAAACAGACGCTATGTAATCCACTATGAAGTTGTGATCAGGCTCCTTCCTGCCCGAAGAAGCCCTGAAAACCTTTTAAACAGGCGCTTTTTGCCTTCCCTGAAATTCTATTCCTATTATGACACCATCATCCTCCGGCTTCGTTGAACCGGCATGAGCAACAGCGGCATCTGAAACCGCAAAGAAATCGTCATCCATAAGGATCACCTTCCTTTTCCATAATCCATTGCGTGGATTATTACATCTATTTATTGATCATTGCCGGAAGAGATGGCGCTGATCTTGCTGTCCAGTTCATCAACTTTTGACTTGGTTTCTTCCGCTTTCGCTTCAACGGTTGCATGGTAACGTTTATTGGTGTGGGTTTCCCGTAACCTCTGCTGTGCCAGGAATGCCATCTTCTGCATCTCGAAGATATACTCCTGGGCCTGGGCCTCGCTGAGTTCTCCGCCCGCAAGGACGCTGCCCACTGTGTTCAATGCGTGTTCTAGACGTGCGGCACCAGATTTCCCGTTTGTTGAACGCATAGAATCCAGTGCTTCAGCCTTTGCCATCTCTAACTGTGGGTTGCTCACACCCAGCAGTTCATCTGTTGTGATCCCGAAAGCCTCCGCCATTTTGGCACAGGTATCCCCGAAGGGGATGCGCTCACCATTCTCGTAATTGATGATAGACCGTCCGGATACACCGACTTTTTCGCCAAGCTGTGCCCTGGTGAGCCCGGCATCCTCCCGTAGTTTTCTAAGGCGCTCCGCGAAGTCTCTGTATGGAGCGTCATCTTTGATCGTTGCTGCCATATTATCCTCCTTGTCATTGCCGCTAGTGCGGTCTGGTTTTACAGAGGCGCCGCCCACTGTTGATAATCAACCACTGAAAAAATGCGGCGGACGCTTCCGTATCAACAGTTTCCAATTGCACGAATGTTCGGTAACCGGATGGGAAAGGGAAAGTCACCCATATGATTGCCATAGCCTAAGGTAGCGATTGCCTTGGAATGATTGTGCAAATTGTTGATCTTGAAATGAACGTTCATGTAAAAGTAGCTCTTGACATATGGAACAAAGGTGTATATAATCAAAACCATAAGTTACACGAAAGTTCCTTTGATGAGGCAAGTATAACACAGCGGAACGAACGTGTCAATAAGTTTTTTGGAACAAACGTGTTAAATACTGATCACAGCGGAGAGTGAGGAGACTATCTATGGAGAAAGAGAAACGGGAGCAGAAGCTATATACAACCCACTGTCATCCGGGAAAGCGTCCGCGGCTCATAGGTCAACCGGCAATCATCAACGGAAAGCGAGCAATTGCTTATATGAAAGAGGACCGATTGGAGTCGTACATACCTTGGGATGAGGCCAACGAACAAGTTTTCAAGGACGGAGTGCCTGAGATCAAGGTAGACTATTAAAAAAGTGGTTATAAACATTTCCGCGCGGAAAAACTGTGAGACCGTGGTCTGCCGTGGGCGTACAGATCCGGCATGGCGTGGAGACAAAAATCATACCTGACACGTGCAGCCCATTGCGTGGCGAGGCCGGGGTATAGGCATAGGATAATTACAGTTCGTAGTTATTCTTGTCTATACTCCGGCTTTTTTCAGTTCAGTACACAGGTGACGATGACCTGCGGTATTGTAGTCATAAATCTACGGAGAAAGGAGGAAGGGTCTTGTACGAAGGCATATATCAGACGGAAGAAGAAAAGAAAGCCAGTTTATACTCGATTGGATCCAGAATACGTTATTTTCGTAAGATGGCGAAATTGACACAGGCGGAGCTTGCCAGTCTGGTAGATATTGATTACAGGACCCTTTCTCGTTATGAGAATGGAGTGGCAGAAATGGGCGTGAACCTTGTGTTTAAGATTGCAGCCGCACTTCATATAAGTGTGAATGATCTGGCTCCGGAGTGGATGGGGAGAGAAAAAGAAGATGCAATTTTGACAGAAGTTGTAGAGCTTTTCCCTAGCATGAATGAAGAACAGAAAATGCAGGTTCTCGAGTTCACATATTTTCTACTCAGAAAGAAAGCTATTTAATAGGGTGGATATACATTGTGATTTTATGCGTTGTGGCTGAGTGATTTTATTGAAATTACGATATGTCTTTTTGTTAGAAACATTTGTTTGTGCATAATGGACAAAAAATAGTATATGAAAACGGAAATTGTACTAAAATTCGAACATGATCAAAGAAGATTGACAGGACTGTATAGTTTTGGTATTATCGTGTTAACAAAACAGCTTACACCATACACATCTATGACATTATTGGTCATAAAGAATGAGAACGCTCATCGAGAGATGGTTTTCATGGAAATATAATCATCTACTAGAATATGATCAGCCATAGAGTAGGTTGTCCCATTTGCGGCGGTCCGCGGCTAATCCTATGATATCCGGGGGTTCGTGACTTGCTGTAAAGGCTGCTTAAGACGTCCATGGATCAGTACCTGCAGATACCGACATTTTGGACTTAGAAAGGATAGGATATCGTGAGTTTAAGAGAATATGTAGAAAAGAATATTGTAGACGAGAAGACCTTCGGGACATACCTGAAGGGACGCAGGGAAGCACTTGGTATGTCGATACGGGGGCTTGCGGCTGAACTGAAGGTTTCTGCGGCCTACATCAGTGACATTGAGAAAGGAAACAGGTATGCGCCATCACAAGAGAAGCTGGAAAGGTTGATTGAGGTATTGCAGATACCAGAAGAAGACCGTGTGGCTTTCAATGATCTTGCGTCTGCAACACATGGATTTTCCTATGAGGATATCAATCCTTATCTGGGCCGTGAGCCACACGCCAGAGTCGCTCTGCGTAAGGCGGAGAAGATGGGATTGTCAGATTCTTTTTGGATTTCTGTTATTGAGCAGATGGATCAGGCAGAAGCCGAGCAACTTAAGGCGCTGGAGGAGGACAGTGAGATGCCGGATTGACAGCATGGACCAGGGAGAACTTACCTGGACAGTATAGCGTAGATAAATAGGCACCCTTTGTGAGATCATTGATAACCTGAAAAGTTGGTTGTGATTGAGCTGGGGTGCTATTTTTCCCTCAAAAATGAATGATATGCATAAAAATGCAAAGAATTTCGGCGATTGTGAATATGGAAGAGGGAAAAATTAAAGATAAAGTGGAAGGTAGGAAAAATGTAAGGATGCTTGAAAATACGGTGTTTGTGCGGGTACAGCGGTAGCAGAAGATACGGGTAAACGTGCCATCACCAAAGGGTGAGGAGGATGAATAAAGTGCAACTAAACTATCGAAAAACCAAGAGTGGGTTATACATACTTAAGAAGGAGGATTTTGATGATATCGCCTCCATGGCACTGAAAGAGTTTCAGCCAAATATGTTGACGAAGGCTCAGCCCTTGGATGTTGAGGATTTTATTTGTGAACGTTTACTTCTTGATATGAAGACGGCACGCCTGTCAGAAGACGGAAGAATCTTGGGGGTTATTGCTTTTGATGATACAACCTATGCCGGATTTGATAGTTTCGGCAGGTCGATTGAAATTGAAATGCCGGTCGGCACAATATTGTTAGAGGAAAGCTTGGTGAATGACTCACGTCATGTTGGAAGACAAAGGTTTACGAAAATGCACGAAGCATCCCACTGGATCTGCCACAGACAGTATCATGTCCCCTTGTACGGAAGAAATTATGAGTTTCGAGTAAAAGATGACAATCGTTCTATTGCCTGCCGGATGGAGAGAATTGAGAATCCGGGACGTTCGGACGGTGCATCTAGGAAATGGTCTGATATTGAGTGGGAAGAATGGCAGGCGGATAATCTTGCTGCTGCTTTGCTTATGCCGAAGGCAACGTTTATCCGTGCCGCCCGTGAGGTTATGGGATCTTATGGGATTCAAGAAACAGATTGTCTCTATTGGGAGAAGGATTTGACAGTTTCACATAGGATTATAGATGACATTAAAAATATTTACGAGGTTTCAAAATCAGCGGTTGAGCTTAGGATGGTACGCTGCGGCCTACTCGTAAGAGATGTTTACTAAGTCAAAGAGGACGTACTACCGGATGCTGCGGACATTTCGCTGTTCGTAGCATCCTTTTTTTGAAACCAAGCGTTAACAAGTTTGCTAACGCAAAAGCAACGGTAACATGCGTAGAAAATTCATTGAGAATCACCGAAAGCGGAAAGGAGGAGAAACTATAAGCTGATTTTTTGTAGGGAGGTGGTCGTATGGCTGGGCGTCTTACCAAAGAGGAAGCTATCGAGCTCGGTTTAAGGATTAAAGGCAGAAGAGAGAAACTGCGTATCTCTCAACTTGAATTGGCTCTCAGGATGGGGACATCACAAAGGGCAATTTATGCCTATGAAAAAGGTGAACGCCAGCCTACGAAGGATACGTTGCAGAGATTAGCAATAGCGTTAGAAACAACTGTTTCGGTATTGCGTGGGAAAGCACCAGATGAGGATATCTCATTAACGGTCGGAGAAAGAGAAATTTTACATTTATTTCGTCAACTTGAGGAAGTTAATCGAACAAATGCGGAACTTACGGTAGCAGTAATGCTCAAATCATTAATTTCTGCACAGGAGGGAAGGAAAATAGAAGAAAATGCGGATGTTAACCCGCCAAAGGGAAGATAGCAGTGGCACAGGAAAAGATCAAGATAAACCTGTACTGCTGCTTTTTTTTGCGTCTTGTTTGTTTATTTCACTGTACTGCTGCTCTTATAAGTGTTCTTTCTAAGCATGATTTTTCCACAAAAATTAATCTGTCAACGCCTTATATGACGCCATTGTGAAATAAATTGGCGTTGGAGCCGACATCGCTTATTGGGGATTTTTTTGCTAGACTTATCATGTAACAAAGAAATGGGAGTCGGCCGGCACCAAACAATAACTTTTTGAGTAGAAAGGGACAGTATGCCTAGAAAGGAGAAGAAGATGAATAAAAGAATAAGAGTAGTTGTGGTTCGGCCGGAGGAATACCCAGAGACGGCTGTTCTTGAGAGTGTTGAGCCATGGTTTGAGGGGGAATATATCAAAATACCGGCTTACACGCACGGAACGGTGATTTTGGCACCAGAACAGAAGGAGGGTCTGGTATTAAACCGCGGATTATTCGATACAGGCGAAACCCAGATGCGGCAAATAGTCGCTGGCGACTTTCTTATCTGTGGTTTATCAGAAGATGGGAGCTTTCGTAGCCTAACGGACCAGGAGATTTACATGTATTTGGAGCGGTTCCGGCAGCCAGAGAAGTTCTTAGTGGCGGGGAATGTAGTCTTCTGTGTTCCGTTTGTCAACAGGATGTCATACGCATCGGACTTGTCAAAGAAATATATCGGTAATGTACACAATGATGACGCCTAAAAATATATCCAGTAGCGAAACCCTACGGATCCGTAGAAAAATCTGGAAAAAGTTCTACTTTTGACGTGTCTCGAAAAAACTGAGATCTATTTACAATAGTAGTATCAGATGAAGTGAAATAGGGAGGGGTTTCCTGAGCGGAAACCCGTGAGCAAATTATCCGGCAACAAAAAGGATACTGGAGTTAGAAAAATATAATAAGAATCAATGCCTGAGAAGTACGCGCGTTAGAAGGCAAAGGTTGCATACAGTCTTTTGCGGTTTGAAGAAGAAACCGTGGATGAGATGGATGACACCTTCCTTTTGACGCGCTGTTTTTGGCTTTAAAATCAGGCTATGAAACAGTATATCAGTGGAAATTTTTTCTGTGAGTCTGATTACAGTTCATACTCATGGAATATTCAGCTCTTTGTACTGCATGCAGCCGTTGCCTTCCGCTCCCAGGCGGAAAGGAAAAGGCCATGAAGGATGTACATACTGCTTTACCGAAGAAGGAAAAAACATTAGAAAATGTAGATCTGGTGGAACTGGGTAAGAATATTCAGAAACAGAGGGAGTTCCTCGGAATCTCCCAAGAAAGCCTGGGATTGGACATTGGCTCGAATGGGAATGCGATCTATCTTTATGAAACTGCGCAGCGAGTGATGAAAGTGGACAAGCTATTTGCGATTGCGGATGCCCTGCTTATTACGCCTACTGAACTTTGCCCGCAGCGGTTCGTAGACGAAGAAAAGATAGATCCGCGCTTATATCAGATTGGCGAAAAAATAAAGAAGATGGATTCCAGGAAACGTGACAAAGTATTCCAGGCTATGGAGGCACTCGTTAATGGATTTCTGGAAATGCCTTAAAATATCATCGGAAACGATGAGAACATGGAGAATGTTCACCGCCTGCGATGATGCTTATCAGAAAAGCATGCATTATAATATAGTCAGTCGATGAGAAACACGGAAGTCAGCCTGATTCTTCAAAGATAAAAATCAATATCGTGCCTGATATGCATTAAGGGCAACGGATATCTCATACGCACCCTTCCGGATTGCTGCCGGTTCAATAGGAACTGTCGGCATAGAGGAAAGGACGTAAGGAGTGTGCCATGCTGCCTTTGTGCCTACAGGCTTCTAAGGTCTTGTGTGGACAACTCCACGCAGGGCCTTTTCTTTTCGGATAGCATTTGAGTATCCGGTACCATTTTGCAGTATTGGCGCAGAAAGGAAAAAACTACATGAAAAAACGTGAAATGACCGCTGTATTTGTTTGCTCTCCATTCCGGCCGAGTTCCAAGGAGCCTGCAGTGGCAAAAGACCAACTGGCATCCAACATTAATCGCGCCGTCATGGCATGCAAATTACTGATCAGGCTTGGCCACTTGCCTCTGGCCCCACATCTATACTTCCCACGCTTCCTGGATGACACCATTGCCAGTGAGCGGGAGGACGGAATCCAGATGGGGCTTCTCTGGTTGAAGCAGGCTGATGAAGTCTGGGTTTTTGGAAGCGAAATCACCGAAGGCATGAGCCGGGAAATTGCGGAAGCCAAGGCCTTAAATAAACCAGTAAGGATGATGCCTGAACCATGCAAGCTGGTGATGGAATTGCTGGCAGCAATGCAGGAAAGAACACAGAGACAGGCTGACATGCCCACCAAAGAAGGTTGTGCCGAAACAGAACAGGAGGAAAGAGGATCATGACAAAAAACTGGAATGAAAAGAAGCATAAGTGCAAATGCGGCGGAACTGGATGTGGACAGCGTCGCACTCTCCCACTGTTTCCAGAGATTACCCTAAATGTGAAGAACCTCCATCTCCATTTGGATGAGCATATGGATTCTACAAGCTTTTACCAGAATGGCAGTGATCGCTGTACGAGTAAATGCTGCGAGGAAGATTTCGTGGAGATTGATCGGCGGGATCTGGCGGAAAAGATTGCCAGAAATAGCGGTGTTGCATTGGAAACTGTCCGTAAGGTGCTGGATACAGAGCATGCCTACCTGACGGAGCTTGGGGCATGTGAGACTGTGGACAAAGGTAAAGAGTCTGACAGGACACAGTCGGGTATTCACCTGCAGGAAGATTCTACAGAAAGTGAGGATGAGAGTAATGAAGAGTAACCCTATTGAAAAAGGTATCCAGGTTTCTCCGGCATCAGGGATCCCGACCGGATTTATTGATGCTGCCAAGCTGGGGCGCGGGCTGAACGCCGTGTTTAAGGGATATGCCCTAATTTTTGAAGCAATGGCTGAGCAGGCAGAACTCTTAGGCGTGGAGCCGATGGTTAAGGGGGTAAAGGACTCCGAAGCAGCTTCTGAAACTGCAACTTCCAGGGACCCGTCTCCAAAAACTGTGGCGCCTAATACAGGATCTGAGGAAGAAAGTTCATCCGATGAAGAAAAACTGCCTTGGGAGAAGCAGCCGGATGATGCGGATGCAGAAACAAAGGCCGCGGCGAAGGAAACAGTCAGCCAGCCGGCAGTAATCACCACGGATGACCTGCTGAAGGTGGCGGCCCAGAAGATTACCACGAACCGGAAGAACAGCCCGAAGATCAAATCATTACTCACATCTTACGGGTGCGGCGCTATCAGCCAGCTTCCGGAGGACAAGCGGGAGGCGTTCTTAAACGACCTCGCCCAGCTTTGAGGTATTGCTGATGGGTGCGCATGCATTGCTCTCTGCCAGCAGCTCCAAGCGGTGGCTCAACTGTCCGCCATCGGCGAGACTGGAGGAGAACTTCCCTAACGAAAGCTCCGCCTATGCGGAGGAAGGCACCTGGGCCCACGAATTGTGTGAATACAAAGTAAAAAGGTATCTCCACCGGCGAATGAAACGCCCACAATCCGAGTATCTAACGGAAGAAATTGAGAATTTGACCGATATCTACGCTGAATTTGTGATCGGTGTTATCGAAAAGCTGAAGGCTCAGGGACATTCTGTGCTTGCGCTGGTGGAGGAACGGCTGGATTACAGCCATATCGCCCCTTCCGGCTTCGGAACCGGGGATATGGTGATCCTTGCTCCCGGCATCCTGCACATTTGTGACTTCAAGACCGGGAGCGGTGTGTACGTAGACGCAGATCATAACACTCAGATGATGCTCTATGCCCTGGGTGCCCTCCACGCATATGATTATCTGTTTGATGTCCAGACCGTATCCATGACTATTATTCAGCCCCGGCTTGAGAATATCAGTACGTTTACCAGTACGAAACAGGAGTTGCTTGACTGGGCTGAGAGCATTAAACCAGTGGCGAAGCTGGCCTTTGAAGGGAAGGGCGAACAGAAGCCCGGCGACTGGTGCCGGTTCTGCAGGGCCAAGCCCATGTGCCGGGCAAGGGCCGAGGAAGCCCTGGCACTTGCAAGGGAGGAGTTCCTGGATCTGGACGCTGGAGCTTTAGCGGAGGAGACAGAACTGACCGATGCCACAGCGCCTTATAGCCCGGACACGAAAGCTCCCACTTTTATGTCCCCGGCCCTGATCTCCCAGGCAGAGATCGAGACTATCCTCCCAACGCTGAACCGAATCTCGGATTGGATTACAGCGGTGTTTGCCTATGTGTCCAATGAAGCGATCAACCACGGGATCCACTGGGCTGGTTATAAAGTGGTAGAAGGCCGGAGCAAGCGTCAGTTTACCGATACAAAAGCGGTGATAGACGCTGCGGCAAAGGAAGGTTTTACCGATGTGTATAAGCAGGAACTCCTTTCTTTGACGGAGTTTGAAAAGATGATGGGCAAGAAACGATTTGCCCAGATTCTTGGAAAATATGTGGTAAAGCCGCCCGGCAAGCTGGCATTGGTGCCGGAGTCTGATCCGCGTCCGGCGGTTGATCTGAACAGTTCTGCCGGAGATGAATTTGAACCGTTGGATGGGTAACTATCCATCCACCCAATAAACAACATTTTTATGGAGGTAAAAATACGATGTCAACTACAAAGAACCTTTCCATAACGAAAGTCATTATCCCGTGCCGCATCTCTTTTGCGAACATCTGGGAGCCAAAGGCTATTAAAGGCGGGGATGAGAAATATTCTGTTTCCTGTGTCATCCCCAAGAGCGATAAGAAAACGATTGCCAGGATTCAGAAAGCGGTGGAGGCGGCCAAGGAGGATGGCAAGACACGCAAATGGAATGGCAAAATTCCGCCGAACCTGAAGCTGCCGCTGCGTGATGGGGATATTGATCGCCCGGATGATGAGACTTATGAAGACTGTGTATTCCTTAATGCGACCAGCAAGGATGCACCCCAGGTGGCAGACCGCCGGGTGCAGCCGATCACAGACCCGATGCTGGTGTATTCCGGCTGTTACTGCAACGTGTCGGTCAACTTCTATCCGTTCAATGCGAATGGTAACCGCGGTGTAGCGGCAGGGCTTTCCAATATTCAGTTTGTGAAGGATGGGGAACGGCTGTCCGGCAAAGCATCTGCGGAGTCTGAGTTCGAGGCAATGGAGGACGATGAGGACGAGCTTCTGGGTGAGGATATGCCGGATTTCCTGAAGTAAGTCAAAGAACTGAACAACTACAGCATTGCGTATGGGAGCCGGGATGGAGGAAAACCTCATCCCGGATATCCCTTCACATAGGGAGTAAACAGTCATGAGTGAAATATTTTCAGAAAACAGGCCACCCACAGATAAGCCGCATATCCTGGGGATTGATATAGAAACCTTCAGCAGTGTGGAGCTGTCCAAGTGCGGTGTGTTTCGATACTCAGAGTCGCCGGACTTTGAGATCCTGCTCTTTGCCTATGCTTTTGATGATGATGAGGTACGGATTGTGGATATGGCCTGCGGTGAAATGCTCCCAGCCAAGGTGCTGGAAGCGCTGAATGACCCGGGGATTATCAAGACAGCCTGGAACGCGCAGTTTGAACGGACCTGTATTGGACGGTATCTTGGACGGCGGCTTTCTCCAGACAGTTGGCGCTGTTCTATGGTACATGCCGCCTCGCTGTCGCTGCCTTTGTCTTTGAAGGAGGCGGCAAAGGTACTTAAAACGGGGGAACAGAAAGACCGGGCTGGCGAGAATCTGATCCGTTATTTTTCCGTTCCCTGTAAACCGACCAAAAGCAATGGGGGAAGGACCAGGAACCTGCCGGAACATGACCCGGAAGGCTGGCAGAAGTTTAAGGAATATTGTCTGCAGGATGTGCGGACCGAGAGGGATATCCGCAAGCGCCTGGAGGCGTTCCCCATGCCAGATGCAGAATGGGACTATTATCACATGGATCAGAGAATAAACGACCGAGGGGTTTTGATTGACACGGAGTTGGTCCATCAGGCGATTGCCTGCGACCTTATGCTTTCTGATGAAATGACCAAACGGGCCTATGAATTAACCGGTCTGGAAAATCCGAATTCAGTATCCCAGCTGAAGGGTTGGCTGGAAGAAAAGGGGATTCCTATTGAGAGTTTGGGGAAAAAGGATGTGGCGGCTATGATCAAGGAACTGGATCAAAACGGCTGCGACCAGGAGGCGCTGGATATGCTGCGGCTTCGCCTCCAGATGGCCAAAAGCAGCGTAAAAAAGTACCAGGCTGCCGAGCGGTATGTCAACGCAGACGGCAGGGCCAGAGGGCTGTTCCAGTTTTATGGGGCCAATCGCACAGGGCGGTTCTGTCTGACTGGTGACCATGAGGTACTGACTCTGAATGGCTGGGTAAAGCTGGAACAATGGAAGGGTGGGAAAATCGCATGTTGGAACCCTGTTCAGGAACTTGTATCTTTCCAGGATGCGCAAAGCTTATGTTTTGATTATCGAGGTCCGATGTACTTTTATGAAGATAAAAGGATCTCTCAGATCAGCACACCGGAGCATAAGATGCGTGTAAAAAGAAGATATCAGGGAGAATGGACGGATGATACTGTAGAAAATATGGCACATTATCGGCCATCGATCCCGTTTACTGGAAGGAGAAATACTTCTCCGAGTTTAGAACACGCACAGCTTAGGGTTCTTGTCATGACTCAGGCGGATGGATGCTTCAAGGAAGACGGGGCGCTGAGCTTCCGCTTCAAGAAAAAAAGGAAAATCAGTCGATGCAAGTATCTGCTGCGTCAGGCGGATATCCCATTTGTAGAACATGCGTATCCCAGGGATAACAGTACAGGAATCATGATTCCTGCACGGTCACAGCCAATGTATCTGAGGATGTTTCATGACAAGACCTTTGGAATGTGGCTGTTAAATGAAAGCGACGATGTATTTTTTGATGAATTAAAATACTGGGACGGCTCGCAGTCAGCCAGAAACAGCATCCAATACACAACTACAAATAAGGAGAATGCGGACATTATCCAGGCTTTTGCCCATACGAGCGGCCGATGTGCCAAGATGAAAACACTCGTCAGGACGGAAGAACATCCAAATTGGAGCGATGCCTATATTTTAGATATCTGGCTTACACCTGGTAACTGTCATGAAATACGAAAGAAACCACAGGTATTGGATTTCGATGGAAAGGTATTCTGTGCTAAAACATCCACCGGATATTTTCTTATAAGGCGGAACGGGCGTGTGTGGGTGACCGGAAACAGCGGCAGAGGAATACAATTACAAAATCTTCCTCAGAACCATATTTCTACCCTGGATGAGGCGAGGACGCTTGTAAAGGCCGGGTGCTTTGAGGCAATCGAATTACTTTACGGGAATGCACCGGATGTACTCTCACAGCTGATCCGCACCATGCTAATCCCGAAGGTAGGATGCGAGTTCATTATCGCGGACTTTTCCGCAATTGAAGCGCGGGTTCTTGCATGGGAAGCCGGGGAAACGTGGCGGTTGGAAGCATTTGAAGCAGGAAAGGATATCTACTGCGAGTCCGCAAGTCAGATGTTCCATGTGCCGGTGGTTAAACATGGAATTAACGGAGAACTGCGCCAGAAAGGGAAAGTCGCGGAACTGGCCTGCGGCTATGGCGGTTCCACTGGTGCTTTGATCAGCATGGGCGCACTGGATATGGGACTGAAAGAGACGGAGCTTCCGGACCTGATTGATGATTGGCGGGGCGCTAACCCAAAGATTGTCCAGTACTGGTGGGAGGTAGAAAAGGCGGCTATCCAGACGTTAAAGACCAGAGAAGAACACAAAATTGGGAAATTGGCATTCCAGTATTATTCCGGTACGTTATGGATGGTGCTTCCTTCTGGCCGGAAGCTGGCGTACTTAAAGCCAAAGATGCAGCCGAACCGTTTTGGTCGGATGTCATTGACCTTTGAGGGAGTCGGCGCAAACAATAAGTGGAGCCGACAGGAGACCTACTCTGGAAAACTGGTAGAGAACGCTACACAGGCTATTGCCCGCGACATTCTGACGGAAGCCATGTATCGGTTGGAAAAGTGTGGTGCGGAGATAGTGGGTCATGTCCACGATGAGGTGATTATCGAGGCACCCATTGGAAAGTACACCGTGGAGGAGATCTGCGAAATAATGGCGGAGAACCCGTCTTGGTGCCCGGATATTCCTCTGGCTGCTGCTGGCTATCACGGCGCCTATTACTTTAAGGATTGAGGTGGATGCTATTCCGCATGTCATTCAGTTAAAGGATGGAAAACTGCTTATAGCGTTTGAAATCCGGGACGTGTTGGAGGTCGTTGAAAATTATATCGGGCAGGAAACTCGGAAGTATATTGAGGAATACCTGGAAGAGAACATCCAGGATACAAAGGATTTTGAAACACAGCTTACCGAGTATGAAAAGGAGATCGATCAGATGGGTGACCACCAGCGCCATATACTCTGCGATGTTCTGGAAGAAATGGACGCATTGGATGGACTTCTGCAGGAGCAGAGATTGAATCGGAAGCGGATACTTGAAGCAGTAAATAATATCCGTCAGATAGTCAAACGGGAGCTGTAATCCGGCTCCTATACAACGAATGGAGGATAAATAGGATGAAAACAGGAAGAAGTTTGCAGGAAGTTATGATAGAGCTTGACCGACAGAGTAAGGCCAAAAGGGATTTTATCGGTCAGGCAGAAACCTTCCATCTGCGGGAAGATGGGAAGACTTTTGAGATTAACCATATGTTGGCGCGCAAGCAGGAGGTCTTTGGGACGACCCAACTGTTCCACCGGCAGGTTGCCTCCACTCTTGGGATACCTGCCAGGTATTACGATATGATGGCGGCCCAGAAGCCGGAGCTGTTGGCAGAGAACGTCAACGCCTGGTTTTCTGACAAAGGCAGCCGTTATATGATCCGTTCCATGGACTACGGAAACGGACCGGTTGCCAGGGCCTTGCTCTCCGACCGGTACCGCCGCATCGACAACATGGAAATAGCGGCCGCCGTCCTGCCGCTGTTCGGTGGAAATGATCAATATGAGGTAGTCTCCTGTGAGGTGACAGAAAACAGGCTCTATTTGAAGATTGTCAACCATCGTCTGGAAATGGAAGTTGTCCCAGGTGATTATGTACAGGCCGGTGTGGTAATTTCCAATTCGGAGGTGGGTCTTGGCTCGGTTTCTGTACAGCCTCTTGTGTACCGTCTGGTTTGCACCAACGGAATGGTAGTCAACGATATGGGGGAGCGGAAAAATCATGTAGGGAGGGCGGCCAAAGCGCTGGATGACAGCTTCTGTATTTATTCCGATGAAACTATTGAGGCGGAGGACAAGGCATTTCTCTTAAAACTACGGGATGTGACGATGTCTGCCATCGAGGAAGGGCGCTTCGCGCAGGTGGTTGGTAAGCTGAAGGAGGCTGTTGGTATTCCCATTACAGGCAAGGTACCGGAAGTTATGGAACTGATGGGTAAGACTTACGGCTTCAACCAAAATGAACAGGATAATATCCTGAATTATTTAATTGCTGGAGGAGATCTGAGCAAATACGGTCTTTCCAACGCCATCACAAGAGCCAGCCAGGATGTAGAGTCCTATGACCGGGCAACGGCTTTGGAAGGCATCGGTTGGCAGGTAGCGTCTATGCCTCCTGCGCTGTGGAAGGAGCTAAATGGATGAAAAAGGAATACCAGTTCTGCTGGCGTACAGGAACAGCGGAATTTACGGAGGTTCATCCGGCAAGACGTTCCTACCGTGATCCCACAGCAGATGAAGCAATCCGGAACGTTATGCGGGAGGAATGCAGGAAGAAAAAAGAAGCCACAACAAAAAGGATGTCATCCAGCAGGCCAAGGACAAGAGTCTGGAGGGCAGAGGAAGGGGAAAATGAAGTGCGGGAAAATGAAGTGGAAAAAGCGTTTGTAGAAGCGGTTGCTTCGGTCGGAGGAAAGGCGTTGAAGTTCACCTCGCAGACCATGAATGGAGTTCCAGACCGGCTGGTTCTTTTGCTTGGCGGGAAATGTGCTTTTGTGGAATTGAAGGCTCCGGGAAAACAGATGCGCCCTCTGCAGCGCAAGCGCCGGCAGCAGCTGGAGGATTTAGGTTTTCCGGTATTCTGTGTGGACAGGGTGGAGCAGATCGGCCCGGTGATTGGCGCCTTGAAAGAATGGGAGCCAGGTAAGCCAATCCCAAAAGGGGTGGGCACAAAGATCCCGGAGATTGAAGCGGTTCAGCTGCCAGGGAAAGGAAGCGAAACGTAATGAAATTCAAACCACACGATTATCAGCGTTATTGTACAGATTATATTAAAGAGCATCCTGTCGCTGCCCTTTTCCTTGACATGGGACTTGGGAAAACAGCGATTACCCTGACTGCAATCAACGACCTGATGCTGGACAGTTTTGATGTTTCCAAAGCACTGGTAGTGGCGCCGCTACGTGTGGCGCGGGACACCTGGCCGGCGGAAGCTGAAAAGTGGGATCATTTGAAATTCCTGTCGGTTTCCGTGATTGTCGGGGATCAGAAGACACGGATTGGGGCGATTCAGCACCCCGCCCTGGTGTATGTCATTAACCGGGAGACGGTGAAGTGGTTGGTAGAATATTATGAAAAGACCGGACAGCGCTGGGACTTCGACATGGTGGTGATTGATGAATTGTCTTCTTTTAAGAACCACCAAAGCCAGCGTTTCCGGTTTCTGCGGAAGGTCCGTCCTTTCGTAAAACGCTTTGTTGGTCTGACTGGGACTCCGACTTCCAATGGTCTAATGGATCTCTGGGCTGAGATCGGTATCCTGGACGGCGGGGAAAGGTTGGGAAAATTTATCGGGCGTTACCGGGAGGCATATTTCAAACCCGGCAGCATAAATCCTCAGACCGGTATTGTGTTCCAGTATGTCCCCCGTCCAGGGGCTGAAGAACAGATCTATCAGCGTATTTCCGATATCACTATCTCCATGAAGGCGTTGGATTATCTGCAGATGCCGGAATGTATCTTTACAAGGCACGAAGTTGAGATGAACAGCCAGGAGAAAAAGCTGTATGAGATGTTGGCCAGGGATCTCTTGATCCCATTGGAGGACGGAGATATTGACGCAGCCAATGCAGCCGCTCTATCTGGAAAGCTTCTTCAGATGGCGAATGGCGCTGTCTATGACGAGAATGGCAGCGCCAGGGAGATACACAGCCATAAGATGGAGGCTTTGGAAGACCTTCTGGAAGCTGCCAACGGACAGAGTGTTCTGATCGCATACTGGTTCAAGCATGACCGGAAGCGTATTATGGACCACCTCGAAAGGCTTGGTTACCATCCGAGGGATATCAAGGACAGCACAGATATCCGAGAATGGAATGCAGGGAACCTTCCGGTGGCATTGATCCATCCGGCATCTGCCGGGCATGGTCTGAACATTCAGCAGGGAGGACACATCCTGATATGGTTCGGGCTGACATGGAGCTTGGAGCTGTACCAGCAGACCAACGCCAGGCTCTGGCGGCAAGGTCAGACCGAGGTGGTCACCATCCACCACATCATCACAAAAGGAACTGTAGATGAAGATGTAATGGTGGCTCTGGAACAAAAGGACGTAACGCAGGAGAAGCTGATTGCTGCGGTGAAAGCAAGGCTTGAAAAATGATATAGTGTTAGTTCGGCCGGAAGGAGGTTCTACAAGATGGGACGACCGAAAAAAGAAACTTATAAGATCGATGAACGGTATATCGAGGAGGCGCTCCTGCTGGCTGGACGGTATTCGGAGAGTGTTAAGAGAAGGGATCAGCTCAGGAATCTGATGACGGGGAACTTTGAATACACAAAAGATATGGCGATCCGGGACCTGATTGGCGGTGGAGTAAGGTACGACACAGAACGAGTGCAGACCAGTAACATCTCCAATCAGCCGGAACGCATCGCCATCCTTCTGGACAATGATTTTGTCTGGAAGGAAAGGCGGAGGATACAGGAAGAGGCTCGGAAATATAAGATGGAGCTTGACATCCTGAACCGGGAGCTTGCAGTTATCGAGGTCGCGATGAGCGAGCGGATGGATGTGCGCACAAGGGCGGTGTTTCGCTGCCTGTACATAGAGCATTTGCCGTGGAGCAGGGTAAAAGATGAGTTTTCCAATCACTTAAAACCACAGCAGATCAGTAAAGCAAGAAATGCTGCTATTAGAGCAATTGCAGAAGAAATTATGTCGTTAGCTTATTGTACCGGGGAGGATGGTAAAGATGGGACGTCAAAAGAAAAGTAGAATTCAGCCAAGCGAAGAAGGACTTGCTTACGCAAAAGTGGCAGCAGTCAAATATGTAAAGCTTCGGAAATCATGTATGGACTTTGAACAGCGCCATCCTTCTTTATTACAGAGAGGAAAAGTCAGGGCTTCCGCTTTTGAGGAATTGGAATGTCTTTCAGAAGATACCTTTGTTATGCCTGATCTCGCTTCCTGTGATGCTCCGCAAATGGAACGATATCTTGCTGATAAGGAAAAAGTGTACCTGTTCGAATATGGGATGCATCGGTTGGAAGATACGATTCGTCCGATAGCAGAAAGCCTGTTTATTAAGAAATTGTCTTGGAAAGAAACAATGAGAATGCAGAATGTATCTAGGATGACAGTGGCTCGTTATCGTAATGAGTCACTCCGGCAGATCGCATTTATTGTTGACAGTTATATGGAATGGAAAGCAAGAGTGCTCTTTGACGAGAAAAGAGATAAAAAGTCAAAATAAGAATTATAAATTCGATTATAGAAAAAATTTTTCTGAAAACACGGTATAAAACTTGACTTACAGATGGAATACTTATATAATAAAAACGTAAACAGAAAAGGAGGGAGTAACGATGCTTTGTCAGTTTTCGTTTGAGAATTATAAATCTTATAAGTCAGAAACGACCTTTGATTTTCAGGCAACATCAATCCCTGAGTTTTCAGATTCGTTGTTAACAAGTGACAAGGGCAGTGCGCTTTTACCAGTTGGTGTAATTTATGGGCCAAACGGCGGCGGCAAGTCGAATCTTTTGCTTGCACTTTCCTGCCTGATTTCGACCGTTGTAAAGCCAATTCATGACCTTGAGAAGAGTAGACAGCATGTGATTATTCAGCATAGAGTTGGCTGTATGCCATTTTTGTTTGATGAAGAATCCAGAACGCAGCCGACGGAATTTGAAATTTATTTTCGGCAGGGAAAGAATGAATATCGCTACTATCTGGCTCTGCTTGATGATGAGATTGTCTCAGAGTCGCTATATTGGAGAGCAATTGGAGGTAAAAGAACAGGTACCGTTTTTGAAAGGGAGCGGTCAGAGATTGTTCTTGGTGCAAAGATCAATAAGGCAAGCATCAATCGATCCGTAAATCCTAAAATGCCTTATCTTTCTTTTCTTGCGATTAATTATGACATACCAATTATTGCGGAGGTTCAAAACTGGTTTGAGTCCTGTATTATTCGCAGCTATGCGAATCCTGTGGTTGATCGACAGGTCATGGTCTCACGGGATGAAAAGGTACGGGATCGGATTATTCATGCCCTTAATGACATGGGCATTGATATGACTGGATACCGTTTTGATGAAGAAGAGAAGCAACTGTATACACAGCGGATTGTGGATGGAAAGCTCTACGAGCTGCGTTTTGATGATGAGTCAGATGGAACAAAGAAGCTGATTGCAGCACTTCCAGTGATTCTTTTGGCACTGCAGGAAGGGCGGCTGGTGATTATAGATGAGCTGGATGCAAAGCTGCATCCCAAGCTGCTTCGGTATGTGATCACGTTGTTCAAGAACAAGAAACTGAATACAAAGGGCGCACAGCTTTTATTTACTTCCCACGATATGACAACAATGAAGAATACTGTATTTCGCAGGGATGAAATCTGGTTTGCTGCTGAAAATGAAAAGCATGAAAGTGAGATCTATTCCCTTTATGAAATCCGTCGCGAGGATAACGAACGTGTAAACAACACAGCTGCATACGATAAGCAGTATTTGGAAGGGCGGTATGGCGCAGACCCCTATCTTTCCAATATGTTGACAGGGGGCGATTGGGCATGAGTTTGAAGCCTCTGAAAAAAAGCGATTTGGAGAAGGGCTGGATGAAAAAACGGCGTGATAAAGCCATCCGAATCCAGCCGGAATATCATTTGATTGTGACGGAAGGAACGGAAACCGAGCCGCAGTATTTCCAGGCAGTTAAGGATATTATTAACCGCAAATACCGTGACAAGATTCAACTGGATGTTTTTGGAGAAGGAGACAATACGCTCAGCTTGTTCGAAAAAGCGAAAAGTCGTGTGTCCCAAAATGCAAATGGTTATAAGCATGTATGGATTGTATATGATACTGACGATTTTCCGGCAGATCATATCAACAGGACGGCGGAACTTTGTGTTCAGAACAGTACTGATGATATGCAATACCATGCGATTTGGTCAAATCAATGTATAGAACTTTGGTATTTGCTGCATTTTAGCTATTTTCATTCGGATATTCATAGACAAGGTTACTGGCCCAAACTTACCGAATGGCTTAAAAATATTGGAGCCGGAGAGTATAGCAAAGGACGGCCAGATATGTATGAAATATTGAAACCTTACATGGAAATCGCTATTGCCAATGCAAAGAGACTGGATCAGATGAATGCGGGAAAACCGCCCGCTAGTTCTGCACCCGGAACTAAAGTGTATGAACTGATAGAACTGCTCAAACCATATCTGCTTGAATCATAATTAATTTCCCGGTCGGAAAAATGAGTTCTGACCGGGTTTCTTTTTTATAAAGCAAATTTCAACATTATTCTGCTATTTTCTTTTATATCCTGATACTTTTCAGAAATATCCTGATACTTTTCCTGCTATTTTTTTGAGTGAAAATGGGTGTATATTTTATAATGCCAGGAGGCGGAGGGTGATAGAGGCGTCCATACATAGCCAAAGCAGCACAGTATCTTTTGAGACGCTGGCTGCTTTGGTCTTTTTAATGTATAAGTTTGACATCCTGGGAGGTGAACATCGTGGGCAGGAAAAATAAACGAAGGAAATCATCGTACTCCAGAAAGATGAAGATCAACCCCAAGAAACTGATCATGAGACAGCAAAATACATATGAAGCTACACACAGCCGGAGCGAGGCCGGGCATCTCGACCGTGTTCCTCAACGTGGCGACATCTGGTTTGTGGAGCTGGGATGCCATCCAGGGACAAGCGTCCAAGATGGATGCCGTCCGGCTTTTATTATGAGCAACGATACAGCCAATCTGCATTCCGGGATTGTGACGGTGGTTCCGTTGACCTCCAAACTGAAGAAATCCTATCTTCCGACGCATGTGATCTTAGCAGATGAGTGCCCTGTCCTGGAGCCCTCCATGGTGCTGGGTGAGCAGTTGACCACTGTCGGAAAGACATCGCTGAAGTCTTATGTAGGGAGGGTGAGTTCCAAAAAGGTCCACGAGATTGAAAAAGCGGTGGAGGCGCATCTGGGGCTGGCCTTATCCGGCACAGGGTAAGCGTTGCATGATGCCGATGTGGGTTGCTGGTGTTGAGTTGACGGTGCAGCAAGGCTGTCAGTTCCGGCCAATCCGGTCATCTCAAGTTACCCATGCGCGGTCTAAGATCAACTTCTAAGGAGCGTGAAACAGATGAGTACCCATAAAAGTACAGTTAATTTTGTGAACATCCCGGCAGAGCTAAAGAGTTCCTGCCGGTTTTGCGCCTGGAAGATGGAGCGCGGCGCCAAATCTTCCAGGCTGACCAAGGTTCCCTATAGGCCGGGAACCAATCAGAAAGCACAGACGAACAACCCGGACACCTTTTCAGATTTCACAGACGCCATGAAAGCCTACGCCATGGGCGGCTATGACGGGATCGGTATCCGGGTGGCTTCCGGGATTGGGGCCATTGACATTGACCACTGCATCCGGGAGGACGGCACACTGAATGATGTGGCCGCTTCCGTGCTTGGAATCTTCAAAGACGCCTATTTTGAGCGTTCCCCGTCCGGCAGCGGCCTACGGGGATTCTTTCAGGTCGATGCGGATTATATCTTTGATAAGACTGTCTACTACATCAACAACCGGACACACGGGCTGGAGGTCTACCTTCCGGGAGCGACCAACCGGTTTGTGACCGTCACCGGCAATCAGTACCGACCAGGCTCCGTCCCGCATGACATGGCGGCGCTGCAGACAGTGCTGGACACCTTCATGAAACGCAAGAGCCAGGTGACCAACACACCAGGCAGCAGATTTTAAGGCAGACATCTCCCGTATCACTTTAACTCTGGAAGAGATGAAGCCGCACTCTAATCCCCGGTATGGCCGGGATGAGATAGGAATCGGAAATGCCTTTGCTGATTTCTTCCGGCCCATCGCTCGTTTTAATCGTGACCGAGGGATCTGGTATGTCTATGACGGACGGATATGGCGGCCAGATGAGGGTGGGCTTAAGGTGGCAGAGCTGGCAAAATTGCTGGCGGATAAGCTGTATACCTTTGCCCTTCAGATCAAGGATGAAGATGTACGGAAGCGCTTTATTGACCGCGTGAAAAAACTACAGCTGAGAAAGAACCGCAGGACCATGGTGGAGGATGCCAAGTCTGTCCATCCGATTCCTATGTCGGCATTTGACCAAAACACGGATCTGTTTAACTGTCAAAATGGGACGCTGAACCTTAAGACGCTTCAGTTCCAGGAACACAGACCGGAGGATTTTCTGACAATGGTATCCGGTGTAACCTATGATCCCGCTGCGTCCTGTCCGCGTTGGCTGACCTTTATCAGCGAGGTCATGTGCGGAGATCAGCAGCTTGCGTCTTACCTTCAGCGGGCGCTTGGCTATGCCCTGTCCGGCGATACCACACTGGAATGTCTGTTCATCCTGTACGGCGCCACATCCCGTAATGGCAAGGGAACCACCATGGAGACATTTTTAAAGATCATGGGCGATTACGGCAAGACATCCAATCCGGAGATGCTTTCCACAAAGTTTGGGAACACCAATGCTTCCGGCCCATCTGAAGAGATCGCAAGGCTGGCCGGCATTCGTTTTGTCAATATTTCAGAGCCGGAAAAGAAGATCACCTTTAACGCCGCACTGGTCAAGAGGCTAACTGGCAACGACACCATTAATGCCCGCTACCTGCATGAGAACAGCTTTGATTTTAAGCCGGTGTTCAAGATCTTCATCAATACGAACTACCTGCCGAACGTATCTGACATGACGCTGTTTGACTCAGGCCGGCTGAAGATTATACCATTCAAACGGCATTTTAAAGAGGCCGAACAGGATAAGGGTCTGAAAGCGCTGTTTGCAGAGGAGGATAACCTCTCCGGTATCTTTAACTGGTGCCTGGAAGGTTATAAAGCTTTTCGGAGGGAAAGGCTGGAATCTCCGAAAGCTGTCATTGATGCAATCCAGGAATACAGGAACGATTCTGACCGTATCGGTCAGTTTATCGAAGCGTGGCTGGAGGAGGGAGATGCCTTTGAAGTGCGCTCATCCGCAGCTTATAAACTTTACTCAGACTGGTGCAAAAAGTACAACTACAATGCAGAGAACGTGAAGAACTTCAAAAACGCTATGGAAAAGAGATTCTCCATTGTACGACGCAGACCCAAGGACGGTGGTGAGAAGACATCCTTGATTATTGGCTGCCGTTTCCGTGAGCAGGAGCTTGGTGAGGATGCAGAGGAGCCAGAGGTTCTACAGGGGGCCAAGTCCGACTTTAAAGCGTTATGATGCACAGAGTAAGATACTGGTGCAGAGTTCGTTTTTGGTACTGCGCAGAGGGATTTACAAGGTGATTTTAAGGTTTGGGGCAGGGAGTGGCAAGTAAAAACCGTATTTTCTATATATTATTTTCTATATATATTTTAATGTTTTTACTTGCCACAAGTTGCCCCAGATAAAAAAGGGAACAAGAGAAAAAGAAAAGAAGTTTAGAACAGTGCCCCGTTTTTGGGGAAGCAAGGATAAAAAATCACTGTGGGCATCCATTGTGCTGGCCTGGATTGTGGGCAAGTGCAAAGGGTGCCTGCTTTGATATGATCATGAGGAGGAGAAAGCCAATGAGTAAAATCTACACCTGTGAACAGGTCAGCAACGGCCATCCCGATAAGATATGCGATCAGATCGCGGATGCTGTCGTGACCGATTGCCTGCAGCGTGATAAGGACAGCCGTGTGGCGATTGAATGCCTGCTGAAAAACCATCGCCTGATTATTGCCGGTGAGCTGACCAGCAAACATAGACCGGATTACCGCAGACTGGCGGAGGAAGTCTTTGACCGGATCGGTTACGAGAAACTTGGTTATGGGATGGAACACTATCTGGACATCAGTATCCTGGTATCGGAGCAGTCGCCGGACATTGCCCTCGGTGTGGATAAAGGCGGCGCCGGCGATCAGGGCATTATGTTCGGCTATGCCACCAACGAGACACCGGAGCTGCTCCCTATCCCCTTTGCTGTGGCAACGGAATTTCTCCAGCTTTTGAAAAATCACCCTTCCCGGATGTTCCGGGCAGACGCCAAGGCGCAGGTCAGCTACGATTACGACAGTGGCCGGATCACCACTTTCCTGTGTTCCGTGCAGCACAGCCCGGATGTGGAGGTGGGCGATTTCCGGCATATCATAGAATCTATGATGGTTCTGGCAGCATGCAAGTACGGGATCAAAGGTGATTTTGAAAAGCTGGTCAACCCAACCGGACGATTTGTGGTGGGAGGCTCGTTTGCCGACTGCGGTGTGACCGGCCGGAAGCTGGCCTGTGATACCTATGGCGGCATCGGGAGGATCGGCGGCGGGGCTCTCTCTGGAAAAGACCCCTCTAAGGTGGACCGCTCCGGTGCGTACATGGCGAGGAAGATTGCGAAGGATATTGTCCGCGCCGGGTATGCAGACCGGTGTGAAGTCCAGCTGGCCTACGCCATTGGCGTTGTGGAACCTGTATCTGTGGCGGTGGACTGCTTCGGCTCTGAGTACCAGAACCCGGAATTCATCCGCGCCTATGTCCGGGAGAACTACAACCTGACACCCAGGGGCATCGTGAGGGATCTTCACCTGTTGGATGTGGACTACAATGCGGTCAGCGCCTACGGTCATTTCGGAAAAGTGCTCTTGCCGTGGGAGGAATAAAAGATGCCACGGCGACCAAGAGTTCCTTGTGGACATCCCGGCTGTCCAGAACTGATTGAGCCGGGGACAAAGTTTTGTGAAAAGCACAAGCCTCTCCACCCGGAGGTAACACGGCCGGCCGCAAAGCGCGGCTATGGCAGCCGCTGGCAGAAGGCAAACAAAACGTTCCTTCAGACCCACCCGCTGTGTGCGGAGTGCATGAAGCAGGGACGCTATACCAAAGCAACGGTTGTGGATCACATTGTTCCCCACCGTGGTGACCAGAATCTGTTCTGGGATCAGAGCAACTGGCAGCCACTTTGTAAAGCGTGTCATGACCGAAAAACCTGGCGGGAGGATAACCGTCCGGAATACAAGTATTGAGGTGGAGCCGCAGTCTGCACTATGCGCCCCGCCGGGGCCGGGTTCACTTCACTGTGGGAAAGCCGCAGGAAGACCGGCGGCCCCTCTTCTGTGAAAATCCGCGAAATTGATAGGCCGGGGGTCTTGAGGTTCCGGCGCAAAACCAAAGCACATGAAAAAGAGGCGCGGCAAGTATCCTTCAAGACTACGGCATATCTGTTCGGAATGAACCAAAGCACATGAGAAACTGCGATTTATTCGATATTTCCCATGTGTTTTTGCTTGTTCCGACAAAGCGTTGGACAGGAAAAGTAAAAAAACAAAATCAGATCATTGCGATAACAATCACCATCTCTGGGGCTGAAATACCGTTCGCCCTTTTTATTATCATATTTTGAGTTTTTTCAAAATAGAGGGTGGTTTTGCTGCGCTATGGGAAGGAGGAGGCAGATGAAAGAAGCGAAACATGATCTCACTGAATTTGATAACGCGATGTCAGAGTTCCTCCCCCATGTGGCGGATCGATTTTGCCCACAGTGTGGCCAGCCAGTTGACAAAAATCCGATTGGCCGGCCCAGGAAGTTCTGTTCTGCCTCCTGCAGGAAGCGGTGGTGGTCCGAACATCCGAAACCTGAAAACTGGAAATCCGCACAGCTGAAAACCTGCCCTGTCTGTGGAAAGGAATTTATATCTGCCAAGGAAGCGTATCGTCCAAGAACCTATTGCAGCAGGATATGCGCCAACAGAGGACGGGCCAGACATGGATGAACAAATGACCGCCATACCGTATGAGAACGTAATCCAGGGAAATGCGCAAAATGTTGACCGGGAATGTGTGCGTATGCTGCGGCTGGCCGGAGAAAGCTGTACAGCTATTGCGGAGCAGATCGGCCTGACAGAAGAACAGGTCATAGAGTACTGTCGCCAGCTTGGACTTCCTGTCAATGGTTCCTGCAGGTTCTCAGAGCCTGGTTTGGAAGAAGCCGCATGGCTGCGGCATCGGGAAGGGAATCCCCCGGGAAGAAAGTGTCCTGTGTGCGGCGGTCCGCTGCTCCAGTCGGTCAGGGGCAGGCGGAGAAAATTTTGTTCTGACCAATGCAAGAAGCAGTGGTGGAATGACAAGTGGCGGCAGGAAGGCCGGTTCAAAGGCCGACTGGCTGAATGTGAGAATTGTGGGAAATGGTTTATTGCGGTAAAGGAGCGGCATGGTGAGCGGCGGTTTTGCAGCCGGGAGTGCTACTTTGCTTTCCGATATGGGAGAAGGGAGTGACGGATTTTTGGAAGGATTGAAGGTCATCGGCGTATTTGCGGTCTGCAATACGGGCGGTATCTGTGTACATGCTATTGACCATACAGAGAAGAACGTGCTGGCATCCATGAACGGGAAGGATCCGAAATGGTACCCCATCACGGAACAGCCGCTGTCAGAGATCACTGGCGAAG
>PPYE01776561.1_pt1 | contig 28852 bp, 20 predicted proteins | sample 1559881 | NCBI WGS metagenome assembly PPYE01 (sample SAMN08240022, study PRJNA423297) | Human gut metagenome, whole genome shotgun sequencing project. | reverse complement strand
CCTGTTTCCAGCGTGCGAAGGAAGGCTTCTTCTTCTTCCTTGATTACTTTTTCGATCAGACCTTTCTGTGCGATCAGTTCCGGATAAGCGTCTCCCATGTTGTCGATCAACACCGGAAGCAGCTTGTACATGAATGACTGTTTCTGTCCGAGGAAAGTATATCCGTAGCGAACGGCGCGGCGGAGGATACGGCGGATTACATAACCTGCCTTGGCATTGGAAGGCAGCTGACCGTCCGTAATGGAGAAAGCAATCGTACGGATGTGGTCAGCGATTACACGCATGGCGATGTCCTGCTGTTTGTCTTTTCCGTACTCTGTGCCTGACATTGCTGCAATCGCTTTCAGCATCGGCTGGAATACGTCTGTATCGTAGTTGGAAGTCTTGCCCTGCAAAGCCATACAGAGGCGTTCGAATCCCATACCTGTATCGATAACCTTTGCAGGAAGTGGTTCGAGGCTGCCGTCAGCTTTACGGTTATATTGCATGAACACAAGGTTCCATATTTCAATCACTTGGGGATGATCGTGGTTGACGAGATCACGGCCGGAGATTTTGGCACGTTCTTCTGCCGGACGGAGGTCGATGTGGATTTCCGAACAAGGTCCGCAAGGGCCTGTATCACCCATTTCCCAGAAGTTGTCGTGCTTGTTGCCGTTGATGATGTGATCTTTCGGCAGATACTGTTCCCAGTAAGAAGCGGCTTCGTCGTCACGGCTCAGTCCTTCTTCGGGGCTTCCTTCGAATACAGTGGCGTACAGGTGTTCCGGATTCAGTTTCAATACTTCTACCAGATATTCCCATGCCCAGTTGATGGCTTCTTTCTTGAAGTAGTCACCGAATGACCAGTTGCCCAGCATTTCGAACATGGTGTGGTGGTACGTATCGTGTCCCACTTCTTCCAGGTCATTATGCTTTCCGCTTACACGCAGACATTTCTGAGAGTCCGCGACTCTGTGGTATTTGGCCGGGTGGTTACCCAAAATAATATCTTTAAACTGGTTCATCCCTGCGTTGGTAAACATCAAGGTAGGGTCATCTTTTATCACCATCGGAGCCGAGGGAACAATGTGGTGTCCTTTCGACTCAAAGAAATTCTTGAATGAATCTCTGATCTCTTTTGCAGTCAACATATTCTTCTATATATCTATTGTTGAGGTTAATATTCTCAAAAAACTGTGCAAAGATAGCTTGTTTTTATTACTTTTGCCGTATTAACAAGCGAAATATTTCCAAAAAGATGCGCAAAGTTTACTACATCTACAATCCAAGGACGCAGACTTATGACCGAATTTACCCTACCGTACGGCAGCGTGCACTTAGCATTCTGCGCCGGCTTTTTATCGGTATGGGACTTGGAGCCGGATGCTTCATCGTCTTGCTTCTAGTGTTCGGATCGCCTTCGGAGAAGGAGCTGCGAATCGAAAATAGCCGTCTTTTGGCGCAATATAATGTACTTTCCCGCCGTCTGGATGATGCGATGGGGGTGCTGCAGGATATTCAGCAGCGTGACGATAACCTGTATCGGGTGATTCTGCAAGCTGATCCTGTTTCGCCGGCTATCCGTCAGGCAGGTTTTGGAGGTACGAACCGGTATGAGGAGCTGATGGATCTGGCAAACTCCAAGCTGGTGGTAAATACGACCCAAAAGCTGGATGTACTGTCCAAACAACTTTATATCCAGTCCAAATCTTTCGATGACGTGGTGGATATGTGTAAGAATCATGATGAAATGCTGAAATGTATTCCGGCTATCCAGCCTATCTCCAATAAAGACCTTCGCAAGACTGCTTCCGGATACGGAACACGTATTGATCCGATTTACGGTACGACGAAGTTTCATTCGGGAATGGACTTCTCCGCTCATCCGGGAACGGATGTCTATGCGACCGGTGACGGTACAGTGGTAAAAGTAGGATGGGAAACCGGATATGGCAATACGATTGAGATTGATCATGGCTTCGGTTATCTGACTCGGTACGCTCACTTACAGAGCTATAACACGAAAGTTGGGAAAAAGGTGGTGCGTGGCGAGGTGATTGGAAAAGTGGGAAGTACAGGTAAGAGCACCGGTCCTCATCTTCACTATGAGGTACACGTGAAGGGAAAGGTTGTGAATCCTGTCAACTATTACTTCATGGACTTGAGTGCGGAAGATTATGAGAAGATGATTCAACTGGCCGCCAATCACGGTAAAGTGTTCGATTAATCTCTTAAAACAACGATTTCTATGCTGAATACGGACAAAGAACTAAAATTATATTACTCCATAGCCGAAGTGGCCGATATGTTTGGAGTCAATGCATCCTTGCTTCGTTTTTGGGAGAAGGAGTTCCCGCAGATTTCTCCCAGGACAACGGGGAGGGGGATACGTCAGTATCGAAAGGAGGATGTGGAAACGATTGGTCTGATCTATCATCTGGTGAAGGAGAAAGGTCTGACGCTTCCCGGTGCCCGTCAACGGTTGAAGGATAATAAGGAAGCCACGGTTCGCAATTACGAAATTGTGAACCGTCTGAAAGGTATTAAGGAAGAGCTTCTGGCTATCAAGAAAGAACTGGACGGACGATAAATTATTCCTCCACCCGGTTCACCTGTTTGATGTTTTGAATCTTCTTCAGATTATTACAGATTGTCTTTACATCTTCCACATCGTGTACCCATAGCTGAATCTTTCCTTCGAATATCCCGTCATTCGTTTCAATGGCAAGTTTACGGATGTTCACGTTGAGCTGTCTGGAAATGACCTGAGTCACTTCATTCAGAAGTCCCATGCTGTCTATACCTCTTAAATAGATATATACGAGGAAAGAAAGTTCTTTGTGAGTATCCCATTCGGTCGCTAATATACGGTTACCATAGCTGCTTTTCAGCTTGGCAGCAACAGGGCACTGGCGTTTATGAATAATAATGCGGTCGTTTTCATCAACGTAACCCAAAACATCATCACCGGGAATCGGATGACAACATTCGGCCATGATGTATTTCTTTTGCAGGCTTTCTTCGGTCAGTTTAAGAATCTCTTTCGGATTGATCTTTTCTTTTTCCTGCGGTTCTTTCTCTTCCGGTTTTTCCTTGTTGCTGTTCCCGAAGGAGAACGTCAGGTATTTCTTCCAGTTGCTGGTTTGCTTTTCTCTCAGCTCGTTCTTGTCCGCTTCTCCCAAAGTAATGGCTTTGCTGCCGATAGCGGCCAGTAACTCTTCTTCATTCTTGAAGTTGTGAAATTTACGCAACTTCTCGATGACAGCTTCTTCCGGACGTATTTCTTCCTTCTTCAGAAACTCGTTGAGTAGCTCTTCGCCAATTTTCTGATTCGCTTTCCGTTCTTTGCGAAGAATCGCTGCGATCTTGGCACGGGCACGGGCGGTCGTTGCAAATACCTCCCATTGCGGTTGTACACGTTGGGATTTGGAGGTCAATATTTCAACCTGATCTCCACTTTGCAGTTTATGGCTTAGCGGTACCAGTTTATGATTGACCTTGGCACCGATACAATGGCTACCGATATCTGTGTGCAGTGAGAAGGCAAAATCCAGTGCCGTAGAGTTTTGTGGCATTGTCTTTAACTCTCCCTTCGGAGTGAACACGAAGATTTCGGAAGCAAACAGGTTCAGTTTGATCGTATCCAAAAAGTCGATTGCGTCCGGTTGCGGATCATCCAGTATCTCTTTAATGGTTTTCAGCCATTTCTCCAGTTCACCTTCGTCTTCGCTGCCTCCTCCTTCTTTATATTTCCAGTGGGCGGCAAAGCCTTGTTCTGCAACATCGTTCATCCGTTCGCTGCGAATCTGTACCTCGATCCATTGTCCGTTGTTTCCCATCAGGGTGACGTGCAATGCTTGGTAACCATTCGCCTTCGGGTGGCTTACCCAGTCGCGTAGGCGGTCGGGATGAGGCTTGTATATCTTGGAAATGGAGACATAGATGTCGAAACAGTCGTTGAGCTCTTCTTCCACGTTGCGTGGTTCGAAGATGATGCGGACAGCGAGCAAGTCATAAATCTCCTCGAACGGGACGTGTTTGGTCTGCATCTTGTTCCAGATGGAGTAGATCGATTTCACACGTGCCAAAATCCGGTATTTCAGCCCCATCTTATCCAGCTGGGTGCGGATCGGAGCTGTGAAGTCGTTGAATACTTTGTCGCGTTCGGCGGCGGTAGCATTCAGCTTTTCTTCTATTTCAGCATATTCTTCGGGGTGTTCATATTTGAAGCTGAGGTTTTCAAGCTCTGTTTTTATCTTGTACAGACCTAGGCGGTTGGCTAACGGGGCATAGATGTAGAGAGTTTCTCCTGCTATCTTATATTGCTTGTTGGGCAGCATGGAACCCAGCGTGCGCATATTGTGCAAGCGGTCGGCTATTTTGATCAGGATAACTCGGATATCGTTCGACATGGTGAGCAGTAACTTCTTGAAGTTCTCTGCCTGTGCCGAAGCACGGTCACCGAAGATCCCTCCGGAGATTTTGGTCAGTCCGTCTACAATCTGGGCAATCTTCGGTCCAAAGATATTTTCGATGTCTTCTACCGTGTAATCAGTGTCTTCTACTACGTCGTGCAGCAGTGCCGCACAGATAGAAGTAGAACCAAGACCAATTTCGTTACATACTATTTGTGCAACGGCAATCGGGTGCATGATATAAGGTTCGCCGGATCGGCGTTTGATTCCTTTGTGTGCCTGATTAGCGAAGTTGAAAGCTTTTGTGATGATTTCAACTCGTTTGCGATGTTTAGTATGGAGATAATCATTCAGAAGTTCCTGGAACGCCTGATTGATCATCTCTTCATCTGCTATTTCTTTGGGGGTTATATTATCCATATTCGTTATCCTTTCATTCGCTTATTTTTGCAAAAATAAGCAAATTTCCGAATGAAGCAAGCGGGAAGTCATTTATTTGTAGATTTTCAATTGTTTTCCTGCTGCGATTCTGGTGTTCGACATACCGTTCCACTGCTGTATATCTTTGACACGTACGCCTAGCTTTTCGGCAATCGATGAAAGAGTGTCTCCACTTTTTATCTTATAATAAGTTAATTTTCCTTTACCGGCAACAGCGCTTGTCTGTCTGCGGGTGGTTGGAGTAACTTCTTTCACTGCAACGGTTTTGCGGTTGCGGAATAGCTCGTCGGCACGGTGTGCGTAGATTGTATCTTGCTTGTCAATAAACGTACTGATGGCACCTTGTGGTAAACGTAATGTACAAGGTTTGGTCGTGCCGGGAATCACTTGTTTCTTGTATTGGGGATTCAGGCTCTTCACTTCCTCCAGCGGAACATTGCAAAGTTGTTGCTTTGATCGGGTCGCGGCGTTCGTCTATCAGACTATTGGATTCAAGACCGTAAATCTTTCCTGTTCCAATCATGAATTGCCACAGTCCAGAAGCACCGGCACGTGACACAGCCGAAGGATTCAGTGCAGATTCGATAATCGGCAGGTACTTCAGTTCCAAAGGAAGTCCGTAAGCGTCCAGTGCTTCTTCGAAAATAGGCATATAGAAATTGCAGGCGCTCAGCATGAATGAAACCTGATTGCGCAGGCGACCCGCGTACATATCGATGAATTTGCGTACAATGTCATTATAAGGCATTTCCATGACAGCCGGAATACGTGAAAGGCGGTCAATGTAGACAGAATCACTGAATAAAGGATTCACTTCCGCCGTACTGCAATCTTTGCCTAAATCAATATAGTTTTTAGCTTTCCAGTCGTTCAGCAGACTGTCGAGCGGGTAAGTCATACTCTTTGGAAGATCGATGCTTTCTTTGCGTTCGGTTCCGTTTTCACGAATAACTACATCTACACTTTGAGCTTTTACCTGTGTGGTTGCCAACAGGAAAAGGAAAATAATCGAACAATAGTTTTCTAATTTCTTCATGCTTTAATTATAAGTTCAATCTAAATTGTGTTTTTAAAATCGTAGTACGCATTGCAGTCCCACTGACTTATTCTTGTAACTGTTGGAGCGGAACTGGCTGTTATTGTCGATGACAGTTGGCTCCAGCTTCATACTCAAGTCAGGTGAAATGTCGAAGTTCGATAATTCCGCATCGACATAGGCATCGATGATGGAGATAAGGTATACTCCGATAAATGCAAATATACTAAGGTCCCGAAAACGACGGAACGAGTCCTTTCTTCGTTTCAAGGTATTTTTCAGTTGCTCTTCATTATACTGGGCGTTCGGTGGCAGCAAATCTTCATAGCTCTTGGTGTTTGGATTACTGTCCATGATGTCCAGATAGGCCTGTGAATAGTCTTTATACATTTTCCCGTTCCAGCTGAGGGCATACGCACATCCTGCAAACCCTCCATATATAATAGGTAGTTTCCAGTATTTACGGTTGTAAATCTGTCCTCCGCCGGGGAATACGACTGCAAGCCATGTTGCTTTGGTCGGGTTGGGAATGAACAGTTTCTTGTTGAGATCCTGCACAGGAGGTACTGTGTCGGTTTTCACTACAATAGGTGCCGGCTGTTCTATCTTCTTCAGTTCTTTTTTATTGGCTGCGTCAAGACTGTCGGCTATCTGTATTTTGACAGCAGACAGACTGTCGGTTGCTTGCAGGCGTTCCGGATGCAATATTTTGATTGAATCCTTTTTCAACGAATCCATCACCTGAGCAGGATCCCGGTGCCTTCGTGCACGTGCTTTCGGTGCTTCCCGGCTCTGAATAATACTGTCTTTCTGTACCGGAGTCACAGGTTCTTGTGCATACACATCAATCCCTGCCACCTGTAGAAAACAGAGAAGCAGGGTGATGATGAGTAACTGATATTTCTTACTTTTTCTTGTCATCTACTTTTTTAGCGTATCGAAGATTTCCATGATACGTTCCAGTTCCTCCTCGTTGCTGAAAGGAATACTGATTTTTCCTTTTCCCTTTTCGGAGCAAGTCAGTTGTACCTTGGTGTTGAAAAATCCCGTGAGTTGTTGCTTTAGTAAATTAAACTCTTCCGGTAGTTTGCTGCGTTTCGGAGTGATTTTCCGTGTGCCGCTTTTCACAGCTTCTCCTTCGCTCAGCGATTTGACAATCTCTTCTACTTTGCGGACGGAGTATCCGTGTTCCTGTATCTCTTCGAATATTTTTACTTGAAGTTTGGGGTCGCCTAATGAAATCAATGCACGTGCATGTCCCATATCTAGCTGTTTGTTTTGTAGAGCCATCTGTATAGGAGCCGGCAGTTTCAGCAGACGCAGGTAGTTGGCGATAGTGGTCCGGTTCTTGCCGATACGTTCGCTCAGGCGTTCCTGTGTCAGTTCATACTGGTCCAGCAGATGTTGATAAGCCAATGCTATTTCTACCGCATTCAGGTCTTCACGCTGTATGTTTTCAATCAGCGCCATTTCCATCATGTTTTCGTCGTCGGCAGTGCGGATGTAGGCAGGGATGGTTTTCAGTCCTGCTTTTTGTGAAGCACGGTAACGACGCTCTCCCGCGATGATCTGATACTCATCGTCCGAGAGCTTGCGTAGAGTGATAGGCTGTATGATACCGATTTCCGCAATGGAATCAGCCAGTTCCTGCAATGCCGTTTGATCGAATTCGCGGCGTGGCTGATTGGGGTTGACGGTAATCTTCGCCAACTCTATTTCACTAATGGAAGAAGAACCTTCGGTTTTCACATCATCCATTGAGAGCAGGGCGTCAAGTCCGCGTCCTAATGCATTTCTTTTTTGTGTTGCCATATCTTCTTCGGTTATTTATTTCTGTTGATAATCTCTTTGGCAAGGGCGAGATGGTTTTTGGCACCGGTAGAGTCCGCATCATAAAGAATGGTCGGGATACCGTAGCTGGGAGCCTCGCTCAGTTTCACATTTCGCTGGATCACGCTGTTGAAAAATCAGTCCGAGTGAAGGAGAACAATCTATCAGAATATAGTCATATTCTTTCTTCAAGGGTGTGAGCACTTCTTTCAGTATCTTTTCGCGGTTTGGGAGGTTCAGCATTTCAATCTCTGCTCCTACAAGATTGATGTGCGAAGAGATCACTTTCAAAGAGTCGATTTCTGTGTCAAGAATAGCGTCCTGTACATTGGCTCTGTCAATAATGCATTCATAGATAGTGCATTCCGACTGCTTGATGTCCACTCCCAGGCCGGAAGAGGCATTTGCTTGCGGGTCTGCATCTACCACGAGTACTTTCTTTTCAAGTGTAGCAAGTGACGCTGCGAGATTAATCGTAGTCGTGGTCTTTCCTACACCCCCTTTTTGATTGGCCAAAGCAATTATTTTTCCCATATACTCTAAATTTATTGGCAGCGAAATAAGTGATAATTCCTTAGAGCGCCTACGAAAAAAGAGAAACTTTGCATTTTCTGTTGATAAGTCACCGGTTTTGTTAATAACTGCCGGACGAAACAGTTCCGAAACCTGGTTGATTTTATCATCATACTTTCTCTGTTTGAGCTTGCAAATATACATATTTATATTGGATATCTATTTCTTTTTTTACTCGCTTGCAGAAGATTAAGATTTGTAAACGGGTGTATATTCGTCAGATAGCGATGTGATTAATATGATATTCGGAGATAAGCGGTTGGCAGTACGGTTACTTTTTGCTACTTTTGTGCGAACATTAAAAAGGAAAGGATTGAATATATGGAAAGTAAGAAGCCGTTGATCCTCGTTTCGAATGACGATGGTGTTATGGCTAAAGGTATTAGTGAACTGGTGAAGTTCCTTCGTCCGTTGGGGGAAATTGTTGTAATGGCACCCGACTCTCCGCGCTCCGGCAGCGGCAGTGCATTGACGGTGACTCATCCGGTTCATTATCAACTGGTCAAAAGAGAAGTGGGACTGACTGTATATAAATGTACAGGAACGCCGACCGATTGTATCAAGCTGGCATTGGGCTCAGTGCTCGACCGGAAGCCTGACCTGATCGTAGGCGGTATCAATCATGGAGATAATTCCGCTATTAACGTGCATTATTCGGGAACGATGGGAGTAGTGATTGAAGGCTGTCTGAAGGGAATTCCTTCGATTGGTTTTTCTCTGTGCAATCATCAGCCCGATGCTGATTTTGAACCTTCGGGTCCTTATATACGCAAGATAGCTGCCATGATATTGGAAAAAGGACTGCCCCCGTTGACTTGTCTTAATGTGAACTTTCCCGATACTCCCGACCTCAAAGGAGTGAAGGTTTGTGAACAGGCAAAGGGATGCTGGGTGAATGAATGGGTAACTTGTCCCCGTCTTGATGATCATAATTACTTTTGGCTGACCGGTTCATTCACCGATCATGAACTTGAAAATGAGAACAATGATCATTGGGCGCTGGAAAACGGATATGTGGCTATCACGCCAACGACAGTCGATATGACTGCTTACGGCTTTATAGATGAACTGAATGGCTATTGTCAGCAACTGGAATTCTGACATACGCATTGTGCTGATTTCAAATATCAAAACTCCTAATTCAAAATTCCCATGAAGTACTATCTGATTGTCGGTGAAGCTTCCGGAGACTTGCATGCGTCCCATTTGATGACTGCCCTCAAGGCGGAAGATCCTCAGGCCGATTTCCGCTTTTTCGGTGGAGATTTGATGGCTGCCGTCGGAGGAACGATGGTGAAGCATTATAAAGAGCTGGCGTATATGGGATTTATTCCAGTACTGCTTCATTTGCGTACGATTTTTGCAAATATGAAACGTTGCAAGGAAGATATTGTGGCGTGGAATCCCGATGTGGTGATCTTGGTCGATTATCCCGGTTTCAATCTTAACATAGCTAAGTTTGTGCATTTCGAGACGCAGATTCCTGTCTTCTATTATATTTCTCCGAAGATATGGGCATGGAAGGAGTACCGCATAAAGAATATCAAACGTGATGTGGATGAACTTTTCTCCATCCTTCCTTTTGAAGTGGAGTTTTTTGAAGAGAAGCACCGGTATCCTATACATTATGTAGGAAATCCTACGGTAGATGAAGTGGCTGCTTATCAGAAAGCTCATCCTAAAAATCCGGAAGCATTCTTGGCGGATAATAATCTGGAGGATAAACCGGTAATCGCACTGTTGGCGGGAAGCCGGAAACAGGAGATCAAGGATAATCTGCCGGATATGCTGAAAGCTGCTTCTGCTTTTCCCGATTATCAACTGGTACTGGCCGGTGCTCCCGGCATCGCTCCGGAGTATTACAAACAATATGTAGGGCAGGCTAAAGTGAAAATAATCTTTGACCAGACCTATCGTTTGCTACAACATGCGGAGGCGGCTTTGGTCACTTCGGGTACGGCGACTCTTGAGACAGCCTTGTTCCGTGTTCCTCAGGTGGTTTGTTACTATACACCGATTGGAAAAGTGGTTTCGTTTTTGCGTCGTCATATCTTGAAAGTGAAATTTATCTCACTAGTCAATCTGATTGCAAATCGTGAGGTTGTAAAGGAGTTGGTTGCAGATACAATGACAGTCGGAAATATGCAGAGTGAACTAAAGAAACTGATTGAAGATCAGGAATATAAGGATCGTATGCTTGCCGAATATGAGTATATGGCAGGTCGGTTGGGGCCTGCAGGTGCTCCCCAGCATGCTGCTCGCAAAATGCTTGAACTGTTGAAAAAATAACTTTCTTTTTCTGAATAAACGTAAAGCCGGTGCAGTAAATGCCCGGCTTTTTTATTTATATAGCAGAAGAATTAAAAAGAGAGGAATAAATATGAAAAAATTTAATTGGCTTTTAGTAATGTTATTGCTCGCATTGGTACCTGCGCTGCAATCATGTGACGACGATGGGTACTCAATTGGAGACATAGGATGGGATTGGGCTACAGTTCGTGCTACCGGTGGCGGTGGTTATTATCTGGAAGGTGATCGTTGGGGTATGATTGATCCGGTGGCCAGCTCTATTCCTTGGTACAAACCGGTAGACGGTGAACGAGTAGTTGCTTTTTTCAATCCTTTGGCTGATACGGATAAGGGTGCTCAGGTAAAGATCGAAGGAATTCAGGAAGTGTTGACAAAAGAAGTGGAAGATATGACGGCTGAAAATGAAGAGGAATTCGGTAATGATCCTATCGTGATTTATCAAGGAGATATGTGGCTGGGAGGAAAGTTTCTGAATATCATCTTCCATCAGTATTTGCCTCGTTCTGAAAAGCACCGCATCAGTCTTGTACAGAATAAGATAGAACCGGAAGCTCCGGAAACACCGGAAGCTTTGAAGGTGGATGAAGATGGGTATATACATCTGGAATTACGTTACAATACGTATGATGATGTGACTGGATACCGGGGATGGGGACGAGTTTCTTATAATCTGGAAGAGTTCTATCCAACGGCAAAAGATGTAGCTGAAACAGAATTTAAAGGATTCAAGGTGACTATTAATTCAGAAGAAAATGGAGAAGGAAGAGTGATCGTTCTTGATTTGGATCATCCGGTAGGCGTTCCGGAAAAAGCGAAAGATGTGCATTCTACTTCTTTTGTTAAATAGCAAAACTTTTATAAATAACTAAACCTAAACCTTGACGAACACTGTGTGTGAAAAAAAGGTCGGAAGTGCTTCAAAGCGGCTTCCGACCTTTTATTTTATTTATTCTGTTATTAAAACCAAGTCAGTGCATATAGATAAAAGACTGCTGCCGGTATAGCCATCAAAGCACTGTCGAAGCGGTCGAGCATCCCTCCATGTCCCGGAAGAATGGTTCCCGAATCTTTAACGTGCAGCTGGCGTTTCAGTAATGATTCTGTCAGGTCGCCCCATGTTCCGAAAACGACAACGACTAAAGCCAGACCTGCCCATTCCCACATTGACATAATCGTGAAATAATGTGCCAAGACAAAAGAAGCTCCGATAGCTACTACTCCGCCACCGATGGAACCTTCCCATGATTTTTTAGGAGAAATACGTTCAAACAAGCGGTGTTTGCCAATTAATGAACCGACACAATATGCACCCGTATCACTCAGCCAAAGGAATATAAAGATAGACAATGGCAGGATCGGATTGTAGCTTACGCTGCTATATTCCGGATCAGTATGAAATGCCAAGACATTGAGCAAGGCAAACGGCAGGCCTATATAAAGCTGGCTGAGCATGGAATATGCCCAGTTAAGCATTGGACTTGCCTTTTTCAGATACAGCTCACTGATCATCAAATAGAGTAGCAGCAGCAAATAAGGAATGAAAATCTTGGAGTCGGCTGCATCGATACAGAATCCCATCACTGCGAGGAACAAGTAAGCTCCTCCCAGCATGATAATGGTTTTGTTTACATTGACTCCTTCTGCGCGGCTGTTGATTAACTGTCCGAATTCATAGATTGTCAGTGCACTGATCGCCATGAACAGAATGCCGAAGCTGAAAGAATTATAGAGTATACATCCCACTAAAATGGCAACAAAGAGTATACCCGTAATGGCCCGTTTTATAAAATTACTAATCAAAATCTTCGTGTTTTAATTATTTAGATTCGGTAGTTTGTTCTTCCTCATTGGATTTTGCTTCTATAGTAACTTTTCCTTCTACGGTTACTTTTTTTCCTTCCGCAGTGATTTTCGTTTCTGTAGTTGCTTCTTCCTGAGCAGAATTTTTAGCTTCCTCTTCTTTGATTTCTTGTTCTTCTGCTTTCAGTTTCTCGGCAAGTTCTCTTTCCGCTCTGGCAGCGTCTTGGCTTTCTTTGGCAGCCATGATTTCTTCCGAGCGGGATGCCCACGGGCGTTTACCGAAAATACGTTCGACGTCTTCGGCAAAGATCACTTCTTTGTCGATCAGTAACTGAGCCAGTTTATTGTGTCCTTCCATATGTTCGGACAAAATCTTCTTGGCACGTTCATATTGCTCGTTCACCATCCGTTTCACTTCTTCGTCGATGAGTTCGGCTGTTTTTTCGCTATATGGACGGTTGAAAGAATATTCCTCATTATTATAATAGCATAAGTTGGGTAGTTTGTCACTCATACCTAAATAAGCAATCATGCCGTATGCCTGTTTCGTAACTCTTTCGAGGTCGTTCATGGCACCGGTAGAGATGCGTCCGATGAACAGATCTTCGGCTGCACGTCCTCCGAGGGTAGCACACATTTCATCAAGCATTTGCTCTTTAGTAGTGATCTGACGTTCTTCCGGCAGATACCAGGCGGCACCCAATGCACGTCCGCGGGGAACAATCGTTACTTTGATCAATGGATTTGCGTATTCCAGCAACCACGAAATAGAGGCGTGTCCTGCTTCATGCAAGGCAATCGAGCGTCTTTCCGCTTCTGTAGTAATCTTGGTCTTCTTTTCCAGACCACCGATGATACGGTCTACCGCATCCAGAAAATCCTGCTTGCCTACAAATTTCTTTCCGTGACGGGCTGCGATCAGCGCAGCTTCATTGCAGACATTCGCAATGTCCGCACCGGAGAATCCCGGAGTCTGACGTGCCAGCAAATCTACATCTACTGTATCGTCTATCTTGATCGGGCGCAGGTGTACGCCGAATACTTCTTTACGTTCGTTAAGGTCGGGCAGGTCTACGTGTATCTGACGGTCGAAACGTCCGGCACGAAGCAATGCCTTGTCAAGTACGTCCACACGGTTGGTAGCGGCAAGGATAATCACACCACTATTGGAACCGAAGCCGTCCATTTCAGTCAGCAACTGATTCAGAGTGTTTTCACGCTCATCATTTCCACCCATTGCCGGGTTTTTGCCACGAGCACGGCCTACCGCGTCAATTTCATCGATAAAGACAATACAAGGAGCTTTTTCTTTAGCCTGCTTGAACAAGTCACGTACGCGGGAAGCACCTACACCGACAAACATTTCTACGAAGTCGGAACCTGCCAGTGAGAAGAACGGAACGTTTGCTTCGCCGGCAACAGCCTTGGCAAGCAAGGTCTTACCGGTGCCCGGAGGGCCTACGAGCAATGCGCCTTTGGGAATCTTACCTCCCAAGTCAGTATACTTCTGAGGTTCTTTCAGAAACTCTACGATTTCTTCTACTTCCTGTTTTGCTTCCGCCAGGCCGGCTACATCCTTGAATGTAATCTTGATGGAGCCTCCCTTTTCGAAAAGCTGGGCTTTGGATTTTCCTACATTGAATACACCGCCGGCACCACCGCCGCCACCGCCGCTCATACGGCGCATGAAGAATATCCATAGGGCGATTAATAAAACCAGTGGAAGAATATTAATCAGGATTGCCGGGAAAATATCCGAATCGGCAGGGTAATCTGCGATTCCGTCAAAATGACCGGCTGCTTTTTCGTCTTGCAGAAATTTATCCAGTCTGTCCTTGGAAGGAGGGTTACTGGTGATAATCGGGTTTCTTCCCACTTTGGTGGAGTCCGCACCGAATATTGCACCTACGGCATTCGGCTTGACATGGGCTTCGAGAGTTTTCTCAGAGCCCAGCACTTTGCTGATGTAGCCGTTAGTGACATACTTCTGGAAGTCGCTGTAAGGAACGACTTTACTTCCGCTTCCTCTTGAATCGCTGCTCCACCAAAGGCCGAGAAGCATGAGGGCAATAATCATATATAGCCAGTTCAGATTGAACTTGGGCATATTCACCTTATTGTTAGGCTTATTGTTATTAGTATTATTGTTGTCCATAATTGTGGATTAGTCTAAATCGGGGATTTGAGTAAGTTTGGCGTCAGCCCACAGATGTTCAAGATTATAGAAGGATCTTACTTCCGGCAGAAAGACATGTACGAGTACATCGGAATAATCCATTGCCACCCATTCTGCATTTCGGAGTCCGTCGATTGCGGTCGGTTTGCTGTCTGCACCTTTACGGGCAAACTCCTTGACAGAGTCTACAATAGCATTTACCTGACTAGGGGAGTTCCCCTGGCATATAACGAAATATTTGCAGATGGTATCTTCTATACTGGTTAAATCAGCAATAATGATGTTTTTACCTTTTTTTTCCTGAATTCCCTCTTTAATTTTTTCAATTAATATTTTCGTATCGTTCATTCCTGTAATTGAAATTAATAATTCATGTTCTCTTTTGGTTTATAACAAAAAAGGATTCCCCTTTGTTTCTGATTATAAACGTGATATTTTTGACAAATATACGGTGATTTATTGGATACAAGAAAGTTATGACTTAATTTTTGTGTTTTTTAGGGGAGATGCTTCTACTTAAGGGAGCAAAATGAGAGTTTTTGCAAAAAAAATAGCAGAAATGTTTGCAATTCCCAAATTATTTGTATCTTTGCACCCGCAAACGAAAATTATTGGGCTATGGTGTAATGGTAACACTACAGATTCTGGTCCTGTCATTCCTGGTTCGAATCCAGGTAGCCCAACAAACCACCAGCTTTTTAATGACAAAAACCCGCTAAAACTGCAATTTTAGCGGGTTTTTGCTTTTTGTGGTATACTTTCAAGTAGGTAAGGCTCAAAAAAAAGAGTCTTCCAAAATGAATGGAAAACTCTTTTTACATCAGCACCGTTTAGGTGATGTTTTTCTGCATCTATGATGGGATACCTATTGTGTCTGTGTTATGACATTTGGCTGCTACCAACCCGGATTCTGAACAAGTTTGCTCGACTTCTGAATCTCGTTTAACGGGATAGGATAGAGGTACATGCGTCTTTCAAAAATACGGGTTTCAAATGCGGTACGCTCCATAAAGTCCTCCAGGTTATCGGCATTCATATTCATACCATGTACCGGTCCGCCTTGCTTATATCCTTCTTCATCGGCACACATCCAGCGACGGACGTCGAAATAGCGTTGTCCTTCGGCGAATAGTTCGATCCGGCGTTCTTTGCGGATGGCTTCTTCCTGTAAGGCTTGGTTGCCTTTTATTTCAGGCTTGATGTCCTTTAGTAAAGGGATACCTGCTCGGTAGCGGACACTGTCGATATGTGCAATGATACGTTCATCCGAAGGATTTACATGGTTCAACGCTTCGGCATATAATAAATAGAAGTCGGCGAGACGGAACAACATTCCTGCTCTGTATTTTGATTTGGCATTGCTTCCTTGGTTTAAAAGATCACGGTTCATTCCCTTGTAAAGCAGATAGCCGGAGTAGCTCATATCCGCTTTGGAGTTATCGTCTCCGCTGCCTTTATAGAAATAAATCTGTTTCGTTGTTTTTTGCCATGTCTTGCCGGAGTAAGTTATGGCCTGATAAAAACGTGGTTCGCGATTCTTATACATATTAGGAATGCCGTCTTCGCCAATGCCTTCTTCTGAATAAAGTCCTGACTCGTGAATACTCTTGCCGTCATTCATGTAGAAATCGTCAATGGCTTCCTGCAATACACCTACACAACCGAATCCGCTATATATCGCACGTGGAGTGCATCTGCGTTCTCTTCCTTCTCCACCTACATCGCCCCATGAATTCTTGCTGGTTTGCCAGATAGCTTCCGGGTTGTTCAAACTTACCTGAAAGAGTTGGTATAGAGATTCTTCTGCATTCAACTCTCCGTCTTTATCTTTTTCTTTATAAAGGTGATAGTGAGTTTTTGCATAATCAATGAAGCGCTGCAACGCGTTTAAGGCAGTTTGCCATTTTTTGTCATCTTTTGCAGGAAACAGTTGTTTGTCCTGATTATCCCTCAATGCGATTGCTTCCGAATATCCTCCGTTAAGTAAGGGGCTTGCGGCATACACGTGGAGTTTTGCCAGAATAGCCAATGCTGCCCCTTTGGTAGGTGCTGCGCTTCGGTTCTCGTTTGGAGTCCCGTCATCGTTCACTTCCTTTTCAGGCAGCTCATTGTAGCATTCATTGAGTTCGGAATCGATGAATTGCACTACTTCGTCGACAGAGTTCCGGTAATAGTCCAGATCACTTGCGGACGGTTCCGATATTTCTGTCATAATGGGGATAGGACCATACAATTCAAATAACAAGTAGTGATAGTAAGCACGTAGGAAACGAGCTTCGTTTTTCAATCTTGCCAATTCGTCTTCGTCAATGTAATCCGTAACGTCACCTTGCTGTGGGATCGTATGCGAGTATGCCAGAAATTCGTTTGCCTGACGGATTTGTTTGTAAAGACTCCAGCGCGATAAATCCGCCGATCCGGCATGGTAACCTACTGTCGGAATTGTCTTGACATTATTTTGTGCACTTTTTAACTCGTCGGAAACTGCCGGCCAGGGATTATCCAATCCCGTCAAGGCTGCATAAGAACTGGTTATAATAATGTTTGATACATCCGGAATTCCGGAATATATATATCGGTGGAAGCGACGGGTATAACCGGTATTATTGAATACTTCTTCCATGCTTAATTCTGCCGCCAGGTCGTCCGATACATCCAGATAATCGCTGCAACCCGAAAAGAATATCGTGCTTAGTCCTACGGCCACTATGATTGATAGTTTTTTCAATGTCTTCATATATATAATGTATTATATGTATTATTAGAAAGTAAAGTCAAGACCGAATGTGAAAGTCCGGCTCAGTGGATATGAGAAGCCGCCGTTGGTGTTTCCAAGTTCCGGGTCCCACATTTTGATATCATCCCATACACAAAGATTGTTTCCTTGCAGATAAACACGCAAAGCTTGTATACCGATTTTTTTCAGTGTTTTCTCCTTGAAGTTGTAACCGACTTCAATATTTTTCAGTCGCAGGAAGCTGGCATTGCGCAGCCACCAGGTGCTGGCAGCTGTATTGTTATCATAATTGGTAGAGTGCATGCGCGGGAACATTACATTTTGGCTTGGGTTCTGTTCGGTCCATCTGTTGGCTACTTCTGATCGTACAGCGGATTCTTCGACTCCCCATTGGAACGGGAAAAATGCTCCGTTCGAGCTGGCTCCTAATACGGTCGATGTATTTCCTGATCCTTGGAAGAAGATACCGACATAGGCTCCTTTCCATTCGGCATTGAGGCCGAAGCCATAAACTATTTCCGGAACGGAAGGATTTCCTACATCTTCCATTTGGTCGTTGCTGTCGATCTTACCGTCTCCGTTCAGGTCTTTGTATTTGATATCTCCCGGACGTACTCCGCTTGACAAGCCGGATACAACTCCCGGTTTCAGTTCATACTGGCGGTTCAGACCTTCACCTGTTATGTTGAAGTCGTCGGCGGTATAAAGTCCGTCAGCAATGTATAGTTTCCATGAGTTGAGGCGAGTTCCTTTCTTTTCGAGCCACGGATAGACTTGTGGCACCTGATCATATTCGAGGATTTCGTTGCGTGCAAATGTAAAGTTGCCGCGTGCGCTCAGGTTTACTTCACCGACTTTATAATTGAGATTCAGACTTGCATCCACACCCTGGTTTTTCACGATACCGAAGTTTTGCCATGGCATTTGCTGGAAGCCTGTCACATTGGAAACGGTATTACGTTGCAATAGGATGTCCTTACGTTTGTTGTTGAAGTAGTCCACTTGCAGGTCAATGCGGTTGTCGAATAACCCCAAGTCGATACCGAAGTTGCGTTTGTCTTCGATTTCCCAGGAAAGAAACGGTGATTCAAACTGGGCTTCGGTAATTCCATTGCCTACTCCGCCCAATGCACCGCTGTTGCTGAATCCGATATTATAGCCACTATTATCTTGTTTCATGGTTCCACGATATAAGAAGCGGTTGCCTCCGGTATCGTCGTTACCGGTACGGCCGATGGAGAATCTTAGTTTCAATTTACTTACTACCTTTTTCAAGGCTTCCGGATAATAATGTTCATTGCTGATATACCATGCCAAACCCATGGCGGGGAAGAAACCGAAGCGATAGCCTTTTGCAAAGGTTTCCGAACCGGTGTAGCCGAAGTTACCTTCTAAGAAATAGCGTCCGTCATATCCATAAGTTACACGGCCTACCAAACCTTGCTTTCTATAAGGTAAAGCGTTATTGTGATACTGTGTTTCTTTTTGCATGTATAGGAACATAGCGCCTACATCGTGTTTCTCTGCAAATGTACGGTTGTAATTGAAGGCTGTTTCAAAGTAAATCTTTTTGTTTGAACTGTTACTCAGGTTTTCTGATAACACATCGCTGCCTTCTACTACAGTCTTATATAACAGTTTGCCATTTTCGTCGCGTCCTGTGGCCAGATATTGTGTCGGTGTTTTGGTGCGTTTGGCGATATATGACATGTCTGCGTCAAAGCTGATGAGGCCTTTCCATGTCAAGCCCTTAGTCAGGAAGTCCAGTTTTTGGTCTACTTCCACTTTTGATTGGATGGAAGTTCTCCATTCTTTGGCGTATCCTGAGTTAACAAGCAGGTTGTACGGGTTGGAACGATTGCCTGACGGACGGGGATGTCCGGCCACAGTTCCGTCGGAATAAACTGCCGGCATGATATAAGACGGAGTACGGCACATGGTAGTAAAAATAGTGCTGGTTCCTGTTCCCGGATAGTTGGTTTGCAGATATTGTCCGCTGAGGTCTACTTTTACTGTTGTGGTTTTAGTTGCGTCAAAGTCAATGTTGCTGCGCAGATTGTAGCGCTTCAATCCGATATTGTTATCATAGTCATTGCCGAAATCCTTGAATATACCATTTTCCTGATAGAAGGCGCCGGATACGAAATAACGGGCACGTTCAGTTCCTCCTCTTACGTTCAGGGTATACCGCATATTATAGGTGTGGTTTCTTAGCATTGTACCCAACCAGTCAGTGTCCGGATATAAATCACGGTCGGCTCCGGGACCGTATTTGGCTATCTCTTCGTCTGTGCGTATGCTGGCGGTCCCTTCGTTGTTCAATGCTTCGTTGTATAGGTTCAACGTTTCTACTGAGTTCATGAAAGTCGGCAGACGTGTTGGTTCGAGAATAGTTCCTTCGGCTCGGAAAGAGATTTTAGGTTTCTGTGAATTTCCTCGTTTGGAAGTAATCAAGATAACTCCGTTTGCGCCTTCGGCTCCGTAAACAGCTGTGGCGGCAGCATCTTTCAGTAAGGTAAATGATTCAATTTCATCCGCTTCAATATCCTGCATTTGCCGGGGGACACCGTCGACTAATACAAGCGGATTGGTACCGCCTTTGAAAGAACTTTGTCCCCGAATCCAGAAGTCGGCATTGTCATATCCCGGTTCACCGGAACGTTGCACTGCGATCAAGCCCGGTACTTGCCCTGCCAGATTATTGGTCATATTACGGCTGGAAGAAACGGACAACTCTTTGGGACCGATGGCGTTGATGGAACTCACTACGCTGTTCTTCTTTTGTTTTCCGTAGCCGATAACAACGACGTCCTCCAGCATCTCTGTGCTCGGAAGCATTTTGATTGCTAATACCTTTTCTCCTTTATAAGTGATTTTTTGCTGTTCGTAACCCACATAAGAGAAAAGAAGTATATTGCCTTTTTGGGCTTTGATGGTGAAATTACCATCTACGTCAGTGATGGCACCGACTGTGGTTCCTTCGATTTTTATTTGCACTCCGATCATCGGCTGCCCGTTTTCATCGACTACGAGTCCTGTCGGACTTTGTCCTTGTGCATAAATAGTGTTTATTCCTGCAAATAAGGCAAACAGAATGAAACACATTACTTTTAATATCTTATTCATAAATGTTTCTTTTAAGTAAGAATTAGAAAATAATTAAGGTTACTTGTCCGTGCCGTATACATATATTTCTGCCAGGTGTCCTACAGATGAACCACTGCCCAGAGTGGGGATGTAAATACGTATCCAGCGTGCATCACATGCTTTTACGGGGACCATTTGCTCTGTTTTTATGCTACCGTCAAAGAAGTATTTTCCAATCAGGTTCCATGTTTCACCGTCATCTCCTGCATAAATCTCAAGGTTCATAGAAGTAAGTGCATTTTGTCTGGCGATGAGTCCTAATTGGCTGACACTGTTCTCTTTGCCCATGTCGAGTATTATTTCGTATGGTGGAGCTACTTCTCCTCCCTGCCATTTACTATGCCAGAAAGTGTTTATCTCTCCGTCAATCAAAGATATTGTCTGACCGTTGTGGGGGTAAGCGGCTGAAACTTCGCCTGTCTTTTCTTCCGTGTTGGCAGTCACTGTCCAGTGGTCACGGTTAATAGGGCCGCCTTGTTTGATTACGAAATAGTTGGCTACCGTTTCCTTGTCTATGTTGATGCTGGCGTCTCCTTGTCCGCTAAGTCCGCCGAGTGAAACCGGAAGAAGATAATTTCCGGGGGGAAGTGTTTCACCCAGCAGGCTAATAGCAGAGCCTCCCGTTGTCTTTCCCTTGGCGATAGTGACATCGGGAAGAGTGTAGAAGTCGGAAGGTAAAGATATGTAATAGGTCGAATTTGCCGAATTGTAGTTGTCCACATAGTCCGCTCCTTTGGTTGCAAACGAGGTCGTCAGATCCCATTCGTTCTCAAAGCTTATCTCTGTGTCGAGATTCATAGGTGAAGTAGTCGTTCCTCCTTCTACTACGAAGTCTCCTCCGGTAGATGCAAGTCTGACGATGGCTTCTTTAACGATAAATCCGTAAAGCGTTGCCGTTCGGTCGGAGTTCATAGGAGTCCCTGTAGAGGATACCCGTAATGGAAGAACGTATTTAAGTTCATCAAAGCCGCACAGGTTGTAGATTTTGTGAGGATCATACACCAGACTGCCTCCTGTTACGCGCCTGTCTCCGCCGGGAGAGACGGAATAGGTTGCATTTTCAATCGTATAGCATTCGGGAGGTAGTAATTGATAGGAAGTGCCGTCCGCATTATTCAGAGAATCCAACAGGGATTGTTCTACTGAAAAAGTCACCGTTCCTCCGGTATCCTCTAATCCTGCCTTGGCAATGGATAGATCAATCTTGTTGAGAGGGCCTAAATCGTAAACTTCAATGGTGGAGAATCCACTTTGTGATGCTGAGAACATTCCCTTAGAACGTTCGTTATCAACATCTTCTATGCAGCTGGTAATGCATAAGAATGCCAGCAAGCATGGTGTTAGTTCAAAGCATTTTTTCATAAATTAATATTAGTTTTATTAAAGGTAAAAAGGGTAAAAACAAGTTGAAGTACTTGTGGGTACTCTTGGATTTGGAATACTTATTTCTTTCTCATAGGCATTAAAATTAGAAGTTAAAACTTTTATTTGTGTGCTGAACTATGCTGATTTAAAGTCAAAAAAATAATAAGTTCTATATCTTAGTTCTTGTAGAACTATAATATAGTAGATGATAAGATGGAATAGAATGCATGTTGTTGATAATCAATGGGGAATATTGGGGGATGTAAACGTGTAATAGTGAAATACTCACTCTGTTTCTACCCGTTGATTGATTAAATGAGAATAAATGAAAAACTTATTTGTCATTTAAATATGAAATATTCTTGAAAAATAGTATGACTTTTTCAAACTAATTAGTATATTTGCGCACGAATCGTTGATTTTTAGCAAAAAAGATGGTAAATCTATTGCTTAGTTAGATGCGTTAGTTTAGATACAAATGGATTAACAGACTGTTTTTTGTGCTAAGTTCTACAAGAACTTAGTTTAATTATTCCTCTATTCCTTTTTAATTGGTTGATTGTTTCGGTCAGACCGGGCGAAAAACTCACTTCTTAAATATAAAGCATTTTGGCAGTCGTTTAATTACGGGTGTAAGGGAGAAAATATTTAATTGCTATTTGGATAGTACACAGCGTGATAAAGGTTGTTATATTCTCAAAGAGTTCTCATGCCTTTGAGAAAAAATTCTCACCACACTGAGAAAAAATTCTCAATGCAATGAGAAAATTTTCTCAAAGGCATGAGTATTTTTTCTCAGTGCAGTGAGAATATAATGAAAGCTTCAATAAAAAAGCCAACTAAATCCATAATGGGTTAGTTGGCTTTTATATTAGAGGATTTATCCTTTGTTTCGGGAATATTTATTCTTCCGCTTTCAATGATTCATCGATAACCTTGATTTTCTGTAATACCAGTTCAAGGTCAGCTTTCAGTTTATCCACTTTTCGATTCAGTTCAGTCAGCAGGCTGCTACCTTTCTTGGAAGAAGAAGTAAGGAATCCCAGGTTATTTTCATAAGTCTGAAGTTCATTCTTCATATTCTCATAAATACGTACCAGTTTTTCCCGTTCTCTATATAAAGACTGAGAGCCTCCTCCTTGGATATTGCTGATGTTTGAACGGAAATTGCTTAATTTCTTGTTGGATGCACTGATGTTGAAACGGTCGAACAGTTGATCGATCAAGCCATGATATTGCTTATACAATTTGTCTTTCTCCTTGAACGGAACATGACCGATGGTATTCCACTCCTTCATCAGTTCGCGTACCAAAGTGCTGGCTTCGTCAGTATCCATGTTTTCATCGATTGAAGCTAATTTTTCAATCAACGCTTTCTTCTTCTCCATGTTCTCTATTTCTACAGAACGTTGTGAAGAAGTAGCCTTGTTTTTCTGGTCGAAGAAATAGTCACAGGCAGTGATGAAACGTTTCCATACGGCATCCGAGTATTTCTTGGCTACCGGACCGATTGTTTTCCACTCTTTCTGCAATTTGGTCAGCGCATCAGCAGTTGCTTTCCAGTCGGTGCTGTCCTTAAGTGCTTCTGCCTTTTCGCAAAGTGCTTTCTTCTTTTCCAGATTCTCGTTCATTCCTTCTTTCAGAGCCTTGAAGAATTCTCCTTTCTTTTTGAAGAAGTTATCGCAGGCATGACGGAAGCGTTCGAAGATCTTCACATTCATCTTTTGGGGAGCAAATCCGATTGTCTTCCATTTGTTTTGCAGAGCAATCACTTCCTGTGTCTTGTTTTCCCAAGCTGAGAATGTTTTCAGTTCATCATACTCGATTGCTTCTACAATTTCGCAAATGACAGTTTTTTGATCCAGATTGTGCTGTTCCGATTCTTTCAGCGCTTCGAAATGTTGCTGGTGACGGCGGTTTACAGCCGTAGAAGCAGCCTTGAAACGGTTCCAGATTTCGTCACGCAGTTCTTTAGCTACCGGACCTGTATCACGAAATTCCTGATGCAGCTTCTGAAGTTGGTGGAAAGCGGAAACTACATCTTCTTCGTCAGCAAGCTTTTCGGCTGCTTCGCAAAGATGAGTCTTGATCTCCAGATTCTTTTTGAAGTCATATTCACGAAATTCGTTGTTCAGTTTCAGCAGATCGTAGAATTTCTCTACGTACAGTTGGTAATTCTTCCAAAGTTCATTCACCTTGCCCTGCGGAACCAGTTTGGTTTCGTTCCATTGCTGTTGCAGCTTTTTGAACTCTGTATAAGATTTATTGGCATCATCACCCGATTCTACCAATTCTTTAAGTTCTTCGATAATGGAAAGCTTGACTTGCAGATTTTCTTCTTTCTGACGTTCCTGTTCGGCTACAAGTTGACTTCTTTTCTCTTTGATCGATCCCATGAGGCGTTTGAATTCCTCTTCTGTCGGATCATCCTTCGGAGTGAAGTCTTCGGCAACGCCTCCGTTGTCGATAAATTGCTTTTTAGCAGCTTCTAACTCGGCGTTGTGTAACTTGTAGAATGATTGTTTTAGATTGTCAATTTCCTGCTTGTTTGCGTTTTCCGAGTCTTGCGCAAGCTCTTTCAATCGGTTCAGTACGTCTTCCTTTGTGGCAGGTTTAGGTGCTGCTTCAGTCTGAACTTCGGCAGTAACTTCTTCAGTAACTTTTTCGGTACCTTCTTCAGTCGGAGTCTCTGTAATGGCTTCAGAAACCTCAACTGTTTTCTTTTCTTCTTCTAACTCCCCTTGGTTCAAGGGAAGATTAGTGTCATGAGCGTCCATCATTGTATATTAGTTTTGGGTCACAAAATAATGAAATAAAACGATTACTTCATACTCTTTTGCTTATTTTTTTTTGATTATCGCATTTTTATGATAATAAAACAGTAATTCCCATGTACAGCATCATACCGATTATGTCATTTGTAATGGCTATAAACGGACCTGTTGCGATGGCGGGATCTATTTTTAGTTTCTCCAGTGTCATCGGGACCAGTGTGCCGAAGATGGAGGCGAACATCACAACGGCAAACAGGCTGATGGATACGGAATAAGTAACCGTAGCCGTCGCACCGAACCGGATAAAGTTGTAGGTATATACCAGCAGGGAGATGATGGTAGCATTGATTAAGGCTACTACCGCTTCCTTGGTCACTTGCTTGAAAGTGTTTTTGGCGTCCAGCGAACTGTTGGCAAGCCCTTGTACGATGATAGCGGAAGACTGTGTACCGACGTTTCCTCCCGTACCGCCAATCAGCGGAATGTATAATGCCATTTCGGGGTGTGCGGCAAAGGTTGCGTCGAAATTTCCCAATATCATGGAGTTGCCGATTCCACCGATCATGCCGATCAGCAGCCACGGCAGTCGGGCTGTGGTCTGTCTTAGTACGTTATCGTCGGTTTCTACGTCCTGCGAAAGACCGGATGCCAACTGGTAATCACGTTCCGACTGTTCACGAACTTCGTCCATGACGTCGTCGACGGTAATCTGTCCTATCAGTCGGCCGATGCTATCCACCACGGGGATGGCAACAAGGTCATACTTTTCGATGGTTTGCGCCACTTCGTCGATGGAAGTGTCTACGTGTACGGAGATCGGGTCTTTCTGCATCACGTGTTTCACTTTGGAGACAGAAGGGGAGGTGATCATCTTCTTGAGCGGGAAGATTCCCCTCAGGCGTTCATCGTCGTCAATGACATATACATAATATATTTCGTCCAGTTCTTCGGCTTGCTGACGCATTTCCTTCAGACATTCGGGCATACTCCAGTTCTCGTTCACGACTACCATTTCGGTGCCCATCAGACCACCGGCGGTGTTTTCGTCATATTTCAAGAGGTCCACGATGTCTCCTGCCTGTTCGATGTCTTCGATGTGCGAAAGAATTTCTTCCTGCTTGTCTTCGTCGAGATCACGCATCAGGTCTACGGCATCATCCGTGTCCATGTAGTCCACAAAGCGCTTGGCGATTGTTTCCGAAGGGATCATTTCGAGGAACTCTTTACGAACGTCCTCATCCATTTCGACGAGTACGTCGGCCGCGGTTTCATTGTTGAGCAGGCGGTAGACAAACCGGGCTTCTTCCGGGTTCAGGTCATCACACAATTCAGCGATGTCGGCGGGATGAAGGTCGACAAGAAGTTCTTTAACCTTATCGGCATCTTTTTGCTCGATAAGGTGTTTTACGTTGTCAATGTATTCCTCGTTCATCTTTTTGTTTACGATTAAACGTTTTACAAATTACGGTTTTCGCTCACTATCGGTCAGTTACCGGATGCGGTGGCTGTTTTCAGCGCTTCTTCCACCTGGTTGGTCAGACTGATGAATTCTTCCACCGACAGTTGTTCCGGGCGCTTGTTAAATAATGCATCCTCCGTCAGCGGACAATCTTTGCCTAAAATCGGCTTGATAGAGTTGCGTAATGTTTTGCGCCGTTGGTTGAAGGTGGTCTTCACCACTTGTTTGAACAGTTTTTCGTCGCATCCCAGTTCCTTGGTATCATTGCGGGTCATGCGGATGACGGCACTTTTCACTTTTGGGGGCGGGTTGAAAACATGTTCGCTGACGGTAAAGAGATATTCTACTTTATACCATGCCTGTATCAGTACGCTCAGGATGCCGTAGGTTTTGCTGCCCGGTCCGGCAGCGATACGTTCGGCTACTTCTTTCTGTATCATTCCGGTACAGCAAGGGATGATGTCCTTGTTTTCCAGCATCTTGAAAAATATCTGGCTGGAGATGTTGTACGGGTAATTACCGGTCAGTACGAAAGGCTTTCCGTCGAACAACCGGTGAAGGTTCATTTTCAGAAAATCGTCTTCGATAATGTGATCTTCCAGTGACGGATAGGCTTCACGGAGATAGGCAACCGATTCGTAGTCTACTTCAACGACTTTTACCAACCGGTCTTTTTTTACCAGAAACTGGGTCAATACTCCCATACCCGGTCCTACCTCAAATACAGGCAGTTCGGGGAAGGTGTCGACTGTATCGGCAATATCCTGCGCTACTTTCAGATCTTTCAGAAAGTGCTGTCCGAGAAACTTTTTAGGCTTTACTAATTTCATTTACCAACTAAATAATTACTTTTGCAGCCGACAAAGGTAATTCTTTTAAATGAAGAATGAAGAATTAAGGATGAAGAAACTACTAAAAAAGACGCTGAAGCTGATATTACCGATCGTTTTAGGCGGCTTTATTCTATACTGGGTTTATCGCGACTTTGATTTCAGCAGGGTCGGCGAGGTATTACGGCATGGTACGAACTGGTGGTGGATGCTTTTTTCGCTCTTGTTCGGGGTGCTTGCTCAGGTATTTCGCGGGTGGCGGTGGCGGCAGACGCTGGAGCCGCTGGATGCTTTCCCCAGAAGAAGCGACTGTGTGAATGCCATCTTTATTTCTTATGCCGCCAGCTTGGTCGTTCCCCGGATAGGGGAGGTGAGTCGTTGCGGGGTGTTGGCGAAGTATGATAATGTCTCGTTTGCCAAATCGCTGGGGACAGTGGTGACGGAGCGACTGGTAGATACATTGACCATTTTTCTGATTACCGGTATTACTGTATTGCTGCAAATGCCGGTGTTTGTCACTTTCCTTGAAAATACGGGGACCAAGATACCTTCTTTTGCTTATCTTTTGACTTCGGTATGGTTTTATATCGTCTTGGGACCGTGGCATTTTGCTATCATGGAGATGATGATGCTTTACGGAGTAAATGTGACGGATGCCGGAATATTTGCTCTAATTGTGCACGGTATTCAAACTTTTTTGGTAGTTTTGTTGGGTGTATATGGTTTGGCGGCTTTGCCGTTTACCAATAGACAGCGAAAGTAATCACTTAATAAAAATAGATTTGTTATGAGTACTATTCTTTCTTTAGCTCCACAGAATGTGTGGAAGCATTTTTATTCGTTGACTCAGATTCCCCGTCCGTCCGGACACATGGAGAAAGTGACTGAATTTCTGATTAACTTCGGAAAAGGCTTGGGACTGGAATCTTTCGTAGACGAAGTGGGTAATGTGATTATCCGTAAACCGGCAACTCCGGGCATGGAAAACCGGAAAGGTGTAATTCTTCAGGCACACATGGATATGGTTCCTCAGAAGAATAATGATACGGTTCATGATTTTGAAAAAGATCCTATCGAAACTTATATAGACGGTGACTGGGTAAAAGCCAAAGGTACTACGCTGGGTGCTGATAACGGACTGGGTGTAGCTGCTATCATGGCTGTACTGGAAGCGAATGATCTGAAACACGGTCCGCTGGAAGCATTGATCACTAAAGATGAAGAAACCGGAATGTACGGTGCATTCGGCTTGAAACCGGGTACGGTAAACGGAGAAATCCTGCTGAATCTTGACTCTGAGGACGAAGGCGAACTGTATATCGGTTGTGCCGGCGGTATGGATGTGACTGCTACGCTGGAATATAAGGAAGTAGCTCCCGAAGAAGGCGACGTCGCTGTTAAAGTAAGTCTGAAAGGTTTGCGTGGTGGACACTCTGGATTGGAAATCAATGAAGGGCGCGCCAATGCCAATAAGCTGTTGGTACGTTTCGTGCGTGAAGCGGTTGCCAGCTATGAAGCCCGCCTGGTAAGCTGGGACGGTGGTAATATGCGCAATGCGATTCCTCGTGAGGCATGTGCGGTACTTGCCATTCCTGCAGAAAACGAAGAGGAACTGCTGGGCTTGGTGAAATATTGCGAAGACTTGTTCAATGAAGAGTTCTCTGCAATCGAAACTCCGATCAGCTTTACGGCAGAACGTGTGGAGCTTCCTGCCGGTGAAGTGCCCGAAGAAATTCAGGATAATCTGATTGATGCCATCTTTGCTTGTCAGAATGGTGTGACCCGTATGATTCCGACCGTTCCCGATACGGTGGAAACATCTTCTAATCTGGCTATCATTACGATTGGCGGTGGTAAGGCTGAGATTAAGATTCTGGCCCGTAGCTCCAGCGATAGTATGAAAGAGTATCTGACTACCAGTCTTGAGTCTTGCTTCTCTATGGCAGGCATGAAGGTAGAAATGACTGGCGGCTATTC
>PPYE01432795.1_pt1 | contig 28863 bp, 27 predicted proteins | sample 1559881 | NCBI WGS metagenome assembly PPYE01 (sample SAMN08240022, study PRJNA423297) | Human gut metagenome, whole genome shotgun sequencing project. | reverse complement strand
TTATAGCTTCTTTTGACGATAATTGCAAGTTTATGGAAAAAAAGAACAAAAATGACCAAATTGTGTCCAAAGACTGAATGTTTGTCTTTTCGTTGGCTTTTGGGCTTGCGAGTTTGAAAGGGTTGGGCTATAATAAACAAGAATGGATTTACCATGGACAAGTTATCCGTTTTTTAGGATAGATTGGAGAATAGAGTAATATGCAGGTCTCTGTTGGAATTGATATCGGCTCCACCACCGCCAAGGTTGTGGTGTGGCAGGATGGCGAAGTGATTTTCCGCAAATACGAGCGCCATCGTTCTCAGGTGCGGAGCAAAACCTTGGAACTCATTCAAGAAGCAAAGCCTTTTCTGGTAGGGAAGCAGTTCAGCGTCGCCGTGGCGGGAAGCGCCGGCCTGGGCATGGCAAAAGCGGCGGACATCCCTTTCGTCCAAGAGGTGTTTGCCACTTCTGAATTGGTGCGCCGCCAGTTCCCTGATACCGATGTGGTCATCGAACTGGGTGGCGAAGATGCCAAAATCCTGTTTTTTGACAAAAACGGCACCTTTGAAGAGCGGATGAACGGCAGCTGCGCCGGAGGCACCGGCGCTTTCATCGACCAGATGGCCACTCTGCTCAATGTGACCCCGGAAGAACTGGACCGGCTCAGCGCCGACAGCGAGTTTATCTATTCCATCGCTTCCCGGTGCGGGGTATTTGCCAAAACCGACATACAGCCCCTGCTGAATCAGGGCGCCAAAAAGGAAAACATCGCCGCCTCCATCTTCCAGGCCGTGGTGGATCAGACCATCACCGGCTTGGCTCAGGGTCGGAAGATCCAGGGCAAGGTACTGTTCTTGGGCGGCCCTCTTTACTTTTTCACCGGTTTGCGGAAGCGGTTTGTGGAAACCTTGAAGCTGGATGAAGAACACGCCATCTTCCCGGAATTTTCCCTCTACGCCGTGGCCATGGGCAGCGCCATTTATGCCCTGGACGACGGCAAGACTTTTGACTTTGAGGGCTTGGTGCAGGCCCTGGAATCCGCCGCCGACGAGGAAGTCACCACCCTGCGGATGCCGCCGCTGTTTGCTTCCCAAGAGGAGTATGACGAGTTTAAGGCTCGGCACGCCAAAGCTACTGTGGGAACTGTTCCCATTGAAAACTACCGGGGCAAAGCCTATCTGGGCATTGACTGCGGCTCCACCACCACCAAAGTGGTGCTGATTGACGAAAACTGCGGCATTTTGTATGAATACTACAGCTCCAACCAGGGCAATCCCGTTCATGTGGTGCGGGAACAGCTGATGAAGATTGAAGAGCTTTGCGGGGACCGGATTACTTTGGCGGGCAGCGCCGTTACCGGTTACGGGGAAGACTTAATCCGCAGCGCCTTTGAGATCGACGGTGGTCTGGTGGAGACGGTGGCTCACCTGAAAGCCGCTGCCCACTTCAATCCCAATGTGGATTTTGTGCTGGACATCGGCGGGCAGGACATTAAATGCTTTAAGGTGCACAATGGGGTCATCGACAACATTGTGTTGAACGAAGCCTGTTCTTCCGGCTGCGGCTCCTTTGTGGAGACTTTTGCCAAGTCCATGGGCTACGACGTGGCTACCTTTGCCCAAAAGGGACTGTTTGCCAAACATCCGGTGGATTTGGGCAGTCGCTGTACTGTGTTTATGAACTCCTCGGTGAAGCAGGCTCAGAAGGAAGGGGCCACCTTGGAGGACATCTCCGCCGGCCTTTCCATCAGCGTCACCAAAAATGCGGTGTACAAGGTGATTCGGGCGTCCTCTCCCAAAGATTTGGGAGAAAACATTGTGGTGCAGGGCGGCACCTTCCTCAGCGACGCCATCCTCCGCTCCTTTGAATTGGAGATGGGCCGGAACGTGATCCGTCCCTCCATCGCCGGTTTGATGGGAGCTTACGGTGCGGCGCTGTACGCCAAGGACAAGCACCTCAGCCACTCCAACACTTTGATGGGGGAAGGGCTGAAAAACTTCACCCACAAGAGCCAGACGGTGACCTGCAAGGGCTGCGGCAACCACTGCAACCTGACGGTGAACATCTTCGACGGCGGCCGCCGGTTTATCTCCGGGAACCGCTGCGAAAAGCCCACCGGGGTGAAGGTGGATGAAAATATCCCCAACATGATCCGCTATAAGCAGGAAAAAATCGCCCAGCTTCACGGCGTAGACGGGGGCTTGGGCAAGATCGGCATCCCCATGGGGCTGAACATGTATGAGCTTATCCCCTTCTGGCACGCCTTTTTGACCACCTTGGGCTTTGAAGTGGTGATCAGCGATCCCTCCAGCCGGGCGCTGTACCGCAAGGGGCAGTCCACCATCCCTTCGGATACGGTATGTTACCCCGCCAAGCTGATGCACGGCCACATCATTAATCTGCTGGAAAAAGGGGTGAAGCGGATTTTCTATCCCTGCATGCCCTACAACCTGGATGAAAAGGAAGGGGACAACCACTACAACTGCCCGGTGGTGGCCTATTATCCGGAATTGCTGGAAGCCAATATGGACGTGCTGAAGGACGTGGAATTTTACAACGGATACTTCGGCCTCCACCGCCCCAAAGACTTTGAAAAGAAAGCCTACGAGTATTTCAAGGATAAATTCCGCTTCTCCCAGCAGCTCATTTCCCGAGCCACCAAGGCGGCTTACGGGGCTTATGAGATGTGGATGGAGGACATCCGCAGCAAGGGGGATATGTATATCCGCCATGCCAGGGACTATGGCCAGCGAATTATTGTGATGGCCGGACGGCCTTACCACATCGACCCGGAAATCAACCACGGCATTGACAAGCTCCTTTCTTCCTTCGGCCTGGTGCTGCTTACCGAGGATGCAGTGGCTCATCTGGCCACCCCCAAGAAGCAGAAGGTTCACGTCCTCAACCAGTGGACCTACCATTCCCGGCTGTACAACGCCGCCCGGTATGTCACCACCCAGCCGGATATGGAGCTGATCCAGACCGTTTCTTTCGGCTGCGGCATCGACGCCATCACCACCGACGAAGTGCGGCTGATTCTGGAGGAGGGCGGCAAACTGTACACCCAGCTGAAGATTGATGAAATCAACAACCTGGGTGCGGTGCGGATTCGGATCCGCAGCCTGCTGGCCGCCATCGAGGAAAAGCAGGAACAGGCCAAGCGGCTTGCCGCTGCACAGAAGGAGGGATAAGCCATGGCAGAAATTGTACGGGATAAAACCGGACGGGTGCTGTTCACCAAGCAGATGCGGGAGGAAGGCTACACCATTCTGGCGCCCAATATGCTGCCGGTGCATTTTAAGCTGTTTGCCAAAGCCTTCCAACAGGCAGGATATAATGTGGTTCCCCTGACCTCTTCCGGCCGGGAGATTGTCAACGAAGGCCTGCACGACGTCCACAACGATACCTGTTACCCGGCGCTGCTGGTGATCGGACAGCTGATCAACGCCCTGAAAAGCGGCAAGTACGACCTGAATAAAGTGGCCCTGATGATTACCCAGACCGGCGGCGGCTGCCGGGCCAGCAACTACATTCACCTGCTGCGCAAGGCGCTGAAAAAGACCGGCTTTGAAGACATCCCGGTGATCAGCTTGAACCTGTCCGGCATGGAGAAAAATCCCGGCTTCTCCCTGACCCTGCCGTTGGTCAAGCAGTTGATTTACAGCATTGTCTACGGAGATTTGCTGATGATGCTGGCCAACCAGACCCGCCCCTACGAAAACAATCCCGGGGACAGCGACGCTGCGGTGGACCGCTGGGCAGATAAATTGGTGAAGGAATACCAGGACAGCAAAAACGTCACCTATAAAAAGGTGCAGGAAAACATTGAAAAGATTCTCTGCGACTTTGATCAGATTCCCATTACCCCGGACCCGGACAAAATCAAAGTGGGAATTGTAGGGGAGATTTTTGTAAAATACGCTCCCTTGGGCAATAATAACCTGGAAGCCTTCCTGCAAAGCGAAGGAGTGGAGGTAGTGGTGCCGGGCCTGATGGATTTTGTCATCTTCAAGGTGGACAACCGGAAGGTAGACCCAGACCTGTACGGCGGCGGTTTTCTCAAGCACAGCATCGCTTCCTGGTTTGAGGATTACCTCATCGGCTGGGAGCGAGACCTTCACGCTGCCATTGCCCGTCACCCCCGTTATCATGCCGGCATGACCTTTGACCAGATCAAGGAACAGGTGAAGGGATATGTGGGCTACGGCAATAAAATGGGAGAAGGGTGGCTGCTTACGGCAGAAATGCTGGAGCTGATCCACACCGGCACCCCCAACATTGTCTGTACCCAGCCCTTCGGCTGCCTGCCCAACCATGTGGCGGGCAAAGGCATGATCCGCCTGATCAAAGAAAATAACCCAACCGCCAATATTGTAGCCATTGACTATGACCCGGGCGCCACGGCCATCAACCAGGAGAACCGGATCAAGCTGATGATCGCCAATGCCAAACGGATGCAGAAATTATCTAAGCAAAACGACCAACCAAACAAGTAAGCCATGGCAATCACGCCGTATCAGGAAAGGACGAGTATTGTGAAAGAAACAGGAATTACCAGACAACTAGATTCTTTGGGGCGCATCGTCATCCCCAAGGAGTTGCGGCGCACCTTCCAGATTGAGGAAGGAGATTATTTGGAGTTTTATGTGGAAGGAGATCGGATGGTGCTGGAAAAATACCAGCCTACCTGCGTTTTCTGCCATTCGGATCAGGATCTGGTGGAGTATAAGGGCAAAAACGTTTGCCGGAAATGCCTACAGGCGCTGGAGTCTCAGACAGCCCAGCCGGAAGAGAAGTAAGCCGGAATTGCGGGAAAGCAGCCCAAAAGGGGTGTTGTGAAAATGGCAAAAAGAAACTGTACAAATTTTTGAGATTTGTTCAATTTTGCCTGTTTTTCTCAGAAAAAACGGTTGACAAGCCCTTGTGAATGGGGTATCATAGAGAAGTAAAGTAACACCTGCATCAGGGAAGGAGCGTGGCCCCATTATGGAAAAATTCAAAGGATTTTGGAGCACACTGGCATTTGTTGTTGGATTAGGTGTCCTGATTGCAGCCGGCGTGGCATTGGTGTGCCGGCTCCTGGACGATAAAGCCTACGAAGAAAAGTGGAAAGAATACGACGAATGCGGCGTTCAGTAAAAGGAACGTCTTTTGGGCGGGCGCTTGAAGGCGTCCGCTTTTTTTATCACGGCAAAATTTTACAAAGAACTTACAGAGTTTTTCGGGGAAAGCCTTTGCGGCGGGCTTTGGTTCTGGTATAATGATTGGCGGAGAGCAGCTTTTAAGCGAAGCAAATGCTTTGGCTGCGCAAAAGGAGGAAAAGCATGCGGCTGGGTTTGATTGATTTGGGTTCCAATACCGTGAAGTTAGCCCTGTATCAAATTCAGGGGACACAGTTTACGCCGTTGGATTTGCAAGCTCGGTTTGTGAAGATCCTCAACTATATTGAAGGCGACAGGCTGTCCCCAGAAGGGGTGCAGCGGCTGGTGGAAGTGCTGGTGGAATACCAGGAAATCTGCCGGGAAAAGGCCATCGAACAGCTGGAATGCTTTTCCACCGCCAGCCTGCGGCAGATCACCAACCAGGCTCAGGTGATTGCTCAGGTGCGGCAACAAACCGGCATCACCATTCACCCTATTTCTGGGGAGCAGGAAGCCTATTACAACCTTCTGGGTATGCGCCTCACTGCCAAAGAGGATTCCTTTTTGGGCCAGGATTTGGGCGGGGGCAGCACCCAGCTTTTCACCTGGCTGGAGGGGAAGCCCGGTCCCAGCGAAAGTTTTTTCCTGGGGGCTTTGAAGATGAAGCAGCAGTTTGTGGCGGGAGAACTGCCCACCCGGCAGGAAGCTCGGGCCATTCAGCAGAAAGCCAGGGAAGTGCTGGAATCGGCCAAGGCGTTTGACGGCCTTTCCTTTTCCACCCTGTACCTGATGGGGGGCAGCGCCCGATTGCTGAAACGGCTGCTCCATGCGCCGGAAGGCAGAATTTCAGTGGCGGAGCTGGAAGCGTTGAAGGAGCGGTACCTGGAGCATCCCGGGCAGGCCAAAGAAGAAATTTTAGCGGCGGACCCCGGGCGGCTGGTGACCTGTGTGCCGGGGATGCTGGTGATTTTAACGGTGATTGGATTGTTTGGGGTGGAAACGGTGCAGATTTCTTCCAGCAGCGTCCGGGAAGGCTGGCTGCTGGACTGGATTCACCGTCACACTTGAAATGGGAATACAGGTTGAAAAGAAATCATTTGGGATAGAGAGGAAGTAACAACATGAAAAAACAGGCCGAGCGCAAGGAGGAACAAGCCACCTCTCGGTACACCAACCGAGAACTGAGTTGGCTGCAATTCAATGAGCGGGTGCTGGAAGAGAGCGAAGACCATCGGGTGCCCCGGTATGAGCGGCTGAAATTCGTGGCTATCTTTCAAAGCAATTTGGATGAGTTTTTTATGGTGCGGGTGGGGAGTCTGTTCGACCAGGCCATTGCCAACAAAAAAGCGGTGGATGCCCGCACCGGTATGACCGCCCAGCAGCAGCTCAAGGCCATTTATCAGGAGGTGCGCAACCTCCTGCCCCGGAAGGACACCGGCTACCACAAACTCATGGGCAAGCTCTCCAAAGAAGGGGTGCAGCAGCTCACCATGTCCAGCCTGGACCCGGCGGAATATCAATATCTGCAGCTTTATTTTGAGCGGGAGATCATGCCCTTGATTTCTCCCCAGATCATCGACAAGCGCCAGCCCTTCCCGTTCCTGAAAAACAAGGAAATTTATGTGGGGGTAAACCTGGCCTCTAAGTCCGGAGATGTGCGGCTGGGCATCATTTCGTCCAGCGGCCTGTTCAACCGGCTGATTATCCTGCCCAGCGGGGAAGACAGCGTGAAATTTGTGCTGGCGGAGGATTTAATCTGCTTTTTTGCGGAACAGGTGTTTAACAAGCACCAGGTGCTGGAAAAAACCATCTTCCGAATCACCCGCAACGCCGACATCAATGTGGAGGATTCCGATGAACTGGAAATCGACTTCCGCACCGCCATGGAGGAGCTGCTGAAAAAGCGCCGCCGTCTGGCTCCGGTGCGGTTGGAGCTGAACAGCCCGGTGAGCGATAATTTGAAGAACTACTTCTGCCAGCAGCTGACCCTGCAGCCGGAGCAGGTGTTTGTGGATACCAGCCCCCTGGACCTCTCCTTTGCCTACGCCATGGAAGATATGGTGGCAAAACAGCATCCCAAACTGTTCTTCCCGCCCCAGGAGCCCCAGCTTTCCAACCAGGTCAATGAGCAGGAGTCCATGATGGCTCAGATTGAGCGGAAGGATTTGCTGTTCTATTATCCCTACCACTCCATGGACCCCTTCTTGCGGCTGTTGAAGGAAGCCGCCAAGGACCCGGATGTCATCTCCATCAAGATCACCCTGTACCGGGTGGCAAAGCACTCCAAGATCGTCAACGCCTTAATCCAGGCTGCGGAAAACGGCAAGGAAGTGGGGGTGATGGTGGAGCTGCGGGCCCGGTTCGATGAAGAAAACAACATCGACTGGTCCAAGCGGCTGGAAGAAGCGGGCTGCAACGTGATTTACGGCCTGCCCGGCTATAAGGTCCACTCCAAGCTCTGCCTGATTACCCGGAAGGTGGGCAACAAAATCAAGTACACCACCCAGGTCGGCACCGGCAACTACAACGAAAAGACCTCCCGCATTTACACCGACCTGTCCTTTATGACCTCTCGGCCGGAGATTGCCGCCGATGCGTCGGTGGTGTTCAACAGCCTGTTTACCGGCACAGTGGTGGAATCGGTGGAAAACCTGCTGGTGGCGCCTTTGTGCTGCAAGAGCCGGATTGTCAGCATGATCGACGAGGAAATTGCCTTTGCCAAACGGGGGGAACCGGCCAAAATCCGGTTGAAGATGAACTCCGTCACCGATAAGGATCTGATTGATAAGCTGTATGAAGCGGCCGCTGCCGGGGTGCCGGTGGAGATGGTGGTCCGGGGCATCTGCTGCATGAAGCCCATCTATCCCAATATCACCATCATCAGCATTGTGGGCCGGTATCTGGAGCACGCCCGAATCTACAGCTTCGGGGTAGGAGAGCGGAAGAAGCTCTACATCGCCTCCGCCGACTTTATGACCCGGAACACCGAACACCGGGTGGAGGTTGGCGCCCCCATTGTGGATTCAGCGCTGAAACAGCAGCTGGAGGAAATCCTGGACATTATGTTCCGGGACAACCAAAAGGCCCGGATTCAGCAGCCGGACGGCAGCTATGTTTATCGCGTCCAGGAAGGGGAAGAGCCTTTGGACAGCCAGCAGTATTTCTTCCAGCAGGCTTATCTGCAGGCTCAGCAGGCCCAGCAGTTCCAGCCGGCTGCCTTCCCAGCTGCGCCAGAGAAGAAAGAGGGATTCTTTGCCAGACTGTTTGGACGGAAGAAACACTGAACAAAAGAAAAGCATAAAAAAGAAATGACGTTAGGTTCGCGCCAATGGCGTTCCAGCGTCATTTCTTTCTTTTGTGGGATTGTCCGGATCAGGCTCCTTCTGCCGCAATAATCCGTTGCAGCAGGTCCATGGACTGCTGGTAAGCCTCCAGGTTACCCTGGTCCACCATGGAGGCGTCGCAGGCCACCAGGTAGAGGTCGCCGTCCCCGCTGATGGAAGCAAACAAGGGGTTTTCATTGATCCGGTAGCGGTTTTGTTCCAGGTTTTCGCTGGTTCCCAAGGAGGAGAGGTCCGCCAAAGTGATGTCGCTGATGCCGCAAAGGCTGTCGTAGGTTTCCTGGGAGCAAAGATAGAGGAAGGAAGAATCCAAATAGAAGGTCATGTTCAGCCGAGTTTGGTAGCCGGCATTGATGTCGGTTTGCCCGGCATCGGAGTTGATTTCATTGAAGTTGATGTTTAGATTGCCGCCGTCCTCCTTCATCCCCTGGGAAACGGTTTCCAGTTCCTGGGTAACTTCGGTGATTTCTTCCGAGGTGTAGGTGGTGTTGGTGTACAGCACAATCTCCATATCGTACCGCTCCGGGCTGAGAAACAGATACAGGCACAGTGCTACAAACAAAACCACGATAGTCACCAGGATGACCGGCACTTTGTAGTGATAAAAGAAGTTGGAGACCCGTTCGCCGGTGGTGGCGGGTTGGGTGTGAGGACCTTCCTGGGGAGTGTTGGGAATCACCTGGTTACGCTCCTCCTGATTGGCAGCATTCACCAGTTGCTGGTGTTTTTGACGCAGCTCCACCCATTCGTTTTTGCGGCGGTTTAATTCTTCAAAGTCTTTGTTGTCGACTGCCATGTACTTCATCCTTTTATGAGAGAGATTTTTATCACGCCGTGCCGATGTCCCTTTCCTCTGGACAAAACGGGAACATGATACACTGGCAAGGCTAACATATCTATTATAGCACGACAAGAGAAAAAAGTGTTATGATTTTGCAAAATTTCTCTACAGGTTGTTTTAGTAACTGTATAACTTTCCGAAAATAACCCCCATTCCTTTGCGGCCGGATTGACAGCAGGAAATAAGCAGATTAAACTAATAAGAGTTCTAACAATCAGGATTCATACTAAAAAGGAGCGCACTGCCATGGAGCCGAATTTCCATTATCAAATTATGGCCGCCCACACCGATTTGCAGAAAAAGGTGTTGAACCGGCTGCGAGAAGCGGGGCTGACCGCCGGCCAGCCCAAAGTGCTGGACTATTTGCAGGAGCACAACGGCGTCAACCAAAAAGCCATCGCCGCAGGCTGCCACATGGAACCGGCTTCGGTGAGCAGCGTGCTGGCCGGAATGGAACACGCCGGTTTGATCCGCCGTCAGGCGGAACCGGGGGATCGGCGGAGCCTGCGGGTGTATCTCACTGCTCTGGGGGAAGAAAAGGCGGAACAGACCTGCCAAGTCTTTGCCTCCCTGGAAGAACAGGCCCTTCGGGGACTGGATGAAAGCCGGCGCCGGGAGTTGGTGGCGCTGCTGGTGCAGGTAGTGGAAAATCTAAAGGACGAGAAAGGGGAAGCAGAATGAGTGAAACAAAAGCAGGAAAAAGAAGCCCCAGGGAATTGGGAATGCGATACGGTATTTTTCTCATTGGATTATTTATCAATTCTTTGGGGGTCAGCCTGATTACCAAGGCCAATCTGGGTACCTCGCCCATCTCCTCCATCCCCTATGTGCTGAGTTTGGAGTTCCCCTGGTCCATGGGGGTGTTTACCATCCTCTTTAATGTGCTGCTGGTGCTCTTCCAGCTGGTTTTGCTGCAAAAAAAGTTCAAGCCGGAATACTGGCTGCAAATTCCGGTGGCGGTGCTGTTCGGCTGGTTTATTGACTTGACTATGATGCTGCTGAGCTGGATGAATCCCCAGGGCTATCTGTTGGAAGTGGTGAGCCTGCTCATCGGCTGCGCCGTGCTGGGGTTTGGGGTCTATCTGGAAGTGCTGGCGGATGTGGTGATGCTGCCGGGGGAATCCTTCGTCCGAGCCATTGTCGCTACCTGGCACACCGATTTTGGCATCACCAAAATCTGCTTCGACGCCTCCATGACGGTGATTGCCGGGGTGCTGTCCCTGATATTCTTCCACGGCTTGCAGGGGGTGCGGGAAGGCACCATTGTGGCGGCGCTGCTGGTGGGCTTTCTTGCCCGGCTGCTGGGACGGTGGCTCAGCTTTCTTCCCGGCAAACTGTATCCTTCGGTGCAGGCAGAAGTAAAAACCGAAAAGAAAGAGAACTACTGGTGCATCACCATCGAACGGCAGTACGGCTGTGGGGGCCGGGAAATCGGCAAAGAACTGGCCCAGAAACTGGGCTGGGCCTACTACGACAGCGACTTGATCCAAGCTGCCGCAGGAACTACCGGCCTGCCGGAAGAGTTTGTGGAAGAAAAGGAAGAGGAGATCACCGGCAGCCTGCTGTTTGATTTGCTCCACTCCATGGAGGGGTACGGCGGGAACAAAGCCGCACCCCAGGACCGAATCTATCAGGCAGAGTCCCAGGCTATCCGGGAGGTGGCGGCCAAGGGTAACTGCGTCATCGTGGGCCGCTGCGGGGACTTTGTGCTGCGGGAGGATGAAAATTGTCTGCGGGTGTTCCTCCACGGGGAACCGGCTGTTCGGGCCCGGCGGGTGCAGCAGCGGGAAGACCGCCGCCGTCGGGAACACTACCGCTACTACACCCACGGCATCTGGGGCTTGGCGTCCAACTACCATTTGACCATGGACACCGGTCTGGGCCTGGCCTTTGCCCGGCAGGGCATTTTGGCGGCGCTGAAGGAAAAACAAGCCCAAAAGGAAAGCACTTGACAAAAAGCAAAGGAGCAGGTATACTGTTTTCCAGAGTGCAGAGCGCACGAAGGGGTACACCACCGCGGGTGTAGGCTTTCGTGCGCTCTTTTTTGTTGCTCATTGGGAGGTGAAGAGGATGACCGTAACGGTAAACGGACAAACCCAACAAGGCTGCGCCAACGTATTGGAACAGCTGACTCAGATGGGATTTGACCCCAAACGGGTGGCGGTGGAAAAAAACGGCGAGATCGTGCCCCGCGCCCAATATGAAGCCACTCCTTTGAAGGAAGGAGATAAATTGGAGGTGGTTCGTTTTGTGGGAGGCGGCTGATACTCCAAACGTCACTAAAGAACAACTCCAAGGGGCTATGGATCAGCGCTTTTCCCGGGAAATCCGGCAAAGGCTGGCCGAGGCCCGGGTGGGGATTGCCGGATTGGGGGGACTGGGCAGCCACATTGCGGTGATGCTGGCCCGCACCGGGGTAGGGACTCTGCATTTAGTGGATTTTGACGTAGTGGATCTCACCAACCTCAACCGCCAGCAGTATTTCCTTCCCCAGCTGGGACAGGAAAAGACCCACGCTCTCTGCCAACTGTTGCGGCAGATCAACCCTTACCTGACCCTGCTGCCCCAGACGGTGCGGGTGACTGAAGAAAATGCCGGGGAACTGTTCCGTGAGGACCCTATCCTCTGCGAAGCCTTTGACCAGCCGGAACAGAAAGCTATGCTGGTGAGCACGGTGCTGGAGCAGTGCCCCAACACCACGGTGATTTCCGGCTCCGGCATGGCGGGCTACGGCAGCGCCAACGACATTCACAGCCGGAAAGCGGCCCGGCGGCTCTACCTCTGCGGGGACGAAACCACCGATTTGGCGCCCTTCCGGGGGCTGATGGCTCCCCGGGTCAGCGTCTGCGCTGGACACCAGGCCAATCTGGCAGTGCGGCTGATTTTAGGGGAAGAGACCCCTTGAAAAGAATTACATTTGAAAGGAAGATTATCATGCAGGATACCTGGAAATTAGGCGGCCATGAATTTACCTCCCGGTTTATTCTCGGCTCCGGAAAATACGATTTGAACCTGATTAAAGCGGCGGTGGAGGACGCCGGCGCCCAGATTATCACCCTGGCGCTGCGCCGGGCCAACACCGGGGACACCGAAAACATTCTGGACTACATTCCAAAAGGGGTCACCCTGCTGCCCAACACCAGCGGCGCCCGGAATGCAGAGGAAGCGGTGCGGATTGCCCGGCTGGCTCGGGAAATGGGCTGCGGAGACTTTATCAAAATCGAAGTGATCCACGAGTCCAAGTACCTGCTGCCGGACAACTACGAGACCATCAAGGCTACCGAAATTCTGGCCAAAGAGGGCTTTGTGGTGATGCCTTATATGTATCCGGATCTGAATGTGGCCCGGGATTTGGTGAATGCCGGGGCCGCCGCCGTGATGCCTTTGGCCGCTCCCATCGGTTCCAACAAGGGACTGTGCACCAAGGAATTTATCCAGATTCTGGTGGAAGAAATTGACCTGCCTGTGATCGTGGACGCTGGTATCGGCCGTCCCAGCCAGGCCTGCGAAGTGATGGAGATGGGTGCCGCCGCAGTCATGGCCAACACCGCCATTGCCACCGCCGGGGACATTCCCGCTATGGCCGGGGCTTTCCGCAAGGCCATCGAAGCGGGCCGTGCCGCTTACCTGTCTGGTTTGGGACGGGTGCGCCAGACCGCCAGCGCTTCCAGCCCCCTCACCGGATTTTTGCAGGATTAAGGGAGGGAACCGGTATGACCAAAATTACCCAAGACTGGGACCCCATGGAATATGCCCCGGAGATGGAGCAAATCGACTCCACCATCTATGACGAAGTGCTCCGCCGCCGGGAAGAATACGATTACAACCGCTACACTGCCGCCGACGTCCGCCGGGCGCTGGATGCAGACCACCGCACCCCGGAAGACTTTGCCGCCCTGCTGAGCCCCGCTGCCGCCCCCTTTTTAGAGGAAATGGCCCAAAAAGCTCAGCTGGAAACCCGGAAGCACTTCGGCAACTCGGTGTACCTCTTTACCCCCCTCTACATCTCCAACTACTGCGAAAACTACTGTGTTTACTGCGGCTTTAACTGCCACAACAAGATTCGCCGGGCCAAGCTGGACATGGAGGGCATCCGCAAAGAGATGGAAGCCATCGCCCAAACCGGCCTGGAAGAAATCCTCATCCTCACCGGGGAAAGCCGGAAGATGAGCGATGTGGACTACATTGCCGACGCCTGCCGCATTGCCCGGGAGTACTTCAAGATGGTAGGGGTGGAGGTCTATCCCATGAACAGCGACGAGTACCGTAAGCTCCGGGAAGCCGGGGCGGATTACGTCACCGTGTTCCAGGAAACCTACAATCCGGAAAAGTACGGCAAGCTCCATCTGGGGGGCCACAAGCGGGTGTTCCCCTACCGGGTCAACGCCCAGGAACGTGCCCTCATGGGCGGCATGCGTGGGGTGGCCTTTGCTGCTCTGCTGGGACTGGACGATTTCCGCAAGGACGCTTTCGCCACCGGGATGCACGCCTGGCTGATTCAGCGCAAGTACCCCCATGCAGAGATTTCCTTCTCCTGCCCCCGTCTGCGTCCCATTATCAACAACGACAAAATCAACCCCAAGGACGTGCATGAACCTCAGCTGTTGCAGGTAATGACCGCCTACCGGCTGTTTATGCCCTTTGCGGGAATGACCATCTCCACCCGGGAGTGCGCCCGGTTCCGGGACCATGTGATTGGTTTGGCGGCCACCAAGATTTCCGCCGGGGTCAGCACCGGCATCGGCAGCCACGCCGGGGAAGAAGAGGGTGACGACCAGTTCGAAATCAGCGACACCCGGAATGTGGAGCAGGTGCTCCAAGGCATTCGCTCTCAGGGGCTGCAGCCGGTGATGAACGACTATGTTTACCTGTAAGACCATTGCCGTCACCCACCGCAAGCTCTGCACCCGTCCCTTCCTGGAGCAGATTGGGCGGGTGCTGGCCCAACAGCCGGAAGGGCTGATTCTCCGGGAAAAGGATTTGAGCTGGGAGGACTACGCCGCTTTGGCCAAACAGGTGATCCCCCTCTGCCAAAGGGCGGGGGTGCCCTGTTACCTCAACGGCTTCCCCCAAGCCGGAACCGAGCTAGGCCAGCCTTACATTCAGTTTTCCTTCCCCCTGCTGACGGAGTTCGGCCGTCCCCAGGGAATCCAACGGCTGGGGGTGTCGGTGCATTCGGTGGAACAGGCGGTGCGGGCCCAGCAGCTTGGCGCAGACTTTTTGATAGCGGGACACATCTTTCCCACCGACTGTAAGCCGGGACTTCCTCCCAGAGGATTGGAGTTTCTGGGACAGGTCTGCCGGGCGGTGGACATCCCGGTGTACGCCATTGGAGGCATCACCCCGGACAATGGGCCTTTGGCCATCAAAGCCGGAGCGGAAGGAGTCTGCATCATGTCCGGAGCTATGAAATTATAATACAAAATGTAAAAAGAAGCCGTGAAATTCCAAATAGGAGTTTCACGGCTCTTTCTGTTTTGATTATTCGTGGGAATAGTCCACGGTTTCAGCTAAGGCAATCAGGTCTTCTTTAGAAATGTCCCCGTAATAGGTGAGTTCCATCTGCCTTCCTCCGTACAGCCAGACTAGATGGGCATAGTCCTCTTCCTGGACGTACAGCCCGTCCATATCCAACACACGAATTTTTTCCATGGGTTTGGTGCTGGTGGTGGCGGGGATGTAGTAGCCGCAATCAGGAAGGGGGGAAAGGATCTTTTGAGTTAAGACCAGCTGCACTCCGCTGTCATTTTGATAGGTGTAGGTGCCGGCATCAGCCCGTGCCACGGGCTGTTCCGTTTCCGAGGAATATTCGTTTTCCGATCGGATCAGGGTAAATCCCTCCGGGGCAGAAGCAAAGTTATAGTCTATTTCGCTGCGGCGGCCGGTATCTTCTTCGTCTATGCGATCATAAACTTCCGGCCAAGGACGATAGAAAAATTTCTGCTCCACAGGATTGCCGAAACCGTCGGTATAGTAGTCGATTTGGCAGTAGTAATCTGAAACGGCATCCAGATCCAGCTCTCTGGAATCAGGGGTGTAATCCATATTTTCCACCCAATCCAAAATCTGTTCATCCGTGGTGGCGCCCCAATATTCCAAAGTAAAGGCGGTGCTGCCGTTGAGCCAAATGGCATAAGCAATGTCTTCCTGACAGCCATAAAAGACTGTGATCCCATCCAATACGGTGGATTGCAGCGGGAAATTAGCGTTCAAGAGCAAGCCGATGCGCATTCCTTCCTGGGTGAGGTTTAGGACGTTTCCGGTATTCGGGTCATACCATTGGTCAAAGTGGGAATAATCGTTGGCGGGCTCTAAAGAACCGTCGTAAAGATGGATATATCCCTCTGGGTCGGGGAGCTGGTAGTGGGGTACTTTGGAGCGATCCCCCTTGTATCCCCCGATTAAGTAATGATACTCCATTTCATCGGTGGAAAAGTTTTGATAGGGGCCGTATAGCTTAATGGAAGCTCCGTTGGTAAATGCCTCGTAAGCTGTGCAGGCGCCCAATGCCAAAATCACCGCTGCCAGAAGCAGGATTACCAAGCGTTTCTTTTTGGAGATACGCCGGGGCGCCAACCCTAATTTTCGCTCCATCTTCCTTTCCCATTTGGGAGAAATCTGAAGCACGGGCTGCTGAGGCACATGGGCAAATTCCTCTTGCTGCGCTTGGCGGAAGGCTTGACGGATTTCTTCTCTGGTCATAGTCCATCCTCCCTTCTTATTTCATGGATTGGTCGGCCCAGTCCAGCAGTTTTTGTTTTCCTCTGGCAATCTGTTTTTTTACCGTAGGGAGCTTTCGCTCCAACAGCTGGGCGATTTCCGCCGGGGTCAGCTCCATGCCGAAACGGTAGTACAGCACTTCCCGGTAAGGCTGTTCCAGCTGCTTTAATCCTTCCAACAGAGCCTGGTATTCCCAGTGCAGGCAGAGCTTGTCCAAAAAAGTTTCATCGGAACAGCAGTCCGGGATTTCCGGAAGTGTTTCCACACAGTCTTCCCGTTGGTGCTTTTTCAGCCGCTTATAGGAAGCGTTTTGGGTAATTTTTAAGAGATAGTTGCGCTGGTCCTGGGGGTCTGTAATCTTTTCCAGCACATCCATGTAGCGGCCCGCCTGGACAAAAGCGTCCTGGCCGGCGTCCTCCGCTTCCTCCGGGTGGCGGAGGATGGAGCGGGCCAGATAGAGCATCTGCCCGCCGTAGGTTTCATAGAACTGGGCCAGCTTTTGCTGCCGGTCGGGGCGGTTTTTTAAAGAAAGTAATATTGATAACATAGGGGACACTCCTTTGAAATCTCCGGTGTTTTGTCCTACTCTTCGGTATAGTCTACGGTTTCTGCCAGGGCGATGAAATCTTCTTTGGAGATCTCCCCGGAATAGGTAAACTCCATCTGCCGTCCGCCGTAGCGCCAGATTAACCGGCTGGATGCTTCTTCCCGGATGTAAATTCCATCCATGCCCAACACCTGGACTTCTTCTCCCAACCGGGAGCCGGAAACCGGCAGAATCCAGTGCCCGCTGCCGGAAAGGGGCATCAGGATGGTTTGGCTCAGTACCAGCCTGTCCCCACCTGCATTTTCGTAGGTGTAGGCGGCGCAGACGGTGCGGGCGGAGGCCGGTTTCTCATCCGGCGAGTACTCATCCGGTGAGTACTCGTTTTGGGCTTGGGTCAGGGTAAAGCCTTCCGGCGCCGTGGAGAAATTGTAGTCTGCTCGGGCGTCCCGGCCGGTGTCCTCTTCCTCCATCTGCTGGTAGACCTCTTGATTGAGGTAATATCGAAATTCCATCTCTTCCGGAGGGCGGTCACTGTTCATGGCGTTGCCGGGGATGCAGCAGTAGTATTCCCAGGCGGTGTCTGTGCTGGTTTCTGCCGGCTTTTCAGTGTAATCCATCTGCTGAATCCAGCTCAACAGCTGCTCTTCGGAGACGGCACCCCAATAGTTCAGCTTCATGGCGGATTGGCCGTACAGCCAAAAGGCGTAGGCTTCCTGTTCTCCGCAGCCGTAATAAACGGTAATGTCTCCCAGCTGGGTGGATTTCAGCTGGACAGGGCAGTCCAGCTCCAGGCCGTTGTACTGCCTTTGCTGAATCAGGGTCAGTACGTCCCCGGTATCGGGGTTGTACCATTGGTCCACGCAGGCCACGGGGTACAGGCAGTCCTGCCCTGCATCGTTGCTGCAAAGGAGGAGAAATCCTTCCGGGTCCGGAAATTGATAGTGGGGGATGTGGCCGGCATCCTCGGAAACAGCCGCATCTGCCACCGAATATCGGTGCTCCGATTCCAAGTTGATGTAGTCATAGGTTCCGTTGTATTGAATGGAAGCGTTTACGATTTGATAGACCGTACACCCGCCCAACAGCAGCACCACCGCCGCCAGCAAAAGGACGGCAATGCGTTTGGTTTTGGACATATGGCGGGGAGCCGTCCCCAAAAGCCGGCCTATCTTTTGCTGAAATTGAGGGGAAGCATGAATGGTGGGGCGTTCCGGTACGGCGGCAAACTCCTCTTGCTGCGCCTGGCGGAAAGCACGGCGTATTTCTTCTCTGGTCATAACAGGTTCCTCTTTCCATAATTTGATTTCCGCTTTCAGCGCAAACATGCAGGCTCATTGCTGCACGGAGAGATTGGCATGAAGTCGGAAATAATGTTTTCTGGGAGAAAAGGCCTTTCACTTATTACAATCCATTTTACCGGAAAAGGGAGACAATGTTTTCCATCCAAAGGAAAGTTTGTGAATCTGCACAAAGGCATACCCTCCTTTTTGACCGGAGCATAAAAAGAATTTTGTTCTAAACCCTTTCTGCACCGCATATATATAGAGCACAGGCAGGCTACGGGCAACCGTCAAGGGAGGGACAGGCTTGAGAAGATACCGGCCAAATAAGAGGCTGAGGCTTTTGGCCGCTTTCCTGCTGCTGGGACTGCTGCTTTTGGCGGCGGCGGGCCAATCGCTTTTGGGGGAACGTTATACGGGGCATCCTCTCTATGGGGTGGAGGGAGGGAACGCCCTGTCCCAACAGGTGTGGATTTTAGACAGTCCCCAACTGCGCTACATAGGCACCGCCGGCTGCTGGGTGCGTCTGCAGCTGTGCAATCCCCAGTATTTGATCTGGGAAGAAGGAGAGCTGGTGCAACAGCCCACCTATCAGATGGAATATCAAACGGCCGCCGGTTACAATCAGTCTGCCTGGGAGTACCGGGAAGGGTGGTACTACTACCGCCTTCCGGTGTATCCCTGTGACCAGGGCAACGACCTGGCCTGCCTGTTTGATGCGTTGACCTGCAACCCCGCCGTGAGCTCAGCGGGAAAGGAGGTCCGCATTTTAATCCGGGTGGAGTTCGCCCCCCTGTCCCAAGGCGGGCAGGCGGCGCAGGCTTTTGCCGGAATCCTGGAAACATAACGTCCGGAAAGGAAGGTTTTGTATGGCGATGCTTTGTGTGATTGGGTGGCTTTTTCCCGGGTTCGCTCCTCTGTGGCTGTGGCTGCCGGATGGGGTTTGGCAGCAAACGCCCAATCAGTATGATACCGTGAAGACCAATCAACCTTGGATTGGGTTGAAAAAAACTGTCCGGCGAATCCGCAGTCCCTGCCTTCGGGGCATCTGGACCAGTTTCGGCGTTCGCTTAGAAGGGGGATGATTGGGTTAAATTAAATTTCCGTTGGCATGAAACCCCTGGCCTTTGTTTTCGACTGGACTGCTGCACGGCCGGCGGCAGCGCAGCCGGGAGCAGGGGCAGGGTGTTTTTGTGCGGGCAGTGCTTTGAGTCTTGCGGTTTTTTTGTAAAATAGTTGACAATGCGGGGCGGATGTGGTAAAATGGCATTCGTTGATAATTCGCCTCGTTAGTGAAGTGGTTAACACGCAAGATTCTCAATCTTGAAGCACGGGTTCGAACCCCGTACGAGGTACCAAGGAGCACTCGCAGATGGCGGGTGCTTTTTTCTGCCCGTTTTTGGCGGAACATGGCGGAAACCATGTTGGCTGTTTCTTTCGATTATTAAGGCTTTCGGCTTAGATTCACAAAAATTTTAGAATTAGTTCGGTTGCATTTCGTCATTATAACGAAAAAGTACCGAAAACCTTAGGTATCCTGCTGAATTTTTTGCGCAATGGATGACAGAATCGGTCTCTGTCGTGTATAATAAAATAGTTAAAATTATCCAGACAAAAGGAGAACAGCTATGTGGGCTTACAATGCAGTGTTTTATCAAATCTATCCTTTGGGTTTTTGCGGCGCTCCCAAAGAGAATGATGGGCAAACGGTGAATCGGATCGAAAAGGTTATCTCCTGGATTCCCCATATCAAACAGACCGGAGCGGACTGCATTTTCTTCAACCCGGTGTTTGATTCCGACCGCCATGGGTACGACACCCGGGACTTCCGGAAGATCGACGGCCGGCTGGGCACCAATGAAGATTTTGCCCAGGTCTGTCAGGCCATCCATGATGCCGGTTTGAAGGTGGTGCTGGACGGGGTGTTCAACCATGTGGGCCGTGGTTTCTGGGCCTTTCAGGATGTGCTGCGCCGGCGATGGGAAAGCCCCTATAAAGATTGGTTTTATATCAACTTTGACGGCAATAACGGCTACAACGACGGTCTTTGGTACAAAGGCTGGGAAGGGCACTTTGAGCTGGTGAAGCTGAACCTGCAAAATCCTGCCGTCACCGGCCATATCTTTGACTGCATCCGCCGTTGGGTGGAGGAGTTTGACATCGACGGCCTGCGGCTGGACGTGGCCTATTCCCTGGACGAGAACTTTGTCCGCAATCTGCGGCAGTTTACCGATTCTCTGAAGCCGGAGTTTTTCTTAGTCGGGGAGATGCTTCATGGGGACTACAACCGGCTGATGAACGATTCCATGCTTCACAGCGTCACCAACTACGAATGTTATAAAGGGCTCTATTCCTCCTTCAATTCCGCCAATCTGTTTGAGATTGCCCACTCCCTGAACCGCCAGTTCGGCAGCGAGCCCTGGTGCCTGTATCGGGGCAAGCATCTCATGAGCTTCGCCGACAACCACGACGTGACACGGGTAGCCTCCATTCTGCAAAATCCCAAGCACCTGCCCCTGCTGTATGGGGTGTTGTTCGGGATGCCCGGTATCCCCTGCCTTTACTACGGCAGCGAATGGGGTGCGCTGGGGGACAAGGCCAAGGGGGACGACGACCTGCGGCCCTGCTTTGAAGAACCGGTGGAAAATGAACTGACCCAGTTTATCGCGAAATTGGCTGAGATTCATAAGGAAAACCCGGCTCTCTGCCACGGCAGTTTCCGTTATAATGTGCTGCTGACCAACAGGCAGATGATTTTTGAGCGGAAAACCGACAGCCAGCGGATCTTGGTGGCGGTGAATCTGGACGAAGCGGACTATATTGCCCATTTCGATGCCCAATGCGGCCTGGCTCAAGAGCTGATTACCGGCAAAACCATTGACTTTGGCGGCGGCACCCTGCTGCCTGCCCAAAGTGTGCAGTATTGGCTCATGGAGCGGTAATCGGGAGAAAAGTGAAATAAGAAAAGCCGAAGGCGGAGTGCGTTCCAGCCTTCGGCTTTTTGTATGGAGAAAGAGATTATTCAAATCTGTAATGGGTGGTGTCAAAGCAAAGTTCGCACCGCCGGGCAAGGGAAAAAGCGGAGAAGTAGGCTTCTTCCAGAGGAATCCATTTGGCTTGGAACACCTTCCATCCCTCCGGCCCGTTCCGCTGCTGGATGCGCTGCTGCTGTACAGCGGGGTCCACCGTCAAAAAGAGGTGGAGGTCCGCCAAATCCCACAGCGCAGGGTGACAACTGTAGGAGCCTTCCGCAATGGCAATGGGGCCGGGCTGCACCGAAACCGGTTCTACCAGCGCCTGCCGGTGGCAATCGTAAGGGCGGTAGCAAAAGGGTTTACCTTCCCGCCAAGGCAGCAGTACCTCTTGGCGGAACCGTTCGTAGTCCACATTCCCACCCGGCTGGGCCAGCCGTTGGGGAGTGCGCTGTTGGGGCCGGAGGAAAAAATCGTCCAGGGAAAATACCGGGCAGTGCAGCCCCTGCTGCAACTTGGCGGCCAGGGTGGATTTCCCGGAGGCACATCGCCCGTCAATGGCTACTACCAGAGGATGGTCCCTGGGCAGACGACGGATTTGTTCCAGAATTTGCTGGATCATGGCTGACTTTCTTTTTTCACAGGGGATGAGGCCTTCTTAAAGGGAACCAATCCGGTGCGGTTTAAGGCCAGCATAATGGTGGGGATCAGCAGCAGCTGCAATACAATGCCGGGGATAGCGGTTAAGAAGGCGCCGGACAGGAACATCTGCCAGGTAAAGGCGCTTCCGGACAAGCCCAGCAGTACCACCTCCGCCACTGCCCAGACGGCCCGTCCCGCCAGCATGGCCAGAATCAGGCAGCGGTACAGAGCTTTGATGCACTGCCATCGGGAAAGGTTGTTGTACAGCAGACCCACCACCAGGCCATAGGTCAGCAGTTCAAAGGACATGGCGATTCCCGTGGGGAACAGCACCGGCATCCCGAAAATCAGATACCGGACCAGGGGCAGAAGAAAGCCCACCAGCCCGCCGTACTGCCAGCCGCAGATCAATCCGCAAAGCAGTACCGGGATGTGCATGGGAAGCAGCATGTTTCCGATTTGGGGGATTTGTCCGGTAAACAGGGGCAGTACCAGGCCGATGGCGAAAAACATGGCCGCCAACACAAGATGCTTGACTTTTTGATTCATATAATGTGCTCCTTTTTCTTTTTGGAGGGACTCATACTTCCCTCCGCTTTCCTTTATTATACTGTCTGCCGGGACTGGAATCAAATACTTATCTTGCATTTCCCTCCATAGTTAAAACCTATTTCACCGAAAAAAACCGCTTGTCCGGCGATGGCAGACAAGCGGCGGGGGATATTCAGGAATCGAACTCTTCCAGATATTTTTGCAGATCTTCCTCATCGGCCACAGGAATGCCTTCTTTAAGAAGTTGCTGGTCGTAGTCCGGCAGGGTGTAGGTGAAGATGTCCAGCACCTGCCGTGGGGTGTCTTCGTCCGGTAGGTATAAACCGATTTTTCCATCGGTTTCCCGCAGCAGGTAGGCGTAATCCTCCCCACCGGATTTTTGGCTGGGCAGGGCGGCTTGGTTGGCGCAGAACAAAATAATTCCCACCGCAAGCAGTCCAGCGGCCACCGCCCCCAGTAAAATCCACAATAAAGTACGGCTTTTTCCCCTCATTCGGCATTCCTCCCTGTCATGCGTTACAAACAGTATGCCCAACAAAGAGGAAAAGATGTGTGAAATTCAAACTTTATTTGAAAATTTTACAGCTGTGCTTAACAAATAAGAAAAAATGTGGTACAATAAAAAAGCAATTATTTTGGTATTCTTTTCGGTATTACAATAGAAAGGTTGGATTTCATGAGCACAGGTTCTTCTTCCGGCAAAAACGGCTCTCGGCCCCAGAAGAAGCCCGTTAAACGTGTGGAAAAGGTAATTCTTTCGGCACCGGCTCCCTCCGGTAAGGGGAAAAACGGCGCTTCCGGGAAGAGAAAAGGAGTTTCCCGGCGAGGCAACCAAGAGGTAGGCGCAGCCCGCCGGGTCAGCCGCGGAGTATTGAAAACCATCGCCGTAATCTTTTTGGTGCTGCTGATTATGATCTGCATTGTGGGCACGGCAATGACCGTGTTTATTATGAAGTATGTGGAATCAGATGCAGTAATCAATCTGGATGATTTGAGCCTTAACTACACCACCACCATATATGCAACGGGCAGCGATGGAGAATATGTGGAAATGCAGACCATTGCGGCGGAAGGCAACCGGATTTGGGTCAGCATTGACGACATTCCTCAGCATGTGCAGGATGCCTTTGTTTACAGCGAGGACGAACGGTTTATGGAACACACCGGCGTGGACTGGTTTCGGACCATCGGCGCCTTTGTGGATATGATCGCAGGGCAGCTTGGCTTTGACAACACCGGATTCGGTGCTTCCACCATCACTCAGCAGTTGATTAAGAACATTAACGGCGATTATTATGACCGTACCGCTTCCAATAAGATGCAGGAGATTGTGGGCGCCTTGAATTTGGAACGCCATTATTCCAAGGAACAGATTCTGGAGGCCTATCTCAACTACATCAATTTGGGCAACGGCTGTTACGGCGTGGAGGCGGCCAGCCAGAAGTATTTCGGCAAAAGCGTGTCGGAACTGACCTATACAGAAGCCGCCGCTTTGGCTGTCACTACCAAGAGCCCCAGCAACCTGAACCCCCTGGATAACCCAGAGGCCAACAAGGAGCGGCGCAACCAGGTGGCTCTGTCCAAGATGTTGGAGTTCGGCACCATCACCCAGGAGGAATACGACGCCTGCATCCAGGAAGATTTGACCATTGTTAACAAGGATTTAGGCGCAGGAACCACCACCGGCATCTACAACTGGTACACCGACGAGGTGATTCGCCAGGTGCAGGAAGACCTGATGGAAGAATATGGGTACGACAGCGATGAAGCTCTGGGCATGATCACCCGGGGCGGCTACCGGATTTACACCAACTGCGATTACACCATGCAGACCCAGCTGGAAGCAGCGTTCTTGGATAACTCCAACTTCGGCTCCAGCATGACCAACTCCGCCGGAGAAAAACCAAGCGCTGCCATTGTGGTAATGGATTACAGCGGCAACGTGAAAGCAGTGGTGGGAGACCGGTATGAGAAAACGGGAAGTCTGGTGTGGAGCAACGCTACTCAGGGCTTGATTTCCCCCGGCTCCTGCATGAAGCCAATCACGGTGTATGGCCCGGCCATTGACAACGACACCATCACCTATTCCAGTATGCTGATTGATGAACCCATCCAAGCACGGAATGATGAGGGAGAAATGGTGGATTGGCCCCAGAACTACAACCGGGTGTGGACCCGCCGGGGCTACACCATGGCTGAAGCGCTGCAGGAATCCAAAAATACCATTCCCGCCCAGCTCATCCAGATGTTGACGCCCCAGTACTGCTACGATTTCCTCACCCAGAAAGTGGGGATTTCCACCCTGGCGGAAGAGGAAGCCAGTCACGAGGCCTTGACTTTGGGCGGCTTGACCTACGGCATTTCGGTGGAAGAGCTCACTGCCGCCTATCAGATCTTCGGCAACGGCGGGGTGTACAACGAGCCCAAATACTATTCCACCGTGCTCAATGCCCAGGGCGAAGTGGTGCTGGATACCGGGGACCAGCAAGGGACCCAAGCTATTTCCAGCCAAACCAGCTATATTATGAACCGAATGCTGAAAAACGTAGTGGAGCGGGGCACTGGTACCGCCGCCCGAGTCAGCGGCGTGGAAGTGGTGGGCAAAACCGGTACTTCCAGCTACAGCGAAGATTTGTCCTTCGTGGGACTTTCCCCCAGCTATGTGGCAGGGGTGTGGCTTGGTTACACCGAAAATAAGGAACCCATCTCCGGCGGCTATTCTCCTGCCCGAGTGTGGAACAACCTGATGAGCGGCATTGTGGCAGGGGCAGAAACCACCTTCCAGATGGACACCACCGGGGTGGTAGAGTCCTACTACGACCCCTCCACCGGCAAGTGTACTTCCAGCAATACCGGCTATGTAGGTTATTACAAGGAAGGGCATTTGGAAGAATAATATTTTCCCGCAGAGTCCTGTGGATTCTGCGGGATTTTTGAAGCAAGGAGAACGACCATGAAATATCTTTCCTGGAATGTAAACGGCCTGCGGGCTTGTTTGGGTAAAGGCCTTTTGGATTATTTTTGGCAGCAGGATGCGGATGCATTTTGCTTGCAGGAGACCAAGCTCCAGCCGGGGCAGGTGGAGCTAGAGCTGCCGGGTTACCATCAGTATTGGCATTCCGCAGTGAAAAAGGGCTATTCCGGCACGGCGGTGTTCTGTAAGCGAGAGCCTTTGTCGGTGGCTTACGACATCGGGGATGAAGCCATGACCGGGGAAGGGCGGAGCATCACTCTGGAATTTGAGGACCATTATCTGGTCACGGTGTACACCCCCAACGCCCAGCAAGGTTTGGCGCGGCTGGATTTTCGGATGGCCTGGGAGGATGCCTTCCGCACCTACCTTCATGCCCTGGATGAAAAGAAACCGGTGATTGTCTGCGGGGATTTGAATGTGGCACACCAGGAGATTGATTTGAAAAACCCCAAGACCAACCGGGGCAACGCCGGATTCAGCGACGAGGAGCGGGGCAAGATGACCCAGCTGCTGGACAGTGGTTTTACTGACACCTTCCGGTATCTCCACCCGGAGGAAACGGGGATTTACAGCTGGTGGAGCTATCGCTTTAAGGCCAGGGAAAAGAATGCCGGCTGGCGGATTGACTATTTTTTGGTATCCCACCGGATCAAGGATCGGGTGAAGGAAGCTAACATTCACACCCAGGTGATGGGCAGCGACCATTGCCCGGTGGAATTGATTTGGGAATAAAAATAAGGATGAACCGTAAGAAAAAGCGGTTCATCCTTTTATTTTGTCTTTTTCCAATGAGGATAAAACGGGTGTCGGGGCTGCTTTAATGGGAAGGGATTTGTTCGGACAAGTCAATCTGACCGATTTTCCGCCTGGGGTCAAATCGTATGATGCGCTTTATGGATTGGAAGAATCCTCCATCTTCAGTGACCGGGAAATCAGGATCAGAAACCGCTTCAACACCGGATGGTTCTGCCCGTAGGGGTAGTACACTCCAAAGGAAATGCCGGGCAGGTCATGGACGGGAAGATAGCACAGCCCGGCTTCCCTGGCCTGGGGAATATCTGGGTACAGGGTGTAGCCGATACCCGCCTTGGCCAACGCCAAGGCGCTTTCGATGTTTTCGGTGTAAAACCGCTGCTCCGGGGGCAGGTCTGCCAGCACGCCGCTTTGAGCAGAAAAAACCGCATTAGAAATCTGGCGGGGGGAACAGGCAATGAAATTCCCTTTTAGTTGGTCTTTGGTCAGGGCTTGATGCTGTGCTAAGGGATGTTCCGGCGAGCAGACGCAGGCAACGGGTACCACGCAAAGTTCTTTGAAAAACAGGATGGACTTTTTGGATTCTTCTTTGATCCCCAGTGCAGCCTGGACCTGGCTGTTTTCCACCAGGCTGATTAAGGAGGGAAAGGGAACCAGGCGGATGGAAGGGCGCAGCAGCGGAAATTCCTGCATCAGCTGCTTTAAGATAGGCGGCAGCAGGTTCAATTCCATATGGTTGTGGCACCCTAGTTCAAAGGGGATAAAGTGTTCCCGCATTCCCAGCCGTTCTTTGGCGGAAAGGGCGGTTTTCAAAATCAGCTGCGCATCCGCCAGAAACAGAATTCCTTCCTGGGTCAGGGAGACGCTTTTACTGGTGCGGTGAAAGAGCTTCACCTCCAGCTCCTCTTCTAAGGTTTGAATCTGGTGGCTGACAGCGGGCTGGGTGATTTTCAGTACCTTGGAGGCTTTGGAAAAGTTCAGATGCTCTGCCACCGACACAAAGCATTCCAGCTGCACAGTATTCATACAATCTCTCCGATTTTGTTACAAAAGATGAAAACTCAAAACAATAAAATCTCTTTATTGATTATACTGCTTTCTTTTATTTTTTGCAAGCAACCCTCTTTTAATGTTTTAAATGAGCATTGCAGCCAAGTAAAAATCCAAGTACTCCAAAATCGGTTTGACTTCAATAAAAGATATTTATAGAATATAACAATTTTGAATTTCACATTTTGATAAATTCATGGTAGAATTTTGATGCACAGAAAAATAAGGGTGTAAACTGTTTGGCTTAAAACCAATCTGAGGAGCAATCTACAGGAGGTGCAGTAAAAATGCCGGAAGACATCAGTGCAGAAGAACTGATTTTTACCATACGAAAAGTCGGTCTGCATCTGACAACACAGTTGGAACTTTGCTTCAAGGAGAAAGAAATCAGCGGAATACAGGCCTACTTTCTGGTGTACATCCTGCGGCACCATCCCAAAGGGACCTTTCTCACAGAATTGTACCATGAAATTGGGGTGTCGAAGCCCACGCTGTCTGTGCTGATTAAGAAATTAAAGCAAAAAGGGTATCTTTCGCTGGAAGAAAGCCCGGAGGATATTCGGAAAAAGAAGGTGGTTCCTACAGCAAAACTTCTGGAAAAAGGAGAAACTTTTTTGCGACAGGCTGGTGAGATGGAATCCCGGATTTGCAGTGCGCTGGATGCCCAGGAAAAAAAGCAGCTGCAAGGCTTGGCACAGAAAATGTTGGAGCAAATGGTGAAATTGGAACAGATAGAAACAGACAGGAGGTACTTCAAAGGTGAGAAAAGTGTTGCAACAGCTTAAACAGTATAAACGAAATGCCTTTCTTTGTATCGGCATGACTGCCCTTGAGGTCATTATGGAAATTTTGATGCCATTTGTCACGGCAATTATCATTGACCAGGGGTTGGAAGCCGCCAATCTGCCGGTGGTGTACCGCTACGGCATTCTCATTGTAGCAATGGCGGTGCTGAGCCTGATTTTCGGCGCTTTGGCCGGGAAAAATGCCGCCAGCGCATCGGCGGGTTTGGCGGCAAATCTGCGGGAAGCGATCTACGCCAATATTCAAACTTTTTCTTTTTCCAACATTGATAAATTCAGCGTACCCGGTTTGGTAACCCGTATGACCACCGACATCACCAACGTGCAGAACGCCTTTATGATGATTATCCGTGTAGCGGTTCGGGCGCCGCTGAATTTGATCTTCAGCTTCGCCATGTGTCTGTACATCAATGTGCAGTTAAGCTGGATGTTTTTAATTGCCGTGGCCTTTTTGGTGATTGTGATTGGAGTCATTATGGTGGTGACATTGCGGATTTTTAATCGGGTCTTTAAGAAATATGACGACCTGAACGCCAGCGTGCAGGAAAATGTCACCGCCATCCGAGTGGTCAAGGCGTTTGTGCGGGAAGATTATGAGGACAAGAAGTTCTCCAAAGCATCCAATACCCTGTACAAAATGTTTGTGAAGGCGGAAGGGCTGTTGGCCTTCAATAACCCGGCCATGATGGTTGCCGTGTACTTCTGCATCATTTCTGTATCCTGGTTCGGCGCTCAGTTTATCGTAGGCGGCACCTTGAGCACCGGCGATTTGACCAGCCTGTTCAGCTACATTATGGCCCTGCTGATGAGCCTGATGATGCTTTCCATGGTAGTGGTTATGATCAGTATGTCCCTGGCCAGCATCCGCCGAATCAGTGAGGTGCTCAGCGAAACCCCAGACCTGAAAGACTCGGAACATCCGGTAATGGAAGTAAAGGACGGACAGATTGACTTCAACCATGTGAACTTCTCCTATAAACACGGCAGCGGCAAAAACGCCCTGTCCGACATCGACCTCCACATTCACAGCGGAGAAACCATCGGGGTCATCGGCGGCACCGGTTCCGGAAAAAGCAGCCTGGTGAACCTGATTTGCAGATTGTATGATGTGGATGACGGTTCCGTCTGCGTAGGCGGGGTGGATGTGCGCCAATATGACACCGAGGTGCTGCGCAATCAGGTCTCGGTGGTGCTGCAAAAGAACACCCTGTTTTCCGGCAGTATTCTGCAAAACCTGCGCTGGGGCAACCCGGACGCCACCGAAG
>PPYE01108046.1_pt1 | contig 28887 bp, 22 predicted proteins | sample 1559881 | NCBI WGS metagenome assembly PPYE01 (sample SAMN08240022, study PRJNA423297) | Human gut metagenome, whole genome shotgun sequencing project. | reverse complement strand
GATATTTTTCTGCAACGTCCCTCTAAAGATATAGATGTAGTAGTTGTAGGAAGTGGAATTGCAATGGCGGAAGCCCTTGGAAAACAGTTGGGACGTGGTGCTCATGTTTCTGTTTTCAAGAATTTCGGAACAGCACAAGTAAAATATAGAGGCACGGAAGTAGAGTTTGTTGGTGCACGTAAAGAATCTTATCAACGGGATTCGCGTAAACCTATTGTTGAAGACGGCACGCTGGAAGACGATCAGAATCGTCGCGATTTCACGATCAATGCTCTGGCCGTATGTCTCAATAAAGCACGTTTTGGTGAATTGGTAGATCCGTTTGGAGGTTTGGAGGATATGAAGGAAAAGACAATCCGCACTCCCCTCGACCCGGATATTACTTTCAGCGATGATCCCTTGCGCATGATGCGTTGCATCCGTTTTGCTACGCAATTGGGTTTTTACATTGACGATGATACTTTCGAATCGCTTTGCCGGAATAAGGAACGGATTGAAATTATATCCCGTGAACGTATTGCGGACGAATTGAATAAGATTATTCTTTCTCCAATCCCCTCAAAAGGATTTATTGATTTGGAGCGTAGCGGTTTGCTGTCGTTGATTTTTCCGGAATTTGCCGCCTTGCAGGGTGTGGAAACACGGAACGGACGTTCCCATAAGGATAATTTTTATCATACGTTGGAAGTGCTGGATAATATCAGCAAGAAGACTGATAACCTTTGGCTGCGTTGGGCTGCTTTGTTGCACGACATTGCCAAACCTGCCACGAAACGTTGGGAGCCTAAAGCGGGATGGACGTTCCATAATCATAACTTTATCGGTGAAAAGATGATTCCGCATATCTTCCGCAAGATGAAGTTGCCGATGAATGAGAAGATGAAGTATGTACAAAAGCTGGTCAGCCTGCACATGCGCCCGATCGTTATCGCAGATGATGTGGTGACAGACTCGGCTGTACGCCGTCTGCTCTTCGAAGCGGGTGATGACATTGACGACTTGATGATGCTTTGTGAAGCGGATATTACTTCCAAGAATATGGAACGTAAACAGCGTTTCCTGAATAACTTCCAGTTGGTTCGACAGAAACTGAAGGATTTGGAAGAGAAAGACCGTGTCCGTAATTTCCAGCCACCTGTGAGCGGAGAAGAAATTATGGAGATTTTCGGCTTGGAACCTTGTCGTGAGGTCGGAGTCTTGAAGAGTGCTATCAAAGATGCAATCTTGGATGGAGTGATTCCGAATGAATATGAGGCGGCTCATGCTTTCATGCTGGAACGGGCAAAGAAGATGGGAATGACGCCTATTCGCTGATAGAAGGACGGAACAGATATAAAATCAGGCATCTGTTGTTCTTTCGTCTGACAATTGTCAGACGAAAAAGAAACAGCTGTCAGACGAATAAATTCATGTATCATTAGCCATACCCCCATTAGGTATCAAAAATAAATCTGCACAAGCTCGAAATTAGTTCATTTCAGTACCGGCATGAACAAGATTCACCTCTGTACCCTCCGTATCCTCTGTGGTGAAAACCGTATAGGAATGAATGATAACTTGCTTTCCAACTGCTGATTACTCATTATTTCTTTATCTGTGTGTTTACCGTTTGGGCAACGTCACCGAAAAATGAGGATTCGGAGTATGTTGTTCAAAGATGATAGCCTTCATCTTTTCCACGATATCTGGATGTTGGAGTGTTATGTCATGATCCTCATGAATATCTGTTTTTAGATTATAGAGGAACGGTGTTCCTTTTTTCACTACCATTTTCCAATCATCCATGCGTACGGCAATCTGGTCTGTTTCATCAAACTCCCAATACAGAAAGTCATGTTTCTTTTGCTTTTTATTACCCAGGAGTGTGGGGGCGAAAGAAATCCCATCGAAATAATCGACTTCTTTTTCCTTATTGCGGTATTTCTTTTCGTAGTCTTTGATACCAATAACTTCGCAGAACGTCGGCATTAAATCATAAAATGCACAGATGTGATCGTTTACTTCGCCTGCAGGTATGTGTCCCGGCCAACGGGCGATAAATGGAATACGTATTCCTCCTTCGTGACATTGACGTTTCAGTCCGCGTAGTTTTCCGTCTCTGCCGAAGAAAGTAGGATCAGCTCCGCCTTCCTCGTGAGGGCCGTTGTCACTGGAGAAAATAACCAATGTGTTTTCGTCCAGTCCTTTTTCTTTCAGTTTTTTCAAAACTTCGCCCACGTAATAGTCCAGGCGGGTAATCATTCCGGCAAATTGGGCGTGTGTATGCGTGATGGCGTTGTATCGTGAGCCTTCGCTTCCCTTAAATTCTTTATCCGGGTTGAATTTAGCTTTGTATTCATTCAGGATAGAATCTTCCGGCTGAACGAGTTCCGCATGAGGTAAGGTGTAAGTCAATACGCCGAAAAACGGTTGTTTGCCGTCTTGCTGATCCAGCCACTCCAATGCTTTCTGGTGAATCATGTCGGCCGAATATTGCGGACGTTTCAGGTAGTCGGGACCATACATCGGATATTGGATGTTTTCATCCATCACTACACGTACCACTCCGGTGTCACCCAACGCTTTACTATAACGGTTCAGGAAATTGGGATAATAAAGATGAGCCTGAAACTGACAGATATAACCGTAGTATTCGTCTATCCCCCGTTTGTCGGGAGTGGAACAGGAACCTTCGTAACCTCCGGCCCATTTACCGAACATACCTGTGGTATAGCCGTTATCTTTCATTATCTCCGGCAGGATTACGTGGTCGGGATCATAAGGGTGTTGCCCCACTATTGAGTATTCTTTATTCTGTCCATATTCCACGATCGGTGCATTTTTCCAGTACTCCTTGTTACCTCGTACTTCACAATGGCCTGAATGTTGTCCTGTCATGAATGAAGCTCTGGAAGGGGCGCTGACGGGACTTCCTGCGTATGCTTGCGTAAAACGCATTCCTTCACCGGCCATGGCGTCTATATGAGGGGTACGGATAAATGGTTGACCGTAGCATCCTAAGTCTCCATATCCCATATCGTCACAAAGGATGAAGAGGATATTGGGCTGGGTATTTTTTTTCTGTCCGTTGGCAGATAGGGTAGATAGGAGCAGGGCACTGCCTATCAACGGGATTGATTGATAATTCATGATATTGTTGTCATTAAAATAAAAGCGTTTCAGTGTTTCATATCTGGAATTATTTCCCGATTAAGTCCTTTCCTTCGCGTACGCTTTGAAGGATACTTTGCAGTTCTGCCACTTTCTCCGGCATATTCTTTGCATAGTTGGTTACCTCTTTCACTTCTTTCATCTTATAAAGCTGGGGTTCTTTAGAGTTTCCGGTTTCTATCTTCGGTCCCCATTGAATCATTTTCGGTCCGTCATTCGGTTCGATGTATTTCCAGTCTTTGGTGCGGACAGAAAGCGTGTGATTAGAAGCCTGCTCTATTACCCACGGGCGGTCTGTCTTTTCTTTACCCAGCCAACTTCCCAGATAGTTGTAACTATCCGGTGCGGTATTCTTAGGCATCGTAGCTCCGGTCAGGGAAGCGAGAGAGGCGAGCCAGTCCACTTGTGAAACCAATAAGTCTGAAGTCATTCCTTTTTTTACTCCTGCAGGCCAGCTGACGATGGCAGGAATACGGGTTCCTCCTTCAAAGGCACTATATTTGTTGCCCCGTAGTGGTCCCGCAGGACTATGACCGTTGAGTAGTTCTTCTGCTTTGTCATCGTATCCGTCGTCTACTACCGGGCCGTTGTCACTTGAAAGAATAATGAGTGTATTTTCTCTTAATCCCAGTTTTTCGAGTGTATTCAGGATTTCACCGACACAATAATCGAACTGTACGATAGCATCGCCTCTTAATCCCATCGGATTTTTTCCTCTGAAACGGTCGTGAGGAAAGCGGGGCACATGTACGTCATTGGTGGCAAAGTAGAGAAAGAAAGGTTTGTTTTGGTTTTCCTCGATGAATTGAATGGCGTGTGTGGTAAGTGAATCAGCAATGTTTTCGTCTTTCCAGAGTGCCTTTCCACCGCCTTTCATAAAACCGATGCGTGAAATTCCATTAACGATCGACATGTCGTGACCGTGACTTGGCTTGAGGTTATAAAGTAATTCAGGATTACTTTTTCCGGTAGGTTCACCCTCGAAGTTCTTTTGATAACTGACTTCGATGGGAGCACTCGGATCATAGTTGGCTACTTTCCCGTTTTCGATGTATACACAGGGTACACGGTCGGCTGTGGCTGCCATAATGTAATGATAGTCGAAACCTAAATCGCCCAGTGCGCACGGTAACGGAGCATTCCAGTCTTGAGTGGCGGTTTGATCTCCGAGTCCCAGATGCCATTTGCCTACTGCGGCAGTGGTGTAACCGACACTTTTGAACATATCTGCCATGGTGTATTGTTCGGGACGGATAATCATTCCGGCATTTCCTGCCGCTACATCCGTTCCTTCTTTGCGCCATGCGTATTCTCCGGTTAGCATGGAGTAGCGGGAAGGGGTGCTGGTGGCGGCTGTTGCATGAGCATTGGTGAAAAGGATTCCCGATTTTGCCAGTCGGTTGACGTTGGGTGTCTGTACGTTTTTAGCTCCGTAACATTCCAGATCGCCGTAGCCGAGATCGTCGGCGTAGATAAATACAACGTTGGGTGTTTTTGACTTTGTCGGTGTGGTGTTTTCCGGTGCTTTGTTGGCGGCTGTTGCAGCGCAGGCAACAGAGGATACAAGGGTTAGAATGAAAGGTTGTTTCATTGGTTTTGGGGGTTAAGTGTGTTATTATTAGTAGAAAAAGATGTGCCTGTTCTTTGCCGGACACATCTTTTTCATCGTCTGTTTAACTTAATTCAATGATTTCTTCATTGCAGTTCGTCAGTTTTTCTATTCCTTCGTTGGTCACTACCCAAGAGTTCTCGATACCTACGGGACCTACACCCGGAATAACGATTTTCGGTTCGAGGGCAAAGACCATACCCGGTTCTAATTGTTGCTTTATGCGGGGAGCCAGTACCGGGGCTTCGTTAATTTCAAGCCCGATGCCGTGACCGATAAATTTGGCTTGTTGTCCTGTTCCCATAAATTTGTCGGCAAATCCGGCTGCTTTGACCACTTCGACTGCTGTGTCGTAAAGCACTTCACAGGCAATACCCGGTCTGGCAATGGAAGCAATTTTTTCTTGGATATCCAGACAAACCTGATGGGCGGTGTAAGCTTCTTCGGGCAGTTTGCCGATGGAGAATACACGGCTCATATCGTTCATGTAACCGTTGAAGTTGCCACCTAAGTCCACCATAACGCTTTGTCCCTCTTTTAACGGAGTTTTATTTGCTCCTCCCGGCAAGGCAGGATCAAGTCCCTGACCGCCTAAGGCAAAATCATAAGGAGAGGGGTAACCGGCATTATCTCCGGTCAGTACGCTACCCATGAATATTTCCATACTGCGTCCGAATACCCGGAAAATCCCGAGGCAACCTTGCAGGCGCATCAGGCGTTCTATTTCGATGGAAAATTCAATGTCCGTCATACCGGGACGATAAACGCCAGGAATCTGCTCATAAGCCTTTGCATGAGCAATGCCGGAGCGGCGGAACATTTCAATTTCTACAGGTGTTTTCACGCTGCGTGCCTGGCGAATCAACGGGGTACCATTTACCACTTCCGCTTCCGGGAAGAGACCGGCCAGACGACAATATTCCGTATAAGGAAGTTCGTCACCTTCTAACATCAGTTTGGTTGGCATCGGTAATCCTTGTTCTTTCAGCAGATCAACAATTTGTTCCGGTTTGCGGATAGAGAATGAGTGCTCTCCTGTGATGTTATTAGGACGTTTAAAAAATAATAGTGCAGGCGAATGAAGGGGGAGGTAAAGATAGCCACTGACTACACAGCCATACGTGTAAATTAAATTTGCATTACACGTGATAAGTGCGGCGTCAATGCCCTGCGACACCATCAGACTGCGAATTTTGTCACGGCGAAATTTCAATTCGGGTTGTAGCATTTTTTATTTATTACTTGATTATTAATTACAAAACCAATAATGGTAAATTATTAGTTGTGAGTTATTTATCGCATATAACAAATTCACAAACTATTATTTAACCTATCATGCTACAAAGATAATTAATTCCAGCGAAAATAATGTTAATCTCAAAAAAATAGCGCTACCCGCGTCCTGTCACAGGAGACGAGCAGCGCAAACCACAAATACAAATACAACTAAACAAAGTCTTCTAAATAACGCCTTGCCCCATCATTGCGTGAGCTACTTTCATAAATCCGGCAATGTTGGCACCCTTCACATAATTAATGTATCCGTCGGGTTCCGTGCCGTATTTCACGCATTGTGCATGGATGCCGTGCATGATTGCATGGAGTTTTTCGTCCACTTCGGCAGCACTCCAGCTAAGGTGCATTGCGTTTTGAGACATTTCCAAGCCGGAAGTGGCTACACCACCTGCGTTGACCGCTTTACCCGGAGCGTACATCGTCTTATGTTCAATGAAAAGATCGATAGCTTCAGGGGTACATCCCATATTGGAAATTTCTCCGACGCAAAGTACGTCATTTTTTATGAGATTTTGAGCATCTTCTCCATTTAATTCGTTCTGGGTGGCGCAAGGAAGTGCGATGTCTGCTTTCACTTCCCACGGGCGTTTTCCTTCTACGAAGGTTGCGTTCGGATACTGTTCAGCATAAGGAGCCACAATATCGTTACCCGAAGAACGAAGTTCGAGCATATAGTCTATCTTCTCGCCGCTGATACCATCCGGATCGTAGATATATCCGTCCGGACCGGAAATCGTAATCACTTTTGCACCCAGTTCGGTAGCTTTAGTAGCTGCTCCCCAGGCAACGTTGCCGAAACCGGAGATGGCTACTGTCTTACCTTTTATATCAATCCCTTTTGCCTGAAGCATCTGATTGACAAAATACAGTCCTCCAAAACCAGTAGCTTCCGGACGAATCAATGAACCGCCGAATTCTAATCCTTTACCAGTGAATGTACCGGTAAATTCACGAGTCAGTTTCTTGTACATGCCGAACATATAGCCCACTTCACGTCCTCCTACGCCGATGTCACCGGCAGGCACATCCATGTCCGGTCCGAGATGACGCCACAACTCCAGCATAAATGCCTGGCAGAAACGCATGATTTCAGCATCACTCTTTCCGCGTGGAGAGAAATCGGAACCGCCTTTACCGCCACCCATAGGCAAGGTAGTCAGTGCATTCTTGAATGTTTGTTCGAAACCGAGGAACTTCAAAATGGAAAGATTAACGGATGCATGAAAACGGATACCACCTTTATATGGGCCTATCGCATTATTGAATTGTACACGATAACCGAGGTTGGTCTGCACCTCACCTTTATCATCCACCCACGTCACACGGAAAGTGAAGATACGATCAGGTTCTACCAATCTTTCTATGATTTTAGCTTTTTCAAATTCAGGATGTTGATTGTATATATCTTCGATAGAAAGAAGAACTTCCTTCACTGCCTGAAGATATTCAGATTCACCGGGATGCTTAGCCTCCAAAGAGGACATGATTTTCTGGATGTTCATGATACTATATTTTAAAAGGTTAATTCTGATAAAATGTCAACTAACTCACTGCAAATATAGGAAAATTTTTCAGATGTGATTGATTTTATGCCGTTATTTTGATTAAATAATGATAAAATGATAGTAGAAAAAGCATTAGGTATCAAGTATTCAGTGCTAATACTTAATACTTGATACCTGAATTTAATACTTTGTACTTTTACTTCTTAAAATCCGGCTTCATGTCCAAATTGTACATGATGAAACCGTAAATGTCTGCCTGTTCTTCAAGTACTTTTGCCATCGGTTTGCCTGCACCGTGACCTGCTTTGCTGTCGATGCGGATCAGTGTCGGGTTTGTACCGTCGTTGTCTGCTTGCAGCGTAGCGGCAAACTTGAATGAATGGGCGGGAACCACACGGTCGTCATGGTCGGCAGTGGTCACTAGTGTTGCCGGATATTTCGTGCCCGGTTTCAGGTTGTGCAATGGAGAATAGCCTTTGAGGTATTCAAACATTTCTTTGCTGTCTTCGCTTGTTCCGTAATCGCTTGCCCAGTTCCAGCCGATAGTAAATTTATGATAGCGAAGCATATCCATCACGCCTACCTGCGGAATTGCTACACGGAACAGGTCCGGACGCTGTGTCATGCAGGCACCTACCAGCAGACCACCGTTGGAGCCACCTACAATGGCGATTTTGTCTTTATTCGTATATTTTTCGTTGATAAGATATTCGGCAGCAGAGATGAAGTCGTCGAATACATTCTGCTTCTGCATCTTAGTTCCGGCTACGTGCCAGTCTTCACCGTATTCGCTGCCACCACGCAGGTTGACTTGTGCGTAGATACCGCCATTTTCGAGGAATGGGATGCGCATTGCACTGAAACCCGGGTTGAGGCTGATGCCGAAACCACCGTATCCGTAGAGGAATACAGGATTTTTGCCGTCTTTCTTCAGATCTTTTTTATAGGTAAGGAACATCGGGACTTTTACACCGTCTTTGCTGGCAAAGAATACTTGTTCCGTCACAAAATCATCCGAGTTGAACTGTACTTTCGGTGCACGGTATAGTTCGTAGGTGTTCTGGTCCATATCATATTTGTAAGTGGCACCCGGAATGGTGAATGAAGTAAATCCGAAGAAACATTCTTTATCATCTTTGTTGCCGCTAAAGCCTACGGAACCGAGTGACGGCAGTTGAATCTCCTGAATTTGTTTGCCGTCGAGGCCGTAAACGTATGCATGGTTCGAAGCATCTTTGTCGTAAGTAAGGAACAGTTTGCCACCGATCACTTCTGCGTTTGAAAGAACGGCTTCCGATTCGGGAACGAGTTCTTTCCAGTCCTCCAGTTTCGGACGGTTGATGTCGGCTACCATGATCCGGTTTTTCGGTGCGCCATAGTTAGTATAAATATACATCTGATCGCCGATCACTTCAATCGGGTAGTATTGGTAGTCGAGGTCGGTAGTCAGTTGGATAAAAGGAGAATTCGGCTTTTTCAGGTCCCTTATAAATAAGTTGTTGCCTCTTCCGGCACCGGATTCTGTGAGGAAGAGAATACGTTCGTCTTCGCTGGTGCTGGCTGTATAGAAACGTTTCGGATAAGCCGGATTCTGATAAATCAGTTTATCTTTCGATTGCGGTTCACCTATTTTGTGATAATAGATTTTGTGCTTTTCGTTTACGTTGGAGAATTCTTTTCCTTTGGCGGGAGCATCGTAGGCACTGTAGTAGAATCCGTCTCCCTGCCAGGCGGCACCGGTAAATTTGGCCCATTCGATATGGTCTTCCAATAGTTTGCCACTTTCAGTGTCCATGACAAATATTTCAGACCAATCCGATCCGCTGCGTGAGATACTGTAAGCGGTATATTTGCCGTCGTTTGAGAAATAAAGACCGGTCAGTGCTACTGTGCCATCGTCCGAGAGCTTGTTCGGGTCGAGGAAAACGCGAGGCTCGCCGTCCAGTGAATCCTGTACGTAGAATACACTCTGGTTTTGCAGGCCGTCATTTTTACTGAAGTAATATTTGCCATGTTTCTTGATTGGCGCACTGATCTTCTCGTAATCGGCCAGTGTGGTCAATCGTTTCAACAAGTTTTCCCGAAATGGAATCTGACTTAGATACTCATTCGTTACTTTGTTTTGTGCTTCTACCCAGGCAGTAGTAGCTGCACTGGTGTCATTTTCCAACCATCTATAAGGGTCGGGAACTTGTGTACCGAAGTACACGTCTACGGTGTCTACCTTCGCCGTCTCGGGGTAGACTAGCTTTTTCTGTTGGGGAGCGCATGACATCACCATGATTCCACTCATTAATAAAGTTACTTTTTTCATGTGAATAAAAAGTCTTTTTGAATAAACTTAAAGTTACAAATCTACAAAATAATAAGAGATAAACAAGTAAACTTTATAAAGAAGATGGTGGAAAATGAGATTTAAAGAATTAACTTTGCAAAATGTGATTCTGCAGATAGACGATTTGAAATAAGAAAGGAGAATGACTTTATGCTTAGTAAATATAAATTAAACCAGCTTTACTTCAAAGATACACAATTCGCTAACTTGATGACAAGGCGGATTTTTAACGTGTTATTAATCGCTAATCCTTACGATGCTTTCATGTTGGAGGATGACGGGCGCATTGATGAGAAGATTTTCAATGAATACACTTCTTTGTCTCTGCGCTATCCACCTCGTTTCTCGCAGGTATCTACGGAGGAGGAAGCACTGTCACAGTTGGAAAATATGTCGTTCGACCTGGTGATTTGTATGCCGAGTACGGGGGATAATGACAGTTTCGATATCGGCCGTCACATCAAAGAGAAATACGAGCATATTCCTATCGTCATACTGACTCCTTTTAGCCATGGTATTACCAAACGGATTATCAATGAAGATTTGAGTGCGTTTGAATATGTGTTCTGTTGGTTAGGCAATACCGACCTGCTGGTGTCTATTATCAAATTGATAGAGGACAAGATGAATCTGGAACACGATGTACAGGAGGTCGGTGTGCAGTTGATTCTTTTGGTGGAGGATGGTATTCGTTTCTATTCTTCTATTTTGCCGAATCTGTATAAGTTCGTGTTGAAGCAGAGTCAGGAATTCTCTACCGAAGCCTTGAATGCACACCAGCGTACGCTCCGTATGCGCGGACGTCCTAAAATAGTGTTGGCACGTACGTATCAGGAGGCGATGGAGATCTATCATAAGTATCAGAATAATATATTGGGGGTAATCACTGACGTCCGTTTCCCGAAAGTGGAACGGGGAGAGAAAGACGGTCTGGCAGGTATCAAGCTGTGTGCGGAGATACGTAAGAATGATCCGTTTGTTCCTTTGATTATTCAGTCTTCCGAATCTGAAAATTCGTCTTATGCAGCCAAGTATGGTGCCAGCTTTATCGACAAGAACTCCAAGAAGATGGACGTTGATTTGCGCCGTATCGTCTCCGATAATTTTGGTTTTGGTGATTTTATTTTCCGCAATCCGGATACCGGGGAGGAGATTGCCCGCGTCCGGAATTTGAAGGAGCTGCAAAACATTCTTTTTGCCGTACCTGCGGAATCTTTCTTATATCATATCAGCAGGAATCACGTGTCGCGTTGGTTTTATTCACGTGCCATGTTCCCGGTAGCCGAGTTCTTGAAACCGATTACCTGGAATAGTCTTCAGGATGTGGATGCGCATCGTAAAATCATCTTTGAGGCGATTGTGAAATATCGTAAGATGAAGAACCAGGGAGTTGTGGCGGTCTTTAAGCGCGATCGCTTCGACCGTTATTCTAACTTTGCCCGTATCGGGGATGGCTCTCTCGGAGGAAAAGGGCGTGGACTGGCATTTATTGATAATATGGTGAAGCGTCATCCGGAGTTTGACGAGTTTGAAAATGCGCGTATTGCTATTCCGAAAACAGTGGTGCTTTGCACGGATGTCTTTGATGAGTTCATGGACACCAACAATCTGTATCAGATTGCGTTGTCGGATGCGGATGATGATACGATTTTGAAATACTTCCTGAAGGCTAAATTGCCGGACCGGTTGGTAGAGGACTTTTTCACTTTCTTCGATGTCGTGAAGTCTCCGATCGCCATTCGGTCTTCTTCCTTGTTGGAGGACTCACATTATCAGCCGTTTGCAGGAATTTACAACACCTATATGATTCCTTATCTGGACGACCGCTATGAAATGTTGCGGATGCTTTCCGATGCCATCAAAGGGGTGTATGCTTCGGTTTATTTCCGTGACAGCAAAGCGTATATGCAAGCTACGTCGAATGTAATCGATCAGGAGAAAATGGCTGTTATCTTACAGGAAGTAGTTGGCAATCAGTATGGTGACCGTTATTATCCTTCCATGTCCGGTGTGGCACGCTCGCTCAATTATTATCCGTTAGGAGATGAAAAAGCAGAAGAGGGAACGGTGAATCTGGCTTTGGGATTAGGGAAATATATTGTTGACGGTGGTATGACCCTTCGTTTTTCTCCTTATCATCCTAATCAGGTGTTACAGACCAGCGAAATGGAAATTGCTCTCAAGGAGACTCAAACCCGTTTCTATGCATTGGATTTGAAAAATGCTGGACATGATTTTTCTATCGACGATGGTTTTAATTTGCTGAAACTTCATGTCAAAGAGGCAGAAAGTGACGGTGCTCTGCGTTATATTGCTTCTACCTACGATCCGTACGATCAGATCATTCGTGATGGTTTATATCCGGGAGGACGTAAGGTGATTACTTTTGCTAATATCCAATTTGCAGCAACGTTAAGTCGCGAACATGATAAATCCGGAACTTTCTATCTGTTGCAGATCCGTCCTATCGTAGACAGCAAAGAAATGCTGGACGAGGATTTGAACGAGATTCCTGATGAGAATGTGATTCTCCGTTCGTATAATTCATTGGGACACGGCATTATGAATGAGGTATATGATGTGGTTTATGTAAAAACGGACAATTATAGTGCCTCCAATAATCAGACGATTGCTTGGGAGATAGAAAAGATCAATCAACAGTTCCTGAACGAAGGAAAGAACTATATATTGGTTGGTCCGGGACGCTGGGGGAGCAGTGATGCATGGCTTGGTATTCCGGTGAAGTGGCCTCATATTTCAGCTGCCCGTGTGATTGTGGAAGCCGGTCTGACTAATTACCGGGTAGATCCCAGTCAGGGGACACACTTTTTCCAGAATCTGACTTCTTTCGGGGTAGGGTATTTCACGATCAACGCCTTTATGAATGATGGAGTATATAATCAGGATTTCCTCAATGCGCAACCGGCAGTGCAGGAAACGAACTATCTCCGTCACGTTCGCTTTGAAAAGCCTGTGGTAGTCAAGATGGACGGCAAAAAGAAGTTGGGAGTGGTCTTGATGCCGGAGACTTAAGGTGGTGTTTGATTTATTTTATTTACCCGTTATTTCTATAGGCTAATGGGCTCATGCCGACATATCGTTTGAAGTATTTGCCGAAGAACGATGTGTTGGCAAAATTGAGTGAATTAGAAATCTCTTGGATAGAAAGATGGGTGGACTTTAATTGTGATTTGGCATCCATGATGACCATGTGTGAAATGATTTCTGCACATGTATTTCCTGTGACTTTCTTAACTGTTGTACACAGATGGATATTTGAGATCTTAAGCTTCTCGGCATACCATGCTACATTTCGAGTATGATTGTAATTCTGCATTACTAGTTGAGTGAAATTTTTGTAGATTAATTCACCTTTAGATAAATATTCTTTGGTGTTTTGTAGTTGGGTGTTATACATGGCAGCTATCCCTGCGTGTATATTGTTGTACAGGTGCGGAGTAATGCTTTTACGGGTTGATTCATTGAAAAAGGCGTATAATTTTATCAAGAATTGAAAGTATTCCGCTAATAATTTGGTTCCTTCCGGTTTTAATGAAATGACAGGTCTTCCTATCGTTATAAATAAAGTATTGATAGATGAAGGGGTTAAATTGGCTTGTTCTATGTATTTTGATGAGAATCCTCCGAAATAAAGTATGGGTTCTCCGCTTACACTGTGTATTTGAAGAATGCTTCCCGGCATGATAGTAGCAAAATCGTTAGCCCGTACCGTGATACGGTTTAGATTGACTGAAGCCTCAATTTCTCCATCCATACATAATACGAATATTTCCGATTTCAACCGACAGGGAAAGTTTGTATATAAATTGAGCAATTCTTTGTTAACTCCTGTACCTATAAGCCATTCTTCTGGTAAGTCTATTTTGGGTAATTCTTCCATATATCGTACTTCTTACTTTATTACAAAGATATGTAGATTTAGGGAAATAGATTCTCTTTTTTTTCTTATATTATAATTTTGACTTGAAAAATGGTACATTACAAGGGGGTTTGAGTATATTTCTTTAAAAATAGAACAGAAACAAGAAAAATAGACCTTGCGGAGATGTGGAAATAGTAGTTACTTTGCAGCTGTGAAATTTTGGCTTCTATGCGATGGTATATCGCGTATTTGCTTTTATTAATTAAAAAGAGAATTTAGAAATGAAAAAGAAATTATTTTATTATCTGTTTGCAGTATTGTGTACTGCGACATTGTTTACGTCTTGTAGTGACGATGATGATAATGGAAAGAATGGTGATGATCAGACAGAAGTTACTGATATTAGTGGTAACTATAAAGGTAATTTGGTAGTATCCATTGATGGAAGTGCAGCTGATCCTGTCTCTCAAGTGATATCTATTGCTAAATCAGGTGATCAAACATCACAAGTCATATTGTCTTTGAAAAAATTTTCATTTGCAGGTCAATTGGTAGGTGATATTGAAGTGCCTTGTACTGTGGAAGAAAAAGATGGAGTACAATCTTTTAGTGGTCAGAAAGATCTGAAGTTTACTACAGAGTTTGGTCAATTGTTAGGAACACTTCCTACGTCAGTAAGTGGAACAGTGAAAGACGGAAAAGTTAGTATGAAAATTGGTGTAACTGTTGCAGCTTTGGGCCAAACAGTGGATGTTGCTTTTGAAGGAGATAAGATGACTGGTAATGAAAGCAGTGAAGCGAAGATTTCAGATTTTGTGATTGATAGTGAGTTTGTTACAGAACAACCTGTCATTGATGATGAAAATGGAACTATAGCTTTTAAAGTTAATGATGCTACAACTAATGATGATTTAAAGGCATTGATTCCTACGTTTCAAGTTTCTGATAAAGCTCAGTTTCTCCTGTCAGTGGTATAGCACAAGATTTTTCAGGTGGTAAATCTGTGGAATATATTGTGATGGCAGAGGATGGGACTACAAAGGTATATACAGTTTCTATTGTAGGGAAAAATAATATATTGAAATATTCATTTGAAGAATGGGGTGAACAAGCAGACAAAACTAATCCTGATAAAATGAAATGGTCTTCTCCTCTTCCTCTTGATGAATTGGCTACGGCTAATAATGGTGTTGCATATCTTAAAGCTTTTGATTTTACTAATAAGTACAATTTGTCTTATGGTACATTGGAAGAAAAAGAAGCTGGTTATAAAGGTACTGCAGCTAAGTTGATAACTCAATATACAAAGGGTGCAGGTTTTGGTATGGCACCTGCTATAACGCCGGGTTCTTTATTTACTGGTAGGTTTGAATTTCAAGCCGTTACTGATCCTAAGGAACAATTGAAGTTGACCAAGTTTGGTATTTCTTATACTAAAAAGCCTCTTTATTTTAAGGGAGCCTTTAAGTATAAAGCTGGGGACAATTTTGTAGATGGTTCTGATAAAAATGATGTAAAAGAAAATACAGGTGATAAAGATCAATGTGGAATTTATGCTTTATTGTATGAAGCTACAAATGAAAAAGAAGAAGAAGTTATACTGGATGGGAATACGATAACTAATTCGGAATATCGTGTAGCTATTGCGCAAATAAAAGATGGTTCGGATACAGAAGACAAATGGGTCGAATTTAATGAAGCATTTACTTATTTTGAAGGTAAGGTTTATGATTCATCAAAAAAATATAAAATGGCTATTGTTTGCTCATCAAGTAAAGCTGGAGACTCATTTAAAGGTGCGGTTAATAGTACATTATTTGTTGACGAACTAGAAATCATCGGAGAATAATATTATTAATATATTGAGTGTTCCTCTTAGAAAAAATATTTATCCCCGTTACAAATTTGAATTGTAGCGGGGATATTTTTAGTAGAATACTTCTTGGTACATAAGAATCCTATATTAAAAACGGCTGTAATGTGCACTGCATTGTGCCTGTTCTATATCTGTTACTCTTTTAGAACGCATATCCAAACCCAATATTCAAGTAGATAGGATACATTGCAAATGTTATTGTATCAAAGTCTTTCTTAAAGATATCGTTTAGTCCCCATGTTAAATCCGCATAGACATTAAGGTGTTTGAAAGCTTTCCACTCACCGCCTAATTGAGCTCCCCATTGAAATTTGCGTAAGTTGTCTGAAAAATCATAAGTTGCAATACTTTCACCGTTGAAGTCGACACGCTGGCCTGTTTCATCAGGCGTGCGTAGATGACCTTCATATACATGTCCGGAGAAGTTGCCTTCAGTCATATAAGAAACATAAGGACCAAGTGATACTTTCCAACGGTCACTTATCTTATAATTAGCCAATACAGGAATGGTGAGATATGAATTTTTCACTTTTGTTTTTACGCCACCAGTCCAAAGACCTTGTAGCTCGCCACCATTAGTATTGATGATCTTCATTCCGTAATTTTTTACGGTAGCTTCGGTAGTCATCGTTTTATTCTCAAGCCGTATACCTGCGGTCATTCCCCATTTTTTGTCTTTGCCGAACCATTTTGTGGTATTTCCCTCAATAGCAATAGCTATGTTTGGCGCATAGCTATCAATACTACGTATTTCTTTAGGTAGGGGAAGAGGAGAAGTACCTCCAATGCTCAATCCGGCTTTGATACTATACTCCCATCCATGTAAATATGAGTAGATAAGAGCTTTGTTACGTTCGTTTTGGGCATATGCAACATGTGAAAAAAGTATTGCGAGGAATACAATCCCTACTACTTTATTATATATTGTTTTCTTCATTATCTTATCAATTGGTTGGGTTTATTATTGATTTGCGGGGTATTCACTCGGGTTAGAAGTGCAGACAATCTCTACTTGGTCTATATGAAGCGTACTACCTACTGCTCCCTCAAATTTTGCACCGTCTACACTGGAAGAGAATACGATGCCAAGTTTGTAGATATCTTTCTCTAGTTTATCAGGATCAATAGATTTGCTATTCTTTGGTTCGAAATTAAAACTGAATTGTTGCCAACTATCTGTTTCAGGAAGTGCGTCAAGATTTCGTGCCAAGGCTACAATATTGGGTGAAGTGAGTGAAGTAGAGCCATCAAGGAATTGTACATTATCATCTGTTTCATATAATACACCGTAGATGTCACATTTATCTTTCTTTCCTTCTACGATTTCTCCCTTTGATGAGAAGTTGGTACCGGCTTTATATTTGTACCATCCTTCCAACTTGAGTGGATAGTAGAAGAATGGGAAACCAAAGTGGGTGGCTTTCATTGCGTTGTTTAAGGCCTGTCCCACTTCAAATGAGCCAACGAATAAGTTACCTGCAGCAATATACATTTTTACCATACTTCCAAAGCTACCTGTGTCTTTCGTTGTCAGTTTTACACATTTGCCGCCATTAACTCCTCCGTTTACTTGTACCGTGGGGTAGTCTTCTGGTGTTTTTGCCATTTTTGTTAATTCGAATCCAGGGTTTCCACTAGCTAGCTCTAGTCGACGGATAATATTTTCAGAAGATTTATCTTCATAGAATTTGTGATAAGGAGCATCTGAACTTAGCGTCTCGAAATCGTATACTAAAGGCATTTCTGTCTGCCAAAGTTTGATTGTATAGGTCGCAGAAAAAGCACCATCTTCTGATGTAACTTTAAATTCTCTAGGGTTTTCGTCATTAAAGTTATAGACGTTAGCTTCGTCTCCGGTTAACTGCCGTACCGGCTTTATAGAAGCTCCAGTAGGGAGGTCGAAATTGATGTTTGTTTTGGATGGGTCAGCAGCTTTTGATACATACAACTGAATGGTGAAGTCATTTCGATCAATCAAGTACTGTTGGATATGGTTTCCACTGCATCCATCTATAGCTGCTTCAACATTTTGAGCTTCATCCTGAATGCAGGAAGCAACTGCCAGACATAATATCATTCCGGCGAATAAATTTTTTAGTTTCATCAGTCTGTTATAAATATTAAGGGGTTATACAGGGGACAAAGATAGTTAAAATAGTTGAGTGGCTATTTCTGTAGAATGTTAAAAGAAAAATCAGAGTTGTCGGTAATGATATATAAAAGAGGCTGTCCGCTTCTTTTCGGAAGCCCTCTTTCTTAAAGCGAGAGGAAAGGAACTATTAAATATCTAATTAATAGATCCTTATGTTTAGAATTTTATCCTCTCTAAGTTTCATGTCATTTCGTTGTATTAGCCTGTTTTTATATTTGCGCATCAAAGAAGGATTGATACCTTCTTGTTATAATCAGCTTGTACTGTTGCTTCATTTCTTTAGGCAAGAAAGAAATATCTATGAACTCTAACCATTTTTCGGCAACTTTGGTAAATTTAGAAAATAGGTTGTCTATGATCTTTTTCTCTAAACTGCAACTATTCATGGCAACTTCAAAATCAGAACGCTTGATTTTGCGTCTTTTTCCATTAAGTGTCAAAGCCAATTCTTCAGTGTCCTCCGGCATGAGGAGTGCCGTAGAGATCATGTCATATCCCGGGGTCAGTGAATAATAGCCTTTACGCTGACTATAAAGTGAAAAGTTTTTCAGATGCATATCCGCATTTCCGGTCAGCCATGAGAAAACGACTTGTTCCCAGAAATTTATTACGTCAAGTTTTGGCACAGAGGAATATTGCATAATTATCTTTGCTATCTTTTCATAAGAGCCCTTATATTTATACTCTGTGAGGCGTTCCGAGAGCTGGCACATATCCTCCATTGGCAACTTTTCACCCTTTGCGGTTCTATCTATGCGTTTAGTGATATAGGCCAATTCGCCATCGGCAAAACGAATCAATGAATGAGGGACAACGTTCACTTTAGCCAATTCGGCAAGATGCATCGTTAAATCCTCAACTTCAGGCATGTATTTAAATTGTTCCGTTTGCGGTTTGAGAATATAACGTCCCCATAAACCAACGATAGTAAAGCGTTGCGGTTGGTTGGGGGACGATGATATATCGAGAGACAATTTTGCTTGCACTCCTGTAAGTGTGGTTTGTGAGCGTATGACTTGTTCGGCAAGTTGCTTAATATCCGCTTTTGTATAAGGTAGGAGAGGAACTGTTTTGCTCCCAAATATTTTCTTTCCGCATTGAGGGTGAAAATCAGTTTCTCCCTCGCCAAGTTCCTGATAACAATATAGGCATCTGCTCATCATTATTCTTTATTTAAGATGGGAATCACACTAACTGCACCGATGCAATCTTTGCAACAGGCAAGCAGTAGTGACATACGGTCACGTCGATTTATCTTCCAACTTTTTTCAGCAATATCTAAAAGCCAGCCTTCAGGAATAAGACCGTCAAAGAATGGGAATAATATTAGACTTGTATATGGCTTTTCCGAGATTGGCAGTGTGAGGCTGATAGATTCCGCATCGCTGGATTTAATGTAGGCTGTATCATATTGAAAGGTATAGCCATTTTCATCTTCTGTAAGCAATCCTGCCAACTGGTCTTGGTTGTATATGAGTGCTTGTCTCATAGCTTGTTGAATTTACTTATTGGTACAACACCCACTTCCGTTCCAAAGAGACTAAGCACTTGATTTACTTTATCAAGACGCAAAGTCTGTTTCCCCTGTTCGAGTTCGCGTACAAAACGTAACCCGACTCCTGATTTTTCGGACAGCTCTACTTGGGTCAAGTTATGTTCTTTACGCATTTGCTTGACGTATTCTGATAATGATTTATCATTCATATTATACCCTTTTGGGTACAAAGATAATGTAAATTTTCTATTTTACACCCTTTAGGGTATAAATTTAGTTGTAGATTTATGAATTATACCTTATGGGGTATAAGAAAACAGGTACTCTTTCTTTGGGAAGAAGGAGTACCTGTAGAGGAAAGTGATAGCAGATTATTCTTTCAAAGCCTCTTGTAAGTCAATACCCAGCGCTTTGGCAACTCCTGTTCCATATGCAGGATCGGCTTTGTAGCAGTTGCGCACATGACGTTGTTTGATAAACAATTCGGAGTCTCCCATGGCGCGAGCTGTATTTTCGAACAATAATTGTTGTTCTTCAGCTGGCATCAGTCGGAATAAGTCACCCGGTTGGCTATAATAGTCGTCATCATATTCCCGTTCATTGTAGTTGTAAACTTCACCGGTAACTTTAAGAGGCGGTTCTTTCATAGTAGGAGAATCCTGCCATTCGCCGTAACTGTTCGGTTCATATCCTTTGGTAGCACCGTAATTACCGTCTACGCGCATAGCACCGTCACGATGATAGGCGTGGAAAGGACAACGAGGTTTGTTGACCGGAATTTGTTCTGCATTCACCCCTAGACGATAACGTTGTGCGTCGCCATAAGAGAATAAACGACCTTGTAACATTTTGTCGGGAGACAGACCGATACCGTCTACAATATTCATCGGGTTGAAAGCAGCTTGTTCCACTTCAGCAAAATAATTTTCCGGGTTGCGGTTCAGTTCAAGGACACCAACATCTTGTAGAGGGAAATCTTTGTGCGGCCATACTTTAGTCAGGTCAAACGGGTTGATACGATAGTTGTCCGCTTCTTCCTCCGTCATTAACTGAATCTGGAATAACCATTTCGGATAATCGCCCTTTTCGATGCTCTCGAAGAGATCACGTTGATGAGATTCGCGATCTTTAGCAACTATTGCTTCTGCTTCCTGGTCTGTCAGATTCTTGATACCCTGCAAGGTACGCAGATGGAATTTAACCCAAATACGTTGATTTTCTGCATTGATAAAACTATAAGTATGACTGCCGAATCCGTGCATGTGGCGATATGAATAAGGAATACCACGCGGACTCATAGTGATAGTAACTTGATGTAATGCTTCCGGTAAAAGCGTCCAGAAGTCCCAGTTACTGTTCGGGCTACGCATATTTGTTTTCGGATCTCGTTTGATGGCATGATTCAGATCCGGAAATTTAAGCGGATCACGTAAGAAGAATACAGGAGTGTTGTTACCCACCAAATCCCAGTTACCTTCTTCCGTATAGAATTTCATAGCAAAACCACGGATGTCACGTTCTGCATCAGCAGCTCCACGTTCTCCGGCTACGGTGGAGAAACGGACAAAACATTCTGTTTGTTTTCCGACTTTACTGAAAATAGCAGCACGGGTGTACTTTGTAATGTCATGGGTGACAGTAAACGTACCGTAAGCTCCCGAACCTTTAGCGTGCATACGTCTTTCAGGAATTACTTCACGATCAAAATGGGCAAGTTTCTCTATAAGCCAGGGATCTTGTAACATTACAGGTCCGCGTTGACCTGCGGTTTGCGAGTTTTGATTGTCAGCGATAGGACGACCGTTCGCTGCAGTAAGTTTTTTCTTTTCCATAAATAGATTTTTTAGTCGGATACAAGTATAAGCAGACTGTTTCCTTTTATTCTTTCATCCGGGGTTTATAATATATAACAAAGATAGGCTTCTTTTGCTCGCTTGTCAAACAGATAATTTCTATCTAAAGATAGAGAATAACTATGAATTGTGTGTGTATTGTCTGCTATTTATTTTTCTACAAAGATTATTGTGCTGACACCCGGGGGGCGTACATCTTTTTATTGCATAAAAAAACTCCCGCACTTCCTTCACGGAAGACGGGAGCTTTTAAATAAACTATAGCTTATATATCTTTTGCTGATTATACGATACCTTGTGCCATCATTGCTTTAGCAACCTTCATGAATCCGGCTACGTTAGCACCCTTCACATAGTTTACGTATCCGTCAGCTTCTGTACCGTACTGAACGCAAGCTTCGTGGATATTCTTCATGATACTCTTCAGCTTTTCGTCTACTTCTTCAGCGCTCCAGCTTAATTTGATAGAGTTTTGAGTCATTTCAAGACCTGATACTGATACACCACCGGCGTTAGCAGCTTTACCCGGAGCATAAAGGATTTTTGCATCCTGGAATACTTTGATAGCTTCTGGAGTAGAAGGCATGTTAGCTCCTTCAGATACAGCGATACAACCGTTTGCTACCAACTGACGAGCGTGGTCACCGTTCAATTCATTTTGAGTAGCAGAAGGAAGAGCGATATCACATTTTTCACCCCAAGGTTTAGCTCCTTCTACATATTTGCAACCATATTTTTCTGCGTATTCACGGATACGGCCACGGTACAGATTCTTCAGTTCCATGATATAATCCAGTTTTTCGCGGTCGATACCGTCCGGATCGTAGATATAACCGTCAGAGTCAGAGCAAGTAACTACTTTACCACCCAGTTCGATTACTTTTTCGATTGTATATTGAGCAACGTTACCAGAACCAGAAACCAGACAAACTTTACCTTTCAAGTCAGTTCCTTTTCTCTTCAACATTTCCATCAGGAAGTAGATGTTACCGTAACCTGTAGCTTCCGGACGAATCAGTGAACCACCGAATTCGCGGCCTTTACCTGTAAATGTTCCGGTAAATTCATGAGCCAGTTTTTTATACATACCGAACATGAAACCTACTTCGCGGCCACCAACACCGATGTCACCAGCAGGAACGTCAGTTTCAGGACCGATGTGACGCCACAGTTCCAGCATGAATGCCTGTACGAAGCGCATTACTTCAGCATTTGACTTTCCACGAGGAGAGAAGTCGGAACCACCTTTACCACCACCCATTGGCAGAGTAGTCAGTGAGTTTTTGAATGTTTGTTCAAAGGCAAGGAACTTCAAGATAGAAAGGTTCACAGATGCGTGGAAACGGATACGAAAGTACTTCTTCTACTGCTTGATGATACTCCGGTTCATTGGGAAATCTTCTTTTCAGATCGTCTAATACCTTTGCTGCATTCATAATCTTTTTTTTCTTTAATTGGTTGATATAAATAAAGTGCTAATTTGACAATTTGCTAATATACCGTTTGACTATGTGCTTTTGTGCTATATAGCAGATTTGCACATCTGCGTATGGGTACATCGGATATTTATTTTCGGTTGCAAAAGTAAAGATAAAAATTGAACTAGCAAACATTTTATAAAGAAAAATGCGATAAAACATCAAATTTGATATTTTATCGCATTAAAAATAGGAAAAAAGATATTTATTTGTTCTTTTTGATCGACTTATAGACAGGAATAAACACTAATGCTGCCGAAATGCCAAGCATTACCACCGTCATCCCGTCAATTCGTTCGGCTTTTGTCAGAACTAGATAGCAAAGCGCCAACCAAAGTAGGCTGATGCAAACTATTTGTGATTTGGATAACGGACGTTTCATTTACCTCCTCTTTTCTTTTTGTCAACGATGGCGTCGATCACGGCTACAGCTGTGATATTGACAATGTCGCGGACAGAGCTTTCGAAATCGGTGAAATGAATAGGTTTGTTCAATCCCATCTGGATAGGGCCGATGAATTCCGTATCCGGGTCCATTGCCTGCAACAGTTTGTAACCGGCGTTTGCTGAACTCAAGTTCGGGAAAATCAATGTATTTACATCTTTTCCTTTCAGGCGGGTAAACGGATATTTGGTATCACGCAATTCGCGGTTCATGGCAAAGTTTACCTGCATTTCACCGTCAATAGCCAGTTCCGGATATTCTTCCTGCATGTGGGCAACAGCTTCGTGCACTTTCACAGGGCTACCTGCAGTATCAGCACCGAAGTTGGAGTATGACAACATTGAGATAACCGGCGTGTGATTGAAGAAGCGAACTGTTTTATCAGACAATTTAGCGATGTCAATCAATGTTTCCGTATCCGGGTGGCGGTTAATCAGTGTGTCTGCCAGGAAGTAAGTACCTTTCTTGGAGTTCAGGATATGCATTGTTCCGAAGTGTTTGAAGCCCGGTTGGATACCGATTACTTCTTTGGCCACTTTGATCGTATTGCTATATCTTGTATAAAGTCCGGTGATGAAAGCATCCGCATCTCCTGTCTCCACCATCATCATACCGAAGTAGTTGCGTTCGAACATTTTATCGTTGGCTTCTTCATAAGTAAAGCCTTCGCGTGCACGTTTTTCTGCAAGAATGCGTGAGTAACGTTCGCGGCGTTCCGATTCGTCCGGGTGACGGAGATTGACGATTTCAATACCTTCCAGGCTAAGATCCATTTCTTCTGCCAGTTTTCCGATAGCTTCGTCGTTTCCTAATAAGATAGGATGACAGATACCTTCGGCTTTCGCTTCAACGGCAGCTTTCAGCATATTCGGATGGATACCTTCGGCAAATACGACACGTTGCGGTGAACGGCGGGCTGTATCATACAGTTGGCGGGTCAGTTTGGATTCATAACCCATCAATTCGCGCAGGTGAACACAGTAAGCATCCCAGTCTTTAATTTCAGTGCGGGCCACTCCGCTTTCCATAGCAGCTTTTGCCACTGCGCAGGAAACTTCGGTGATGAGGCGTGGATCTACCGGTTTCGGGATAAAGTATTCCGCGCCGAAAGAGAGGTTGTTCACGTGGTATGCCGCATTAACTACATCGGGTACCGGCTGTTTTGCCAGATTAGCGATAGCGTGTACGGCTGCAATCTTCATCTCTTCGTTGATAGCTTTAGCGTGAGTATCCAAAGCACCGCGGAAGATATACGGGAAACCGATTACATTATTAATCTGGTTCGGATAGTCGGAACGTCCGGTAGCCATCAGTACGTCAGGACGTGCTGCCATGGCATCTTCGTAAGAGATTTCCGGTGTCGGGTTAGCCAATGCGAACACAATCGGCATCGGAGCCATGCTGCGCACCATATCCTGGCTTAACACATTTCCTTTCGACAGGCCGAGGAATACATCTGCACCTTTGATTGCTTCTTCCAGCGTGTGAATATCCGTGCGGTCGGTTGCAAAAAATCTTTTCTGTTCGTTCAGATCCGTGCGCGCCTTGCTGATAACGCCTTTACTATCCAGCATGACGATGTTTTCGAGACGTGCACCCAGTGACACATACAATTTAGTACAAGATACGGCAGATGCACCTGCACCGTTCACAACGATTTTTACATCTTCGATTTTCTTTCCGGCCACTTGCAGGGCATTCACCAAACCGGCACTGGAGATAATAGCAGTACCGTGCTGATCGTCGTGCATGACAGGTATATCCAGTTCTTCTTTCAGGCGACGTTCGATTTCAAAACATTCGGGAGCTTTGATGTCTTCCAGGTTGATACCTCCGAAAGTAGGAGCAATAGCCTTTACTGCAGCAATAAATTTCTCCGGATCTTTTTCATCCACTTCGATGTCGAAAACGTCGATGCCCGCGTAAATTTTGAAAAGCAGACCTTTACCTTCCATTACAGGTTTACCGCTCAATGCACCTATATCACCCAGTCCGAGTACGGCTGTACCGTTGGAAATAACGGCTACCAGATTACCTTTAGCCGTATATTTATACGCATCTTGCGGATTCTTCTCAATTTCGAGACAAGGTTCTGCTACACCGGGAGAATATGCGAGTGATAAGTCGGTTTGTGTACTGTAAGGTTTGGTAGGCACTACCTCAATCTTACCGGGTTTGCCCTGTGAATGATAGAGCAAAGCGGCTTCTTTCGTTATTTTAGCCATGGTATTTATGAAATTTGTTAATAAGTTATCATTTGACCGCAAATGTAGGAATAAAAGTTCGAAATTGTAGCTGTTGATTAATAATTTCTATTAATTTTATAGCAAAATGGCTGAATTTATGATATGATATGTCAAGGATGTGTTTTTGTATTCTATTCCCTTTTAAATGCTATGATATTGATTTATTGAAATTTTAACAAGTGCTTTGGTTGTCGGCTTTAGTTATTTCGCTATTTTTGAATCGATATATGATTTAACCTTATTTTATAATGATTACCACCCAGCAACTTCAATTATTGAAAGAAGGAAATAAAAATGCTTTTGAGGCATTGTATCGTGGATACAATGCTCGCATTTATAATTTTGTCCTTTCTATGGTGAGCAATGCCGGGGTGGCGAAAGATATCACACAAGATATTTTTCTCCATATCTGGGAGAAGCGGCTTAATATCGATCTGGAAGGGAATTTTGACGGCTATCTTTTTAAAATATCCCAAAACATGGTATATCATTATGTAAGACGCGAACTCCTGCTTCAAAATTATGTAGACAGGCTTGCGAATGAGTCATCTGACGAATCCGTAGAGATAGATGAAGAACTGGATTATTTGTTTTTGGAAGAATATATCCTGAAACTTTTAGAAGAACTGCCTCCAGCGCGCCGGGAAGTTTTTATGCTTTACTGGAAATCAGGGTTGAACTATCGTGAGATAGCCGACCAATTGAATATCTCGGAAAAGACTGTTGCCACACAGGTACACCGTTCTTTGGATTTCTTGCGTGACAAACTGGGAATAATTACCTTTTCAGTCTCTCTCTTCTTACATGATATCTAATATAGAAGTTTTAATAAAAGTTAATATCTGAACTATTTCGATTTCTCTGTAGTCCTTTTCTGTCTCTCAAGACTAGTATAAATAGAACAGGAAAATTATGGAGCAACACGATTACATAGTACTATTGGAAAAATTCTTCAAAAAGGAGGCCTCTTCTGAAGAAAGAAGGATACTTATTGAATGGATTCGTAAACCCGGAATTCGTAATGAGTTTAATCTGCTTTGCGAGCAAATGTGGAAAGAAGCAGCCGTCGAAATCGATAAGACAGTGGAAGAAGAAATGTGGAACCATCTGCAGAGGAATCTGGATGAGCCCAAGATACTATCTCCGAAGAAACGGCGCTGGCAACCTATTATATATAAGGTGGCAGCCACTATCTTATTACCGGTTTGTTTGGGACTGGCCACTTACTTTGGGGTAGAACACATGAATAAGGTGTCACAGGACCCTTTCATGGTGGCTGTCGATTATGGACAGAAAGCGAATCTGACTTTGCCCGATGGAACGAAAGTCTGGTTAAATTCGGCTACTCATCTTTCTTATGATGCGGAGTACAACAAATCCGACCGGAAAATCTATTTGGACGGAGAAGCCTATTTCGAAGTGGCGAAAAACAAAGATAAACGTTTTATCGTCTGCTGCAATGATCTGGAGATAGAAGCGTTGGGAACCACCTTTGATGTGAAAGGCTATTGTGACGATCATTCTGTCACAACACTGCTGGCAGAAGGAAGCGTCAAGGTTTCTAATAAAACGGACGTAACCTTGTTGAAACCCGGGGAAAAGGTAGAATACCATAAGAGCAAGCAGACATTTACTAAATCTGTAATCTCGGATATGCGTGAAATCGACTTTTGGCGGAACAATATGTTGATTTTTAATTCATCCTCTTTAGCGGAGATCGCGACTACGCTGGAGCGGATGTACGGAGTGAAAGTCGTGTTTGACTCCGAGAAACTGAAGAACGTGCTATTTTCCGGAACCATCCGGAACAGTAGCTTGCATAATGTATTTTACATTATAAGCCTTACTTATCCTTTAACCTATGAGTTAGAAGGAGATACGGTGAGAATAGGAAGTAGTATTAACTAAAAAGGACAATTTATGGAAGACACCTCATAATAAAATAAAGAGGGTAGAATTATGTAGCAGCATAATTCCACCCCGAAATCAAATACGGTTTATACATGATAGTAAAAAAGAAATTTTCCTTATGCGGATAAGGGAAAGGGAATCCTTTTTGCTTCACGATTTTACAAAGATAATAAAAAGTCTAATTTTCAGACTTATATTTTAAAGAATTTAAAGCTAATTACTAATGAGAAAACAATTACATATCATATTCAGGCTTGTTATGTTCAGTTGTATCTTGTTGTTTGTGTCTCAAGAGGCAAGTGCGCAGATCACTTTCTCTGTGAAGAATCAGACGATACGCCAGACGATACGAGTGATTGAAAAGAAGGCTGATTACAGCTTTTTTTATACGGATAAGCTTCCCGGATTAGATCAAAAAATTTCATTGACAGTGAGTAATGAAAGTATTGATGCGGTTTTAGAAAAAGTTTTCAAAGGATCATCTATTAGTTATAAAATAGAATCGGGTAAGCAAGTGGTGCTTACTCTGAAAAGTGAACAGAACGCCCCCCAGAAAGGCGATAAGAAAACAATCACCGGTGTTGTGTCCGACCGGAGGGGAGAACCCTTGATTGGTGTCACAGTGAGAGTGGAGGGAGAGAATATTGGAACCGCTACCGATATAGACGGTCGTTTCTCTTTGGAAGCTCCTGTGGGGGCAAAAGTCAGTTTCTCCTATATCGGTTATGTTTCCCAATCTCATACGGTCAATAAGCAGAACGTATACAATGTGTCATTGAGCGAAGATTCGCAGGTACTGGAAGAGGTAGTCGTAGTGGGATACGGTTTTATGAAACGGAAAGATATTACGACTGCGGTATCTGTCGTTTCCACGGCAGATATTGAAGAACGTCCGATTATGACAGCTGCACAGGCTATTCAGGGAAAGGCAGCCGGTATTCAGGTTGTACAGCCGTCGGGTATGCCGGGTTCCGGAGTGACAATCCGGGTGAGAGGAGCCACTTCGGTACAGGCATCCAATGAACCGTTGTATGTGGTGGACGGTTTGCCGTCGGATGACATTTCGAATATCAGTCCGAATGATATTGAAAGCATGCAAATTCTGAAAGATGCCTCATCGGCAGCTATTTACGGAGCACGTGCGGCAAACGGAGTAGTGTTGATTACGACTAAAAGAGGAAAGATCGGTGCACCGCAAGTGAAAATGAGTGCTTATGTGGGTTTCTCTAAATTAGGGAAAAAAATAGATGCGTTGAATACAGAACAATATAAAGACTTGATGAAAGATTTGAAAGCAGTTTCGGATGTTGCCCCCAATATCCCCGAAAGTGAAACGCGCTATGTGGACTGGACTGATTTATTCTTCGGTACGGGTGTCAATCAGAACTATCAGTTGTCTGTGGCAAATGGAACCGAGAAACTGCAATATTTTGTTTCCGGAGGTTATTCCGACGAACAGGGTATTGTGGAGAAAGCACATTTCAATCGGTATAATTTCCGTGCAAACCTGGATAGTGAGCAGACCAAATGGCTAAAGATGGCACTCAATTTTGCATATTCGCATACAGGCGGACAATGGGTGAACGAAAGCCGTAGTTCTTTGCGTGCCGGTTCCATCTTATCCGTTGTGAATACTCCTCCGTTTATGCAGAA